>JGI10216J12902_103954531_pt1 | contig 17128 bp, 12 predicted proteins | sample KanNatreferecore_FD_12902 | JGI IMG/M metagenome (IMG submission 12902)
TGCGAGTACTCGGGCGTGAGGCTGTCGAGCACGCGGCGCGCGACGACGAGGTGCGCTTTCGCGTCGTAGTGGCTGAGCGTCAGTCCGCGACGATAGTAGATGATGGCCGCTGCGGTGCCGATCAGGAGGCCGAACGCGGCTAGCAGTTTGGGAAAACGTTCGGTCACTTCGCGACTAGAATAGTCTCACACGTCCGCATGGCGCGCATCACAGCATGGATTGAAGCATTTGCACTCAGCATCGGTGCCCCGGGGCTTTTCGTCATCGCCTTCCTCGATTCGTCGTTCCTCTCGTTTCCGGAAGTCAACGACCTGCTCATCGTGCTGATGGTCATCAACCATCCCGAACGGATGGTGTTGTACGCGGGGATGGCGACCCTTGGATCGATCGCCGGCTGTCTCGCGCTGTACTTCGTCGGCCGCAGGGGAGGGCACGCGCTGCTCGAGAAGCGGTTCAAGGGGGGAACGCTCGAGCGGGCCTCGAACCTGATGCGCAAGTACGGGGCGATGGCGCTCATCGTGCCAGCGCTGCTGCCGCCACCGGCACCATTCAAGATCTTCGTACTGCTGGGCGGGGTCGCCAACATTCCACTCAAGACGTTTGTCATCTCCATTGCATTCGGCCGCGGTGTGCGGTACTTCGGAGAAGGCATTCTGGCGGTCATGTACGGCAAGCAGGCGCTCGATTACATCCACGAGAACAGCCGTACCGTCGGCCTGGTGCTCGGCCTGCTCGTGCTCGCGGCCGGCGCGGGGTACTACGTCTGGAAGCGCCGGCGTCAGCCGGCCTGAAGGCCGGCACTACAAACTGACAGGCCGGCCTGAAGGCCGGCACTACGACTGACAAGCGCCGCACGTAGTGCCGACCTTCAGGTCGGCCCGGCCACCCGTGAGGTCAGCTTGGGGTTCACGCCGGACTGGGCAATCCTCTGGTCGGCCTAAACGCCTGTATAATGACGACTTGAGCCGGTGGGGCAGGGTCCCACGGACAAATAATGAACCCTGAGCTTTCGCTCGTTATTCCCATCCGTAACGAATCGCCCAACATCGATGCGCTCTACGCCGAAATGACGGAGGCGCTGGAACGCTGGGGGCGACCGTACGAGGTGATCGCCATCGACGACGGCAGCACGGACGACAGTTTCGATCGCCTCGTCAAATGCCAGCGCCGGGACCCTCGCTGGCGCATCATCCGTTTTCGCAGAAACTTCGGCCAGACTGCGGCGTTCTCCGCCGGCTTCCGCTACGCGCGCGGGCGGCTGATCGCCACCTCCGACGGAGATTTGCAGAACGATCCCCGCGACCTCGCCGACATGATCGGCCGCGTCGAAGCGGGATGCGACATCGCCTGCGGATGGCGGAAAGATCGCAAGGATGCCTGGCTCACACGCCGGCTGCCGTCGGAACTGGCGAACAAGCTGATTTCATGGTCGACGGGGGTCAAGCTTCACGACTATGGCTGCTCGCTCAAGGTGTTTCGCGCCGAGGTCGTGAAGCCTCTGAAGCTCTACGGTGAGATGCATCGCTTCCTGCCCGCGATCGCCAGTGAGATGGGGGTCACGATCGAAGAGGTCGTCGTCAATCATCGCGCGCGAAGGCACGGCACGTCGAAGTACGGACTGTCGCGAACCTTCCGCGTGGTCCTCGACCTGCTGACGGTCAAGTTCCTGTTGAGTTATTCGACGCGCCCGCTCCAGATGTTCGGCCTCATCGGCGTGCCGATGGGGCTGCTTGGATTTCTCATCGCGGCCTATCTCTCGTACGAGCGCCTCTTCGGCCACGAGTCCATCGCGAATCGTCCGCTGCTCCTCCTCGGCGTGCTGCTGATCTTCACGGGCATACAGCTCGTCACGATGGGACTGCTGGCCGAAATCATGGCCCGCACGTACCATGAGTCGCAGGACAAACCCGTTTACGTGATTCGCGAGATGTGCGAGTCTCCCCAGCCTGCACCGCTCCCGCGTTCATTGAGCGTCTAGTGGTCAGCGTAGTTCTCTTCTCCGGTGGGCGCGGCTCGGACGTGCTGACCCGCCAGCTCATCGGCCATCCCGACGTCGCCCTCACGATCGCCATCAACGGCTACGACGATGGTGCGTCGACCGGAGAGGTGCGGCGTTTTCTCGGCGACAGCCTGGGACCGTCCGACTTCCGCAAGAACGCCGCGCGCGCGGCGCGCGAGACAGGTTCGTGCCCACCCGGCCTGATCGAGCTGCTCGACACGCGGCTGCCGGATCCGTGCTCGCGCGAGGATGCGCTGCAGGCGCTCGAAGGCCTGGCCACTGCGGGCGGCCCGGACATGCGCCTCCGGGTCGACGCGTTCCGTCGCGAGCTCGAATCGGGACGTTCGTTCGAATTCTCAGACTGCGCGATCGGGAATCTCGTGTTCGCCGGTTCGTACCTTCACCGAGGACGGCGTTTCAACGACGCCGTCGACGACTATTGCGGACTGCTCGGGCTTCCGGCAGGCCTCATCGACAACGTCACGAACGGCACGAACGCGTTTCTGGTCGCGCTCGAGCGCGATCGCGGCGTGCTCGTCAGCGAGGCCGAGATCGTCGACGCGAAGCAGCAGAACCGGATATCTGATGTCTTCCTGATCGATCGCCCATTGTCTGAAGATGACCGCACGGCGCTGGCGAAGCTGTCGAAAGACCAGTGCGCCAAATGGCTCGAGGAACGATCGAAAGCGATGCCGCTCAACCCGCGCGTGCGCGAGCGGATTGCCGCGGCCGATCTGATCATCTACGCGCCAGGCACCCAGCACTCGAGCTTGTTTCCGTCGTACCTGACGAGCGATCTCAGCCGGGCCATCGCGTCGAACCTGACAGCGATCAAACTGCTGGTGACCAACATCCAGGCCGACGCCGAGATTTCCGGCAGTACCGCGGTCGACATCGTCGAGCGCGCTGTGTATTACCTCAAGGAGAAGGGGAAGCTGCCGCTTCCGGTGCCGACCCTCATCACGCACTACATCATCAACGACCCGAAGATTGCCGAGTCCGATGCAGATGCGGGCTACGTGCCGCTCGGACATCTGGACGCGTTCGAGGATCCGCGTCTCGTGCGTATCGGGCACTACGAGGACGGCGTCAGCGGCCGGCACGACGCGTCCAAGGTATTGACGCCATTTCTGCAGTCATTTCTTTCGGAGCGCCGCCGCCAGCGCATCGCGGTGTGGCTGTACGACGCGGCGTCGCTCAACAAGCTCAGCCAGTCCGTGCTCGAGATGCTGCGCGGCGGCATCCAGGACCTCGCGGTCGACGTCACCGTGTTCTATAACGCCGACACGGATCTCGACGATGCGTTCATGCAGCCATTGCCCATTGCGCTCCGGAACTTGCGAAGCGGATCGGAGCCGCCCGCCGCGACGTTCGTGCAGGCGTTGGCCGGGCGCGATTTCGACTACGTCGTCCTGTTCGAATCGTCGGGAATGTACCGCGGCGAAGATCTCGTCAGCCTGCTTCCGCCGCTGACGAGCGGGCGCCTCGATGCGGTGTGGGGAAGCCGCCGGTTGTCCGTGAAGGACATCGAAGCGTCGTATCGCCTTCGATACACACACAGGGCGCTGCTCGGATCCTTCAGTTACATGGGCAGCCATGTCCTGAGCGCTGCGTATCTCTTCCTGTTCGGACGCTATATCTCCGACACGCTCTCGGGTGTACGCGCGGTCCGCGCCGGCTTTCTCACCAGCCTCCCGGTGCCGCCGGACGACAAACTCGCCAATCAATACCTGTTGTGCGCGCTGCTTCGGGAAAAGGCCGACCTGCTCGAAACGCCGGTCCAGTTTCTTCCGCTCTCGCCCGAGCGAGTGCGCCGGACGACCCTGGCCGAGGGCCTCCGGTCGCTTGCGGTCATCGCCTGGCAGCGCATCACGCGACCCCGGCGCCAGGTTCCGCCGACGGCCGTGCCGGCGGCCAAGAGAGTGTCAGGACGTGCGCACTCCTGACACGGTCCTGATCATCCCGGCCGCAGGCGCCGGCACCCGCCTTCAAAGCTCGACGCCGAAAGTACTCGCTGAAGTCAACGGCAAGGCGATGATCGACCACCTGTTCGCACGCTACAGCGGCCGCGTGCGCCGGTTCGTGCTGGTCGTGCACCCGTCCTTCGAAGCGCTCGTCAGACGTCACGTCGAGGAGGTTGTGCCAACGGTCGACGTGGCGTTCGCGAGCCAACCGGAGCCGACCGGAATGCTCGACGCGATTCTGCTTGCCGCCGAAGCAGTAAGACGGACGGATACCACCCGGGTCTGGATTACGTGGTGCGATCAAATCGGCGTCCATCCCGACACCATCGCAACGCTGGAACGTGTGTCGGAGGAGCGCCCGGAAGCCGCTGCGATTCTGCCGACCTCGCGTCAGCTGACGCCGTATATCCACCTCGAGCGCGACTCCCAGGGTCGGCTGAGCCGCGTGCGGCAACGCCGCGAGGGAGATGCCATGCCGGAGATCGGGGAGAGCGATATGGGACTGTTCTCGCTGGCCGCTGGCGCGTATCTCGATCTGCTGCCCCAATTCGGCCGCGAAACGACGCAGGCGAGGGGTACTGGCGAAAGAAACTTTCTGCCCTTCCTGCCGTGGCTCGCCCAGCACGGCCACCCGGTCATGACGTTTCCGGCGACGAACGAATTCGAGGCAATCGGCATCAATACGCCCGAAGATCGCCAACGCCTGGAAGGTTACCTCCGAGACCTGGAGGCGCGGTGAAGCGGCTGTCGATCGTCATTCCGGCCTACAACGAAGAGCGGTTCATCGGCACGCTCCTCGAGCGCATCAGAGCCGTCGATCTCACACCACATGGCCTCGAAAAAGAGCTCATCGTCGTCGACGACTGTTCGAAAGATGCCACTTCCGAGATCGTGATGCGATACCCGGATGTCGTCCTCTGCCGTCACGAGAAGAACGGGGGAAAGGGCAGAGCCGTGCGTACCGGTATCGGGCGCGCGACCGGTGATTACCTGATGATTCAGGACGCCGATCTCGAATACGAGCCCCTCGACTACGTGCCGATGGTCAAAGCGCTGCTCTCGAAACAGGGAGACGTGGTGTACGGGAGCCGGTACACGAACGGACTTTTCGGCAGCAAGCACCCGCAGCAGTCGTGGCCCGCGTACCTCGGCGGCAGGAGCTTGAGCATTGCAGGGCTGTTGTGCACCGGCCGCTACCTCACAGACACGGTCACAGCGCTCAAGCTGTTTCCGCGTCAGCTCCTGAACGAGATCGATCTGCAGACAACCGGCTTCGAGCTCGATCACGAAATCACGTCGAAAGTTCTCGCGCGCGGACGGAGCATCGTCGAGGTGCCGATTCAGTACTTCCCGCGAAGCCGCGAGGAGGGCAAGAAGATCGGCGCGAAGGACTGGATCAGGGGACTGCGGACGTTCTGGCGATATCGTCGGGGATAAACGCGATCCAGGCGCCGAGCAGCCGGCGATCGCGGCTTTGTTCGATCTCGGCGGGAATGAACCCGTCCGCGCTCGAAATGCTCAGCGGGACGAAGCGCTCGCCCTCTTTGGACGGAACTGTCACACGTTGGGTCACACCCGGCATTAATTCGACCTTCTGCGACCAGCCTGGCGTTGAAAACGTCACTACGTTCGGGCGTGCGCCGCTGTGAACGGCCAGCAGAAGCTCGAGATCGCTCTCCCGTGCCTTCAACAACGTCATCTCCGCGGTAGTCCGGCCTTTGACCCAGAAGCCATCAGGCTCGGGGTACGCGAAGCTGTCATGAAAGAACACACGCGCCGGCGCGAACGACGCCGCCGACAAGACAGTAGCTGCCGGGAATCGTTTACGCGTCTCCACGACCTCGCGCGGGCTGAGGCGCAGCTCTGCAATTGTCGCCTCGACCGGCCGCGCAGTGCGAAAGCCGACGAATTCGGCGTCGAGCGGCACATCAAACTCGTGCTGGTGGCGTTCACCGGGTCCGAGAGGCATCGGCCAGATCTCTATAGGACGGCCTTCGCGGCCAATCTGCACCGACATCAACGCGTTCGGCACTCGGCCGGCTGTGTCTGAGCCCATGAGATCGACGACGTATCTGCCCGCCGGCAGACGGAAACGCGCGTTCAGGACCACGCGGAGGGGCTGCGGATCTGTCCGTTCGCCTGGCACCGCTGACGCCGTAAACAATGACGGCAATTCGCCAGGACTGACGATCGAAAACGGATCGTATCGAACCGCAACGGGACGCGCGACGGGATCAAACGTTTCGAGCAGCAGGAATATCGCGCGCCGTTCGACGTCGAAGCGCTTCGTGCTGTCGGATATCGCCACCGATGTCACCGAAACCAGCGCGACGAAAAGAAGCGTCACGGTCGTGATCGCCGCAAGAGCCGCGCGTCCGGGTGAGGGCATTCTCCAGCGCAGCAGCAGCCATCCACCCAGACCGAACGTTGCAAGCCAGACGACCACTCGAAGGGTTGCCTGCGCGGTACCGCCGACGATGTAGGACGGCGCTTCGCTCCAGAGCTGCCACGTTGGCGAGAGCCACTGCAGGATACCCGACGCTCCGTCGGCTTCCTGGCGAACCGGTACGAGCGCCAGCACCATCGCGAGCGTCACCGCAAGGCTGAACAGCAGCAAGACCTGCGCACCCGCACGAGCGACCGATTCGCGGGGCACGCGTTCGTACAGCCAGGCAATTGGCGGCACGAGCAGCGGGAGCAGCAGTACGAGCTGTTCTCCCGGCATGGCGGATTTGCTCCACCATGGATCGAGCGTTCCTGACAGCACGATCAAAAGGAGCGAAACGGTCCCGAGCGCAAGCGCGAGCGTACGATGGGCCTTGTCCCGGAGCATCCCCGCAAGCCCGACACACGCGAGGAGAAGCACTGGAGCGAACACGAAGAGGCCGTACTCCTGATCGAACAGTACGCCAAGACTGCCGGCAGGCAGCGCCGACCAGTTCGTCAGAGGCAGATGCCAGACCGTCCGGAACAGATCGACGAACGCTTCCGGCAGACCGAGGACGTTGAGCACAAACGGTGCGCTCACCGCAACGGCGGCGATACCGAATATGGTCGCCGCGCGCGACGGTTGCACACGTGGCAGGAGAGTCCACAGTACCTGCCCGACGACGATCACCCAGATGACGAAACGGCCCGGCCCGGCGAGCAGCCGCAGCGCCGGTACTGCGTCGGCGGCCCATGGCAGGTAGGGAAGAAAAAGCAGTGCGAGTCCGAAGAGCGGGAGGAGCGGATCGGCCGCCGGACTCCAGAACCCTTCTTGCGACTTGCGGCCGATTCGAAGCAGCGATGCTATCCCCGCCGCGATCAGCAGACTCATCACCACGAAGCCAACCAGTTCGGCTGGTGACGGCAGCATCGCGACACGCTCGGGCGCGTCTGTGGTTCCGGCGACGTCAAACGACGCACGGCTGATCCATAACGCAAAGCCCGCGACGGTCGCGGCGCCTATCGCGATTACAGATGGTCCAGGAAAGGAGCGGCTCGTCTTCTGCATCATCGAACACATCGGAAGCCGACGTAAAGGTTATGCCGGCCCTGCCGCGACAACGCCGCGCGCTCGGAGACGCGTAACCGGGGAATGAGGTTGTCCCAGCCGCCGCCCTTGATCGTTCGCAGGTCGTATCCGTCTTCGGCCGGCTTCGACGCATGCGTCAGCGTGAACGGGCTCGCGGTCCATTCCCACACGTTGCCTGCCATATCGTAGAGCCCGTACGGGTTCGGCGGAAACGATCCGACCGGCGACGTGAACTCGAACAACTCGGTCTTGAGATTGTGCCGGCCGTTCGCCTGACCGGTAAACTGATCGCCCCACGGGAATATGTGTGCGTCGAGCCCACCCCGAGCGGCGTGTTCCCATTCAGCTTCCGTCGGGAGACGCCCGCCCGCCCATTCGCAGTACGCCGTCGCTTCACCCCACGTGACGTTGACGACCGGATGGGTGCCGTCCGCATACCACTCGGGCTGACGCGGCATCTGACGCGACGTAGCGGCAGCAAACCCGCGGAAGTCGTCGGCCGACACCTCGCGATCGAGCATCTCGAAGGGTTGCGGAAATTCGGTGTGCACTCGGGGCTTTTCTGCTTCGTCGCAACGATCGTCACTCGGAGCACATCCCATCCATGATTCGCCGGAAGGAATCTGCCGCCACAGAAGGCGTGCCGCCGTCGGCTCAGCAGCGTGCGTCGCGCTCTCGGGCGCCTGCGCACCAGTAGTCGAGGTGTTGTTGAAGACGGCTTCGACCCGGATGGGCCTGTCTGCCTTGAACCTCAATGGAAGGGACGCGGCCGCGGGCTGACCGTTCACCTGCCAGCCCGTGAAGCCGCTGCGCTGCTCCTGCGGAATGTCAGCCGTCAGCTCGATGTCAGGAAAATACAGGCCCTGATACCCGCCGCGAACACGCTCGCCTTCGATGAGCACATCGAGGCCTGCCGGCGCTGCGATCGCGACGGGCTGGCCCGGTGCGGAGTTCAGCCATTGCTCGCTGATCAGCCTGAAGAAATTACGCCGCCGCTCGAGAAACTGACGTAACCGTGGAAGGTAGTCGAGCCTGCGAACCTGCAGCTGCGTAGCCGCCGTCAGATAGTACTCGTATCTCTCCATCAGGAACGCATCGGTGAGCTGATGGTTCAGGGCCTTCTGCACGACGCGCTTGAGATAGTCACGGTACTGCGGGTCCTCGGCGATGAGCTGCGACAGAATCACCGAACGAGGTTCAGCGGGATTGCGCCCCCGCCGTCCCTCGGCCACGCGCTCCAGGAGGTACTGATAACTGTCGTGGTCCCAGTCACGAAAGCCCTGGTCCATGTCCCAGTTCACCCAGAACCAACCACCGGTGTTCTTCGTCCGATCGAGAAACTGGCCAGGACCCTGGTAGGCATCCCTGGTCGCGGTAAACGCCACCGCGACGAACCATCGGGTGAGATTGTCGATGTTGACGTGCCGGGACACGTTCTCCATCGTGAGCGGGCGTGTGGTGCGGACCCACTCCCACAGCTTGTTCATTTCCTCCTGGCTCAGGAGGATGTCGTCGTAGCCCCAGTGCGCCGCGAAGAATCGCTCGTCGAAACGCTCGGTGACCACAAACGGCCCGTAGTACTCGCCGTTGAGAAAAAACCGGACCGGCTTCGTCTCCGGAGCGATGGCGCCAATGGCGCGCGCGATGTCATACGCGAGCGGGTTCGCGAAGTGCCAATCGGTCTTTCCCTCACGGCGCACGTCATCGTGCACGACGATGCGGCGGACGGGCTGCGCCGATGGACTGAACAGCACGCCCGGCGGCAATTCGCGTGGACCATATTTCCGCCGGAAGTACAGCCTGAATCCAGGGCGTGGCGCCGTAATACGGCTGCCCCCGCCATGGATGCGAACACCGACGCCTGACGCAAAGAGAAGCTTCCCGCCGTCGAAGTACGACACGCTGCCTTCGCGCTCCCATTCCTTGCCGTGCTCGCGCTTGTTGGGAAGCAGCCCTTTCACCGGGTCGTTCAAGTCCGCATCGTCCAGCGTCAGCGACATGATCGGCACACCGCTCGCGATTTCGTCGATCGGAACGGAGCGCGAGCTGGGCAGCGCTTGAGGGCTCCACTGAACGGCGAATCGCCAGACTGGAAACAGGTCTGCTGATTCCAGCGTCAGCGTTCCCACACAAATCGCTCCGGTCGCGACGATGAGCAGCCACGAGGGAATCCGCCGTGGAAAGGGCATCTACAAAGCGCCCGGCCTATTGAAGAAGACGTTGTAGGTGGATGGCCCGGCGGCGGCATTGAGGTCTGCCTGCAGACCGGAAAGGGCCGTATCCGTGATTCCCTGAAAGTTGTACGACACGACCGTTTCGTTGTCGGTCTGCGAGACGCTTTCGAGCTTCGCCTTCGGAAGCCGCCTGCGCAGCACCGCAGAAATCGCGGCGGGATCAGCGGGCTTGCCGTTCGTGGGCAGGGAAATCACGATCGTCCCGTCGGCCTCCGCGCCCATGAACCGTCGCGTCAGCGACTGTCCGAACAATGCGCCGAGCGCGACGACGAAAATGATGCCCACGAAAGACAGCTTGAACGTCGCCACGGCAATCGACGTGGCGATGACGAGCATGATGAACCCGATCTCCTCCGGCTCCTTGATCGGGGTGCGAAAGCGGACGATCGACAGCGCGCCGAGAAGTCCGAGCGACAGCGGCAAGGAAAACTGAATCGTGACAAAGATGGCGGTAATCGAGATGCCAAGCAACGGAAACGCGCGATGCACCTGGCTGCCGGTGGCGCGGTTCGAATAGAAGTGGACGTAGAGGTATGCGATGAACAATGACGCCAGCAGCGAAATGGCCATCAGCATCAGGAACGCGAGCGGCGTGACCTGGGGGCCTGTTCCCTGCGTGAGCGCACCAAACAGATTGTCGAGCTGCTGCTGCATCAGATCCTTTTACAGAAGCGTACGCGTCATATGCGCGTAGAGCACCAGGAACTTCGAGAACGAGCGCTTGTGCAGACCGAGAGCAAGCAGCGGACGCAGCACGACGGGAAGCTCGTCGCCTCGCCCCTTCACCTCGAGCACAGCGGTCGCAATGGGTGAGGAATCCGCAACCGGGACGAACCTGGGGTTCACAGCCGCCGCGGAAATGTCCGCGTCGAGGCTCACGCGTGAGTTCGTCAGCGGCTCGATGAACCGATCTCGCCGATAGCGAATCTGCATCATCGGCTGCCACCCATGCTGCGCGAGAATGCCGTCCGCTCTCAGGAGCAGCGGAGCGCTCTGCAGGCGGGGATCGTCCAGATCCCAGCTCGCAACGTCTTCGGCAGGATAGGGGAGACGCGCCCGCGCCTTCAGCCGGCGCGTGCCCACCCGCATCTTGGCTTCGACGAATACCGGACCACTGGCGCGCCCCGCGAGATCCGAGTACCACCGCACGCGGATCTTGCGTTTGAGATAGTCGCTGTTGAGCTTTTCACCGAGCGAGACCAGAGCCGGCGTGTCGTAATAGATCGTCCAGACGATCGCTGACGGGAACTCCGGATCGCGGCGGCACAGGCGCTGGAGCCGTTGGCGCGCGAGGTGGACGCGGCCCGCGGGCATCGTGAATTTGAGCTCGCGCTCATCGGCGCCTGGGGCCGGCAGGGGGGCAACATCCCGTGTCGCCTCGGAAATTCGCATCAGAACGTGTGAAGTATAGCAAGTTCACGGGCCCAGAATGACGTCGCGCGTCTGGACGCCCAGCCTTCGCACCGTGCCGCGCGGGCGCCACGATGGCTCGACATGGACGTGCACCCAGTGCGCGTCGGGACGCGCAGGCGGCGGCAGCGTATGCGCGATCGTGACCCACGATTGATCGCGGAGCGTCACGGCACCGAGAGCCTGATCTCCGTCGTACACCGTAACCGTTTGCGGCTCCGGGGCGATCGATCGGACCTTCATTTCAAACGTGCGCGAGCGCGCCGGCGCATGAAAGAAGACGTCCGGCATGCTCCAGCGGTAGTCGGGACCGGACTGGCTGCGATGAAGCTCGTAGAGGCCTCGCACGCGGGCCGCCTCGCCGGCCGCAGGCTCGTAGATCGTGTTCATCAGCGTCCAGCTCTTCCCGTCGAGCACGGCGCCGTTGATGTCCAGGATGTCGAGCGTTTCGAAATAATTCTGCCCCCAGTCATCGCGTTCCCAGTCGTACATCGCAAAGGGGCGCACGCGTGATGCATCGCCGCCAAGCCTCAGCGCGGGCTCGCCCGGCAGGCGCGCCGCCACCCCGACGCCGTCCAGGATCGTCGCAGGGATATCCGTGATGCTGGTCGGCGCCCGCGACACGCGAACGGCCCCCTGACTTCCGAGGGGTTTCACGACCAGCAGCGCCATCGCATGGCCGGCGATGACTTCGAGATTGCCCATCGGCGTCGGTCGATTGTTGACGAATTGCGGCGGCGGCAGCTGCAGACCATGATCGGAGGAAATCACCACGAACGTGTTGTCGTAGGCGCCGATCTCCCTGAGCCGATCGAGAATCGCCGATACGCGCCTGACAGCGCAGCGCGCCTGCTCCTTGTACGACGCCCGGGTCGAGCGCACGACACCGACGAACTCGCAGCGTCCATTCAGCACCACGGGCCGGTGGGGAATTCCGACGTGAACATACTTGTACACCGGCTCGTCGGTCGCGGTTGTCAGCTTCCTGGCAAATTCATCGAGTATCACGGAGCCGTTACCGGCGGAATGCCGTCGCGCGCCGGTGTCCCGGGCCCCGAAGATCGCCTGAAGCCGCCACGATTCATCGTTGTAAATTGCCGGCCGCAGAATGTGCGGAGCATGCCTGAACAGCGATAAGTCGGCCAGCTGCCACGACGTGAAGGAGACGTAATCGTCGAAGCTGACATAGGGGCGCTGCAGGCGATAAAAGTTGGTTGCCGATTCCCGGCCGTGATGCATCCCGGTCGAGCTGTCGACGCGATAGCCACTTTCTCTGAGCGCGGTGAAAATCGAGCCTTCCTTGAGAATGTCGCGGACGTATCGCTGTAACGGCCGATCGTTGCGATACACCTTGCCAGTGAGCATCGCCGGAATGCTGGCGATGGTCGTGGGAAACGCGCCGGCATGATTCGCGAAGAAGATGGCCCCGGAGAAACTGCGATCGAGCGATGAACGTTCTTCCTCGAGTATTTCCCCGAATACGTCCGACTGGAACGCATCGAGCACGATGTGAATCACGTTGCGCGTGCGCGACAACTCGAACATGGAATCCGACGGCCCCTGCCATCGCGCAAGCTCTTCGGAGTCGTTCTGAATCGCTGATGTGACCAGCGCTGCCGACTGCAGCACGACGAGCACCGCACTGGCGAACGGCGCAATCCGCACGACCCGTTTCGCGCCGATGACGGCGAGCACAGGTACGGCAGTCCAGAGGGCAATTTCGTAAGGATTCCGCCACGATTCGAGCGACCAGTCGATCGCAGCGCCGGTGAAGGGGCCGTAGTCGGCCACCAGAAAGTTCCCCTGGATCCACAACACGAGGCCGAAAGCGAAGAGCAGAGCGACGAATACCGGGAATGCGCGCGGCGGGAGAACGATCCCAAGCGCCAGCAAGACCGCGGCAGTTCCGGCGCCTGCGAGCAACACCGGTCTGATCAGAGCTCCGAAAGGTGCGCTGAACTCCTGCTGGTTGCCGGAGAAGATCGTGAACGGGCCAAACAGGCAGAGCGGCAGCACGACGAGCAGGACAGGGCCGATGCTGTCCCGCAGCCGTTGCCGCCAGCGCCCGCCAGTCATCATGTGGGTCAAGGCCGCCATTTCAAGTCCCGGATCTGGACCCCGAGCATGCGCGCCTCTCCACGCGGACGCCAGGGGGGATCGACGCGAACCTCCAGCCAATTGGTGACCGCAGTCGCAGGCGCGGGAAGGGCACCTTTGACGCGGACCCACGACTGATCGCTGAGCGTCACGGTGTCGACGACCGTGCTGCCGGCCATGAACGTGACAACTTGGGGTTTCGGCGCAATCGAGCGAATCGCGACCTCAAAGCCCCGCGCCTCCGGCGGCGCGTGGAAAAAGCTGTTCGGGCTGCTCCAGCGATAGACGACACCCGATCGGCTTCGCTGCACTTCGTGCACGCCGCGGATCCGCCTGTCCGCATCCACATTGGGCGGATAGAGGCTGTCGACGAGCGTCCAGTTCTTGCCGTCGAGCGCGCCTCCCCGGATGTCCATCACGTCCAGCGCGTCAAAGTACGCGTGCTTCCATCCGTCGTCTTCCCAATCGTACATCGCGAACGAGCGCACACGAGCCGCGGTCTCCGGCAGCTTCAACGCAGGTTCGCCAGGCAGGTTGCCCGGCAGGCCCGCCACATCGAGTACCGTCGCGGCGACGTCGCTGATGCTCGTCGGCGCATGTGAAATCCGAACCGGGCCCCGGCTCCCTGGCGGCTTGACGATGAGCAACGCCATCGATTTGCCCGCCAGCGTGGACAGCGCGCCGCCCGGCGTCCGCCGGTCGTTGACGAATTTCAGCGGCGCATACCCGATTCCATGGTCGGAGGCGACAACGATGAGAGCATCGTCGTAGACGCCGGTCTCGCGGAGACGGTCGAGCAGCGCAACGAGGCGCCGTACAGCGCAGCGCGTTTGCGCTTTGTAATTCTCACGCGTCGGGCGAAGACCCTCGACGTAGCCGCACCGCGCGTCGACGGTCACCGGTCTGTGCGGTATGCCGACGTGGATGAACTTGTAGACCGGGCCGTCGACCGTGGGCGTCAGCCGGTTTGCAAGCTCCTGCAGAATCGCTGCGCCGTTTACCGGAAAGTGCCGCCGGCCGGTGGTGTCACCCGGACCGAGCATCGTCTGCAGGCGCCATGCCTGATTGTTGTAAATCGCGGGCCGCAGGATGTGCGGTGCGTGACGGAAGAGCGACAGGTCAGCAAGCTGCCAGCCCGCGAACTGCGCGTACTCGGCGTAGCTCACGTGCGGTCGCCGCATGCGATAGGTATTCGAGGCCGATCGGCTGTCGTACGGGATCTCGCTGATGTTGTCGACTCGATAGCCCGCCGCGCGGAGCGACTTGAACAAGGAGCCTCGATCGAAATGCTCCCGCACGTAGCGCGGAAGAGGCTGCTCCTGCCGGTATAGCGTGCCGGTGAACATCGCAGGAATGCTCACCATCGTCGTTGGAAAGGCGGCGGTGTGATCGGCAAAGAACACGGCGCCGGACAGGCTCTGATTCAGCTCTTTCGAATCCTCATCGAGTATCTCGGCGAAAACGTCGGACTGAAAGGCGTCGAGCACGATGTGGATGATGTTCTGCTTCCGGGAGAGCTCGAACATCGAATCGGCGGGGCCTTTCCACTCGGTGGTCGTGCGTGCGTCAGCTTGCAGCGCTGCCGCCGCCAGCGCCAGCATTTGAAGTGCCACGAATACAGCGCTCGCGAACGGCGCAACTCGGGCAACACGCGACGCTGCGGCAACGCAGAACGCTGGAACGCCAATCCACAATGCGATTTCGTAGGAGTTGCGCCATGACTCGCGCGTCCAATCGATTTCGGAGCCATCGAGCGGACCGTAGTCGGCTACCAGGATATTTCCCTGAATCCAGATGACCAGACCGACGGCAAAGAGGAGAGCGAGGTACGCACGGAAGAGGCGGCGAGGAAGGATCACGCCTGACGCAACGAGCGCCAGCGCGACTCCAGCGCCCGCGGCGAGCACCGGCGGAATCAGTGTCCAGAAAGAAGCGCTGAACTCAGCTTCGTTGCCGGAGAAGATGGTGTGGGGACCGAACAGACAGAGCGGGAGAACGACGAACAGGGCAGGAGCGACAAGCGTCTTGAGCCGGCCCAGCCGGTCGTCATCGGTCATGGCGTTCTGCGGGTCGAGTAGAACTGGAACGACATCGTCGCTCTGTTATCGTAGCGCCGGACGATTTCGTCCCTGAATGCTTCCGCGATACGCATCTGGCCTTCGACGGTCGGGTGCAGGCCGTCGGCGCCCAGCAGGTGCATGTTGGCGTCGAACAGCGCGAAAAGGTCGACGACCGGCCCTGTGTCGAGTTCCACCGCCAGCTGTCTGATCCGATCGTTGAGAGCGCGAATGCGCGACATCGCTCCGGCGTGATTATCAGCCTCCCACTCCGCGCTCACAGGCATGACCGTCGCAACGATCGGCTCGACATTGCGCTGCTTCGCCGATTGAATCATGCTGCGAATGGCGTCGGCTTGTCTGGATGTGGATAGCAGCCACACCGCGTTCACTCCCTCGAGCAGCATCACGACTTCAGGCTTATCCGCGTCGAGTACGCCCGGAAGCCGTACAGCACCGCGGTCGCTCCGCTCGCCGCTCAAGCCGCGGTTCAACACCTCGACGGTCTGCGTCGGGTAGCGCTGCTGCAGCATCTGCTGGAGCTGAAATGGATACGTGTCTGGTCCGTCGAGCGAAATCAGAGGAACCAGCGAAACCTTTCCGTCCGTGATGCTGTCGCCAAACGCCATGAACTTCGTTTTCTTGATCGTCCCCGTGCTGACCACGATGACCGGGAACGTGCAGGACGCCTGAGCCATACCCGCATCGGTGGCCGTGCAGCGGACGCTCGACTCTCCGATGGGAAAAACGCTGCTCGAGCCCGGGTCGCACTGAACGCTATACGGCGCCCGGCCCCCGGTGGGTGAGGGCGCGTCGAAATGGACATCCGTTCCCTGCGGGGATGTCGCGTCGCGGGTGATTGACGTGGGGCAGGCAAGCTCGAGTTTGGGCCCGGGCGGATCGGGCTCGATGGGATTTTTGCCGCCGCAGCCGGCCGCAGTGGCTAGCACCGCGATCAGAAACGTGATATTCGAAAGGGAGCGCATGAAATACGCAGCTGTCCTGCTTATCGGTCTGATGACGATCCTACCGGGCACCGCCCGTCCCGACGCTGCCGCAGCGCAAGGAGGCCTGGTACGGGCCGATGGCCGTGCCCTCGCGGACGCAGGCGGTCCTTTCAATGCGCTCGGCGCCACGTTGTTCTGGGGCGCGTGGGGCTACAAGGCCGACCGCCCGCGGCTCGAACGCAACCTCGAGGCCCTGAGGGCCGCCGGGATTGACTATGTTCGGGTCCTCGGCTCAGTCGGCGGTTCCAGTTGGGAAGACAGGCAAACAGATCCGCAGTGGACAGATTATGACTCGATTATCGCCGGGATGACAGACCTGGCCTACGACCGCTACGGCATGCGCGTGCAGTGGACGATTTTTGGCGGCGCGCCGTTCACTCCCGCCGGTCCTGCCCGGCAAGCGCTCGTCGATCGCTTTGCGGCAATGGCGCGAGGCCGCGAGCACAAAATCCTGGCGTTCGAGATCGCCAATGAGGCCTGGCAGAACGGCTTCCGCGGGGCGGCCGGCCTTGCCGAGTTGCGTCAACTCGGGAAGCAGCTCAGCAGCAAGACCACCGTGCTCGTTGCGCTGAGCGCGCCGTCGAAGGGCGCCGCGTGCGCGACGTACGCCGGCGCGGGCGCCGATGCGATGACCGTGCACTACGAGCGCGGCTTCGGACGTGACGGCCCAATCGCTCCGGTGCGGCGTCCGTGGACGTTTCTGGCAACGCACGCGGCCGGTTGCGTCGATCAACTTCCGCCGCTCGTCCTGAACAACGAGCCGATCGGACCGGAGAGCTCCGTCGAGCAGGACGACTCGCCATCGAGAATCGGCGCCAGCTATGTGATGACGTTTCTCGCGGG
>JGI10216J12902_102117506_pt1 | contig 17097 bp, 22 predicted proteins | sample KanNatreferecore_FD_12902 | JGI IMG/M metagenome (IMG submission 12902)
GGGGACCCGCGTCGCTCCACACCGAGGCGTCAATCTTCGATGGGAAGCAGTTTATGGCGCCGCACCTTACGCTCGGCGGCGAAGAAGGGGGACCAGAATCAAGACAAGGCGGCGCCGCCACAGGAACTCAGCCTAGGTTTGCTGAAGTTATTTTCGCCAAAATGGCTTACCGCATTCAGTGTGCACCTCTTCGGGCGTGAGCCCGATGTCACGGAGCGTCCATAAATCGAGGTCGGCCAGGGCGCGCCTTTCACGCTGCCGAGCCAGCCACAGCGCCAAGCCACGCTCCGGGCGGTCGTTCACGGCTTGCGCCCAGCGATACAGTGCGTCGTACAGCACAATCCCATGAGCAACGCGTTCACGATCGTCGCGGACGCTGCTGGCTAGGCCGAGCGAGATGGCGCGCAGTCCTGCCGCTTCGGGGGTACGGGCAGCATTGTTGTTGTCGGCAGCGCGCACGATCGCGGCAATGCGCTGTAGCGCGGCATCCTCGAGCTGGTATTTGGCCAGCAAGGCATCGAAGCTGCAACCGCGGCCGCCATGCCAGAGTTCGACACCAGGAACGTCAAACGGGATGGCGCCGGTCTCGACTGCGACGCGCCGCACGTCCGCCGCCGGAACGAAGAGGAATTTGGAGTCGCGATCGATGAAGCGGCTGATCAACCACGGGCACGCAAGGCGATCGATTTTCGGACGCTGCCGTGTAATCCATTGCATGGTGGCTCTCTTCTGGTTCTCGATTTTGCGATCAAATCGAATTTAGATCGATCCAGTCGCCACCCCGTAGAGCAGGCCCAGGATCGAGCATGCCGCGAGGACAGGAATCATGCCGACCTTGAAGCGAAACACCGCGACCAGTGCGGCGAGCGTCAGGACTAGCGATGGAATGTTGATGGAGCTGAGCATCGGCACGTCCAGCGTCATGCCAATCCAGTGGACCTCATGCAGTTCACCGAACAGCACGTGAAGCGCGAACCAGATCGCCAGATTGAGAATGACGCCGACCACCGCTGCCGTGATGGTCGCCAGTGCCGCGGACAAAGCCTTGTTGCTGCGTAGGCTCTCGACAAACGGCGCACCGACGAAGATCCAGAGGAAGCAGGGCGTGAACGTGACCCAGGTGGTGAGCAGGCCACCGAGCGTGCCCGCCAAGAGGGGGTTGAGCGATCCCGGAGCCCGATACGCACCCATGAAGCCGACGAACTGGGTTACCATGATCAAGGGCCCCGGCGTGGTCTCCGCCATGCCGAGGCCGTCCAGCATCTCACCCGGCTTGAGCCAGCCATAGGTGTCGACTGCTTGCTGTGCGACATAGGCGAGGACCGCATAGGCTCCGCCGAAGGTGACGACAGCCATCTTTGAGAAGAACACGGCGATGTCGCTGAAGACATTGCCGGGCCCGAACACGGCGAGCAGCCCCAGGACGGGCACGAACCACAGCGCCAGAAACGCCCCGGCGATCTTCAAAGACCAGCTGACCGGCGGGCGGGCGTGAGCCGGAATCTCTTCGCCGAGCGCCGTGTCGGCGTCGGCGACCTGTTCACCGCCAACTTTGCCGTGGCCGTTGGCCGCCAGGAACGGCGTAAGACCAAATCGCCCACCGAGGAAGCCAATCGCGGCCGCAGCCAGGATGATCAGTGGGAACGGCAGTTGGAAGAAAAAGAGCGCGACAAAGGCGGCGGCGGCGAGGGCTCTCATGACGTTGTTCTTGAGCGCCCGCTTGCCCACCCGGGAGACGGCCTCGAGCACGATGGCAAGCACCGCCGCCTTCAGCCCGAAGAAGAGCGCCTGGACCGCGCCGACATTGCCGAAAATCGCATAGATCCAGCTCAGCGCCATGATGGCGATCACGCCCGGCAACACGAACAAGATGCCGGCAACGAGCCCGCCCCTGGTTTTGTGGAGCAGCCAGCCGATGTAGATGGCGAGCTGCTGGGCTTCGGGCCCTGGCAGCAGCGTGCAGTAGTTGAGCGCGTGAAGAAACCGCGTCTCGCCGATCCAGCGCTTCTCCTCGACAATGATCCGGTGCATCACCGCGATCTGGCCGGCCGGGCCACCAAAGCTCAGTGCCGCCACCCGCGCCCAGACGCGCACGGCCTCACCAAATGAAATACCATGATGGGGCGTGGGCGCCGATGGCGATGGCGCAGTGGCGATGCTGTCTAAATCAGCCATGTTTGGTCCTTCCGCTCTCATCGCGTCTTCTTGCGGAACGACTCGTAGAGGCCATTGAAGATTTCTGAACCGCGGGCAATGCGCTGCTCGTCGTCCTGCTCGGCCATCGCAATGCCCACAATCAGCCGGCCGATGCCGGCGGCCTCATCGCGACCGAATTTTGCGTCCTTGAGGTCGATGTCATGAACGATTTCGGCAATGTCCTGCAGGGCTGGATCGTGCAACTCGGCACGGAGCACCAGCACTTCGAAGGTGCAGCGATCGCCCTCGTGCGTGTATTCGGCCTCGAACATGTCGAAACGGGTTTCGCCTGGCTGAGGCATGTAGCCTTTGCCGGGAACAAACTTGAAGCGGGCCTGCGGGTCGATGAAGCGCCGGATCAGCCAGGCGGATGCAATGCGGTCGATCTGCACGCCTTGGCGAGTGACCCACACCTGACCCGATAGCTTGTCGGACAGCTTGCCGCTTTGATCATCATTGATCGTTGGCATGGCACTCTCCGTCCTGATCTCTTTTTCGAGTTCCGATACGAGGCCCTCGGCGGTCTCGCGGCTATTGCCGCCGAAGAAGTCGATCGCGACGATCTGCGATAGCCGATTGCGCAGACGCGCAATCTGCGCCTTCGAGTCTGCCTGCTGCTCCGAGGGAGCGGTTTTGCTCAAGCCGGCTGCCAGTTCCCGCGCCTCGGTCGCGACTGCCTCGTAATCGGCGTCGCGGTCGGCCCTGAACATCTCCCGGATCTCTTCGTCATTGAGGCCGTCAACCATGCGCGCCTCGCAGATCATTGCCTCGCCGCCGCCTTCGACGATCTCCCGGCGCAGCCACTCGAAATCCTCCTGGGTCTGCTCGTTGGCAGGCAGGGCATAGACCGAGTTCTTGATGCCGACCGCGCCGATCCCCTGCAGTCGGCGCCAGGTCTTCACCCGGAAATAGGCTGGTTTTGCAGGGAGTTGATGGACCATCAGCAGCCAACGGTCGGTCGGTCGTTCTTGTTCGCTCATGGGCCCTTGATATCACCACACGAAGGAAAATGCAACACTTGTATCATCTATAGATTAGATGTATCTTACGCCCTCTGAATAGCCAGGAAAGAGCGAGCCATGCCGATCGCCGTAAGACCTTTGCTCTTTAAGCCTCCCCGTCTACGCGGCCTCTCGGAAAGGCTTCTGGCGAGCCACTACGAAAATAACTATGGCGGCGCCGTGCGCCGGCTGAATGCCATCGACGCCAAGCTGGCGGCGCTGGACTGGGACAAGGCCCCGGTTTTTGAGATCAACGGCTTGAAGCGCGAGCAACTGATCGCCGCGAATTCAGCGATCCTGCATGAGGTCTATTTCGATGGGCTGGGCGGTGCCGGCGGCGATCCGTCTGGCGCACTCGCGGCACAATTGGAGCGTGACTTCGGCAGCGTTGCCGCGTGGCGGCGAGAATTCATTGCCATGGGAAGAGCACTGGCCGGCGGTTCGGGATGGGTCCTGCTGACCTGGTCGCCGCGCCTAAGCCGGCTCGTCAATCAATGGGCATCCGACCACGGCCACTGCCTGAGCGATGGTCAACCGGTCTTCGCCCTCGACATGTATGAGCATGCCTATCATCTCGATTTCGGCGCGAAGGCCGCGGCTTATGTGGATGCCTTCATGGCCAACATCCACTGGGAACGCGTGGCGGAGCGATACCAGCAGGCCGTCTCGGCCACTCGACCGCCAGCGCCATCCAAAGAGAACGAGTCGATCTCCGTTGAATCCCTGCGTGAGATGCTGGAGCGCAAGCAGGATGTTGTCGTGCTCGACGTCCGTTTGCAGGAGGATCTGGCGGCAGGTACGGACATGATACCCGGAGCGCGCCATCTCGATCCGACCAGGCTCGATACTTGGGCAGACACCTTGCCCAGAGACCGGCTGATCATTGCCTACTGCGTTTACGGCTTTCAGGTCAGCGGCGATGCCGCCGCTGCTTTGCGGGCGCGTGGATTGGATGCGCGCAATTTGGCTGGGGGTATCGCGGCCTGGCACGCCATCGGCGCCCCGACCATGGCCAAAGCAATAGAGGAGGCTGCGCCATGAAATGGGTTACGCGCGAACGTCCGAAGATCGACCGGATCGCCTGCCCCTGGCTGATCGCGCGCTTCATCGACAAGGAGCCGGAATTTCTGTATGTGCCGAGCGACAAAGTACTCGACGTGGCCAGCCAGACCGGCGCCATTCCCTACGACATCCCTAATGTCGAATTCAGCCACGTCGGCGACAAATGCAGCTTCGATGCCTTTCTCAAGCGTTACGAATTGCGTGATCCGGCATTGGATCGGCTTGCGGACATCGTGCGCGGGGCGGATACGTCTCGGCTTGACCTGACGCCTCAATCGGCAGGTCTGTTCGCAATCTCGCTGGGTCTCTCGGCCGTATTCGCCGACGATCACGAAATGCTGCGCAACGGCATGGTGATGTACGACGCACTCTATGCCTGGTGCAAGTCGCTGCAAGGCGAAACCCGCAACTGGCCGCCGCAGGCGTGATTGGGCCTGACGAATTAGCTCGATGCCGGCGGTGGAAATCGCAAGCTGAAGAGCGCGCCGCCGTGCGGATTGTCTGCCACATGGACGCTGCCGCCGTGAACGTCCATGATTTCCCGGACGATCGCGAGGCCAAGCCCCGCGCCTGGCGCCTTCTTCCCTTTGCCGCGCCAGAACCGTTCGAAGATTTGATCCCGGTCGCCGGCGCGAACGCCAGGTCCGCGGTCTGCCACAGAGACGCTGTACTCCGGATCAACGACCACGGTGACTTCGGTCTCGGGCGGTGTATGGGAGATCGCGTTCTCGATGAGGTTTCGAATGGCATCGGCGATGGCGTCGGCATTGCCCCGAATTTCGATCCGTCCGCCCGGCTGCCGCAAAGCCACCGTTCGATGTTGCCGGATCGCAAAGGGCGCCATCGCGGCGACGACCTCGGTTGCAACGGCAGCGAGATCGACGGTGCCGGAGACGTCCATCGAGAGATTGTCGAGCCTCGCGACGCGAAGCAGCTGATCCACCAATCGATTCATGCGCGCGACATCTTCCTTGATCGATGCCAGCCGGCCGTTGTCTTCGACGTCGTCTGTTTCCGCCGTGATGATCGCGAGAGGCGTTCGCAACTCGTGGGCGGCGTTCGCCGTGAACCGCCGCTGCAGGAGCATGCCCTGTTCGAGCCGATCCAGTGCCTTGTTGAAGGCTGCCACCAGCGGCCGCAGTTCATCCGGCAGATCCTTCTCGGGCAATCGGATGTCGGTCCGGTTTGGGCCAATGCTGGCGGCCAGAGCCGAGACCTCGCGCAGTGGCCTCAGGCCGTGCCGGATGCTGAGCACGCCGACGACCAAGGCAAGGGCCACGACCAGTGGAATTATCCAGGCGATATCCAGAACGAACTCTGCAAGGATGGTGTGCACGAACTCGGCCGCTCCGGTCGCTTGGGCAATGGTGACCGACAGCGGGCCGGCGGGACCATCCAGCAGAACGGTGTAGCCGTAATAATCCAGCGCCTTCGGGCCGAAAGCCTTCAAACTGAAGAAGTCGGGCTCGTCGCCCCCCGCCGGCCAGTTGCCGACCAACTCACCCAGTTCGCGCGGAGAAGCCGCAATAAGCCGCCCATTACTTGTGCGAACCGCATAGGCATAGGTTTGGTCCGGAGAAGCATAGATCGACGCCAGCTCAGGTGGCAGCTCGAGTCTGGCTTCTTTGTCCGACGATCCGACGACATGACCCGCGAGCTCCGCCGCGCGTCGGTCGAGCTCCCGCTGATTGATTTCACCGGCGACCATCCATGCCTTCGCGAGAATGATGCCGAGGACAATAATGGTCGCGACGGCGAACAGCAGGAAGAGCCGAACGGCAAGCCTGAACTGCAGCGAACCGCGACTGAGACTCACCCCCCATTCTCCATCAGGATGTAGCCAATACCCCGCACGGTATGGATCTGCCCGGTCGCCCCCGCCTCTTCGAGGCGCTTGCGCAGGCGATGGACATGAACCGGGATCGCGTTCGACTCCGGTTCGTCGTCCATGCCATAGAGCTTTTCTTCAAGAACCGCCCTCGGAACGACGCGACCGATGCGGCGCATGAGCTGCTCCAGGATAGCGATCTCCTGCCGCGGCAGGCGCACGGCCTGCCCCGCGACCCTGATATCGCGCCCGATCGTGTCGAGCGCGATATTGGCGGCGGTAAGGACTGTCCCGAGCGCGCCACCAGGGCGCCGGAGCAGCGCCTTGATGCGTGCCACGAGTTCGGACATGGCAAAGGGCTTCACGAGATAGTCGTCCGCACCGCTATTCAGTCCGGCGACGCGATCCTCGACCGCGTCGCGAGCCGTCAGGATGAGAATCGGCGTGGCGTTGCCCGCCCGTCGCGCTGTCTGCAGCACCGACAACCCGTCGCCGTCGGGAAGCCCGAGATCAAGGATCACGGCATCGTACGGGAAGTTCGCGATGGCTTCCGCAGCATCGGTAGCGGTCTCGACGGCATCGACGGCAAATCCGGCGCGGTCCAGCCCTCGCTGCAGCGCGCGTACGAGCTTTGCCTCATCCTCGATGACCAGAAGACGCATTGTCAGCCAAATGTACCCGGCGATTCCGAGAGCTACTACAGCCAAAACCGGTGAAGTTTACCACTATATTACGAGACCAACCGGCAACTCACGGGCAGCCGGAGCTACTCGTCATTCTGCGTTAAACTTCGCCCAGCACTCTGCGTCGCGTGATCGCGGGTATGTGGCACATCGTGCATGAGTGCCGCAGCGCCGCAGGATGCAAACAGGAGATTGCGGATGAGAACCTATATCTTGGCGGCATGTGCTGCCTCGCTCATGCTGGCCCCAGTCGCCGCGCGTGCCGACTGGTTTTCCGAAGAGCTCCCACCGGCCAATGCCAAGCCGCTATCCGAGATCATCAAGTCCCTGGAAGACCAGGGATACAAAGCGATCGAGAATGTCGAATTCGACGACAATGTTTGGGAGATTGAAGTCCACAAGGCCGGCGGCGAGGAGGTGGAACTGCACGTCGATCCGGTGAGTGGTCAAATCGTGAAGACGGAGTAGCAATTGCAGGCGCCGATGGCGCCTGCTGACCGGGCATGACAGACCGGCATCGCTGCGCTGGGCGCAATGCCATCGACACACAGCGGAGGATGACATGTTTCGAGCTTCGATAATCGCGACCGCGATATTCCTCACTTTCAGCTTGATGACTCCCGCCCACGCCGAATCAGACTGGGCAAAGGTCGACCAGGCGCTTGGCAAGCAAGGCGCCGCGCAGCCTGGTGGCGTTCACCGCTTCGGTTTCCCGCGTTCGGATCTGAAGGTCACACTCGATGGAATCGCCGTCAAACCTGCTTTGGCGCTCGGTTCCTGGTTGGCGTTCAAGGACGTTGGCAAAGAGGCAATGGTCATGGGCGATCTCGTCCTCACGAGCGACGAGGTCAACCCTGTCATGTCACGCCTCATCAAGGGCGGCATCGAGGTCACGGGACTGCACAACCACCTGCTGCGGGCAGAACCGGCAACCATGTATATGCATGTCGAGGGACATGGTGACCCGGTTGCCTTGGCCGAGACGCTCCACGCCGCTCTCGCACTCAGCAAGACGCCGCTTGGACCTTCGCCAAGCAGCGCCACAACCGAAGCCCTCGATCTCGACACCAAAATCCTTGACGAAGTCATCGGCCGGAAAGGCAAGGTCAGCGGCGGCGTGTACCAGTTCAGCGTGCCGCGCGCAGAGGCGATCAAGGACAGCGGCATGGATGTCACCACTTCCATGGGCGCCGCGATCGCGATCAACTTCCAGCCGACTGGCGGTGGCAAAGCAGCCATCGCCGGCGACTTCGTCCTGACCGCCGCGGAAGTCAATCCGGTGCTGCGTGCACTCCGTGAAAATGGGATCGAGATAACGGCACTGCACAATCACATGCTGGCCGACGCGCCGCGGCTGTTCTTCATGCACTCCTGGGCGAACAACGATGCGGAGATGCTGGCACGAGGCCTCAGAGCCGCACTGGACAAGATGAACCTGCAGCGCTCCTAATCGCCGGCCCGGCAAATGTGGATCCTCCGTGTCCTTGACTGAGCTGCTGCAGGTCGAGCATCTGGCCAAGCGCTACGGCGATCAGATCGCCCTCGCGGACGTCGCTTTCGATGTCCGTGAGGGCGAGGTGCTGGGCATCATCGGCCCGAATGGCTCCGGCAAGACCACCCTGCTCGAATGTCTCGCCGGCCTGCAACCAGCCGATAGCGGACAGGTTCGTTGGCTGGGTCAGGCATTGCCACGTGACCGGCGCAAACGGGCGATGTTCTACATTCCCGACGGCATCGCGCCTTTTGCCGAGCACCCTGTCCAGGCTGTGCTTCGATTCATGGCATCAACTCACCGCCAGTCGACAAAGGCGATGCAAGATGCCACCGAAGCGCTTGGGCTGGGGCCAGTGCTGCACAAGACGGTCGGCACTCTGTCAAAGGGATATCGACGTCGCCTATTGCTGGCGCTCGGCTTGATTGCGCCGCATCCGATGCTTGTCATGGACGAGCCCTTTGACGGGTTCGATCTGCGCCAGACACGGGACGTGATGATGCTGTTGCGCGCTACGGCGAAGAATGGCCGCGCCTTGTTGCTCTCGATCCACCAGCTTGGGGACGCCGAGCGAATCTGCGATCGCTTCGTTCTTCTCAGCGCCGGGTCGGTGCGTGGCCGGGGATCGCTGCATGAGCTGCGTCAGCGCTCCGGCACTTCCGATGGCAATCTCGAGGATATCTTCCTTGCCCTCGCCTGATCTCATCCGTACGTCTGCGCCGTTCCTGCCGCTCCTCGGCAAGGAACTGCGCGATCTCTTCGCCGGACGTGCATTGTGGGCGCTGCTGTTGCTGCTGTCGCCGCTTGTTGGGTACAGCTTTATACAAGCCGTTTCGCTGTATGCCGAGGCGAGCCGTCCTGCAGCGCAATTTCCCGAACTCGCCCGCGGACTTTCTCCGTTCGACGGCATCGAGGTACCAACCCTCGGCGCGCTCTATCTCGCCACCACTCTGCTCTTTCCCTTCATCGCCATTCGCACGATCGGAGCCGAAAAGCAGAATGGCGGCCTCAAGCTGCTCCTGCAAATGCCCTACAGCATTCCCGAGCTCATCGGCACCAAGCTCTTGACGCTCTTGGTCGCCTGGCTCCTGGCGCTCATTCCATGCCTCTCCGCGCTTGCAATCTGGCTGGCGCTTGGGGGGCATCTTGGCGCCGGGGAAACGCTCAATCTGTTGCTTGGGCATCTGCTCTACATGCTTGTCATCACTGGAATTTCGTTGTTCGCCGCTTCACTCACCGATAACGGCGCTACTGCCGCGATCATGACGCTGGCCTTCACGATCGGATTTTGGGTGCTCGATTTCGCGGCCGCCGGTCAGGGCGGTGCCGTCCAGGCCATTGCTACCTTATCCCTGACGGCCATACTGCGCGGCTTCGAACAGGGGATCTTCTCGCTGGCGATCCTCGCTGCGACAGTCGCCGCTGCGGTCGGGTTATTGGCACTCGCTGGGCTATGGCTTCCGCCAGGGCTCGCAATCCGTCACAAGCTTGTATTTTCGATGCTCGTGATTGCGACTGCCACTTTTGTCATGTTCGGCGCTGCTCAGTTGCACGTGTATGGCGACGTGACGGAAGATCGCCGCAATTCGTTCCCTTTGCCTGGTGCCAATGCCCTGGCGAGCCTCGGCGGGCGGCTCACCGTGATCGTGAATCTATCGGCGAAAGACCCGCGTTTCATGGATTTCCATCGCAGCCTTCTCGGCAAGCTGCGCCGCACGGTGCCGGACGTCCGGGTTGTGGTTACCTCGGGCAGATCCTCGTTGTTCAATACCGGCGACGATACCTATGGTCTCATCGCCTACCAATATGATGGGCGCGAGGCCAGCAGCCGGTCGACAAGTCCAGAGGAAGTGCTGCCCCTCATCTACGGTCTTGCGGGAATTGATCCGCCGAAGAGCGACGCCGAAGAGACCTATCCGGGATATCCGCTGGTAGTCGACGCCACGAACGCGGGTAGCTGGTTCTATGTCGCCCTGCCGCTTCTGCTTCTGGTCGCTTGGGCGCTTCAGTCGGGGTTGCCGCGGCGGGCGCGGCAGATTTTGGCACGCAAATGACAGCTCTGAAGAGGAGGTTGCTCATGATTGCTTTGGCAGGAGTTGCGGCGAGCGCCGTGACAGCTATTCTGGCATGGCAAGTCTGGTTCCAGCCAACCCCTGTCCCCGCACAATTGGAATATCTGCCGCCGAGCACACCCATACAGATGGCTCAGGCCGACGCGACACCCGTCACGGCTACGCCTCCGGCGACACCCGGCGACGGTCAGGCGAGTTTTGACTTCTCCGCCGAGACGGTGGGTGCTCCGCCGCAATCCTTTGTCCCGGTCGTCGGCAATTGGGTGATCGGGGTCGATGGCGACAATCGCGTTCTCGTGGTGGATGGACGGCGATGGCAGGAGGGCCAGCCGGCAGCCGGCATCGCCGATCGCGCCCGCACCATCTATGGCGAACGGTACGCGGAGTTCCTCGATAACGTCACGGCCTTTGCCTACTACCCGTATGCCGTTGCAACAGGCGTCGACGATTTCCGCGAGGGTGAGATCAGTCTTCGTTTCAAGCCGATTGAAGGGCGCATCGACCAAGGCATGGGCATCCTGTTCAACCTCCAGCCCAACGGCGACTATCTGACCATTCGGGCCAACGCGCTCGAGAACAACCTAGTGCTGTGGAAGTTCGAAAAGGGCAAGCGCAGCTCCGTGAAATGGGTGAAGGACACGCCCACATTGACCCGCCAATGGCATGACCTTCGAGTTGTCGTCAAAGGCATGCAGGTCGAAGGTTATCTTGATGGCAAGCTCTATTTGACGGATACCTTGGCGCGACCGGTGTCCGGTCGGATCGGCGTCTGGTCGAAGGCGGACAGTGTCGTCTATGTGGATGACTTCGCGGTTCAGCAGGCGCCGTAGCCCACCCAATTGGGCGGGCTAGAGAAACTTCGTGATTTCCTTGAATTCGTCCAGCGGACCCCGCGCATTGCGCGCGACAGGGCCGGTCGCCTGCTCTATGCAATGGTCAATGTGGTCGTGAATCAACACGAGCCACCAGCACGCCATCTTCGGCATTTTGACTTCCGGCATATCCCAATGCGGTTGTGCTTTCGCGCGCCCTGAATCAGTCTGATCGCCGATAGATTTGGAGCACCAGCTGCATGAAACTGTCGAGGTCCGCGCGACCAAGATCCTCGCTGACGCCGTGACGTTCGATCTCATCGCTGCGATCGCCCACCACGTGCTGGCGCTGCATTGGCAGATTCATGGCGCGGTAGCGGCGCAATTGAAGCTGCTCGCAGGCGGTGACGGCTCGCTGTTGCTCGCATGCGCCGCGGCCTTTGGCCTCGGCATCGTGCATGCGCTGACACCCGGTCACGGCAAGGCGATTCTCTTTGCCTATTTTGTGGGGCGGAAGGCCCAACCCTGGGCGGGTCTCGCCGCTGCGGCATAGGTGGCGTGCCTGCACGTAGGGACGGCCGCGGTCCTTGTGCTTGCCGTTGAGGCCGCGTCATCTGCATTTGGACGCCCAAGCGGAGTGGCGCTTGCGCTCCAGCTCTGCAGCGCGATTGCGGTCACGATCGTCGGTACCTGGTACCTCTGGCGCTCCGTCGCCAGGCGGGTTCCCCTCGAACAGTCGCAGGCGCACGGTCATTCCAAGCTGGCTCTGGGAGTGGGAGTTCTGCCTTGCCCGCTAACTATGCTCGTTCTGAGCGCCACCTTCAGCTACTCCAGCCTTGGCATCGGCCTTGTGCTGGTCGCGGTGATGGGTTTCGGCATCCTGACGACCATCGCTGCCATAGGTTCGATAGGAATCGCGCTCAAACGCGTGATTGCCATCAGCCTGGCGCCCGGACGCAGCCGATACGTGTGGACGCTGCAGGTCCTGGAAGTCGCCAGCGCGATCATCATCCTCGCGCTGGGGATTTCCGCTTTGACCGCAGTCAGTCTGAATTGACCCTCGCTCAGGCACACCTGCAGCCAAGCGAACATTCAGGCATCAAGGCCGAAAGTGCCGCCGAAACAAGGCATACAAGGGGCCCAGCAATCCCAAATGCTTGATCACCACCAGAACAATGGCGCCAGAGAGCACCGCCGTCGTCGCGCCCGTGTGAGACGAAACGAAGGTGAGGACGGCTCCGTGAGCGGCGATCAGGACAACCACCGCCACTGACAGAATCAGAATGCGCATCCGGCTTGGCGCTTTCATGATTTCATTCCGTTTGCCGCGAGAGCATGTGGGGCAGTGGCGAGGACAAACTGGAGCCCGCGCATCCAGACCGATCCACTTTCCTCAACACTCAAGCCCGCTCCGCTCAGCAGCATCATCATTTCAGAGTGGCCAACATGGCCATGGCGGTGAAAGTGCGCGAGGAAGCCATGACTTGTTGGTTCAGGTTCTTCGAAGTCAACGGCAAGCACGCGCCCGCCAGGCTTCAGCACCCTCCGCATCTCGGCGGCGCACTGTTCGCGCGCTTTGCGGGGTAGATGGTGAAGCATCAGCGTACTCAATACGACATCGAATTGACTGTCTTGAAACGGCAGCGACTGGGCAGTCCCACTCTTGAAGCAAGTCTCAACGCCTGCCTTCCGTGCCTTTTTATCCGCTCTCGCAAGCATCTCCGGCGACGCGTCGATCCCATACACCGTGCCCGTCGGCCCAACATGTCGTTTGGCCGCGATGGCAAGAGTCCCTGTTCCGACCCCACGTCCAGAACGGATTCGCCCGGTTCAAGGCGCGCCAAGCGGAGGATCTTTTCCCGGAAAGCCTGCTCGCGGCCAAAGGTCAGCAGCCAAACCAGGTGGTCGTAGCGAACAGCCCAGTGCAGGATCAAACCAACTGTGTTCGGAGCCACGTTCTTATCTACTACGTTTATCACCCTCTCCTCCTCATGCGCCCTGAGCCCTGCAAGCTGGGATGCCCCAACTCCCGGACAACAGAACGAAAATGAACATTTGTCCGGATTCTTAGTGTATGCTCGCAACGGGGCAGGCTGAAGAACGGCCAGCGTTGATGTGTACGATAGCGGACAAGATCGCCGATCTGTTCATCATGTCGCCATTTGGCCTCAGGAGAAGGACGTGAGATCGCAGAACCTCCCAGCTAAGGATCGGCGGATTCAAAAGACGCAAGACCTACTGCACGAAGCCCTCGCGTCCCTCATTCGTGAGAAGGCCTATGATTCGATTTCCGTGAAGGAGATTCTGGATCGGGCCAATGTCGGCAGATCAACCTTCTACATGCATTACCGCGACAAGGATGACCTCCTTGTCAGCGGGATCCACGACATGCTTCGCTCTGCTCAATCGAAGGGGCTACCGTCCCCGACAGAGCGATATGATAGGATCATTGGATTCAGTCTGCCGCTCTTCGAGCATGTTGATCAGCACCGGCGCCGGGGAGACGCCCGAATGGGAACCAAAGCGCGCGCGATCTTTCACGGATACCTTCAGAAGGCGCTCGCTGAACGGATTGCCGACAATCTCGCAAGGGATCTTCAGGGCCGCCGAAAGACGGCGCGTCAGGTTTCATCCGATCTTCTTGTCCAATACGTCGCCTCAACCTTCATTCTCGTACTGGATTGGTGGGTGGACGGTCGCAGCTCAATGTCTCCCAAGGAAGTCAATGACTTGTTTCGGAGACTTGTTCTACCGGCACTCGCTGAGAGCTGCAGATGAATGACGATGGCGCAACATCGCTTCATCTTTAGGTAAGACTGACCTTGGCTCAGCGACGGGCTTGAGCCAACAAGCCGCGGCCCTAGCCAAGCGCCTGCTCCTTCGCCGTTGCAGCGCGGAGCTGAATTCCGTTATTCTACGGAGGCGGGAGATACCAGCAGACTCCCCGCCTCCCAAGACGCCTGGCGTCCAAGCTCAGCTACCGGCCGCACCGACCAGGTCAGCGGGGCAGTATGGACGCTCTCGGATCGCCTGCAGACGCCTCATATACCATGGTCCGCCTATTGTCGGCGCGGGCATTGCGCGATTTCGGTGATGGCTTCGTAGCCGTCCTGCTCCCGGTCTATCTGCTTGCGCTTGGACTTGGGCCCCTGCAGGTCGGTGTCATCTCGACCGCGGCGCTGCTCGGTTCCGCGCTGCTCACCCTTGGTATCGGCTTGCTCGGCCCCAGATACGATTATCGCCGCCTCTTGCTCGCCGCCGCGGCGTTGATGATCGCCACCGGCATGACTTTTGCTCTGGTCGACAACTACGCAATACTGCTCGTTGTGGCATTCGCGGGTACGGCCAATCCCTCAGCAGGGAGTGTCAGCATATTTGTGCCATTGGAGCATGCGGTGCTCGCCCGCGAAGCCGCCAGTAGCGAGCGCACAAAGATTTTCGCCCGCTATAGCTTGGTGGGAGCACTGGCTGGCGCCGGCGGCTCGCTGGCTGCGGCGATTCCGGACATCGTTGAGCCGATCGGCCTCAGTCAGCTCAGCGCGCTTAAGATGATGTTCGTTGTGTATGCCTGTCTCGGCGTGCTCGGTGGTCTTATCTATCGTGGCATTCCACGGCGCACACCTTCAGCAGAGAAACACGCGGCGAGCGCGCTAGGGCCATCGAGACGGACAGTCTACAAGCTCGCGGCCCTGTTCAGCCTTGATGCATTTGCCGGAGGCTTCGTGGTCCAGTCGTTGCTGGCGTTGTGGTTGTTCGAACGCTTCGACCTTTCGCTCACGGCGGCCGGCGCATTCTTCTTCTGGTCAGGCGTTCTCTCCGCCTTCTCGTTTCCAGTCGCCGCCTGGCTGTCGCAGCGAATCGGTCTCGTGAACACGATGGTATTCACGCACATCCCATCGAGCATCGCTTTGATCCTGGCAGCCATTGCACCCACACTGCACATTGCACTGGCACTGCTTTTGATCAGAGCTGCTTTGTCCCAGATGGACGTTCCGACGCGCTCGTCCTACGTGATGGCGGTCGTCACCGAAGCCGAGCGTGCCGCGGCCGCAAGCCTGACGTCAGTGCCACGGAGCTTGGCGGCCGCGATCAGTCCGATGCTTGCTGGCGCGCTGTTCGCCGCCTCGTTTCGCGCCTGGCCGCTCGTTATCTGCGGCGGCCTCAAGATCGCATACGATCTGCTGCTGCTGATCCAGTTCCGGCATTTGAAGCCGCCCGAGGAGCGGGCGACTGAAACCCGCGAAACGCATCGGCCCCTCCGCTGATGGGGGTCGATTCGAGATTATGTCTTGATACGAACGTGTCGCCACGCGACCGTGCTGCCCGCATAGACCTCCACACCGATGAACCCGGGGCCGCGGCCGCGTTCCGCGTCGGTGTTGTGGAATGAGGTCGTCTGCTTGCGCTCCAGGGTCTGAGTATTCGTCAGGAAGACGGAGTAGTCGTCACCCTGAACGACAATCTCGTACTCGAACTAGACACCGGGTACGAGGGCCGGACCCGGCGTGTAGTTCTGTACCGCGGTTCGTTTGTGTTCATATGCCAGATCCGGTCGCCGGCCTGGATCTTGTAGATGGCGCCGGTCAAGCGCGGGAGAGCACGGTGTTGCCTACCAGCGAGCCAATCGATGCGCAGCGGCGGCGCCGATGAGGGCAAGACCGGCGACGGCGAGCGTGTACCAGGTGGCGACGAATAGCGGGGAATCATCCGTGCAATGCGCAGCGTAAATGGCGCCCGCGATGCCGCCCGCAAGTAGTCCCGCGACTGCGCCGGCAAGGGCCGGCCTCTCCGGCGCACCGTGGCGCAGCGCCAGCAGGAAGACAGCGAGCGGGCCAATGCCCACAAGCGAAATGAAGCTGAGGCACGCCAGGGCGTTCACGCCGAGCAACCTGGCGGACCACAGGTTCGATGGAACAAGGAAAAGCTCTGCGGCGACCGCTATGAGAGCGAGCATAGGAGCCGCAGCCAGAAACGGCAGCGCATGGCGCCAGGGTTCGCCGGGCCGCGACAGCGCACGGACAAGACCGAACGCACTTGCCGCAAGCGTGATCATGACCACGAATTTGAACAGAAGCCGTGGTGATTCGGCCGCGATCGCAATATCAGGCCTTGGACCGAAAACTGCAAAGAAGACAGCACCGGCAAGGGCGATCGCCAGAGCCATCGCGCCCCACCATACGGACGAGATCGATGCCGCTTGCCGCCGTTCGTCAGCCACCAGGGCTCTGATGAGTTTGTCGGTATCCATGTCACATCCGCCCGAATCGCTTGGCGATCGCCGTCAGGCCGCGATGCAGTGCTACGCGCACCGCCCCTTCGCTCATGCCAAGATGCCTGGCCGCCTCGCCAATCGAGTGCCCGTCGACGCAAATCGCGGCCACGGCGGAGCGCTGGCCGGGCGCGAGCGCGTCAAGGACACCGCCAATCTCGTGGTCGCTGATGGACTCACGTTCCGGCTGGACAGCGGTTTCGGGGATCGCACCAACCTCGATCTCTACCCCGCGACGGCGACGGCGGTAGGCATCAACAAGCTTATGGCGCGCGATCGCATACACCCACGGCGTCACAGGGGCGTCGTGCCGCCACGTATGGCGCTTCACGTGGATTGCGAGCAGGGTCTCCTGAACAATATCCTCCGCGTCGATTCCGGTTTGCACCTTCCGCCGGGCAAGGCTGCGCACAAGACCGGCTACGGCGCGCAGGAAGGAGTCGTAGGACTTTCCGTCGCCCGCGAGCGCGGCCCGCATCAGCCGGGCAAGTTCGTTTTCGTCCCTGCCGTCCAACCCTGCTTCCCTCTCTACGCTCGAGCGGAGCCGTTTGTTACATGGCTCAGTGGCTCTTTGACCCGCGCCGGTTCCCGATCACGAAATCGTGCAGCAGGAAACACGTAACATACGGATCGCCCGATCGAATTGGGTGTCGTGCGCTGAGGTACGGCGCATGGGCAAGTA
>JGI10216J12902_100811662_pt1 | contig 17071 bp, 11 predicted proteins | sample KanNatreferecore_FD_12902 | JGI IMG/M metagenome (IMG submission 12902)
CAGAGGTCTGGCCCAAAGTCAGCGTTACATACGACCTCGGAACGAGAAGCCGAATTCAGGGTTACTTCGAAAAGCATAATGGCGAGGATATATCGCTGGAACAATGGAAGGTGGGAACACTTTTCAGTTACCGAATGAAGCGCATGTTGAGGGAGCGTCGCCACGAGACCGATGATGAGAACAAATACAATTTAGTAGTCGGCGCTGGCTACGAGTTTATCCAAACCGATCAGAACGTATCGACGAAACGTGAGCACCGCATGATCTTACAAGGCTCGCCAAAGTATCTTCTGCCGTTAAAATTCCTTGCGCAGGACCGCAGCCGTGTCGAGTTTCGTTGGGTAGATTCAGCGTACAACTTTCGTTACCGGAACAAGCTGACCGTCGATCGTCCGCTAAGTGTCGACAAGTTTAGATTCACGCCATACGCGTCGGGCGAGCTCTTCTGGGACCGCAACCATCATTCGTGGAACCAAAACCAGTATGCGTTTGGCGTCCAATTTCCATATAAGAAACTGTTTATGCTCGACGGCTATTATTTACATCAAAATTGCACCACCTGTGGAGAGAAGTCCACGAATGTTTTTGGCATTAGTGCAAACTTCTATTTCCGGCGCAGGCAAAAATAGGTGGAGATACGTCGATCGATTCGCACCTTACAGGCTGACAATTGAGCCGGCTTTCAGTTCCTATCAAAACTGACAGTTTCTACGTGTGATTTCAGGATCTAGAATCCCACTCACAATATGCTTCAGACACGTTTTGGATCGAGCGGGAGGAGTACAAAGCAATGCGACACAAAAACTTTCTGATCATAACCGCGATGTTAACGGTAGCGGTGCTGTTCTCACTGAACCATCATGGTTTCGCGCAACAGGAACCGATCTCAAAAGAACCGATTGGTACAAAGCTTCCGAAATCAATTCACATTCAGGCCCAGGCGATGGGCGAGTCAACACAAATGGGACAGACATTTGGTGTTAATTTGATCATCGACGAGTTTTCTACACCTGAGGAGCAAAAGGCTCTGATTGAAGCCTTCAATGCCAAGAAGAACGAGGGGCTCGTGAACGCTCTGTCAAAGATGAAAAGCAAAGGGCGCATGGCGATCACGGGTACATTGGGTTACGACGTCAGTTATATCCGGCAGTTTGACCTACCCGACGGCAGCGTCAAGATTCGACTGGTTACTGATCGGCCTATCAGGTTTGGCGAGGCTTGGAGCGACAGTCGATCGATGGATTACAGCTTGTCCGGCGTTGAGTTGATCATCGGACCCGATGAAAAGAAAAACTCGGGAACTCTGGCCCCCTTGTGTCAGTTTAAGTTGGACAAAGAAAACCATTTACAGCTCGAACTCTATCAAAACCCCTGGAAACTCGTAGACGTTCGCAGACGATAACTACCTTCCAATCTCGGAAGTAATCAGATCTCGAACTGGCAAGCTGCGCCGGCCACAATTTACCGGTGACGCTTCGGATCGTTCAGAACTTAAGCTTTAGCGCAAATTGGATTTGCCTTGAAGAGCCCGAGTCGCCGGTGGGGAACCGCGTGTTAACGATACGACCAAAAGCCGCGCTCGCCACAATTCGACCTGGTTGTCCGAAGTTCGCCTTGTTCAAAAGGTCGAATACTTCGGTCCGAAATTCCAAACGCACAGTCTCGTTAAGTTTCGTTTCCTTGATTACTGAGAAGTCAACGGTGCTAAAGCCGGGTCCGATGATCACATTGCGCCCGAGGTTCCCAAACCGGGGGACGGCCACGAAGGCGGAGGTGTCGAACCAGCGCTCTACGGAGCCGAGAATCGCGCTGCTTCCACGAAGGTCTGGCCTGACTGTGTTCGGCACGCCGTTAATGGTCGCGTTGCTGGTGACTATATTTATAGGATTCCCGCTTTGTCCCTGAACAATTGCGGCGAGTTGCCATCCTGCGACGAACCTGTTGCCTTTAAACGGGAAGTCATATATTGCGTTTAAGACAAACCGGTGCCTAGCATCGAAGTCTGAAAGCCCACGGTCGCCGCGAAGGTTGTAACTGTCCTGGACCGTGATCGCAGTTGGTGGTGAACTGAACGAGTTATAGTCGATAGATTTGGACCATGTGTATGAGGCGTTGAGCTGAAATCCCCGAGATAGACGTTTGTGCACTGTAAGCCAGAGGGCGTTGTAACTGGAGTTGCCAGTTCCTTCAACCTGGGTGATGTTGCCGAGCAACTCGTTAGGCAGGTACGGGCTGGAGTTCGAGAGACGCTGAAAAGGACGAACACCAGCGACCGGCTGATTGATGTTGCGAGAAATGCGCAGGTGTGTGCCCTTCGAGCCAACGTAGCCAATCATCACGGCAAGTTGCGGGAATAGTTCGCGCTGTAAGTTGAAATTCCATGATTGGACGTTCGCATTTTCATAATTGTGGTCCACGCTCACCGGTGCCAGGCCTCCAGCTCGCGCCAGGTTAATCGCGTTATCGAGTCTGACGGTTCCAGCGAACACCAGGGGAGTCGCGAGTGGCGGGTTCGCCGCCGTGGAAGTCACAGCATTAGTCAATGGTTGCTCAACCGCAATTGCATAGGCAGCACGCACGACGGTCTTACCATCCCGAAAGGGATCCCACGCAATGCCAACACGAGGCTCAAGATTCTTGTTATTGGTCTTGTAGGGCTGGTCCAGGTCCGAGCCAACGCGCAACAGAGAAACGGTTTCAGGATCGAAGACGATAAAGCGATCGTATCGCTCCGTGGGAGACATATTCCATTCGTAACGAAAGCCGAGTTCAAGTGTGAGGTTCGGTCGCCACCTGAGGCTGTCTTGTACAAACATTCCAACTGCACCTTGCGAAATACTGCTGGTCCGAGCGCCGAGCGTGATCGCAAAAGAGTTGGCGTTGCCCGTAACAAACGAAGCGACTGATGGGAAAACAAAAGTTCCAGGGTCCTGGGCCAAATTGTTATTTAAGAAACGCCGGAACTCGCCGCCAAATTTCAGTGAGTGTCTCGCATGAATGAAGCTTAGGGTATCGGAAACTACGAACGTCGTGTCACCGCGAACGGAGGGAAAGGCTGAAGGGCCGCCAAGATTTAGTCCCCCTCCTGCTATGCGCAATTCCGGTAAACCGATCGCTACATTAACGCCGAGGTTGAGTCCCAGCTCCGAGGGGTTGAGCGCGGTGCTCGGCCTCAAGTCAGCGAAGATGCGGTTGAAACCAAAGCGAGCTTCATTAACTGCTTTCTCATTGATAACTTGGGTTTCAGTTAACGTAAAGATTTGACGCCGGCCGTCACGATTGTCGCCAAAACCGGGAATGGTGTTTCCTTGAAGACTGGGTTCATTCCTGTCGTCGCCCTGGTAGGCATAGTAGGCGTGCAGGTAACCATTTGCGCTCAAGTTGTACCCAATGTCCAACGCCCATTGGTCCAAAGTTACCTTTGAGCTCGCAGATCCGACAAAACGTGACGATCCTGAGCTGTCTGTAAAATTCGCCCGCGGAATCATATCCACCAGCCGCCTAATAATCGGGTCAGTTGGCAGGGCACGCTCGGCATCACTCAGCACAAGGCTATTGAGATCCACTCCCTGCCGCTGGCGCAAACCTTCATAAGCGAAAAAAAAGTAAGCGCGGTTCTTGATGATAGGCGCTCCGAGGTTGCCGCCAAACTGATTTCGCTTAAATGGTGGTGGCTTTAACGTCGTAAAGTTGAAAAAGTTTCGCGCGTCAAGGGCTTCATTTCTAAAGAACTCGAATAGTTCACCATGCCAATCGTTTGTGCCAGAGCGCGAAACTACATTCACGACCGCCCCGGAGTTTCGGCCGTATTCGGCGTTGAAAGTTGAGTTGTCGACCTTGAACTCGCGAAGGCTGGAAACCGGCGGCTGAAAATTCAGGATGTTGTTAACTTGATCGTTTAGATTGATGCCGTTGACCTGTATGTTAACAGTGTCCTCGCGGTTGCCGGCAGTATTGAGACCAAAGAAACCTTGACCTCGCAAAGGGGCTGACAGAAAACCATTCTGCGGCGGTGTTACAGAGCCTGGGACAAGCAGGCCCAGATCCAAAAAGTGCCGGCCATTCAACGGAAGTTCCTGCAGTGTTTTCTCATTAATAACCTGACCGAGAGAAACTGTCGCCCTCTCCACAAGTGGAGCTTTGCTCGTGATGTTAACTATTTGCGTAAGGTCGCCGACCTCCAGGCGAAAGTCCTGGACGACGGTGCTACCAACTTGAACCTCCAGGCGCTCGACCACTTTGGTCTTAAAACCATTTGCCTGAACCTCAACACGATAGGTGCCAACCGGTAGCGAGACAATCTGAAAGTCTCCGCGATTGTCGCTTTCAACCACACGTTCTAACGACACTGCAACATTGCGCGTGGTGACCTTTGCGTCGCGAACAGCGGCGCCATTCTGATCGACGACTCTGCCTTGAAGTGAGGCTGCAGTTGATTGATTAGAACCAAGGCTGCTAGAAAAGCAGACAACGGCCCCCAACAGGGTAATCATGAGAGAGGAAGGCAAACACGGAATCAATCTCATAGTACCCTGCGCAAAGAATTGAGCTTCTAAAGTTCAGCGAGACGGTTTGACGATCTCTATGTCGACACAAAGAACCGTGTGGACCAGTTTCGGAAAGTCGAAAGTGGGACGTCTCACGACAAGTTAGGGCGTTTACTTTGGCGAATCTATCCCTGATCCGGGTTAGCGGGCAATCCGTAAAACTACTTGCCTTGAGGAGTATTGGCTCTGGGCCGGCAGCTGAATCGGGCGAGTTTCTATCACTTACGTTACGAAATGCAGAAAAAGTCACTGGCGCAGCAGTACAGCTATGAAGGCAAGTATTCCGAGAATGGAGATTAAGGCAGCAATTACAGTCGCAAGGGAATATGGAACCTCCGGATAGCTTCCGCGCAGCGTTCTCATTTCCCGAAAGTGTTGAAGCGTCGCCAGAAACAGCGCAGTCAAACCAATCCCAATCATGATGAGAGCAAACTCTCTTGGTCCAAGAAGACGATCATGCCCCTCACCTTTTTCACGCAAGACCTGAAAAAACTTATGAATGGTGAATCCGAAGGTAATCAGGGACGTAGCAGTTCGCACCCATGCCATCAGCGTGCGTTCGTGCGCCAGCCGGGTACGGTCGACTGCCATGTCAGTTGCTGTTGGCGCGCTATCTGTCATCTAATTGCCATCCTCCTCGTGAGAATCAAAATCCAGGTTCATTGCGGTTGGAGCTCTTCAGTTTTTTGCTCGCCGAGTTCTTCAACGTCCTTCTCAAGAAAGTAGTTGAGAAGCGTGCGAATCCCCGCGATGGCTGCCAATTGACCAATGTCTGTCCATGTTGGGCTGATGGCGCTGCGAACCACATCGGCAGCTAATTGAAACTCCAAACCCAAAAGCATCCAGGCTCCAAATCGCACGAAGATTTGCCGTCTTCTGGAGAAGGGCTTCCAGCCCGGAGGCTTGGCTTTGGGAAACAAGAGCGAGCGGACTGCTCCCAGCGCGCCGTAAGCGATCAATAGCGCCGAGATGAGTTCCACTCCGAGGGCAATCTTGCCGGCAATCTCTTTGAAGAGTTGTTCCACCTGGTTGGCCTTTCAATGGCATTCAGATCTTTGCGGGCAACCCCGCATCAACTTTGGGATGGTCGGCTTGATGTCGCTTGGTCCACACCATGTAAGGTAAGGTCGCGATCGCGTTTACGATCAGGTACAAGCCAATAGCAGCTAACGCGAGTTTCTGTTGCGGGAAATTTGCGTGCGCAATGGCAACAGCGATGCCGGGATGACGTGTAGCGGTCGAGAAGGCTAACACGGTCCGGTTTTCACGCACTGGGCCACCGAGAAGGTGGCCTACCAGCAGCCCCACCAGAACAAATATTGCCATTGCGATCAGCGTGCCATCACCAATCAATGACAGGATTGCTTTTCGTTCGAAGATTACGATGGGAAGAACGGTAATGATCAAGAGAAAAGTCGCCACAATACCAAGCGGTCGAGCAACGCGCGCTGCAAGTTTAGGAGCTAGCCTATGGACCACAATCCCCAAAGTCATCGGCGCAAGCACAGTCACCAGAGCCAGACTGGCTACTGGGAACACCGACAACTTCAGCTGTACACCAAGCACAGGTTGCAGTATTACGGTCGCGAGAGGTACGAAGACGATTGACAGTGCTGCGGCAAAAACCAGGAGACCGAGGGTATATTCTCGACTCGCTCCCGCTTTAAATTCTTTCTTTGGAAGTATTGGAGGAATGGGAGAAACAGAAAGTGCAACCAAAGCAATCTTGACAGGCGGTTCGAGATTCAGAAGCGAGACGAACGCCACCGCAACGAGTGGCATGATTACATCCAGCGATAGTAAGGCGAGAAGAAACTCCCTACGATTGCGAAAAAGATAGGTGGCTTCCCGCCAGGTTGTCGCGAGCCCCATCGCCAGAACACTAAGGAATACGCTGGCTCGAACTACGATTAAGATAAGAGTGGCTAAGTCCATTTTGCCCTCATCCTGAATTCGGTTCGCCGATCTGATTGCCGTAATACTGACAGCTCGACCCCGAATTTCCGACGACCTGCAAGTGCTTCGTCAATCAAGAATCCTTAGCGAATGCAAATGCTCGAGGAGACGAATACGCGCCCCACACAGGCATCTCTGATGGCCGTTTGTAACTCCGCCGCCATGCTCATTTTTATTACGTAGCCCAGGCCGCCGGCTCGTAGTGCGGCCCGCACCCAATTGGGATCCTCTTCCACTGTCAAGAAGACAACCCGTGCAGTCGAACCTTTTTTGCGAAGTTGGGTTACAGCCTCAATACCGTTTGTTGGCGGCATGAAAATATCCACGAGCAACACATCGGGATCTATTCTCGTGGCCTCATCAATCAATGTCTGCCCGTCACCCACCGCGCCAACAACTTCAAATTCGGGTTCCAGGATACGCCTGATGTTTTCACGCATTTCCTGGTGATCTTCAGCAATTAAGACACTAACCCTGGTCAAGAGACCCTCAATTCATCCTCGAAAATGAAGCTGGTGGGCAAAAATATCTACCGGCGCCTCGTTTAATTTAGGCTCTGGCATCGTAGACGTGCTTGAGAGTAGGAGCCACTCTCAAAATTTATAGGCGGGAGTTTTATGCGAATCAGAATGCGTTCAAATTTTGCTTGAGCGCAAACTGAATCAGCTCAGCATTAGTCTTGATTTGAAACTCAGACATGATGTGGTACTTGTGGTACATCACGGTTCTCTCGGCAATATGGAGAATGTAGGCGGCTTCCTTCATGGACCGCCCCTCCGCGAGCAGTTGTAGTACTTCTCGTTGGCGATCGGTCAAGAGCGGACTCACCCCATTTCGGAATGCCGGCTCCAACATGGCTTCCTCCAACGGTTCTTCAAGTTCAGCGGTCACATACCGTTCGCCGCGAAGCACAGAACGAATTGCCTCGTTCAACTCCGAAGCCGCGGAGGTTTTGAGTAGAAAAGCACTCGCTCCGAGTCGGAACGCCTCAGCCGCCAACTTCGGATTATTGCTCATAGTGAGATAAACGAGTTTAGTTGCGGGTATGGCGTCCTTGACTCTCCGTCCCGCGTCCAAACCGTTGAGCTGTGGCATCGCAATGTCCAGGACGATAACATCAGGCTTCAATTCAGTTGCCTTTGCGATCACGGCATGACCATCCGCAACAACACCCACCACTTCAAACTCCGGTTCCAGTATCTTTCGAAACGCATCAGGCAACATTGTGTGATCATCAGCTAATAGGATCGTTGTGCGTTTCATAACCCCTCCATTCGTTTTAACAAGTATTGGCTGACTAAAAGCGAGGTCAGCCAGCGGTGCACTGGGTTGATTCAAAGGCACCCAGGCTTTTATGGTTGTGCCCTTTGAGTGTTGGGACTGAATTGAAAGTTCACCGTTCAACAACCTCAATCGTTCCCTCATGCTAATCAGCCCTAAGCCGTCCCTGTTGTGGTCGGAATCAACCTCAAATCCTTTTCCGGAATCAGCAATCGTGACAGAGATCGACTGGTTGTCGCTCAAGAGGTCGACGCGTGCACGTTTAGCACCGCTATGCTTGACGATGTTATGCAGCCCCTCCTGAATGACCCGATATAGACACAGTGCGATCTCTTTGTTGAGTGTTGGCGCCACATCGTGCTCAACGAATTCCACCTCAAGGTCATGGGCGCGCGTGAGTTCCTGGCAGAAAGTCTCTGTGGCTGTCGCCAATCCTAGTGAATCGAGTATTGACGGATGCAAACGGTGTGAGAGAGCACGGATACTTCCTGAGAGGTCTCGTGCGTTCTTCCAAAGACCTTCCATTCGTTCGCGCATTTCTTGGACCGATTCAGGTGGGTTCAAACGGCAGTGTTCGAGTTGGATCGCCAGCAGCGCCACACCCTGATTCAGATCGTCGTGCAACTCCCTCGCAATACGCCGTCGTTCCTCTTCTTGTGCGTTGATAAGTCGTCCGCCGAGGCTCTGTACTGCTTCTTCCGCTCGATGTCGCTCGATGGCAATGCCGGCGATGTGAGTGACAGTGTCGATTAGTTGTTGTTCGAAGTCATCATCACTCCGAGACTTGGTGTAATAGAGTGCAAGCAGACCAAATACGTGGCCCGCGTGTGAGAGTATCGGCGTCGCCAAACACGCATGTAACCCGTGAATTGCGGCGAGGTCTCGATCGGCTTTCCAGAGTGGATCCTCAAGCAGGTTGTCCGTAAAGACCCGCTTACCCCAATACATCGCGGTACATGAGCCGGCATCTGGTCCAATCAACGAACCGTTAATGGCAGCCAGATACTCCAGCGACAAACTCGGGGCAAAGGTATGGCGCACATGGCGGCCGTCTTCATCAAGCAGCGAAATCGAAGAAAGGGTTCCTTCAGACTGTGCTTCAACCAAAAGTACCAGACTGTTAAGCACCTCATACAGTGGTGCCTTCGCTGCGATGCGTTCAAGTATCTGGCTCTGCCCATCCCGAAATGCTTCCGCTTTTTTGCGTTCAGAAATATTCAGCGTAACACCGCGAAGTCCCACCTTGCGGCCTTGTTCATCCGTGATAACGTCCAAATGCTCTTCAACCCAAACTACGTGTCCGTCCTTCTTTCGACAACGAAATTGAACACTCTTTTGTTGACCGCTTGCGAAGACCTCTTCGCTACATTGAGCTGCTCTTTCGCGATCCTCTTCCAGAATCACTGAGAGCCAGAAATCTGGAGTGGAGGACCACTCGTCGGCGCTGTAACCAAGGACCTTTTCGAGGTAGGTGCTGACAAAATCGGCTTTGTGTGATCCCGAGTTAGCTTGCAGTCGGGTTTCCCAGACGATCCCGGGAACATTAGATACAACTTCATCCAGGTGACGATGTTCTGCATCAACGAGAGCAGCAAACTGCTTACTCTCGCGCTCGGCAAGCCGCCTTCGCCTGAGACTTATCAAGAGCAACGCAATCAGAACTGCTTCGAATACACAGAGTGAAATCACCCCTACGATGCGCCATTTGTAAACCTCCCAGAACGTCGGCTCTTTGAAACGAATCAGGGTGCCCGGTGGAACCAGGGCTTCACTAATTTTCCAGCGCTGAAGTTGTCGCCAATTCACCGTGGTAACCCGTGGTTGTATTTCGACGACGGGAATGTTTTCCGGCTTTTCACCCTTAAGCACTCTCACCGATATCTCGGCCAGTTTCTCAGAAAGCATCCTTCCGCTCAGCAACGTTCCTCCCACTATCTGTTCATTCTGCCAGTCGTACCAGGTGTATATAGGAACGTTTGCAGAGGGTGAGAGTAGGCGGAGGGCATCACTTGGGTTATATCTGTTACCCGTGGGATCGGAACTGTAGACTAGTTGGTAGATTATTGAGTCCGATGGAAGATTCGCCAGTTTGGCTTGCAGATCTGACATCGGCATGCCTTCCAGGTACGTGATCTTGACTCGACCCTCAAACTCCTCGAATTGGGAGCGGGCCTTCGTCGTGTAGAACTTGTCAAACTCACCGGATCCTGCGACTACAAACACCTCCCTGGTTCCGGGCTGCAACTTCAGCGCGAGGTCGATGCTACTTCTAAAATCCAGGTGATGAAACGCCCCGGTAGAGTTGGGAAACGGTTGATGTTTGCCGATCGTCAGAAATACCACCGGCGTCCCCGCAAAGATCATTGAGCTGTACTTCTTTACGAATTCGAAAGCGATCCCGCTGTCCACCACGACAAGGTCCAACCTTTGGTTCGCGTACCTGCGAATCAGAAAGTCCCCGAGTGCTTCCTGATATCCGGACTCTTGAAACCGGACCAGATCGATGAACTCAGAGTAGAGATCTACGCCCCCTAAGTCGCGATTCAATACTTCCAAATAGACATTTTCGAAAGTGTGAGTGGACGGTGCTTCTCGCATCATGATGCTCAACATCAGCACGCGTTTTTGCTTGTTATTTGCGGCCCAACAAGTTTGCCAGCCTGTGACTAACAGCACAAAAAAACAGAACAGGATTCGAACGCCGATTGTCCGGTGGGTTAGGCGTCTCTCCTGCTCAGTGGGGGACCGATAGGTAGATCGGACAGTAGTAGCCGACACAACTCTAATTAAGCTTAGCTAGGAATCTTGAATCTGCGGTCTGACACAGAGCTTCCTCCAAACGTTGGTTCCTAAAGCAGTCGCCATCGTTCGGAAGACGAAGTGTTTACCGCGACGTTTGAGGCGGGCGTAAATCACTCGAATAAACAATCTGACGTGTCTTCAGATTGCGTTTAGGACGTCGGCGGTCAAACAAGTCATTCTAGCTAATGGAATGACACACCGTACCTGTCAATTCTGACAGTGTTCTAGTGGAGCAAAACTAACGAGTTCGGCCCGAAGTCCTATCAGAACTGACAGTTCTCACGGTCTGTCAACCCACCTATATTGTTTGAGTTCAAATTCAGGCTTAGTGCTGGGAGTCATCTTGCCGGGTTCAACTTTGGAACTCATTGGATGTTCCCTCGCCAAAACAAGCACCTAACGCCTTCGCCAGGGAGCAAACAGTCGAGCGACTCGAACTCATTAAGAAAGGTAGATCAAGAACTATGGCAACGAAAAAACCGAACATACTAATTCTCTGGGGAGATGACATCGGCATCTGGAATGTCAGTCACTTCAGTCGGGGCAGCATGGGTTACCGGACCCCTAACATCGACCGGGTCGCTGCAGAAGGCGTAACCTTCACCGACTACTACGCTCAACAGAGCTGTACTGCTGGTCGCGCGAGTTTCATCTGCGGCCAAAACCCGATTCGCACGGGCCTGACCAAAGTCGGCATGCCGGGCGCGAGTGTTGGACTTCAGGCGGAAGACCCGACGATTGCTGAACTACTGAAGCCGCTCGGTTATGCGACCGGTCAATTCGGCAAAAACCACCTGGGCGACAGAAATGAATACCTGCCAACGGTGCACGGTTTTGATGAGTTCTTTGGCAATCTCTATCACTTGAACGCGGAAGAGGAACCGGAACTACCCGACTATCCCAAGGATCCTGGTTTTAAGGAGAAATTTGGACCCAGAGGCGTGCTCGACTGCAAGGCAACAGACACGGACGACGCTACCGAGGATCCACGATGGGGACGAGTCGGGAAACAGACGATTAAAGATACCGGCCCGCTTACCAAGAAGCGCATGGAAACTGTGGACGAGGAGATCACAGCGCGGGCCATCGAATGGATTGAGAAACAGGTCGCGGCGGATCAGCCGTTCTTCTGCTGGTACAACGCGACAGCCATGCACTTCCGTACTCACGTTGCTCCAAAGAATATCGGCAAGAGCGGTCAAGACGAATACAGCGACCGCATGGTGGTCCACGATGAGCAGATCGGCGAGATCCTCGATAAGCTCGATGAACTCGGCATCGCGGACAACACGCTCGTCATGTATTCCACCGACAACGGACCGGAGAACGACACCTGGCCGGATGGCGCCAACACACCGTACCGCGGCCAGAAAGACAGTAACTGGGAAGGCGGATGGCGCGTGCCGTCATTCATCCGCTGGCCAGGCAAGATCAAGGCAGGCTCAGTGCTGAACGGCATCTGCTCGCACATCGACATGCTGCCGACATTGTTGGCGGTTGCCGGCGGCGACCCGGACATCAAGGAGAAGCTCCTTAAGGGCTACAAGGTCGGGGACAAGACTTTCAAGGTGCATCTCGACGGCTTCAACCTGGTGCCGTACTTAACAGGTGAGGTGAAGGAGAGTCCGAGAAATTCAGTCATGTACTTCAGCGATGACGGGGACGTAATGGCGGTTCGAGTTGGTGACTATAAGTTCAACCTGGCGCTACAGGAAGCCCATACCATGCAGCTTTGGGCCGAGCCTTTCAAAAAGCTTCGGGTGCCGCACATTACGAACATACGTCGCGACCCGTTTGAAACAGCCGACTTCAACTCAAACACCTATTGGGACTGGATAGTCAATCACGTTCCACAACTTTACCTGATGCAGGAGGTGGTGGCATCGGAGATCGAGGGCTTTGTCGAATTCCCGCCGCGCCAAAAACCTGCTTCGTTCAACCTGGACGCGGTGATGCGTCAAGCGCAAGCCGCAACTGGAGCTGCCGCAAAAGCAAAAGGCGCCGGAAAGTAAATCGGACGAACTGCGGGGGGCGCAGTTCGAGTCTAACACTAACGGCGTTAGCAAAAATTACAGCCCAGGGTCGAGTTCTACCAACCCTGGGCTGGCGGCACATTTGTTCGGCGTTAACTTGAAAGTGGCGGACGACTGCAAAGCTGAGGAGATCGCGGTGATCGTCAATGAGCAAACTAGCGCGCTCTGGGCCAACGCTTCAGAAGAGGTCCATCAGTTTTACGAAAGGAGGCCCTACCCGGCGCCCCTCAACTCATTGCATGAGCACCGTGAGCTTTATGAGAACCCGGATCGTCGTCGAGTCCAGTTTCATCTCATGTGGCCAACCGAACAACCACGCGGTGATCTTGAAATACTCGTTGCAGGTTGCGGCACTTCTCAAGCAGCCAGATATGCGTTGCGCGAGCCGGACGCGCGCATCACAGCTATCGACATCAGCGAGACGAGCCTCCGTCACACGCGCGAGCTCAAACAGAAATACCATCTCGACAACCTCGAGCTTTACCAACTACCAATTGAAAACGTAGGTGAGCTCGGGCGCACTTTTGACCAGATCGTTTGCACCGGTGTGCTTCATCACCTTCCTGACCCGGTCCTCGGTCTGCATGCCCTTCGTGAGGTGCTTAATGGGGAAGGAGGGATGCAGTTGATGGTCTATGCAGCCTATGGCCGGGCTGGCGTATACATGCTCAAAGAATACTGCCGGCTGCTCGACATCAGTACTTCGGACAAAGATCTGCGTGATCTGGGCGCCACGCTTCGAGGACTGCCCGATGACCATCCACTCATCCGTGTAATGCGAGCGGCAATAGATTTTCAGAATCCTGACGCAGTGGCGGATGTGTTGCTTCATCCCATCGATCGCGCTTACACCGTCCCGGAGTTATACGACTGGCTCGGAGTGTGTGGACTTACATTTGGTCGCTGGGTAGAACAGGCTCCCTATTTGCCCCAATGCGGGTTGACCGCCGGCACTCCACACGCGAAACGTTTGTCCACGCTACCGTCACCAGCACAACATGCTGCGATGGAGTTGTTCCGCGGCACGATGGTCCGGCACAAGTTAATTGTGTATCGCGATGATCGGGACACGGAAGTTCAACTTATTAACTTCGCAGACGATCGGTGGCGCGAGTTTGTACCCATTAGAGTGCCATGGTCGGTATGCGTGCGGGAACGTGTGCCGCCGGGAAGCGTCGCCGTGTTGATTAATCGTGCGCATGCATTCACGGATCTAATTCTGACTGTCGATGAATTTGAAAACCACCTTCTCAGTGCGATCGATGGAAGACGAACACTCGCGGAGATTTTGGACGCGGCAGGGAGTGGCGTCAGCGAGCGCAAGGCGCTGAGTTTTTTCGAGCGATTATGGCAATACGATCAGGTGGTCTTTGACGCGTCTCGGACCGCTTCACGCGGGTGAACTCCATACATCGGAACCGTAATGTCTGAAAGAGAAGCACTCAAGATTCATGAGGCTAAGGAACAGGCTGAGTTGGTACATGTCGAAACGGCTTTGGCGCCGGTATCACTGACCATGGCGATCTTGGCAGTGTTGACGGCTGCGATCTCACTGTTGGGCCATCGCACGCACACTGAGGAGTTGCTGGCGCAGACACGCGCCAACTTCCAAAAGGCCGAATTAGTCGGAAAGGCGACACAACACCACGCGGATCTGGTTCTGATTGACATGCTTGCCGTCTTAAATCCTCAGGAGAGTGCTCAGTCAATGGCGCTGAAAGAAAAATTCAATCGCGAGACGGAACGCTATGCGGGCGACGAGAAAATTGCGAGGGATGAAGAGCGGCGGCTTGAAAGCGAGAGTCAGCTCGCGCGACGGAAGGCAATCCGCTTCGATGTGGGAGAGTTGTTTTGTGAGCTGGGCCTGGTGCTGTGCTCCATCACTTTGTTGATTCGGCAACGAGCATTCTGGTTCGGTGGAATCATTGCAGGAGCGCTGGGCCTGGTTATTTCATTGAGCGCGTTTCTTCTGAAGGGGTGAAGTTGGAGACGCCGTGATTGATAAAGACACAAATCCGTTTCCCGGTCTCCGTCCTTTTCAAACAGACGAATATCGGTTCTTCTTTGGTCGCGGAGCTGCATCGCAGGAGTTACTCACCAGACTTCAACACTCGCGCTTCCTGGCCATCATGGGTGCTGCGGGAAGTGGCAAGTCTTCATTGATTCAAGCTGGTCTGATTCCGGCACTACGCGGCGGGATGCTGGCCGGAGCGGGTGCTGGTTGGCGCATTGTGATAACGCGGCCGGGTGACGACCCAATTAGCAATCTTGCTGGGAAGCTGGTGAAGAAACGGATGATTTCGGAAGGCACGGCCAGTCTTAACGTTGATGAAAACGCGGCTGTGATCGAGGCGATGCTCAGAGCCGGCTCACTGGGTCTGGTCGACGTGGTCCGCCAGGCCCGGCTCACGGACCAGACAAAGGTTCTTGTCGTAGTGGATCAGTTTGAGGAGTTGTTTGTTGCACCCACGGCCCGAAAATCGGGCAGCCCCACCGATGAGGCTTCCGCTTTCGTAAAGCTTCTGCTGGAAGCTGCACATCAGGCCGACGTGATTATCTACGTTGTGATTGTTATGCGTTCTGAATTCCTCGGCGACTGCACGCAGTTTGAGCAGCTACCCGAGGCTATTAACGAGGGCGAATATCTCCTCCCGCGCCTGACGCGTGATCAGAGACGTTTGGCGATCACCGGACCGATCGGCGTCATGCGCGGAAAGATCAGCGAGGTGCTGGTCACTCGGCTACTGAACGAAGTTGAGGGCAAACCGAACCAGCTTGCATTGCTCCAGCAAGCCTTGGTGCGCACTTGGGAATATTGGCGAACACACCATGGTGACGGGGAGCCAATTGGTATTGAACACTACGAAGCTATCTAGACTGCCCAAAATAATCATGATTGAGTCTCATTGCTATAAAAACTTACAGTTACTGAGCAGATTCCTGACAACTACAATATGAGAAGCATGGTTAAAGGGTTTTTCATACGCTTGGTTTTGCAATGCCCGCTGCCCTTCTTGTCGATGTTCGAATAGTGCCCGATAGGTTCGCGACAAATACCTTTTTGCTCGTCGCTTTCCTGGGCTGGATCATTCCGAACGCTCCATGGTGTGACGAATCCTTTTCACGACGCAACGGACTCTAAACCTGAAAGGACACCATGAATAACTCAGCAAACAACCCCGCGGCGGTCGGTGGCGCTCTCGCATCCACGAGCGCACCTGAGAACCAAGTCCCGATTCCGCAGACCGCAGCAGAAGTCCCCGGCCCCGCGAGCGGCAACGCCATGACCACAGCCTACGTGCAGACGGTTGGGCGCATGGCCTACCTCTGGGGCTGGCCCCTGGTCAATATGGCCAACCGCGCCGATGCCTTCTCGAAAGCACCCGAACCCGGCTTGCTGGGCGGCGTTGTGCCGGTCGCCTTCAACCGCAACGCGATGCTGACTGACTACATCAGCCCGGAAGAGCACTTCGTCACCTGCCCAAACCAGGACGTCGTGTATGGCGCCGGCTTCTTTGATCTGGACAAGGAACCGACCGTCTTTCAAGTGCCCGAATTCGGCGATCGCTTCTGGGTCTATCCTTTGTATGACGCTCGCACCGATGAGTTTTCCCAGATCGGCAGGGCCTACGGCACCAAGCCCGGCTTCTATCTGATGGTCGGCCCTGGCTGGGACGGGAAGACGCCGTCCGGTATCACCGCTGTAGTGCGGTCTTCAACGGCGTTGGCGTTTTGCGCTCCGCGCATTTTCATGGACGACACTGCGGAAGATCGCAAGGCCATCCAGCCACTAATCAATCAGGTCGTCTTCTATCCACTGTCGGAGTTCGACGGGAAGATCAGGACCAAAGATTGGACCAAGCTCCCGCATTTCCCGGCGCCCGAATCCAAAGGCGAGACCAAGTGGGTGAACCCGGAGGCATTTTTCGATCAGTTGCCGGGAGTGATGAAGACTGTGCTGCCGCTGCCGGGCGAAGAGTCTCTCTACAACTGGATCGGCAGTGTGTTGGACGCAGCGGCCAAAGACCCCGCGATTGCGCAGACGCTGAAGCAAACCGCCGTTGCCGCCGAGAGCGAAATGATAACGCCGTTCTACCAGTGGAGCTATAACGGGCGTCCCGCCGGTAATGGTTGGAACTCGCCTGTGAATAATGCAATGTGGGGCACTGACTACGTCAATCGCACCGCCACCGCCAGATCGAATATGTTTGAAAACCGTCCCGAGGAAACCAAATACATCTATCGGGACTTCGACAGCCAGGGCCACCAACTCGATGGTCACAACCTGTACACGGTTACTTTCCCCAAGGGACAGTTGCCGCCGGTCAAAGGGTTCTGGTCGATGACCTTGTACAACGACGTCCACCTCTTTAACCCCAATCCGCTAAACCGGTATTCACTCGGCACCAAGAACAAGAACCTCAAATACAACGCGGATGGTTCGCTGACGCT
>JGI10216J12902_100344166_pt1 | contig 17052 bp, 14 predicted proteins | sample KanNatreferecore_FD_12902 | JGI IMG/M metagenome (IMG submission 12902)
TCCCGGGAAGGCGTGATGCCGGACGATGCACTGGCCCTTGCGCGCGCGGTGAACCAGAGCCCGAAGCTTCACCTGCAGGGCATCGCAACGCACTTCTGTTGTCTTGAGAAGGGGGACCTCGCGGCGATCGAGAAGGGCAACCTGGAGAACCAGACCGCGCTCCAGAAGCATCGGTTCGACAAAGTCGTCGAGGCCATCCACGCCGCGGGCATCGGGCTCGATGCCATCATCCACGCCGGCTCAAGCGACGCGCTCCGCTTCGGCGTGACGCCTGTTTACTACAACATGCTCCGGATTGGCGGCATGCTTTTCGAGAACCCTTCACCCGAACACCGGAACTACACGTGGAAGACCCAGATTCTACAGGTCAAGACGCTGCCCAAAGGATGGTGCATCGATTACGGCTGCCACGTGACGGTGGAAGTGGACACTCGAGTTGGCCTGGTGGCAAACATTCCGAACGACGAGGTGACCTACCTCGTCCGGGGCCAGAGAGTGAAAAAGCTGCTGGATCACGAGTACGTGATCGTTCTTGATCTCTCGCGCTTTCCCGATGTTCGGGAAGGGGAAGACGTCACCATCATCCTCCCCGAGCCTAACTCTCCACTCGACTCATCATGGAGCTCGGCACCGGTCACCCTTCGAGATGGTGCGGGCCATGGAAAAGGCAGGTGACGGCCTTTCATCGGGCCTTCTCTTTTCAACCGGCGTCCGACGAAATCATAGTTGATGCGGCAGTCTAGACGTTCCGCCTGAAACATCCGCTCGCCTCCATACGACTCTGACGCCTGATGAACGTACCCGGAGTGCACGTTTTCAATTCGAGCGCGATCAGCAGCGCGTGACCTCTTGGCGCTCTAGAACCGCCACGCGACTCCCGCGAACGGACTCCAGTCGTCCGCCGAGCGCGTCACCCCGATGTTCACGCCGGCGTTCAGTTGGAGGTTGTCCGTTAGTCGGTAGATCAGACCCGTGTCGAATGTACCCACCCAGTCTGCGTCTTGCTCCGCGCTCACGGCGCTGTAAAACTCCACATAGCCGAAGAGATTCCCGGCGAGGCTGCGGCCGAACGCGACGCTGCTGATGAATTCCGCGTGGTAACCGCCGTCATCTTCGTCACGGACGGCGTCGATTCTCGCCGTCATACCCATCCAGAAATCCATCGGCAGCGCCACCGACAGCGGCAGGATGAGCCCGCCCTCGATGCGATCGTTGCCGATGCCCTCGTCACTGGTCGGAAACTTCACGTAGGGCATCGCCGCCAAAGCCGTCCGTCCGGCGTCGTTGCCCCACAAGTTGAACTTGAGTCGAACCGAGGTGTCACCGAAACCATGCAACGTCGTCCTGTTGGTGCCCACGCGTTCGTCAACGCGAACATAAGGCTCCAGCACGAGTTGCGCGTCGAGGCGGTTGAGCAGTCCGACTTTCAATGTGATGGGCGCGATGGCCCAGGCATCGAGGCGATAGGTCTCGCCATCGAACAAGTCTCTGTCGGAGGTGTAGCTGACCAAAGTGAGCTCAACTTGAAAATGGCCCGCATCCACGGTGTAGGGGCTTTCGGTCGTGCCGGGACCATCCGTATCCATCTCGCGGAGGTACTTCACCGGCGTCGGGTTGAAGAGATGGAATGCGGTTTTGTCAACGGCGGGTGAGGCGGCGTCCGATTCTTCAGCGCGGGCGACTGCGGCAAGCACCGTCGCAAGCAGATAACACAAGGCCTTCGGTATCCCGATCATGGTGAAGTCGATCACGAATCGCGCCGGTGTTATAGCGGCGGGCGACGGGAAATCCACCAGAAAATGAGTTGGAGAACGAAGACGAAGATGAAAGGACACAGCCTCGGCGCATGGACGGAATCTTCGGCGCCACTGCCCGTGGGGACGAGGACGACGTCTTCGAGATCAAGTCGTCGAACAGCCGCGGCATTGTTCACGCTTTGGTCGCCTGATGACAGCTTTGATGTCCTCCCGTTCAAAATTGTCACAGTCTTGCGGGTGGGGTGAAAACCCCACGAATAAATTCGGAACCGCCGACACCACCTCTTGCTCGTACCTCCCAGTTATGAAGACTCACGTACATTCACAACTAGCCAACGGCCTGAAGTTCATTGTTTGCGCGATTCTCGTTGTCGCGGCGCGCGCAGCATTGAATGGTCAGGAGAACCGGCCGCTCCTCGTCGATCCTAACCTGGGCGTCCGCACGGTCACCACAAACTTGAATCAGCCCACGAGCCTCGCCTTCCTGGGTCCGGATGATCTGCTTGTCCTGGAAAAAGCGTCCGGCAAGGTACAGCGGTTTGTGAACGGGACATTGACTTCGACAGTGCTGGACCTGGCTGTAAATTCAGGTTCCGAACGCGGGCTGCTGGGAATTGCGTTGCATCCGAAGTTTCCGGCCAACCCGGGTGTTTACCTCTATTGGACGGAGAGCACGACCGGTGCAGATACGACCGTGCTCGCGGAGACGCCGTTGTTAGGCAATCGCGTGGACCGATTCCTCTGGGACGGCTCCACCCTGACGCTCGATCGAAACCTCATCCGGCTTCGCGCGTTTCAGGAGGATGCTGATCAGCCGGCCCGAGGTAATCACGATGGCGGCATCATCCGCTTCGGTCCTGATCGCAAGCTCTACATTTACATGGGTGACAACGGCCGGCGCGGACAAATGCAGAATCTGCCCGACGGACCTGGCCCGGCCGGCAATTTGCCGGACGACCAGTTCGGCGGCCCCGAGCCGGACAATGCCCATCTGACCGGCGTCATTCTGCGATTGAACGACGACGGCACAACGCCTGAAGACAATCCATTCTTCCGCGCCGGAGCGATGTGGGGTGGCGAAGCCGGCGCGAACCTCCAGAAGGTGTTTGCCTACGGCATCCGTAACGGCTTCGGCATGGCCTTCGATCCGTTTTCGGGACAACTCTGGGAAGCGCAAAACGGGGACGATAGCTTTACGGAAATCAACCACGTGGAACCAGGCGCGAACCTTGGCTGGGTTCAGATCATGGGGCCGGTCGCCAGACTTGCCGAATTCAAGGCGATTGAGACGCGCTCCAATTTTTTCGGCTTGCAACAGGTGCGCTGGTCGCCCACCAACATCGCGAATACGCCTGAAGAGGCGCTCGCGCGGCTCTTCATGGTCTTCGAGGGTGGCGACAAATTCGAGGCGCGCCTGACGGGAGACGAAGAGGTGCCGGCCGTGGCGAACCGCGCCCGCGCCCGGGCCAAATTCGTCTTGAACCGCGATGGAACGCTCTCGTACGAACTCCGGGCCACAAGGTCGATTGAAAACGTCACACAGGCACACATCCATCTCGGCGGACGGGGGCAAAACGGACCCGTTGTGCTCTTCCTCTTCGGACTGACGACCGGCGAGGGATTTCGATCGGGAGAACTGATTTCTCGAGGAACAGTGCGCGATTCGGACGTGATCGCACAACCGGGGTTCACACCGACCATTGCAAATCTCGTTGAACGCATGCGTCAGGGCCGTGCGTACGCCAACCTCCACACCACCGACCACCCGGCCGGCGAGATCCGCGGGCAAATTACTGTAACCGACCGCGCGCCGGTGTCGCACTACAGCGACCCCGAGTTCAGTTGGAAATTCGAGGTGGCCCCGGCCGGGATTGGATTCGTGAACGGTCGCTCGCTCGGGCGTGACTACCAGGGTGATATGATTGTCGGCGCAGCGCGGGATTTCCTCCAGGGAGGAACTTTGTTCCGCTTCAACCTTGGAAGTCAGAGCGGTTCAAGGGAGGACGACCAGGATGATCACCGCGATGATGGTGGCGGCGGGCATCGAGTGGACGGCAACAGCCGCACGATCAGTTTTGATGATCCAAGGCTGGAGGACCGTGTCGCCGATAACCTGGACAAGTTCGACATCACTGAGAGCGAGAGTCTGCTGTTTGGCACCGGTTTTGGCGTCGGCACAGACATTCAAACGGCTCCAAACGGAAATCTCTATGTTGTCTCGCTCTCGAACGGCGCGATCTACGAGATCTTCCGCCAACGTCCGTCTGAAGAGGACGAAGATTGAGTTAGGCGACCGCGGATAAAGAGAGTTAGAGAGTTGAGCCCGGACGATCTCGATCGTCCGGGCTCACGCCATTTCGACGTGAAGCCAGGGTTCCCGATTGAGATGGGCGTTGTCGCAGACGGGCACAACCACCTTGTTCATCATTCGAATTGGGACGAATTGGGACAAGGCGGCCAATTTCCACGATGGACGACCGGGCGTGGGAGGTGTATAATTCGGCCACTTAGGGAAGTGGCGGCCGGACGATGGCAAGCGTGATGGCTTAAGCCCGATTATTGCCGATGGAGCCGATTATTCTCGATTGCAAAGCGCTTGAATGGCAGCAGCTTTTCAGCAAGCACGCGGCCGAGGGCAAAGATATTGACCTGATCCATTTCCAGGACGCCTCAAACGCCGATTTCTGTGAAAACATCGCCCGCCACAATGGAATGCGCCTCATGATTGATTCAGAGCATGACACCGCCTTTCTTCGGAAAACCAAGGAGGATTGAAGGGCTGCGGAGGCGGACACGGGACGGCCGGCCGTGGGACACTCCCTAACCCCCACACTTTGGTGGCTGCTGCGACCAGGGACCGGTCGCGCTCCCGACAATCTTCGCGGCGCACGCTCCGATTCGGTACCGCATAGCCGGCTGCCCTCGTCGCCTGTCGGCCGGTTCGTTCTACTCGCGCCCGGCCGCGGCGATGAACGGTTTCAGTTCCTTCATCAACGTCACGAAACCTTCGAGAGCGAGTTGTTGGGCGCCGTCGCTCAACGCTTCCGCCGGATTCGGATGCACTTCGATGAGCAGTGCGTCGGCGCCCATCGCCACCGCTCCTTTGCACATCGACACGACGAGGCTGGCGCGCCCGCTGCCCTGGCTGGGATCGATGACGATTGGGCAATGCGATTCGGTCTTGATGATCGGAATGGTCGAGAGATCGAGCGTGTTGCGCGTATAGGTCTCGAACGTGCGGATGCCGCGCTCGCAAAACATGAGATTGGGGTTGTTGTTTGAGAGCACGTATTCGCCGGCGAGCAGCCATTCCTCGATCTTCATCGAAAGCCCGCGTTTGAGCAGGACCGGCTTGCCGGTCCGGGCCGCCGCGATGAGCAGTTGGAAATTCTGCGCGTTGCGCGCGCCGATCTGAATGATGTCGGTGTACTCGGCCACCAGGTCAGCCTGTTCCTCGGAGAGCAACTCAGTGATGATGGCCATGCCGGTCTCCTTCCGCGCCTTGGCCAGCATCTTCAATCCCTTTTCGCCCAGACCTTGAAACTCGTACGGCGACGTGCGCGGCTTGAAGGCGCCTCCGCGGAGAATGGTCGCACCCGCCTCTTTCACCGCGCGGGCTGTGGTCAGCAACTGCTTCTCGCTTTCCACCGAACAGGGGCCGGCCATGATCTGGATTTTCCTTCCGCCAATGAGATTGCCCCGCACGTTGACGACGGAATTGACCTTGTGCGCCTCGCGGCTGACGAGCTTGTACCGCTTCTGCACCGGCATCACCCGTTCGACCTGCGGCCAGACGGCGAGCGTTTCGAGCGTGTGGTTTTGCCGCTCGTCGCCAATGGCGCCGATCACCGTCCGTTCCACGCCGCGCATGACGTGAGGGCGATAGCCGAGTTTCTTGATTTCCCTGAGCACGGCCTTTTCCTCCGCCTTCGTGATGTTGGGTTTAAGGACGACGATCATGGTTCCTTTCCGGACTTCGCGCTGTGACTCAATAAAAAAGCCGCAGGCGATGACCTGCGGCACGGGTTAAAATTGCTTGCGAATTACAGCCCCACGCGCAGGTTTGCCGGGCAATAAAACCAGCCCGCAAACCCATCGCTAAAGTACTGGCTGCTGAAATTCATTGCCGCGACGCTAACAAACAGGCGCCAAACGTCAAGCCGGCAGTCAGCGTGTGCGCGCCTGCTCCACGTGAACGGTGCCTCCCTGGCCGGAAAGCATCCGAACCTCACAAACGCTTCCGAGACCCAGCAGAACTCAAATCAAGGTCCACCACGACCGGCAAGTGATCCGACCCGACGTTGCCGCCGATCATTTTACCTGCGATCCCTATCTCTGGCGAAGCCAGACAATGATCGATAGGGATCAGGAGTGGAATGAAACCCGCAGGCCACGTGGCATGGATGCCTTTCCCTTTGGAACTGTCCACCAATCCGCTTTCGCTCACAAAACGGCGGAAGTAGTAAGACCACGGAGTGGCATTCAAATCGCCAAGCACGACAACCGGGTTCGTCTGGTTACTGACAAACTTTGCCACTGCCTCCAGTTGTTCGTTTCGAAGATGGAAGTTCCCCGGGCTGCCGGGCGGGAGTGGATGCGTGCCCAACACGGTCAGTCGACGGTCGCCCACTTCAAGTTGAGCAGTAACGGAAGGGACCTCGGCGTCGCCGAGGTAAACAATTTCGGCGCTGTTCAACGGCAGCCGGCTGAACAGCGCGATGCCGAAATTGTCCTCCCGCGGCTCAAGTTTCACATGCGGATATTCCTCGCGCAAGCGGCCCAGTTCGTTGAGCCAACGTTCGTCCACTTCCTCAACCACGACGAGGTCAGGCCTGTATTTGTTGATGCAAGCGATGACCAGATCGTAGCGTTCGTTCTCGGTTCGCACATTGATCAACATCACTCTCAAGTTGCGGCCGCCAGCTTCCCGGGAAGAGTTTGCGCCAGAAAAACAATGGGCAACCACGATAAGATTGGCTGCAACGAACCCCGCGAAGATCGCAGCGGCTTTGAATTGTCTCCGCACGCAAAAAAATGCAGTCAGCACCGCCAGACACACGGCATACTGGACGCGAAAGTGCGATGTCATTTCGCACAGCCATCCGATCCCACCGAGGAAAGCCGTCGTGGTGAAGATGCAGACAAGTAATCCCAGGCATAGCAGCAAACCGTCGAAGCTGACTTTGGCTGAAAGAAACTCTTTCATGTTGAACCCGACTGGGGAACACCCAATCATATCGTTTGTGATTGGTAAATTGAATAGCCGATCTGGCAGGGCGTCCTCTTAGGCCACTTCGCAATCCATGCCACTGCTCGAGATTTCCAAACTTAAGAAATCGTTCGTCGCGCCGGACGGCTCCAACCATCCGGTGATCGATGTCCCGTCGTTTTGTCTGTCGGAAAGAGAGCAGATGGCGTTGAGCGGCGAAAGCGGCTCAGGGAAGACCACATTTCTCAATCTCGTCGCTGGAATCCTGAAACCCGACTCGGGCAGCATCCGCCTCGATGACCGCGAGATGTCCGCGCTGAGTGAGCCGGAACGCGACCGGCTCCGCGCGACCACCATCGGATATATCTTTCAAACGTTTAACCTGCTCCAGGGTTACACCTGCCTGGAGAACGTGCTTCTCGGCATGTCGTTCGGACCCGGCGTGGACAAGGGATTTGCCGTGGCGCTGCTCCAACGAGTCGGACTCGGCGAAAAGCTGAGGCATTATCCTCGACAACTCTCGACCGGCCAGCAGCAACGGGTCGCGGTTGCTCGCGCACTGGCAAACCGGCCGAAGCTGGTTCTCGCTGACGAACCGACCGGAAATCTCGACCACGTCAACGCGCGCGAAGCCCTGAAACTGATTCGCGAGGCCTGCCGTGAAAACAGCGCCGCCCTCTTGATGGTCAGCCACGATCGAGAGGTGTTGGCACAATTCGAGAAGGTCCAGCCGCTCGACCAGATCAATCGTGCCGCCAAGCCGCCAACCTCTCAGATCCCATCCCCGATCTCCTGAATGCCATGAGCCTCTGGCGCATCGTCTTCAAAAGTCTCCGCCAGCACCTGCTCTCTACTTTGGTGACGGCGCTGTCGATCGCGCTCACAGGCGGGTTGTTGATGTCCGTCTGGACGGTGAAAGAGCAGTCGCAAGCGGCGTTCACCGGCGTCAGCGCCGGTTTCGACGCCGTTCTCGGCGCGCGCGGATCGAAGCTCCAGCTCGTGCTGAACTCGATTTTTCACCTCGAGGAATCGCCGGGTAATCTGGCGTGGTCCGACTTCCTCGACATTCAAAAGAATCCGAACGTGCAGGTCGCGATTCCCATTGCCGTCGGCGACAATTACCGCGGCTACCGGTTGGTTGGTGTCACAACGAACCTTTTCTCTGACGTCGAATACGCACGGGGCAGGCGTTACCGGGTCGAATCGCCCGGACGCCCATTCGATGCAACGTTGCGCGAGGCGGTGGTCGGAAGCTTCGCCGCGAGCCGGCTCGGGCTGAGGCCCGGAGACAAGTTTCATCCGTATCACGGCCTGATCTTCGACGAAAAAAGCCAGCATGCCGAGACGTACGTTGTCGTTGGCATCATGGAGCCGTCGAATACGCCGGCCGATCGGGTGATCTGGATTCCCCTCGAAGGTCTGCAGAGAATGACCGGGCACGATCCCAAAGCTGCCGCCGACCTCAGCGCCGTGCTGGTGAAGCTCAAGGTCGCGATCGCCGGGCAGCAAATGGACCTGCTCTATAACAAGCAGGGCAACCGGCTCACGTTCGCCTGGCCGATTGCCCGAATTATCTCGCAACTCTTCGACAAAATCGCCTGGTTCGACCGCGTGCTGGCGCTGGTGGCTTACCTCGTCGCTCTGGTGGCCGCGGGTTCCATCCTGGCCAGCATCTACAACTCGATGAACGAGCGCCGACGCGACATTGCCATCCTGCGGGCGTTGGGGGCGCGGCGGCGGACGATCTTTTGCGCAATCGTCCTCGAAGCGTCATGCATCGCGGCGTTGGGGATGTTGATCGCATTTGTGGCCTATGGGGCGATCATCGGCGTCGCCGCGGCGGTGATTCGCGCGCAGACCGGCGTGGTTATCGAACCGCTGGCGTTCAACACGATCATGCTTTGGGCGCCGCTGGCCATGATCGTTCTGAGCGCGCTCGCCGGAATCGTCCCGGCTGTCAAAGCATACCAAACCAACGTGGCCGAGAATCTCACGCCGGTTTCCTGATAATCGGTTGAAATGCCACCCGGGCTGCGGCAGGCTCTCGTAGAAGAGAAATGAGAACACTGACCACAATCTTCGCAGGAGTTGCTCTATTCGCGTTGACATCGTGCGGTCCGAGCGGCGACGCCGGCGTCGGCAGCAGCGCCGAACATCGCCACGAACCGCCGCACGGCGGCACCGGCGTTGTCCTGGGCAATGAAGAACACCACCTGGAATTCGTCCTCGATGCCGCTGCGGGAAAAATGCAGGCCTATGTCCTGAGCGCGCACATGGAAAACTTTGTGCGCATTTCCGCGGAATCGCTTGCCGTGACCGTGAAGCTTCCCGATCGCGAAGAAACGTTGAGTTTCAAGCCCGTGGCCAACAGCACAACCGGTGAAACCGTGGGCGACACGTCCATGTTCGACGCCCACGCCGATTGGCTCAAGACGCAGAAAACCTTCGATGCGGTGTTGAAAGAGATCTCAATCAAAGGTAAAGCATACCAGAACGTGGCGTTCAACTTTCCGAAGGGGAATTGACGCGGCGAAGCGGAGATACATTGTGACGACGAAACTCAAGACCGTTCGGGTGATGGTCACAAATCAAGTGCGTCCCCCGCATCACAGCGGGCTCGTCGTCTCATTCCTTCTCCTGCTTGCGGTCTCGTGCAGCAAGGAATCGTCGTCGCCAGGCAAGACCCCGGAAGTCAGCGAAATACGTGGAGAACCCATCCGCGCGCCGATCGCCACGAACGCGCCGGTCACGGCCACCCCCGCGGCGGCGGTGACAACCGCCGTCGCCAGAATTGAAGAACCCGCGCCGTCTCTTTCTGCGCCGCCGGTCGTTCAAGAAAACTCGAACGAACCGCTGATCGTTGGCTTCGACAGGCTGGCTTCGTTCACCTACGAGATGCCGGACGATCTCAGCAACACGAACCGCGTCGCCAGTGAAAAGTCGGACAGTCAGATTCCGAAGGAGATTCGCGCGTTGGACAAAAAATCGGTTGCGTTGAAGGGCTTCATGTTGCCGTTGAAAGTGGAAGGTGGCCTGGTCACTGAACTGTTGATCATGCGCGACCAATCGATGTGCTGCTACGGCACCGTGCCGAAGATCAACGAGTGGGTGAGCGTGAAAATGACCAGCAAAGGGGTAAAACCGATCATGGACCAGCCGATCACGATGTTCGGCACGCTCCGCGTCGGCGAGATGCGGGAGAACGGTTATCTCGTCGGCATTTATCAACTCGAGGGTGAGAAAATGGCCGGGCCGCTGGATATGTGATTGCAGCAGCGGTCTATGACCGCTACGGAGCGATTCAATATCTCACAGGAGGAAACAGAGAAAACGGAGGCAGAAGCGGAGTCCTCTCTGATGAACGCAGATCGCGCAGATAAAACAGGAATCAAAATCGAGCTGGACGCGAATTGCGCGAATTGTCGCGAATAAAAAAACCTTCCGTTAATTCGCGTGAATTAGCGCGATTCGCGTCAGTCTTTGTTGTTCATCCGTGATCACCAGTAACTGCGATCTCTCAAAGTTTGCGCAGGCTGCTAGGATTATTCAGAGCGCGACCGGTCCCTCGGTCGCAGCAGCCACGACGGCGTGGGGGGAGCATCCAGGAGTCGTCGCATGCGGACGCGCTGCGCGCCGGGACGTCGCGCGCTCCAGGACCGCGCGTCAAGGTTTGTTCGCCTGCACGAACTGAATCGCTCCATCGACGTATTTTGCCGGGTTGGTTGCAAACACGCCGTTATCCGTCTCGATGGCGAGCACACCGTCCCATTTCGCCTGCTTCAATTCCGCAAAGAGTCCTTTGTAATTGGCCTGTCCCGTTCCGATCTCCACGTCGAGAATGACCTTCTTGCCGTCCGCGGTTTCCACTTTCTTGTCCTTGAGGTGAATATCCCAGACGCGGCCGTCGTACTCGCGAAAAACTTTGCCGGCGTCGAATCCTGCGCCCGTCACATGCCCGACGTCGAGGCAAACCCCAATCCGCTTGTCGCGCGCGTTCAGGATTTTCTTCACCGTTTCGGGATTGCCGTACGCAGACTCGATCCCGTGATTGTGGATGGCGAGCTTGATGTCGTATTCCTTCACCAGTTGCTCGAGATTGTCCCATTGGGCCATGTCGCGCGGCTCGACCACGATGACTTTGATCCCCATTGCCTTTGCGAATTCGAACAGCTTCCGGTTCTCCTCCTTGTTCGTCGAGGTGCCAGCGACACCGAACGTGTAACAAACGAGGCCGTTCTTATCGAGGATCGCCTTTTTGCGTTTTGTCTCGTCCAAGGGCGCGGACGGTTCCATGTGCTTGCCGATCATCTGCACGTACTTGATCTTGTGTTTGACACAGAAGTCCACCACCTGGTCGAAGTCCATGTTGCGGAGCGTCCAGGTCTGGATGCCGATTTTCGATTCGTAGTCCGCCGCGCGACCGGTGGTCACGAGCAATACGGCCGCAAAGAAAAGGACCGAGAGAACAGAAATGCGTGGTTTCATAGTTTGTGAAGTTTCACCGGATTCAACCGGAGCGCGGTCGTTCGTCAACAGTAAAAATCAAAATGACAAACGGCTTTCGCGTAACCGATCGCGTAGGAGGCAACCAACGGCGCGCGACGTTGCAGGTCGCGGAAACGCCCGAGACGAGGAAACGCCTCGGAGTGTTGAAGCCCGGTCCGGTACGCAGGTTGTCTGCGGCCTAAAAGGCCGCGCGCCGATGCCGAAGACGATCCGCGCCTGCTCATGGGCCATTTGTTAGTCGCGTGACTTTGAAATCATCGAAGCGAATCGGCGTACCGGAAAAAGGATTGCCCCAAACCCCGGCGCGACCGGCAATCGGTTCCTCCTTCTCATCAAAGGAAATGATCCAGGCAGCCGGTTCGCTGCCCTCCTGCCAGACTTTGCCTTCCACCTTCCATTCGCCTTCCTTTATCTTGCGCGCTTGAAGCTTCAGGAGGGTCCACTTGCCGGAAACCCATTCGTACGAAGCCGTCGCCTTCACGGTCTCGCCCTTGTAAAGCTCAACCAGTTTCTTGGCCGGGCTGATTTGCAGCCTGTAGCCGCCCACGCCGTTCAAGCTCGCAGCGAACGCGGGAAAGCGCCGTCCCTTGCCCGTGCCGAAAATGCGCGCGGAAACCGCAAGCCCATCCTTTTCCGTCGGGCCAAACAACACACCGTACGTATCGAGCGGCGCGCCGGGAAGTTCGAGGAACTTGTTCCCGCCTTCCTCCCTCACAGCGAACTGGCCGTCGAGCACCAGGAAGTCATCGGGCACTTTGCCAACCTCGGATTTCTCAAAATCGTTTTCGTAAAGCGGCTTTGCGACGCGTTTCGGAGCGGTCTTGCATCCTTGGAACACCACCGCTGCCCCGAGAGTCAACGCCCCAATCACAAACCAATTTCCACTATTGAGTGTGTACCTATTCATTCATTTCGCAATGCCTTCAACAACTCTCCCCGCAACGCCGCCAGCGTCGCCAGCCACGTCCATAACGCGCCGCTGAGCAAAACTCCGAGCAGCGTCAACGCCAGCGAAAGATACGGTACTTCCGATCCGGGCGAAAGCACCGCGGGCAACACCGCGACGAGCGCTGCCAACACACCGATGCCCAGACCGAACACCAGCAAAGCGCCATGTTCGCTCATCACGAGCCATTTCAGGGCGCGCGCGCGAAAACCCACCGCCATCAACACGGCGAGCTCGCTCCGGCGTTCGAGAACATTTCGCAACACCACCACACCCAGACCCACGCTGCCGAGCAGCAGGCCGAGTCCGCCGAGAATCTGAAACGTGCCAAGATAGGTGTTTTGCACCGCGTTGAACATTTCCAGCCGCCTGGCAGTCGGCGTCAATTCCAGGCCCGCATCACGCAACGCGCGTGTCAACGTCGCTGACACTTCCGGCACGTCCTTCGACGGAGCATCAATAAGGAACATTCGATAGCCGTCCTCGGACGGAAATCGCTTCAGGAATTCCTCCTCGTCGATCAACAGGTTGCCTTGCAGGATCGAATTGGCCACCGCGCCCACCAGGCGAATCTTAAACGCCCGGCCTCGATCATCGGTGTAATCCAGCGTGTCTCCGACCTTCCTGCCCATGGCCCATTGGATCGAGTTCGCGTCGCCGATGGCAGGAACAATCGTCTCGTCAGGCGGCCGATCGGGTTGCCCCTCACGCGCTCCCGCGACTGCGGGACCCCCCTCTCCCCCGTCCGCGGAGGAGAGTGACGGGGCGAGGGGGCCCTTCAATAGCATCCACGGCTTCTCTTTGGGCAGACCCTTTGCCGTTTTCGCAAACGCGAACGCCTCGCGCTCCGACAGCAGTTCCGGCTTCACCCCCAGCAATCGCGGTTTCTGCGCCCGATTCAGATTCAAACAACTCGCGTCGTCGCCGTCGCGCACGCGCAGTGGCACGACCTGCACGCCGCCGAGCGACTTGTCGTCGAGCCCGAAAGACTCGCGTCCCTTTTGCGCGTTCAAATCATGAACGACCGGCAAGGTCGTCTCGCCGATCAACGCGAACCCGCCCGTGCCCGAGGAACGCTTCTCCGCGCCTTTCACCGCGTCGAGCCGGAACACGCCGATGCTCGCAATGAGAAAGCTGCCGCAGGCGAGCAACCCCAGAGTGGACAGGCTGCGCGTCCGTCGGCGGGCACAGTTCCGGACGCCCAGATCACTCAACGAGAATCGCGGTGCTTCGCCGCCCGCAGTGGCGGCCAGCCGCGACAGATAAACCGAAGCGAACGCGAGTCCTGCGATCAGCAACAATGCGCCGCCGCCAAAAAATGCGTCGGCATTGGCGGAATTGCCGGTCCCCACGGCCCAACCGATCAAGGCAATCGCGCCCAACGCGCCCAGGATGGCCATTGCGACATTCGGACTTTGGACTCTGGACTTTGGACTCTGGACTTTGGACTCTTCCGCCAACAACTCCCGCGCCGGCTGGCTCGCCTGCCGGCGCACCGCCAGCCATACCGTCACCCCGGCGACTACGACCGCTGCGAAAGCACCGATAACGAGCGTGGCGGGTTCCGCGTGGAAGGAAAGATTCGAAGTGCCCACAGCGTCGCGCCAAACGGTCGAGAGACCGCGCAGCATCGCGCGCGCGTACCAAAGTCCGCCGAACATGCCGATCATGGTGCCGACGACCGCCAGCGCGCTGCCCTCGAACATCAGCATCCGGCGCACCTGTCTCGGTGTGAACCCGACGGCGAGGAGCGTGCCGACTTCCGTCCCCCGTTGTTCGATTCCAAACTGAAACAACAGCGCCATGAGCAGCAGCGCCGCGAGAATCAGGAAAAAACTGAAGCCAATGAACAATCCGCCGAAATTCTGGGATTGATCGACGGCGGCGAGCGCCTGTTGCAACACCGGCTCGAATTTCAAGCCAACGGACGCCGGATCGATTCGCGTGAGAAGTTGTTGTTCGATTTCTGTCTTAGCCTTCCGAAGAGCCGCCGTCACCTCGGCGCTTTGCGTCTGTGCCGGCAACCTGGTCGTGGGTGCGGCCGCGTTCGTCGTCGCTCCATTCGGACCCGCAGCAGGCGCGAGTATAATCGCCGGATTGGACACCATCCCCCGGGAGAACGTGTGCGACGGGAACAGATACCGCACCGCAGTGAGATTTCCGAATCGGTTACTCCACAGTTTCTGCCCGGCAGCGAGCGTAATGAAAGCCTTCGGCGTTCCGCGATACTGCTTCCAATACTCCTCGTCCTTGGGCCGGATCTTATCGAGCGAAACCGGCAGACTGGGATCCCAGTCACGCGTGCTCTCGGCCTTGTCCAGTCCGGGAAAATCAGGCATCACTGTGCGGTCCGCCGCGGCGCCGTTCAGCGGGACGACCGAGCGAACGCGGAAACGCGCGCTTCTTTCCTCCAACTTTCGACCGAGGTCCATTACGAAATACTTCAACTCCAGCTCCTCTTCCGGCTTCACGTTGAGGTCATCGGCCAGCCATTGGTTGATGATGACCTCGTCGTCGCCCATCCCGGCCGGCACGATCGGCGCGCCCATCGCAATGACCATAGAATAGGGCGTTGCGCGGTCTCCGAAGCGCAGTTCGTTGACGAAGTAAGTCAGAATACCGCCGGCGTTCGTCGCCGCCTGGAGCGCGACTCCGGCCACTGGCGGATCGAGGAAGACGCGGCTGGTGCGCAGCTCAAGCGCGTTCAATCCCGGAATCTCGCGCAGCTCCAGCTCGGCATCCGCAAGCCTCCATGCCTTACGGAGCGATGCGGCATCGAACGTCCGAACCGCGTTGTTGCTGGAGGAAACCAGCATCATGTTCGCACGGCCTGGCAATTGAACTTTGTCCTGCAGCCAGGCCTGGGACACGAAGGCATTGAACGGCGGAATCTGGCTGGCTTGCAGACTGAACCGTCCCAGACGCGAATCTCCGGCAATGGCGCGTACAGTGACGCGCAACGCGACGGACGAATCCTCCTGCGGCGTGATCGGTGTTTCCCGGGAAAGCGCGCTTGGCCGGGAGACCCGCAACAGAACCGTGTCGCCCACTTTGGCGTTGAGTTGCCGCGCCAGTCGCTCGTTCAGGACAACCTCGTCGGCGCCAGGACTCCGAAAGGGCGCGGTTTCTGCATCGAGGCTCAAGAAGCGGTCATCGACACCGAGGAGTTGAACGCGGTTCGCGCGCGCGGAATCGTCGGCGGTTGTCGCCGTCGCGGGCAACTGAAGCGCGGCGACAACGACTCCGTCAGACGCCTCTTCCAGGCTTTTCGCCAACTCCGCGCGGAAGAAGCGGTCGTTAGACGCCAGAGCCAGTTGCACCCGGCCGAGCCGGGCCAGTGCCATGTCACGCAAACTGCCGCGCACGGAATCGCCGACGACCAGCGCGCCGATCAACACGGCGCTGCCCACCGCCGCGCCGAGCAGCGCGCCGAGATGCGACCGCGCATGGAAGCGCAGGCTGCGAAGGATGAGGGTGCGGGTAGTCACAAGCTCCAAGCTCCAAGCTCCAAACACCAAAGAAATTCCAAATTCCAAACTCCCAAAACCGATCTGCGCCCAAGCCGCTCCGCCCTCCAAGCGCATATTCGCCGCTTGAAGCTTGAAGTTTGGAGCTTTTTTGGAGCTTGGAGCCTGGAACTTGGGATTTCTTTACGCATTCGTGCCTCATCCTTGGGGATTCAGCGATAGGCGTCCATCCTTCAACTCCAGAACCCGCCCCATCCGTTTCGCCAGATCGAGCGCGTGCGTCACGACAATCAACGTCACGCCTTCATCTCGGTTCAGTTCGACCAGCAAATCACCGAGACCCTGTGCTGAGGCGCGGTCCAGCGCGCCGGTCGGTTCGTCGGCGAGCAGGAGTTTGGGTTGGTTGATCAATGCGCGAACGACGGCCACACGCTGGCGTTCGCCGCCGGAGAGTTGTCCGGGCCGATGCGACAGGCGGCCGCTCAAGCCGACCTTCTCCAATAGCTTCTTTGCCCGCTCCCTCGCGCCGTCGCGATGCCCTCTGTCCTTGCTTGCCAGCGTGGGCACGAGGACGTTTTCGAGCAGCGTGCATTGCGGCAGGAGATGATGGGACTGAAAGACAAAACCGATTTGCCGGTTGCGCACCTCGGCCAGTTGGATGTCGTCGAGCTGCGTCAAATCCTGGCCGTCGAGCGTGACCCGCCCGCTGGTGGGATGATCGAGTGTGCCGATGATATTGAGCAAGGTGCTCTTGCCGGAGCCGGACGGACCCACAATGGCGATCGACTCGCCTCTTCGGATTTCAAACGAAAGCCCATCAAGGACGGCAACCGTCGGCGCGCCGCCGGATGAAACGTAGCGCTTGGCGATGTCGATCAGCGTCAGCAGTGCAGCGTCGTGTGCCATAGGCAATCACTATCCTCGTTATCCCGCGTCGGGCAACCTCTGCCATCGTTGTGCCTTCATCTCAAATCGAGGAAGACTTCCGGCCTCGACGGCGGTCACCGGAATGCGGAGGGCGAACGCATCGTGAAATCTCTTTTCCAAACGCTTCGCCACGGCCGTCGGATCGGCGCAATCCGGCGCGGTTTCGACGCGCACATTCAGTTCGACCAACGAATTCCGGTTCGCGACGGTGACCTGATACTCGGACACGTCACCGCAGGA
>JGI10216J12902_112099181_pt1 | contig 17030 bp, 15 predicted proteins | sample KanNatreferecore_FD_12902 | JGI IMG/M metagenome (IMG submission 12902)
TTCGGCGCAGCGGAGGTGGTGCTGCCGGACCTGCGCCAATCGTTCCCGCCACTGCTGGCCGGTGCGCAGCTCGCCCGCAAGCTGCTGGACCCGCCGGGTGACCTCCGCCTCCAGCCGGCGGGCCTCCCCCTCCCGCTCGATGGCGCGGCCCTGAGCGGCCTTCAGCTCGTCCTTTTCGCGGCGGAAGTCCCACCCGAGCTCCTTTCGCTTTTCCGCCGTCATGTCGCCGCCGCAGAGAGGACAGATAGGCCGCTCCTTCGCCTCCTTCAGCATCTGGAAGCGCTGCTCGACCCTCGCGAACTCCGCCAGGCAGCGCTGCTGCTCGGCGCCGGCGGAGGCGCGCTCCGCCGCCAGCCTGGGAAGCTGTTCCTGGAGGGCCGACCGCTCTTCGTCCAGCCGCTCCAGGGCGGCGACCTGCTTGGCCAGATCTTCCTCTTGCTGCTTCGCGCGGGGAAGCTCGGCCGCCAGCGCGTTCAGGTCCCGCATCCGGTGGCGCGCGAGGTCCAGCTCCCGCTCCAGCCGGGACTGGGCCTCGTGGAGGCGGCGCTCCAGGAGGGACTTCTCCCCCTCCAGCCGCCGCAGCTCGTTGGCGCGGGCGGCCAGCTCGGCCTGCTCGGTGCGGAGGGCGTGGAGCTCCTGGGAGCGCTCCCGGATCTCCCTCGCCCGCTGGAGGAGCGCCCGGCACCTCTGGATGCGTGCCTGGACCGTGGAAAGCTGCTGCCTGACGACGGCCAGCTCCCCCTCCCCCACCTCCAGGCGGCGCGCCAGGTCGTCCCGCTCCTTGCGGCAGCCGTCCATCTGCGCCTTCTCGACCAGGATCGACGCGTGCTCGGAGCGAGCCTGCTCCACCACGAGCTTCAACTGACCGTGCTGATCCTCCAGCCGCTCCACCTGCGCGCACAGCTCCGGGAGCCGGCTCTGCTCCCGCTCCATCCGTCCGATCTCCAGGTCGGCCGACGCCACACGCATCTCCGCCTCCCGGCGGCGGAGGCGGGACTTCTCGCACAGCTCGTCGTAGACACCCAGGCTCAGGATCTCGCCCAGGATCCGCTTGCGGTCTCCGGCGGTCTTCCGGGCGAACTCGTCCGCCCGGCCCTGCAGGATGAAGGCGGAGTTGATGAAGGTGTCGTACTCCATCCGCAGCGCCTGGACGATGCGCTCCTGGGTACCCCGGACCCCCTGTCCGGTGAGCGCGTGCCAGGAGCCGTCCGGCTTGCGCACCTGGAACTGGAGGTCGCTCTGGCTGTTCCGCCCTTTCGCCCGTTTCCTCACCACGCGGAAGTGCTGGCCGTCCAGCAGGAACTCGAAATCCACCCACATGCTGGCCTGCCCCTGCCGCACCAGGTCGTCCGCGGAGTTGGACCTGGCCTGTCCCCAGAGCGACCAGGTGATGGCGTCCAGCAGGGCGCTCTTCCCGTTCCCGTTCGGCCCGCAGAGACAGGCGACGTGGATTCCGGCAAACTCGATCGGCTCGGACTGGTCCCCGTAGGAAAGGAAGTTGTGGAGGTGCAGCTTGACCGGGATCATCGCCCGCAATTATAGCGGAGGCCGGACGATTAGGCGAGCAACTGTTTGATGCGAGAACATCCCGGTTACCCGCGGGGGCGCTCGACCCGCCAGCACCGGTGGATCTGCTTGTTCCGGTAATCCTCGGGCACGGTCTTCGCGGTGATCTCGCGCAGGTCGCACGGGAGCAGCGCCTCTTCGTTCAGCTTGAAGCCGCGGTAGTTGGTGCTGAAGTAGAGCACCCCGCCGGGCTCCAGCAGGCGCAGGCAGCCGTTGATCAGCTCCGGGTGCTGGGTCCCCACGTCCAGGAATCCGCGCATCCTCTTCGAGTTGCTGAAGGTCGGTGGATCGCAGACGATCAGGTCGAAGCGACGCCCCTCCGTCGCGGCGCGCGGGAGCCACTGGAGGACGTCCGCGCGCTCCAGGCGGTTGGTGCGGGGGTCCAGCTGGTTCAAGACGAAGTTGCGCTCCGCCCACGCCAGGTAAGTGTTCGAGATATCGACGCTGGTGGTGCTTGCGGCGCCGCCCGCGGCAGCGTAGACGCTGAAGCTGCCGGTGTAGCAGAAGAGGTTGAGCACGCGCTTGCGTGCCGCTTCGTCCCGGACCATCTGCCGCGTGTTGCGGTGGTCCAGGAAGAGGCCGGTGTCGTGGTAGTCGGACAGGTTCACCAGGAACCGCCGCCCCTGCTCTTCGACGACGAACTCCCGGCGCTCCTCGGCTTCCTTCTCGTACTGAGCGCCGGCCTTCTTGGGCCGCCGCTCCTTGAAGAAGAGGCTCTCTTCCGTCACCTCCAGGCCGGCCTTGACCTCCTCCGCGACCTCCTCCAGCCATGTCTCGCGGGCCTCGGGGGTCTCGTCCTTCTTGCGGTGCATCGCGTAGACCAGCGCCCGGCCGTCGTACCAGTCGACGATGAGCGGCTGGTCCGGAATGTCCTTCTCATACACCCGGAAGCAGGTGACCCCTGTGCGCCGCGCCCATTTCCGGAGGTGGCGGTACATGCGCTGGAGGCGGTTGGCAAGCATTCCCATCAGCGTTCGGTGCGGGCCTTAAGGTGTGCGGCGCTCGCGGCGGAGGGTTAGGGCGGCGCCGGCTCTGATGATATCTCTCATGCAGGCTTGCGCCGAATCGGCATGAGAGGAGAGGCTGTGTACGTCGCTATCCTCGAGGACGATGAACGCCGCCGGCTCCGCATGCAGGAGCTTCTCGGCGGCGCCGCCCGGAGCACCAACCCGTGTTCTTCGATAACGCGCCGGAAATGCTGGCGTGGCTGCGCCACCACCTTTCCCAGGTCGCGCTGCTATGCCTGGATCACGATCTGGGACCCAACCGGCGCGAACGCGACCGCATCTTCGATCCCGGGTGCGGCCGCGACGTGGTGGACTACATCGCCGGTCAGGAGCCTCGGTGCCCCGTGGTGATCCACACCACCAACTCCCAGGCGGCGCCCGGGATGGTCGAGGCGCTCGAAGCGCGGGGGTGGCAGGTTGATCGCGTCGTCCCATTCAGCGACCTGTCGTGGCTCCAACTGGCCTGGCTGAGAGTGACGGAGCGACTCTCTCCCGATTTGGGGGCGTTCGATGCACCAGGCTGAGCTGGACCAGGGGTTGTACGAGGCGCTGCAGCGGGGTGACCGACCGGCAGTCGAAGGGTCGCTCGCCTCCGGGGCTGATCCCAATGGTTACGGGGCTGACGAGTGGAGCTGCGAGTGGGACATGCTGACGACCGCAATCCGGTCGAGCCATACCGAATTGGTGCCGCTGCTTATTCAGGCCGGCGCCTCCGCAGAGCGGAGCTCCGCGCTGTCCTTCGCTGCCCGCAGGGGCGACCTGGACATGGCGAGATATCTCCTCGACTGCGGAGCTGATCCAAATAGGGCGATCCATTCGGCCGCCATCGCCCCGCAGCCTGTTGCGATACTGCGTTTGCTATTTGAGCGCGGCGGTGATCCCAACGTCGAGACCTATGACCGAATCACGCCGCTCATCTACGCCGCGGGGGGCAAGGGGAGTTGCGCAGCAGTAAGGACGTTACTCGAAGCAGGTGCCGACGTCCACCATCGCTGCGAAGACGGTGACAACGCCCTGATGTGGGCGGCATCGTACGGTCGAGACCCGACGGATTCGGAATCTTCGCTGCAGGCCCTCCTGGATGCCGGCGCGGACCCCAACGTTAGCAACGGGAAAGACAAGGGCGTTCCGACTACGGCGTTAATTGGGGCCGTTTGGGGCGGCGACCCAGACAAGGTTCGTCTTCTGCTCGACCGGGGAGCCGACCCCAACATCATTGACTGCCGGGGGAACACGGCGCTTCACATCGCCGCAGCCTCAGGATCCCGGTGGGTGGTGGAGCACCTGTTGAAGCACGGCGCCGATCCGGCGATCCGCGATTCCCGCGGGGACACGCCCCGTCAGCTTGCCGAGCGCTATTGCGAGGGGCTGCTCGGGCTGTTGCCCGACCGGTAGCGTGCGTTCGTCCCACGACGCGGACCAGCCAAGGTCTAAGAATCAGAACGAGAGGCCGGAAGACCGCGGCGGCAGCGTTTCCGCGCCACCCCGGGCCCCTCACTCCCAGCCCCTCGTTCCTTAAGGGATTCATCCCTCCGCGCGTCCGAGCCCGCTGTGAGATACTTCACAACGCCCGTCCGCCGGACCCCGAACGCCAATGGCCGCGATTACGATCCTCCTCGACGAATCCCCCGGGACCATCAACCGGAACATCTACGGCCACTTCATCGAGCACCTGGGCACGTGCGTCTACGACGGCATTTGGGTGGGCGAAGAGGCGGAGGCGGCTCACGACGCGGGCCTCTGCACCGGCGTGGTCGAGGCGCTGCGCCAGGTCCGCGCCCCGGTGATCCGGTGGCCCGGCGGCTGCTTCGCGGACGATTACCACTGGCGGGACGGAGTCGGGCCTCGGGACCGGCGCCCGCGGCGGGTGAACATCCATTGGGGCGACGTGGTGGACTCCAACGCCTTCGGCACCCACGAGTTCGCCCGCTTCTGCCGCGCCGTGGGGGCCGAGCCGTACCTCTGCGGCAACGTCGGGAGCGGAACCGCGCAGGAGCTTCGGGAGTGGATCGAGTACTGCAACTTCCCCTCAGGCACCGCGCTGAGCGACGAGCGCGCCCACCACGGATCTAATGAGCCGCTGGGAGTCCGCTGCTGGGGGATCGGGAACGAGAGCTGGGGCTGCGGCGGCTACTTCACGCCGGACGACTACGCCACCGAGTACCGCCGGTTCAGCACCTTCGCGCGCGACTTCGGGACGCCGCTCTACTTGATCGCGTGCGGGCCGAACCGGAACGACCTGGAGTGGACGCGCCGGTTCTTCGCCAAGCTGCACGACTACCGCAAGTGCACGCGGATCCACGGCTACGCGGCGCACTACTACTGCCACAACCGCGGCCTGGCGACCGAGTTCGATGACGAGGGCTGGTACTCGCTGCTGTACCAGGCGCAGCAGATGGAGCCACTGGTGGTGCAGCAGCGGGCGCTGATGGACGCCTTCGATCCGGAGCGGCGCATCGACCTCATCGTGGATGAGTGGGGCACGTGGCACTCCCCCACTCCGGGCCGCAACCCGAAGTTCCTCTGGCAGCAGAACACCCTGCGGGATGCGCTGGTGGCGGCGCTCACGCTGGACATCTTCAACCGCCACGCGGACAAGGTCGCGATGGCGAACATCGCGCAGACCGTAAACGTGCTCCAGGCGCTCCTTCTGACGGAAGGCCATCGGGTGGTGCGGACGCCGACCTACCACGTCTACGACCTCTACCAGGTCCACCAGAACGCCCGCGCCGTGAGGCTGCTCGTGGAGGCGGACGAGATCGCCTTCACCGAGAGCGGCCAGCACCGGCGCCTCTTCGGGCTGGCCGGATCGGCGTCGGTCAGGGGAGAGACGCTCCATCTGACGATCGTCAACCCGGGTATCGGGACGCCCGTGGAGGCCGTGGTCCGGCTCCGGGGAGACGCCTCTATTCGCGACGCACGCGCCACAGTCCTGACCGATGAGGACCCGGCCGCGCACAATACGATGGAGGAGCCGGAGCGGCTCAGCCTCGGGCCCTCGAGCACGTTCGAGGCCTCCGGAAGCTCCTTCACCTACACCTTCGCGCCGCAGTCCGTCACCCGGCTGGAACTCCTGCTCGGGTGAGGCCGTCACCGCCCGGGGAGAGTCCCAGATGCGTATCGGCTTCGTCGACCACCACCTGAACAACTTCCACGCGAACAAGTTCCTCGCGCTCCTGCACGGGCCGCTTGCGGACCTGGGCGCCCGCGTGACGGCAGCCTGGGAAAGCGACCCGACCGGCGACGATTGGTGCGAGAAGAACGCCGTCCGGCGGCTGGAAGGCGCCGCGGGGGTGGCCGCCGCCTGCGACGCGGTGGTAGTGCTGGCGCCGGACAACATCGAGGCGCACCTGGCGCTGTGCCGGCAGGTCCTCCCGGCCGGTAAGCCCACGCTCGTCGACAAGTTCCTGGCGCCGACGCGTGCCCACGCCGCCGAGATTCTGAACCTCTCCGGGCATCACGGCGCTCCGGTGTTCTCCGCGTCCTCGCTGCGCTTTGCCGTGGAGATCGAAGCCGCGCTTGCGCAGACCTCCGAACGGCCCAGGGAGGCCTACGCGCGGGGGATGGGTGAGTGGACGGGGTACGGCGTCCACACCCTCGCCCTCATCCAGGCGGCCCTTGGCGGCGGCAGCCCCGCCCGGGTCATCGACACCGGAACCGGCGGCGCCGCATGTGTCACCGTGGAGTTTGCCGGAGGTGCGCGCGGATGGGCGGATGTCCGCGCCGCGGAGAACCAGTGGGAGGCGTTCCCGTGGTCGTTCGGCTTCCGCACCGGATTGGGTACCGGCAGCCGCTACGTCACCGGCACCATCGCGGACTACGACGGCTTCTACGCGAACCTGATGCGGCGGGCCGTGGAGTTCTTCCGCACCGGCCAGAGCCCCATCTCGGCGGAGGAGATGCTCGGCACCGTCGCCGTCCTCGAAGGTGCAGAGCAGTCCCGGCGAGCGGGCGGAGAATGGACTAGGTTGTAGGCGGCGTCGCATCCGTTAGAATGTAGGCAGCCGCGAGGGCGGCTGAGGAGGGGGCGATGGACACACTCGTTGAAGCAGTCTACGAGCACGGGGTCTTCCGTCCGGAAGAACCCGTCGATCTGCCCGAGGGGGAGCGTGTCTCGTTGAGGGTGAGCCGCCAGGAAGCCCACACTGCCGCCAAGAAACTTCGCGCCTGGCAGCGCGTGTACGAGGGACTTACGCCAGAGGAAGTCGACGACCTTGAGCGGATAGCTCTCGACCGGACTCGATTCTTCTCGCCTAGCGACGATGAGTGAAACCCCAGTCCGGCTGCTGGATTCGGATACCCTCTCCGAAATCTTGAGAGCGCGCAACGAGACGGTGGCGCACCGAGCGACCCAGTACCTCGCGCGGAATTCATGTTTCACGTTCTCACTCATCACGCGGTTTGAGACCCTTCGTGGACTGAAGGCCAAAAACGCGACCGCGCCGTGGGCGCAGTTCGAGATGCGCTGCGCCGAGAGCCTGATCTTCCCTATCTCTGAAGAAGTCATCGAACTCGCCGCGGATCTGTACGCTGACCTGCACAGGCGCGGCGAACTGATCGGCGACGCAGACCTGCTGATTGCCGCCACGGCGCTTCATCACGAGCTAGTTCTAGTCACCAGAAACACCGAGCACTTCAAACGGATCCCCGGACTCACGATCGAGAATTGGGCGGTGCCGGTATCACGTCCGCCCGGAGGCCAACCGGATGCGCCCGCATAACCTCGTCCTCCCATTTGCCGCCGCGCTTGCAGGAGTCTGCGCGACCGCACCGCTTGCCCAGGAGGCGCCCGCGGACCTGATCCTCCACGGAGGGAAGATCGTCACGGTGGACAGCCGGTTCTCCGTCCGGCAGGCGCTGGCGGTGCGGGGTGACCGCATCGTGCTCGTGGGGAGCGACCGCGATGTCCTGCGCCTCAAGGGGCCGAAGACGGAGGTCGTGGACCTGGACGGCAAGATGGTGCTGCCGGGGCTCATCGACTCGCACACGCACCCGACGGACGCGAGCATGATCGAGTTCGATCATCCCGTCCCGGAGATGGAGACCATCGCGGACGTGCTGGCGTACATCCGGTCACGAGCCGCGGCGCTGCCGGAGGGGCAGTGGATTCAGGTGCGGCAGGTCTTCATCACCCGCCTTAAGGAACAGCGCTACCCCACCCGCGAGGAGCTGGACCGGGCGGCTCCGAAACATCCCGTCCTCTTCTCCACCGGGCCGGACGCCTCTCTAAACACGCTCGCGCTGAAGCTCAGCGGCATCGACCGTGACTTCAAGGTGACCGACGGTGGGACGGGCGTCGTGGAGAAGGACGCGAGCGGCGAGCCCACGGGGATCCTGAGGAACCTCACGCGCTACGTAAAGGTCACGTCGCCGCCGCGGAGAGCCACCGAAGCGGACCAGCGCCGCCAGCTTCTGGCGCTGTTCCGGGACTACCTGGCCAGCGGGATCACCACCATCGGGGACCGCAACGCGTCCGCGTCCGCCATCGCGCGCTACCAGGCGCTGCACGCCGAAGGGCAACTTCCGCTCCGGATCGGGGTGTCGCACGGCGTGGGGAACCTGGGGCCGGTCGACAAGATCCAGGAAGACATCCGCAAGGTGGCGGAGCACCCACTGCGGCGCGGGGACGCGATGCTGCGGATCGTGGGCATCAAGATGTTCCTCGACGGCGGCATGCTCACGGGCAGCGCGTACATGCGGGAGCCGTGGGGCGTCAGCAAGATGTACTCGATTACCGACCCGCATTACCACGGCGTGCTGTTCATCCCGAAGGAGCGGCTGCTGCCCATGGTGCGGACCGCCGTGGAGTCCGGGCTGCAGTTCACTGCCCACTCCGTCGGGGACGGCGCCGTCCACGCGCTGCTGGACGCCTACGAGGAGGTGAACCGGGAGCGGGCGGTCCGCCCCACGCGGCCGTGCATCACGCACTCCAACTTCATGAGCAAAGAGGCGATCGAGAAGGCGGCCCGGCTGGGGGTGGCCGTGGACATCCAGCCTGCGTGGCTGTTCCTGGACACCCATACCCTCGCCGCGCAGTTCGGGTACGACCGCCTCCGCTATTTCCAGCCGCTCAAGAGCCTGGCCGCGGCGGGCGTGGTGGCCGGCGGCGGCTCGGACCACATGCAGAAGATCGGCTCCCTACGGTCGATCAACCCCTACAACCCGTTCCTGGGGATGTGGACGGCGATCACGCGGAAATCGAAGAGCTACGAGCGTCCCCTTCACCCCGAGGAGGCGCTTTCCCGGGAGCAGGCGATCCGCTTCTATACCGGCAACAACGCCTACCTCTTGTTCAAGGAGAAGGAAGTCGGCTCACTGGAGGCGGGGAAGCTCGCGGACTTCATCGTGCTGGATCGGGACGTGCTGCGGTGTCCCGTGGACGACATCCGATCGACCAAGGTGCTGTCCACCTACGTGAACGGAAAGCGCGCCGCGCCGTGAGCGCCGCCTACCGGGCGATCCAGCGGTAAAGGTATTCCACGGTCTGGAAGGCCAGGTAGAGCAGCCCGAGCGCGCACGCGTATCGCGCGGCGAACACCAGCCTGGCGCCGATGAACTCGCCGACGCTCACGCTGCGGATGGGGGCAACGCCCCCCACCCCGCGGCAGTGATGGCAGGCCACGCGGTTACCGGTTGGATTGGCCTCCGACAGCCGGACGCGCTGGACCTGCATCCCCGTGCCGTTGCAGTGAATGCAGCGCGTGAAGGCGATCGGCGCGCCGGTCAACGGCTGCGGCTCTCCACTGTAATCCAGCGGGACGGCGTCCAGCGTCAGAGCTTCGCCCGGATCAATGGCGACCCCTAGATCGCTTGCCGAGCGATGACTGCCCACACGAGCGGCCACGGAAACGTCCGGCGGTGGCGCGGCGGTGCGGGGGGCGTTCGCGGAGTAGTTGACGGTTTCCACAGACGGTCTCTTTGCGAGCTTTTCTTAAGGTTCTCTTGCGGGCGCTTATCTTCCTATGCAGCGATCAATCACCCGTGTGACCGACCGGAAACAGGCGGTCGCGCGGGGATCTGTGAGGCTGCAGTGTCTTTCGCACCGCGATTCCATCATCCGCGGCGGCCCCGGTGCCGTCCCAGGAGCGCGATGAACTCCAGCGCCAGCTCCTGGTCGCCCTCCCCCAGTGCCGCGAAGCTCCGCTGGAGCCGGTCGTCGGCGGGGGGCGCTTCCGCGGCCGTCACCTGTCCGCGGCGCTCGGAGTCGTCCATGGCTTCCTGGAGCAGCTCCAGAAGAGTAAGGCGGAAGTAGCGGGCCAACTGCTCCAGCTCCACCAGAGTCGGGCTGCTGCGTCCGGTCTCGAGCGCGCTGATGTAACTGGCGCTGCGGTCCATCCGGGTGTGGTCCACCAGATCCTGCTGCGTCAGACGCGCCCATTCGCGCCGGCGCTTCAGGGTGGGCCCGATGTTGATCGCCATCCTCGCTCTGAATCCTCGTCACCGCCCGGCTGCTTCATTCTCCGGTTGCCAGTTGATCCCCAGCCGCGCGGCGTCCTTCGCGGAGACGCTGCGTGCTATAATGGCCCTGCGCTGCCGTCAGCGCGCGGGAGACCAATGACCCCGATTGACAAGGGTCCGGTGCGGTTCGGCGAGGTCTCGGTGCACACCAACGTGGCCCTGGACCGCTCGGAAGCCGCGATCTCCATCATCTCCGAGCTCGAGGCCGGCGCACCCACCGCCGCGGTGATTGCCGCGGAGATCACGCAGTCCGGGTTTCCGGTGGCCTCCGTCGAGGACCCGATCACCCTCTTCCCGAAAGGGACCTCGCTGGTCCAGTCCGCCGCCATCCCCCGCCCTCAGCTCTGGTACCCGAACGGCGGCGGGGCTTCTCCGTTGTACCAAGCACGGCTGGCGATACGGGCCCGCGACGGCGGGATCGTGGACCGTGCCGCAAAAGAGTTCGGTATCCGCGACGTGGCCGCCGGCCCCGGCGGCGAGATCTCCGTCAACGGACGCCGCGTGTGGGTTCAGGGTTGGAGCTGGAACGCCGGCATGGCGCCCGAGCGCTATGACCGCGTCCTCGCCCTGGCTCGAGACTCCGGCGCCAACTTGCTCAACGTGACGGGCGGCGTCGAGACGGAGGCTTTCTACGACCTTTGCGATCGGTTCGGCCTGATGGTGTGGCAGGAGGTCCGGTCACCGGGGGACATCCAACCCCGGCTATTGAGTCATCCTTCGCTGATCGCCTGGGGAACGCCGGTGAATGAGCCGGCGCTCGCGGAGGAGCTGCGCACCGCCGCTCAGCTGGAGGATCCGCAGCGGCTGTGGCTGCCCGCCGGCGCGGCGCCGTTCGCCGAAGCCGAAGGACCCCATGCGGACCACACGGCGAGGCACGGTGAGATAATGCACGCGCTCGGAGTGCAGCGCGCCATCGAAACAGCGCGGGGACAGCAGGACCGCGTCCCAGGCGTGATGGCCGGGCGTCTCCCAGCCTCCGGGCGGCCGACACCCGTTTACTATGCGGCGAAACGCGCCTACCGCCCGTTCCACGTGAGCGCATCGTTCCGGACGGTCTCGTGGGCCGGCGAGGCGGTCTTTTCGTCGGAGGTGTGGCTGCACAACCACTCCGTGCCGCGCCCGCTGTTGAATGCGGTGGCCACCGTCCTGGACCTGCAGGGCCGCGAGCTTTACCAGGAGAACCTGGCCGGCGAGGGGTCCGAGAACAGCTCCGAGTGCATCGGGGACCTCTACTGGCGGTTCCCGGGGGGTTTCGCCGCTCCGTTCGTGCTGATGCTGGAAGTCATCGACGAGGAAGGCGAGACCGTTGCCCGCAATGCCTATCAGCACTCGCGCGCGCCGGAGCCGGCGTTTGTCCCGCTCATCGAGGCGCCCAGCACGACGCTTGAAGTGGAACGCTGCGGGGCCGGCGTTTCGATCCGCAATACCGGCACCGCGCTGGCCCTCGGCATCCAGGTGAAGGCTGAGCGCGCCCTGATCGAGGACTCGGATTTTCCCCTCCCCCCCGGCGCCCAGAGGGAGATCCGGCTCAGCGACCCCGCGGCGCCGGTTGACGTTCGCGCATGGAATGCCGCCGCGGCGCCCGGCGGCCTCCTGGAACCCTGAGCATGGAAGACCCTCGCGACCACATGGTGCGGCTGTGCAAGCTGGCCTACGACCGGAAGCTGCTGGACAGCGCCGGCGGGAACGTCACCACGCGCCACGGCGACCGCATCTTTATGACGCGCAGCTATGCGGGCGGGCGGCACCAATGGAGCCTCCGCCCGGAGGACATCCTGGTGCTGGACCTGGACGGCAAGATCCTGGCCGGCGAAGGGGAGTTCTCCCGGGAGGGAGCCGTGCACATGGCGTGCTTCCGGGAGCTGCCGGGCGTGGGGTGCGTGTGGCACGCGCATTCCCTGAACGTCATGCCGTTCGTTTCCGCCGGCATTCCCATCCCGCCGATGAGCGAGCAGACGGACAAGTTCGGCCCCATCGGCTTCTGCGAGTGGGCCGCCACCCACACGCCGGAGCTGGCCGTCAACGTGGTCGACGCCCTCCGCCCGGACGCCGGAAAGATCCTCAAGCATCCCATTGCGACCCTTATCCCCCGGCACGGGATCTTTCTGGCCGGCGCGGACCTGAACGTCACCTACGACGCGCTGGAGCGGATCGATCGGAACGCCTACATCGCGCTCATGGCGGGGCGGCTGAGGGGGTGACAGGGGGAGGGACCGGCCGCGAATGGACGGTACCTGAGCTGCCGGAGTCCTTTCAAGGTGTCTCCGCCGGCCCCGGCCAACGGATGCACGTGAGATGGGTGGGCACTCGGAGGTGTGTGGTATGGACTGGACGAGCCCCTCGGGAAACGGATCGGGCCGGAGCAAAGGCGGAAGGCGGGAGGCCGTGGGCAGAAAAAGCAAAGGCGGCGCGCTGCTCCTGATGGCATCCTTGGTGGGCCCGGCGGTTTCGGGGCTGGCCGCCAGCGCTGGCCCGCAACGCCCCAACACCTCAACACCTCAACGCCCCTCCGCCAGCGTTGGCTTCAACCGTGACGTCCGGCTGATCCTCTCCGACAACTGTTTCGCCTGCCACGGTCCGGACAAGAACAAGCGGACGGCGAACCTGCGTCTGGACCTGCGGGAGGAGGCGGTGGCGCGCGGGATGATCGTTCCCGGTAAGCCGGACCAGAGCCCGCTGATCGCGCGCGTCTTCAGTTCGGAGCCACACCGGCTCATGCCGCCGGCGGCGTCCCACAAGCGCCTGACCCCCGCTCAGAAGCAGATCCTCAAGCGCTGGGTGGCCCAGGGCGCGCCCTACGAGGGGCACTGGGCGTACCTCCCCCTCCAGCGTCCGCGGACGCCGGAGCTGCGCGACTCGCGGTACCCGGTCCGGAATGCGATCGATGCCTTCGTCCGCAGCCGCCTCGCCGCCGAGCGCCTCCTCCCCTCGCCGGAGGCGGACCGGCGCACGCTCATCCGGCGCCTCTCCTTCGACCTGCTGGGGCTCCCGCCCTCGCCCGATGAGGTGGCGGCATTTGAGAGTGACCGCTCGCCGGACGCCTACGAACGGCTCGTGGAGCGGATGCTCCAGAGCCCGCATTACGGCGAGCGGATGGCTATCGGCTGGCTCGACGTCGTGCGCTTCGCGGACACCATCGGCTACCACAGCGACACCCCGCGGAACGTCTGGCCGTACCGCGATTGGGTGGTCCGGAGCTTCAACGACAACAAGCCGTTCGACCGGTTCACCCTGGAGCAGATCGCGGGGGACCTGCTGCCGGACGCGAACCTGGACACGCGGGTGGGCTCCGCGTTCAACCGGCTGCTCCTCACCACCGAGGAGGGCGGCGCCCAGCCCAAGGACTACGAGGCGCGGATGCTGACGGACCGGGTGCGGGCCGTCGGCGCCGCCTGGCTCGGCCAGACCACGGGCTGCGCCCAGTGCCACGACCACAAGTTCGATCCGTTCACCGCCCGGGACTTCTACTCCCTGGGCGCCTTCTTCGCGGACATCCCGGAGACGCCGGTCGGCCGGCGCGAGGACGGCATCCTGGTGATCGGCGCGGAGCAGGAGAAGCGGCTGGCCGACCTGGACGCCGCGCTCGCCGCGGCGAAGGAGTTCCTTCCCCGTCTGGAGGCGGCACAGTCGAAGTGGGAAGCGGAGGCCGCGACCGGGGGCCCTCCCCTGCCGGAGCTGGCGCCGGGCTCGCAAGCTTCGGAGGCGGAGAAGAGCCGGGCGCGCCAGGTGGCGGCGCTCCTGAAGAAGGAAGCGAAAGCCCGCGCGCCCCGCGAGCAGGAGACCATCCGCGACTATTTCCGGGTGCGGGCCGAGCACCCCTACAAAGCGGATCTCACCGCGCTGGCGGCGGCGGAGAAGGCCCGGAAGGAGTACCACGATCCGCTGCCCAGATGCCTGGTGAGCACCAGCAAAGAGCGGCGCACCGTGCGCATCCTGCCGCGCGGCAACTGGATGGATGAGACCGGCGAGGCGGTGAAGCCCGCGCTGCCGCGCTACCTGCCGCAGCCGAAGGTCGAGGGCGGCGAGCTGACCCGCCTGGACCTGGCGAAATGGCTCGTCTCGCGCGAGAACCCGCTCCCCGCGCGTGCCGTGATGAACCGGCTCTGGAAGCAGTTTTTCGGAACGGGCCTCAGCCGGGTGCTGGATGATCTGGGCGCCCAGGGAGAGCCGCCGGTGCACGCGGAGCTGCTGGACTGGCTGGCGTGGGAGTTCGTCGAAAGCGGCTGGGACGTGAAGCGCATGGTCCGCACCCTCGTCACCAGCGCCACCTACCGGCAGGCCTCGATTGCTACCCCGAAGCTGCTGGCGGCGGATCCCGAGAACCGCAAGCTCGCGCGGCAGAGCGTCTTCCGCCTGGACGCGGAGCTGGTGCGGGACAACGCCCTGGCCGTCTCCGGGCTCCTTTCGCCCAAGATCGGGGGGCCGAGCGTCAAGCCGTATCAGCCGGACGGCTACTGGGAGAACCTGAACTTCCCGGTGCGCAGCTACGTTCCGGACGCCGGCGAGAGCCAGTACCGCCGCGGCCTCTATACCTGGTGGCAGCGGTCGTTCCTGCACCCGAGCCTGCTCGCCTTCGATGCTCCCAACCGCGAGGAGTGCGCCGCCGACCGCAGCCGCTCCAACATCCCGCAGCAGGCCCTGGCGCTGCTGAACGACCCGACCTACGTAGAGGCCGCGCGGGTCTTCGCGGCCCGTATCCTGGCGGAAGGCGGGGTCAGCACGGACCAGCGCCTGACCTGGGCATGGGGCCGCGCGCTGCAGCGGAAACCGCGGGCCGGCGAGGCGAGCCTCATGCGCGGGCTGCTGCACCAGCACCTGGCGACCTATCGCGCCAACCCGAAGGCGGCGGAGGAGCTGCTGAAGACCGGGTTCGCCCCCCTTTCCGCCGCCTCCGTGGCGCCGGACCGGTCCGAGCTGGCCGCCTGGACCCACGTCGCCCGCGTGCTCCTGAACCTGCACGAGACCATCACGAGGCCCTGATCAGTGATCAGTGATCAGTGATCAGTCATCAGTCATCATCAGTCATCAGTGATCAGGTGAGACCCATGGACCCTTTCCTTCGAGCTCAGCTTCGAGCACAGATCAGCCGGCGCGCCTTCCTCGGGCGCGCCTCCCAGGGCGTGGGGGCCGCCGCGCTCGCCTCGTTGCTGCAGCCTTCGGTCCAGGCATCGCCGTCCGGGGGCGGAGCCTCCGGCGCGCTGGGCCGGCTCCCGCTGCCGCAGAAGGCCCGGCGCGTCATCTGGCTCTCGATGGCCGGGGGACCGTCGCACCTGGAGACGTTCGACCCCAAGCCGAAGCTGGGCGAATTGCACGGCCAACCCATGCCGGAGAGCCTCACGAAAGGCCAGCAGCTCGCCCAGCTCCAGGGGCAGAAGCTGGTGTGTTACGGGCCGCAGCACCCGTTTTCGAAGTTCGGCAAGAACCAGATCGAGATCTGCTCCCTCTTCCCGCACCTCGGGTCCGTCATCGACGAGATCTGCCTGGTCCGCTCCATAACCACGGACGCGATCAACCACGACCCGGCGCACATGTTCATGAATACCGGCTCGCAGATCGCCGGCCGTCCCAGCATGGGCGCGTGGGTCACCTACGGCCTGGGCAGCGAAGCGGCGGACCTCCCCGGCTTCGTGGTGCTCACCTCCCTGGGAAGAGGCGGCCAGAACCAGCCGATTGCGGCGCGGCAGTGGAGCAGCGGTTTCCTTCCGGGTAAGCACCAGGGCGTCCAACTGCGCGGCAAAGGCGACCCCGTTCTCTACCTCTCCAACCCGGGGGGCGTGACGCGCGAGCAGCAGGGAGCGGACGTGCAGGCCCTGAACGCGCTCAACCGCCAGCATGACGCGGTGGTGCACGACCCCGAGATCGCCACGCGCATCGCCCAGTACGAGCTGGCGTTCAAGCTCCAGGCCAGCGTGCCCAAGCTGATGGACCTCCGCGGCGAGACGGGAAAGACCCTGGAGCTCTACGGCTGCCAGCCTGGGGACGGCTCCTTCGCCTCCAACTGCCTCCTCGCGCGGCGCCTGGCCGAACGGGGAGTGCGGTTCATCCAGCTCTATCATAAGGACTGGGACCACCACGGCGGGGTGAAGGAGGGCATCCGGCTGAAGGCGGAGGAGATCGACCGTGCCTGCATGGCGCTCATCACCGACCTCAAGCAGCGCGGGATGCTGGAAAGCACGCTCATCGTCTGGGCCGGCGAGTTCGGCCGCACCCCCATGTCCCAGGGCGGGAGCGGGCGCGACCACCACAACAAGGCGATGTCGGTCTGGCTGGCCGGCGGAGGCGTCCGGGGCGGGCTGGTACACGGCGCAACGGACGACCTGGGCTACGCCGCCGTGGAGAAACCGTGCACGGTCCACGACCTGCACGCGACGATGCTCCACCAGCTGGGCATCCAGCACGAGGCCTTCACCGTCAAGTTCCAGGGGCTGGACGCGAAGCTGACCGGCGTCGAGCCGGCCCAGGTCCTCACCGAGATCCTGCTGTGAGGACGCGGCGGGGCACGACCACCACAACCGCCGCTTTTCGGGCACCCGTGACGCCGCTGACGGGTTGCGCCGGGTTGCGCCCCGGAGATGGTCCAAGGATAGGATGGCACGGGAGAGACACAGCGGAACGAGGCCCATGCCAGCCGTTACGGTCGAGCTGCCCCACAACCTGGCCGCACGAATTCGTAAGCGCGAAAACCAGCTGCCCCAGATCCTCGAGCGGGTACGCCAGGTCGAAGCATCAGGCCAGGCCGGCTACGTGGATGCCACCGACATTTTCGAATGCCTGGCGATAGACCACGTCATCGCCGAGAAACGCGGCGCAGTACTTCCAGCGATAAGGGGAACGATTATGCCGCTGCCAGCGGCATAATCAATAGTTAGGTGGCCGATTTGAGAGACGGAAGGCTGGCCGGTCGGCGGCGGCCCCGGCAGGCATTGAAATACCTGGCTACCCGGTTTAGGAAGCGGCTCCCACGGGCGAGGTCGGCGGCGTCGAAGCCCTCCGGGCTGA
>JGI10216J12902_100669666_pt1 | contig 17024 bp, 25 predicted proteins | sample KanNatreferecore_FD_12902 | JGI IMG/M metagenome (IMG submission 12902)
GCAATTAATGCGAGAATTGATCAACTTAAAGCTTTATTTGATGAAATTCAATTAACTCCCGGGCCAAAAGGCCCTAAAGGAGATACTGGTGAAAAAGGTGAAACAGGAATGGGTGTTCCTGGAGCACCTGGAAATAAAGGAGATAAAGGTGAAGCTGGACCACAAGGCATTCCCGGAAACGATGGAAAGGACGGTCCAGAGGGAAGAGTTGGTCCTGCTGGTCCGCAGGGACTTCCCGGTACTCAGGGGCAAAAAGGTGATGCGGGACAATCAATTCAAGGCCCACCGGGCGAAAAGGGGGATAAAGGTGAACAAGGTACTCAAGGCATTCCTGGAATTCAAGGTAATCAAGGCCCTGCTGGAAAAGATGGGACACAAGGACCGCAAGGATTACCAGGCGTAAAAGGTGATCAGGGAATTCAAGGGATTCCCGGGAAGGACGGAGCTGCGGGAGTAAAAGGAGATTCTGGAGTTGGAGTAAACACTGCAACGATTAATGCTTCTGGTCAGCTTGTTCTTACAAAAACAGACGGAACTACCGTAAATGCTGGAACTGCAAAAGGTGCTGATGGTGCCAAGGGAGACAAAGGTCTAACCGGTGATAAAGGTACCGACGGAACAATGGCCTATAAGTTTGGGACAAATGCTGTAGCAAATGGTAAAATGTACTTAGCTTCAGGGACAACCGATGCCAGCGGAAATGTTGCATTTACTATTCCGGCCGGGTTCTTTACTACAGTTCATTCTGCCCAGCCAGTAGTAGTTGCAAACAACGACAATAACTACACTTGTTATGTTAAAACTATTTCTGCAACATCTGTAACTGTAAAGGTAGCAAAGTCTGCAACGACAGCAATTTTATTGCTCAATGTTAGCGTTCTTGGTCTTACTACAGCAGAGGCAGGTGTGACGGTTCAGCTTCTCGTCCTTGGTGTTTGACAAGACCCGACGGGAGGTGATACAGTCGATGCGTAGATTTGAATTATGGCGAGCAGTAGATGTAAGCGGAATATCTGGAACAGGAATGATTGCACATGGCGTTGAATTTAATAATGGTCAGTGTGTAATGCAGTGGCAGACAGAGGTAAGATCCGTTTGTGTTTATGAAAATGCCGATCAATTAATCAAGATTCATGGTCATAATGGTGCAACAGTGTTGCAATGGATTGATTAGGAGCCCCCATGATCAAGGCGAACGTTAGAGAAGGCATGCAGGTTTGCAACGGCTACTTGGAGCATGTAACTGTCCTTGAAGTATTTGAGGATGGAATTGGTTGCAGCGATGGCTATGTCTGGGAAGCAGAAGATCTAGATCCCGCAGATCACACATATCGACACATTACGGAGTAATTATGATTATTTGTATCGATTGTGTAGATAAGCAAAGCATTCTAATTCATTACAATCAAAACGCTCAACACTATCCCATTGGAGAATGTCGTGCTTGCCATAAGCAAGCTCCATTAACAGACAGTTATCGTCAAACTCCAGGCAAGTATTTTGATACTATGGGTAATGAACTTGCTATCGGTGATACGATTGCTTACTCAGTAAAAGCCGGGCGAAGTTCTGGAAAGATGGTTATTGGAAATATCTACAAGATAAATCCCAGAACTATTTGTGTTGAAGTAGAAACAATTGAATGGAACTATACGACTGGTGATAGAACAATTGAACTAGTCAAAACTCACTTCAATTATCATCCTAGCAAGTGTCTCAAACTTAACAGTCCAAACCAGTAATTTTACGTATTCCCCCGAAGGATCGAATGTTAGACTTATTTAAACAAACGATCCCGAGGGGGAATAATGCTTTATCTAGGAATTATCCTTGCCCATGTGCTTGGAGATTATGTCATTCAAAATGACTGGATGGCAAACGAGAAAACAAACAAGTGGTGGCCAGCAATTGTGCATGGAGTAACATACACCATTCCATATATGTTCATTACTCAAAATGTTTGGGCATTGCTAATCATTGGCGGAACTCATATCATTCTTGATCACTATAGACTAGCTAAGCAAGTTGTATGGGTTAAGAATCTGTTTAGCCCTAAGGCTTATCGTTATTCATGGGCAGAAGCAAAAGAGAATAACGGATTCCCCGCCAAAACTCCCAAATACATCAGTCACTGGATAATGGTTATTGTTGATAACACAATACATCTATGCATCAACTTTGCGGCAATTCTTCTTCTAATGTGAAAGTGATATAATTAACTCAAATTTTAATGATTGGAATGAGTTAATGTTAGTCAAGCCAGGAGATTTTGGACTTTCAATTATTGAAGGTCGAGTAGGAGCATTAGTAAATATCGGACAGGCAATTATTCGAGACAGCTCAGAGTTTACACATGCATTTATTGTTATCTCTGAGACACAAGTGCTCGAAGCAATGCCGGGGGGAGCAAGAATCGCTCCGTTATCAAGTTACTCTGATCGTAGAGTATTAATGTCTGATATTCCACTAACAGATGAAAACCGTAGAGCTATTGTCAATGTTGCCCGTGCACTAGAGGGTACGCCATATAGCTTTCTAGACTATTTCTATTTAGCCCTAAAGCATTATGGAATAAACATTCCTTGGCTAAGAAATCATATCAAAAACAAAGGGCACATGATTTGCAGTCAGCTTGTTGATTTTTGCTATCAGGCTGCTGGCGTTCACCTGTTCAATGATGGTAGACTTAGCCAAGATGTATCGCCGGGAAGTCTGGCAAGAGCCCTTTATGCTAACAATTGGGACAAGTTATACGATCCGAAAGGAATCTAATATGAATGAAGCATATGACGGTTTAAAAGTAGCAGTACAAAGACTGATTGATGAAGGTCATAATTATCCTTCTTGGGAAGAATTAAAGACCGATGGTCTTGAATATGTTGCTTTTGAATTTGTTGAAGAAAAGCGATGGGAGAACGTCTATCTTTACGTGTTTCGTAAGGGCGCTGATCTAGCTGGCGTTCTCATTGCAGAAGGAAAGACTGAAAATCAGGAAGATGAAGGCCCTGAAAGCTGGGATGTTGTAGAAGTAGAGCCCCGACAAACTATTACTTATGAGGTAAAACAGTGACTGTAAACGTATTTTACGATACTGAATTCTTTGAGGACGGGGAAATCATTGACCTCATCAGCATTGGAATGGTTGTAGTTCCTGATCACGGACATATTCGTAAGCTATATATTGTCAATGAAGACTTTGATACTCAACGAATGCTCAAGCATCCGAACGCTGATTGGCTATTGAAAAATGTTTTCAATAGCATTGAGCATGAAAAGATTTATGCTGAAGACAGACTAGTCGATATTGTCATTACAGATCTATACGGAATGCCTAAAAGTGGAATAGCCAGCGAAATTGTTTACATGCTAGAGCAGTTTGCCAAGCAAAACATTGAGCTGTGGGCATATTATGCTGCGTATGATCACGTAGCACTTGCACAGCTTTGGGGTCGCATGCTAGAAATGCCTTCAGAGATTGTGCCTATGTATACTAATGACATTATGACACTGAGTGCTCTTAAAGGTCACCCGGCACTTCCTTATCAGGTTGCGGGTAATCACAATGCCCTTAAAGATGCCGAACACAACTATGAAGTTTGGAAACATCTAAAATCTCTATGAACGATGAAATCTCAAGTCTACTTAACCTGCCAGGTGCTACCATCAAAACATGGTGCAGCTTTTGCAACAAAAGGGAGCACTCCGGGACTGTTCAACTTGAACTTGCCCCGGGCAATATGGTAACCTTGCCTATATGCGAAGTTTGTATAGAACAGGCTAAGCAAGAAGGTTATGAAATTGACTTGACAGACTCGCCGGGCTAAGCTAGTATCATCCTTAACCGGGAGGTGCTAGATGAGCATCGAACGAGTAATCGTCATCGTTATTTTGGTTGCACTTGCAGTCTGGGTGTTAAGTATGGTATTTTAAGTAATGTCCCCGCTGGTTCCCGACGGGGTTATAGAAATATCGGTTTCATGCGTCGGTTGAGCAATTGGCTGGCTCGCCTGACTGTAAATCAGGTTCTTCGGACATGGGGGTTCAAGTCCCTCCCGGCGCACGCAATATAGTCTAATTACAAAAAGGATGGGAAATGAGAGTACTTATTCCCTTAATCGCACTGGTAGTCGTAATTGGGCTACCACTTTTTGTTGTCTGGCTAGTTTCATTCAGAAACACAAAAAACAGACAACTAACGAAAGAAAATAAAAAGCTATGGCGCGCACTAAATCTTATTGAGGAAGATGCCGCAGACGTTGCTATAGTTGGTAATGTAGAAACACAACTAAAATATGCTGATCAAGTTGCTCAGCAAATTCGTAACCTACGACGTAAGGAACTTTCATGAATCTACGCCGTGTCGGCGCTGGAATTGGCGCTGCTCTACTTGCACTCACAATGGCAGCCTGTTCAACAGGAAATACAGACTCTGATCAGGTTGGTCTTCACTATGAAGGTGGCCCTGTAAGTTCTGCTAAGTTTGCTAATTGTATGGGTGCATCAACTAAGAATTTTGATGGCCCCGGCGACAGCCACTACATTTATCCCGCAGGTCAGCGTACTTATGATTTCTCTCAGGACGAAAACGCTGATCACAAGGTTATCAAGGTCAACACACAAGATGGTGTTGAGCTAACCGTATCTGGTGCGGTAACTTTTGAACTAAACACTTCTTGTGACAAGCTAAAGAAGTTCCATGAGCAGGTTGGGCGTAAATACTCAGCCTATCTTGAAGGTGAAGGCACTGACGTCCCAGAGGGTTGGGACCGCATGCTAGATGTGTATATGGGTCAGGCTCTTCAGCGCTCAATGTCTAACGCTACTCAGGGTCTAAACTGGAAGCCTCTTTATTCTGATCCCAAGACAAAGGTTCAGTGGGAACAGGAAGTAATTAAGGGAATTCCTGCCACAGTAAAGGCTCTTGCTGGTGACAACTTCTTTGAAAACTTCTCTATTGTAATTCAGAAGCCCGACCTTCCTGATGCACTACAGGGTCAGCTACAGGCAGAGCAGGTAGCCATTCAGGCTCGACAGGCACAGGTTCAGGAAAATGCTCGACTACGCGAAGAGCTAAATGGTTTCAATAGCCTAGTAGCTAAGCTTGGTCGTGAAGGCGCAATTGATTACCTTCGCGTTAAGGTAATGGAAGAGGCCATTAAGTCTGGTAAGGTTCAGGTTATTTACCTTCCTGATGGTACCTCAGTAAGTGCAGCACCTAAGTAAGGAGTTAGCAATGAAGCTAATTCAGTTCTTGAAGTCAGGGACTAGATGCATTAATTGTGGAAAGCTCTGGCAATATTGTAAATGCACATAAACAGTTTAACCCCGGATCTTTTGATCCGGGGCTTTTCTGTGTGTCCATTATGTCGTTCTTGCTTTAGTAAAAACCTCCGATGACAATAGGTCAGAAGGAGGTTGTTCAATTTGGTAAAAAGTAAAGAATTCACGGATTTGAATTTTGTGGCACCAAAGGCACAAGCTTATGGTCGTCCAAATGGTGATGTGATTTGGAACGTTATTCACACAACTCAGGGATCTTATCACGGGACAAGTGCCGAAGATGGTGCTGCTTATGATGCCCGCAGAACTGATAGCGTTTCTGCTCATTTTTTTGTTGATTCAAATTCAACTGTTCAGTGTGTTTATACGTGGGATAGGGCATTTACTGCTAGAACTATTCCTAATAATCGTGGTGTCCATTATGAGCTTTGTGCCCGCGCAGAGTGGAATAGAGACACATGGCTAAATGCTTATGGAAAAGCAATGCTTGAGAACGCTGCAAAGATTACAGCAAAGGTTGCAAAGAAATACGATATTCCTGCCCGTTGGATTACAGATGCACAAATGCGTAATCGTGAAAAGGGATTCACTACTCATGCTCAATGTAGTCGTGTATTAGAGGGTACTCATACCGATCCCGGTCCTAATTTCCCCGCAGATTACTTTATGACACGAGTTAAGTATTATATGAATGACAAGCCAGCGACTGTTCCCGCTACGCCTGTTTCCACACCTGTAGAAGCAGGAGCATCAGTTGCTCAATCATCTACAGCAGCACTTGCAGCAAAAACACTAACCCCGGAAGGAAGTAAAGACATGCACCTAGTTCAACTAAAGGGGGACAATAAAGTGTGGTTGAGCAATCTAATTGTTCGTAGACACGTCAAGTCTCCAAAAGAACTACTTAAGCTAGAAGAGATTTTAGGAATTAGAAAAGAACCTGTTGATTCTCTTGATGCTTATGGTATTGAAATTAAGTAATATTGCTTAGGCCCCGGCACTGCCCGGGGCCTTGTATTTAAATAAGGATAGGATTAGTATTCATCTATGCAGAAAAGAATCGTCAATGCAGTCAATTTATCATTGAATACCAAGTACAGCCCTCTGGTATATCTGTTTGCACTAAGTTCTTGGGCTACGGGTTTTTGTTTTACATTTCTTGATTTCATGCCTGACGTTCAGAATACATTGCTTTATAAGCATGGAATCTTTCTTGGGCTTACTCTTTGGGGCGGACTTCTTTTCGTAGCAATGTCGATGTTAATTGTCGGTCTTCTAGGAAACCTTCAGTTATTCATTAAAGTCGGGGCGTTCATTGGATTCGTGCTTTGGCTATTTGGATCACTAACCTATTTACTAAACGGATTTTACTATGCTCTTGTAGCTGGTGGTATGTTACATATGTTAGCTTTAGGATTCATTTACTTACGCAACTCCCAGGGCGATCTTCGCAAACTATGACAATCAGTCGATTGGGTTGAAGATCTGCCCAAAAGTATGATAGACTAGTGCAGCCGGGTCGAAATGATAAAAGGGAGGCACAAGTTGAAACCAAGAAATCTAGTTATCTATGGGACCGAGGAAAGACTCAAAGTTCTTGAAAGTGAATACCGAATGATCGGATTTTACACAAAGAGAACACTTGAGTCTTTAATTGTATTTGCTCGTCGTCCTAAGAAGACTCCACCGAAAAAGCGTCAATCTAAATTCACAAGCCGGGGAAGAAAAGATCCTCGCAGCAAATGAGGTGAGTTTTTGAAAGGTTTAATATTTACAGTTGCAGCATTATTGGTATTCTTTGCTCTGCCCGCAAAAGCATTGGCACATCATGAAGAAGTTGCCATTTGCCATATGCTAGAAAAGAATACTTACGAGTACATGATTGTTGATCCAGATGGTATTCATGCGGATCATTTGAATGATGTTTTTAATGTTACAGGACCAGAATCATGTGTTGGAGTTGTTCCTATTGCAGAAACAACAAAAAGTCCAACTGTTCACCCGAGTGAAAGCAGTTGGACTCCTGAGCCAGTAGAAACTCCACCAGCAGATGTGTATGAATGTAATGACTTTGCCACACAGGCAGATGCTCAAAAATTGTATGACTTATATCACACTGAATTTGGTGACTTCGCACAACTAGATCCTAACGGAAATGGTATTGCGTGTGAGAAAGACGAAAGTATTATTGCAAAACCTCTTCCGAGTCCTAGCAATAGTTTAGAACAGGCAGAACTGCCCCGAACAGGAACATCAGTTACGCAAATTATTGTCGTTTCTTTAATTTTGCTGAGCGTGGGCCTACTTTCGGTTCTGCTTCCTTTAGTCTTAAGAAGATTAAGAAAGTCTTGACGCCCCCATTGCTGACTAGTATAGTTATTATGTGTGTATGTAAGGTAACTGTTAATTAGTCAGCAATGGAAGGCAGACGATGAACTCAAAAGAAGATCTTCTCACGCTCCTTGAAAAGGAGCAAATCCGTCTTAACAAAAGAATCCGTCGTCATGAGGATGTAATGACAGATTCTCAAGTACAAGAACTGGTAGGTCAGCGTGCAGGGCTGGCTTACGCAATTGCTCAGATTGAGAAGTTTGGTTCCGCTGCCGCTTGACAGAATTTAGGCGGTGCGCTAAGCTAATACTTGCAGCACACGGACAAGGCTTTGGCAGGTGAGAAACTTTAGACGTGGGAGCTTCCCTGGAAGTGCTCGACCACTTATCAAAGTTTTAATAAACTGGTGGGATGCGCGTGGTGATGCTGCATAAGGCGATCAGACTTGGTAGTCGACTAGCTCTCATAAAGCTGGGAGATAGAGTTCGAAACTCTAGGTCGCCACTGCGCGGTAGTGAAATCGGTATCATTTCAGTCTCATAAGCTGAAGTTTCGGGTTCGAATCCCGACTGCGCCACCATTTGAATATAATGATAGCATTTAGTCAGCAAGTTACGCAATAGTAAATGTTGATTTTTTACTTATTAGGCTTGCCTTATTAATCGGGAGACAGGATGTCTAAAAAGATAAAGAACTTGGGTGACTTTAACGATAGAAAGAAAGCCTACGACAAGATGTTTGATTTGAGTAAAACATTGGTAACAGGAAACAAAAAGACTGGCAAAAAGTTATCAATGAAGGTAGAATCAAAAGGTAGTACTCATACAATTTGGCTCATGGAAGATTGAGCCTTATCTATCCTGTAAGTGTTACGGTAGCACATCTGCCTCCAAAACAGAGAGCGTGGGTTCGACTCCTACACAGGGTGCTTTGAAGGGTTGACAGAGTTCTTCCCGGTTTAGTACGATTACGGACAGTCCATACGGGCTGTCCGTTTTTTCATATCTACCGGGGGAATGATGAAATTATTTCTTGTGTTACTTATTATTAGTGGAAGTTTGGTAATTGCTAGTCCCGCCGAAGCTGCTAAATGTTCTGGTGGTCAATATCAGCGTCAAGTCGGAAGCTATCTCATGAAAGACCGACGCTTTGGAATAACTAATAACGATTGTATTCAAACAAAAGCAGAGAAAGTAGCCATTAAGAAATGGCAAGCATACAATTCAATTACTGCCGATGGAATTGCTGGACCAAGAAGCTATAAGCTCGCAGTCTGGCTATCAACAGCATTTACTGGAGCATCAAGATGTAATGCTAATCAGGGCAGAACAGTATGTGTTGATCTTACCTATCAGGTAGCATTTGTTCGGCAGGGAACGCGTTTTCTTGCTGGACCCTGGCCAATTCGTTCTGGTGCTCGATGGTCTGATGGAACTGGCGGACCTACTCCAGTTGGACTATATAAAGTAACTCACAAGAAACAAAAGACCAAAAGTATTGACTATGGTGCATATATGTACTATTGGGAAGGTTTTCAGGGATGCGGTCCTAAAAACTGCTCAGTAGGTTTGCATCAAGCCACAACCAACATGTACGATCCTTCTGCACCAGGAAGTCATGGATGCGTGAACTTACTTTCAACAGGAGCCCGCGATATTTGGAAGTATACTACTGTTGGAACGTACGTTCGAACATATGGCACAAAGGTGGGGAGGAAATACGTTTGAGAGTTTATAATTTAACAATTAGTATGCGTGATCGTAGAGATGCTACTGTGTCAAAACAAGACATGATAGTTCGCGGGGCGAGTAAGACGGCTGTTCATGCAGCAGCAGAAAACATTGGACTGGCTCTTGCCATCGCATCAGGTGGTGTGCTAGTCTGTGTTGCAACTCAAGTAACCGACACTGGATTGGATTGGAGTTCTCCAATGATTGATGCAGATGAACGTGAAATTGAGATTGACTGGGACGACCAGTATCCACACGATTAGGAGTTAATTATGGTACACGTATCAGTCCTCTTTCCTGTAGAGGATCTAATTGCAAACATCGAAGCAGGGCTGGTACGTGTCCAGACTCATCCAGTCTTGCCTTACAAGATCTATAATTACAATGAACAAGTTCAATATGGTAAGAAGTGGAATGAGGTTACACTTAATTGTCGTGGTCTGATCCTTGATGACAATTACAACATTATTGCCCGCCCTTGGAAGAAGTTCTTCAATTTGGGCGAAGGTTACATTCAGTTCGGTATGGAAGACCCGGTAGAAGTTACCGACAAGATGGATGGTAGCCTGGGTATTCTTTATCCATTAGATGAATTCGGAAATTGTGAAATCGCTACTCGTGGTTCATTTGCTTCCGAGCAGGCTCTGCATGCAACTCAAGTTTGGCGTGAGCGCTATGCAGATCTATTTGTAGATGACTCACTGACATTTCTTTTTGAAATCATCTACAAGGAGAACCGAATTGTTCTGAATTACGGTGACATGGATGATCTTGTATTGCTTGGTGCAGTTAATAAGCAGCATGGTTATTACATTGGTCCTAATGAGGCAGCAGCATGGCTTGGTTGGGATGGTCCTGTAACTCAGACATTTGAGTATCGTACAATGCAGGAAGCATTCAATGCCGCAGATCGTCCAAATGCAGAAGGTTTCGTTATTCGTTGTGGCAACAAGCAGGTCAAGCTAAAGCAGACCGATTATGTTGAACTACACCGAATTGTTACAAATCTATCTGCTAAGACAATCTGGGAGCGTTTGTCTGCCGGGGAAACAGTAGAAAACATTCTAGATGCTATTCCTGATGAGTTCCACGGATTCGTTCAGGAAATAGCCGATGATCTAAATCGTCAGTACAAGCAGTATTATGGCTTTGTTCTGGACGAGGCGGATCTAATCTGGGATGAGCTTCCTGAGAACTTCACTCGTAAAGAGTTTGCACTTCGTGCACAGAAGTCTCAGTACGCAAAGTTCATGTTCCTCATGCTTGACAACAAGTCCATCGATACGCTAGTCTGGCAACAGATCAAGCCAAAGATGGAGGCAGACGATGCTAGGAATGCAGATCTACAATCGTAAGCAATTGCTTGCAACGCGTGGCGTCCCCGCTTGTGGAAAGTCTACCTGGGCTAAGGCTTGGGTCGCAGGCGGGGAGCGTCGCGTTCGAGTCAATCGTGACGATGTACGAAAGATGGCTTTTGATAGCTATTTCGGTAAGCAAGTAGATGAAACAGCAGTAAGTCACATGATGTCTGCTATGATTGAAACCTTGCTAAGCCAGCAATACAGTGTTATAGTAGATAACACACATATTAATGTAAATCGAGACCTTCGTCCGCTAGCGAATCTAGCTAAGAAATACGAGGCTCGCTTCTCGGTTGTTCAGATTGACGTCCCGCTCGAAGTAGCGCTAGAACGAAATGCCGCTCGTGATCGAGTTGTTCCGGAGAACGTTATTCGTGACATGTACCGTAGGCTAGTTGCCAACCCAATTCCTGAAGAGTGGAGATTCTGATGCTTAAATCAGTTATTAAATGGGGCGCAATCGCACTATTGGTTTTCTTTGTTGTTACTCAGCCCGCGAGCGCTGCCGATGTAGTACGTTCACTTGGTGATGGGCTAGTTAGTATTGCCAATGGTTTTAGCGCCTTTATTGCTAATGTAGTATAATCTAAATGCAGTTCTTCGGAACTGCTATGGCTCCTTGGCGAAATGGCAGCCGCGCTCGACTCAAAATCGAGTGTCTTAGGACGTGAGGGTTCGAATCCCTCAGGAGCTACGTTGAACGCTAACTCCTAGTCGACTAGAATCTATGTATCTAGAGACTAGGAGTTTTTTCATGCATGTAGCAGTTACAGGTGGCTCAGGCTTTATTGGTTCTTGGGTACGATCAGAACTAAGAGCGCGTGGCTACAAGGTTGTTATCGTAGATAGACACAATAAGCCTTATGCAATCCATAAAGACAATGAGGAATTCTTTCTTGCTGATGTTCGTGATGAAGTAGCAATGACTGAATTAGCTGCACATGTTGATGGAATTATTCATCTAGCAGCAGTACTTGGAACACAGGAAACAATTAACAATCCCCGCCCAAGTGCTATCACTAATATCATTGGTGCACTAAATGTATTTGAAGCAGCAGCTCAGTACAATTTGCCAGTAGTTTACGCAGGAGTAGGTAATCACTTCATGCGACTTGATGGCACAGGATCTTATACCATTTCAAAGTCAGCAGCAGAAGACTATGCTCGCATGTTCAATCTATATCGTAAGGGTGGACATATTGCTATTGTCCGTCCAGTTAATGCATATGGTCCTGGACAGTCTGTAGCAGCCCCATATGGAACCAGCAAGGTTCGCAAGATCATGCCTTCATTTATTTGTAGAGCTTTAAACGGGGACGACATCGAGGTCTATGGAGACGGCAAGCAGATTTCTGACTGTGTATATGTTCAAGACGTAGCACGTGTATTTGTACAGGCTCTTGAATATACTAATTATCATGGTGCTCCAGAGAAGCCTATTGAAGTCGGTCCCGCCGAAAGTATTACCGTAAATGAAATTGCTCAAATGATTATCGATAAGTCTGGATCTTCAAGCAAACTAATTCATCTTCCAATGCGTCCGGGCGAAACTCCTAATGCAGTAGTCAGTTCAGATGTTTCTACGCTTGGAATTCTAGGCGAAGATGCTCGCAATTTCGTTAGTCTTGAAAAAGGCATTGAGCACACCATCGAATACTATAAAACATATCTTGAACAGGATAATTGATGACAAGACGCATTAATCAGATTTGGCTGGGTGGCTTAGAGAATATGCCCGCGCAGTATTGGGAATACATCGAAGAGTTTCAGCAACTTAACAAAGACATGGAATATAAGCTCTGGACTGAAGAAGAAATCTTTGATACTCAATGGCATAACTATAAGATCTTAGATAAGATGCGATCAGAATCAAAGCGTCCCGGGGCTGATTTAAGAAGCTATTACACTCATGTGGCAGACGTAGTTTGTCAAGAAATCATGTATCGTTTCGGAGGCTTCTATTTCAATTGCGATATGCTTCCTGTCCAACCATTAGACGTGCTTGATTTATCTAAGCCCGGCTTTGCTATGGAAGATGACATTCACTCGGTCAATATGGCTATGTGGGGAATGTACGGAGCAGAGCCTGTATTCAAAGACATCGTTTATGGAATGGAAAGACGCTACTTTGATAATCCCGGTTCACTTATGAATTTTACAACAGGAGCTTTATACATGACTCCAATTATCAATTCATATGGCAATCGAGTTAATCGCTGGCATCACAATGTATTTAATCCTATTCACTTTAGTCAGATTGAATATGGAACAAGTCCTGACTTGCTCAATTACATCCCGCCAAAAGAAACTGTTGCAATTCACTGCTGGGGACACAGATTAAGACCACACAATCAAAGAATTGTTGAATCTGATTGGTAACACAATGGTCCTGTTAGCGGGAGTATTGTGGCAACATTTGAGTCATAATTCTTGGTCGACTAAGATAATCTAAGACCAAGGAGATGATGCAATGAAGTACAATTCACCAAGCACCCGTCGTATGATGGACCGTGCTCATTTTACCGACAAGAACGGGATTGAATATACCGGAGAGGCCCTGCTGCTTGCTCTGCTAGTTCATACACATGGTAAAAATCGTAACTCAAAAGACATGCGTGATCTTCAAGAAATCATGGAAGATCCGAATCTAGAACAGTAATACTTGCCCCAACCCTGCGCTCACGACGGGGTTGGGGCTTTTGCTATTTAAGCTCAAATTATCTATCCTTAAAGCAAATCACTTTAAGGGAGAATCTTATGACCGTAGCAATTCACAATCCTCCTGCGAGTAACCCAACCAGTTCACTGTATACAGTAACCGTTGATGGCGTTAGCGCGGGAACGTATGCAACTGACCTTGGCCATTTTATCAACTTTTCAACAGATGAAGATACAATAATTGTAGTAACTTTTAACACTACAGTTACTACTGCATCTTTATCTCCTAAGCGTAAGAACATTCCTCTTACGATTAATGGTTCTACGGTCACTTTTGTACTTTCTGGGGCAAACAAGAATGGTAATTATGTTCTTGAAATCAATGACCCCGGCCAAACTGATGATGCTCAAACACCAACATGGGCACCACTATTCATCTTTGCAAATCCATTAGAGGTTAATCCTCCTACTGGAGACACTGCAAATATCAAATATCTAGGACCAGGAAACTGGTACGTATCAAGCCAGACAGTAATTACTGCGGGACTGCCAGGAACAGTCTCAGACAACTACTATGACATTGCAAATGGTAAGCAACTATATCTTGCTCCTGGCGCTGTCTTGAGAGGTAAACTCAAATTTGGATCTGATTCTTCGGGTGGGGCTGGTGTTACTAGCGGTAAGCTATTTGGTAGAGGTATTGTCGACGCGACCTATGCGCCTACCTTTGGCCGTGTTCTGCGCGTTAACAATTCTTCTGGTGTTACAGTTGATGGTGTAGTTCTAGTAAACAAGCAACACTGGGCATTCGCATTCCGTAAGGCCAATAACTGTGTGGCAAATAACGTGAAGGTAATCAGTCAGCGTTATTGGACAGGATCTGCAATGGCAGGTACTCCTGATGGTATTGACGTTGTTGCTTCTTCAAATATTACCGTAACCAATTGTTTCGTAAGATCATATGATGACTCATTAACTGTAAAGTCTGACCAGGCCGGTGGAGGCTGGGCAACTAACGTAAGCAATGTTACTTTTGATGGTTGTGTTGTTTATCAGGGTTGGGGAGGAAACGCACTTGAAATTGGTTGGGAAACTCCTAATCCAATCACAAATGTTGTATGGCGTAACATTGACATCATTGCTAAGAAATCAAGAACCGGTGATGCACCAAACGTTGGTGGAGTTCGTGACGCACTTTCTATTTACACAAATCAAGCTAGCACTGTCAATGGCGTAACTTATGAAAACATTTATGTTGAACGCACTTCTCCAAACTACATTGGTATCATTACTGCTGTTGCTAGTTCTGGAGTATCTAATGTGTCTTATAAGAATGTTGTATTCTATGATACTGATCCCGCCGGGAAACCAATTAACATTCAAGGATTAGTAAATGCTCCAATTGCTGGAGTTACCTTTGAGAACATTCGTTTCGGCGGGCCAAATGGTAAAACTTATGACAAGACCGCTCTGAATATTACTCCTTCTGGATCAGACGCTTCTAACTATCGAGCAGTCGCTGTTTCAAAGAGTGCTATCACTGTTCCGCTAAAGGATATAATTCAAACACAAGGAATCACAATCAAACAAAATGAAGCTAATTCATTTACCTTTGACTATGCTGGTTCTTTGACTGCTGCTCGATTCTACGTTTCAAGTCGTCTTAGTGGAGCAGCGGGAAGTCAAATTGGTACCGCAACAATTAATTCAAATGGAACAATCAGCGTATTCTTGAGTGCTGCCGAAGCTGTTACTGGTCTACGTAGCTATAAACTTGTTGTGGCTGATTCTTCAAACAATGAAACAATTGTTGCTACTGGTCAAATCTACGTTACTCAAGCATCAACCTCTAAGTATTCTGCTGGAAACAATGGTTCGACTGGTATTACATTTGATGCTACAAATGGCAGCTTCCAGACTGCTACTTTGACTGGAACTGGAGCATTAAATATTGCTACGACAAATCAGCAACCCGGCGCAATCATGACCCTGCGCTTGCAGCAAGATGCTACAGGAAGTCGTGTTCCAACTTATGGATCAAACATCAAGAATGCGGGAACACTTACTTTGAGTACAAGTGCAAACGCTGTTGATGTTCTAACTTATGTATTTGATGGGACATACTGGCGTGAGCGTTCACGTGCTCTTGGTCAGGCTGCCTGATGACGTTAAATATCCATACCCCGCCAACAAGCACTACAGCTAGCTCGCTGTATACCGTTACTGTAAATGGCTCTGCTGCACGTACTTACTACACGCATGCAGGGTCATTTGTAAACTTCAGCAACGATGTTGACGTTACAGTTTCAGTAACATTTAATACTGCTGTGACAACTGCTGTGCTTACGCCACAACGAAAGAACATTCCGATTACCATCAATGGTAACAATGTGACGTTTGTGCTAAGTGGGGATGATAAGAATGGCCAATACGTTCTTAGAATCAATGATCCAAATTATACTGATGATTCACAGAATCCTGCCTGGGAACCTTTGTTTATCTTTGCCAATCCTTTAGAAATTAGCCCACCAAGTGCTGACGGAACAGATCTAAAATATGTTGGTCCGGGTGACTGGTATGTATCAAGCTCAACAACAATTGCAGCATATACAGGCGTAGAAACAATTTCTGATAACTATTATGATATCGCTCAAGGCAAGACTCTGTATTTGCATGGCGGGGCTGTTTTGCGCGGGAAGGTTAAATTCGGTTCTGACTCAAACGTAGGAACAGGAACAACTCTAGGAACACTTAAAGGTAGAGGAATTCTCGACACAAGATATAACGCTAGTTGGGGAAGACCTATTCGTGTAAATCACTCCAGCAATATTACTCTTGATGGAATTGTTGCCATTGGTCAATTTCACTGGGCAGTAGCATTCAGACAATCTGATACTTGTACTGCAAACAACATCAAGGTAATCAATTACCGTCGTTGGGATGGTGCTGCTATGACCGGAACTCCTGACGGAATCGACTGTGTAGCTTCAAATAATATCACCGTTCAAAACTCATTCGTAAGAAGTTATGACGACAGCATTACTGTGAAATCTGATCAGGCTGGTGGTGGTTGGGCGGCAAACGTCAATAACATCAAATATGAGAACATTGTTATTTATCAGATGTGGGGCGGGAACGGAATGGAAATTGGATACGAAGTTCCCAATAACATTTCTAATGTTACCTTTCGCAACATTGATGTTATTAAGAATTCTCGCTCTACCGGGCCAACTACCCGTGATGCAATTTCTATCTTTGTTGAACAGGGTGGAGATGTTTCTAATGTTCTTTATGAGAACATTTATGTCGAAGCAAGTCATCCGAACTATATCGGTATTGTATCCAATAATACTAACTCAGCTATTACTGGTGTAACTTATCGTAATATTGTGTTTTATGGCCAACCTACTGACAAAAACTTTGAAATCGATGGATTCAGTGCAACAGGTAATGTTTCAGGCGTTGTGCTAGAGAACATTCGATTTGGAGGACCGGGAGGCAAGGCAGTAAGCTCTATGTCTGAATTAACCTTGATTCCTGCCGGAACAGATTCAGCTAATTTCAGAGCTTACTCAGTTACGCGACCAACAATTGACACAACAATTCCTTCCGGGGCGTTTGATATTCTACACATTAACGTATCTGAAAATGTCGAGAACGTCTT
>JGI10216J12902_101755111_pt1 | contig 17006 bp, 33 predicted proteins | sample KanNatreferecore_FD_12902 | JGI IMG/M metagenome (IMG submission 12902)
AATCCCTTGGGGGCAACCCCGTCCGGGTTCGAATCCCGGCCCGGGCACTGCACTAACCAAACCCCCGCGTTGGCTCACCGCACGATCGCACCACCGATTGCACCATCGGAGCTGACTACCCGCCGCGCTTTCGGGCACCCGCTTCTTGGCGAGGTCGCTCACCAGCAGCGCCATAGGTCACGTAGAGGTCACGCCCCTGGGAGATATCAGTGGCAACCTCTTCCGAGAGCGCCTTATGGTGCCCAAGGCCTACATCCTCGTGGCGATCGCAGTCACCCAGCTCCCGATCCAGGCCCTGGCGCAGAGCCACGGTTTTGTCGGCGTTGGGGTAGGCGGTTCGCACGTCAGTACCGACCGGTACGAAGTCCAGGCTGACACTCGAGCCTCGTTCGGGGCGAGGGCTGGGTATGGCTGGCCCCGGGTCAAGATCGTGCTCGACTACCAGCGGCATGGCCTTGGCGACGAGGCTCCCTTGGTATCCGACTGGCCTCCTGGCTCTCCGACGCCGACGCGCGTCCCGCAGATACTGGAGGCCGACTTTCTGCTTCTGGGAGCCCAGATCTATCTCCATCGGGGGCTGTACCTGCGCCCGGCGCTCGGGGGCGGACGCCACATGTATGCCGCATACGTCGGGTTCGATGCGGATCCGGGCCTCGACAGCGCGTACGTGTCCAGCGAGGGGTTGGTCGCCGCCGGACTCAGCTTGGGGTACCACCTCAAGGTTCATCAGAGGTTCTCACTCGGAATCGAAGGGTCTCTACTGCTGAGCTCCCCAGTCGAGGGTCCCGGCCAGAGAACGATCTTTGGCATTCAGGTGACTCCGCTTCTCGACTTCTGAGCCTTCGTCCGAGGCGATCGGAGAGGACGTGGTGATCCTTCGGCTAGGATGGTTCGGCGATGTACTCGAGATGGACCGGGCGATGGCCGGCGCCCGCAACGCCGGCACCCTGGGCCGGGTACCCCACGGACGCGACCGAGGCAGGCTCGCTGCTTCCGCGGCGAGGTGAGGGCCAATAAGGTTCTTGACCACCGGCTTGAGGCCCCGCTGCCGATCGGCATATTGGTCAGGGGGCATGGTTGCTTGTGACCACTCTTGGAAATACCCCATGGTGAAGCTGGTCTATTGCATCCACCGAAAGCCGGGACTCAGTCGAGAGGAGTTCATCCGTTACTGGGCGGAGGTCCACGCGCCCATCGGCGGACGCATCCCCGGACTCCGTAACCTCGTCCACAGCTACGCGCTGGACGTCCCGGGCGACAGCCGGCCGGCCGACTTCGACGGCATGGCCGAGCTGTGGTTCGACGACCTCGGGGCCGTCCTCGAGGCGCGGCGATCTCCGGAATGGGCCGCATCCACGGCCGACGAAGTCAACTTCATCGATTCGATACGAAGCGCGTATTTCATCAGCGAAGAACGCCGGATTTTCTGAGCTCACCAGGTGATCTCTCGAGACCCTAGGAGGCGCGCATGCGATGGCTGCCGGTGCTCGCACTTGTCCTGGCTGGATGTGGCGACGACGACGGCTTCAGCCCGACCGTGGAGAATGTCGCGGGCAGCTACTCCGCGGCCGAGTTCACGCTCACGACCGCGGGCGGCACCGTGGATCTATTAGACCTGGGGTCGGAGGTCACGGCCACCCTGGCGGAAGACGGCACGACGACCGGGCGGCTCTTCGTCCCCGGCAGCGGCGAGAACGGCGAGGACGTGGAGGCCGACCTGGCAGGGACCTGGACCCTGGCCGGCAGCACGGTGACCTTCAGCCAGACGGCCGACACGTTCATCCGCGACGTGGAGTTCACCGCCGGACCGAACAGCCTGACCGGCGAAGGCACGTTCGAGGGCCAGACGGTTCGGCTGGTCCTGACCAAGTTCGACTGAAGGAGCGACACTCGGTGGCAGCTCGCGTTCTTCGCCGCATCGACCGCGTCGTCGCCGCGGTCCTGGGGATCACCGGCCTTTCGACGGCAGCGGGTGGGGCGCAAGGCGCGTCAGGGACGGTGCTCGCGCTGGAGTACGCCCTTCGATTCCCGACCCACGTGTCCCACCTGATCCTGATGAATCCCGCGCCCGCCTCTACGGACGACTTCGCGCTGCTGCGGAAGATGTATGCCGAGAAGCAGGGCCCCGGCGACATGGAGCGGCAGAAAGCGATCATGGCCGGCGCCCACGCTTTCCTGTTGGAGCAGCGATGATGACCTCCGCCGCCAGGACTCAGTACTACACCGCCGCGACCCTCGACGGCTTCATCGCCGATCAGAACCACTCGCTGGACTGGCTCTTCCAGTTCGGCGACCAGGGGACCGACGATTACCCCGACTTCATCCGGCAGGTCGGCGCCCTGGCCATGGGTTCCTCGACCTACGAGTGGATCCTGGGCCACGCGATCGATGCCGGTGCCGACCACCCCCAGCCCTGGCCATACACCCAGCCCACCTGGGTGTTCACCACCAGGTCGCTGCGGCCCGTAGCCGGCGCCGACATTCGCTTCGTGCGCGGGGATGTGGGTCCCGTGCACCGCGACATGCGGGCCGCAGCCGCGGAGAAGAACATCTGGCTCGTGGGTGGCGGGGACCTGGTCGGGCAGTTTTACGACCAGGGGCTGCTGGATGAGATGATCGTGACCATCGCAGCGGTGACGCTCGGTGCGGGCAAGCCGCTGCTCCCGCGGGCCATCACCAAGCCGCCGCTCCAGCTCGTCGATTCCCGCGTGGTGGGGCCCTTCGTCCAGCTGCGGTACGCGGTTCCGCGGGGGCCCGCCGGTTGACCACTTTCGCCAGCGAGGGAGGGCAGATGCCACGGTCTCCCACTCTTGAGACGCGCCCCTGGGAGCTGGCGCAGCGGATGCTGCAGAACGGAGCCGCGCTGCGGCCCCTGGCTCTCGTCCCCCTCGGCCTCGGCATGGCGATCTATCACTGGGCGGCCGGGCTCGGCTGGGCCGTTTCGTTCATCGTGATCGCCGGCGCGATGCTCGCACCGGCGATCCACCATGTGTTGCACCGATTTCGGGTCGAGACCAAGGACGATCGGGGGTCGCGGCCGTGAACCGGCGGGTAGTGGGCTTTCACCGGGACGAGGAGGGCCATTGGGTGGCGGATCTGGACTGCGGACATAGCCAGCACGTCCGGCACGATCCGCCCTGGCAGGTGCGTCCCTGGGTCGTCACGGAGGAGGGCCGCAAGGCCCACCTGGGGATCGAATTGAGTTGTGCGCTCTGCCCGGGGTCGCCGCGAGGTGTTCCCCGGTGAGCCCGCCGGAGATCGTCATCGATACGTCGGCGCTCATCGCGGTGCTCACGGGCGAGCCGATGCGCGACCAGCTCATTGCCCGCACCCAGGGCGCCGAGCTCCTGGCGCCCGGCTCGGTGCATTGGGAGATCGGAAGCGCCTTCTCGGCGCTGGTGAAGCGCGGGCAACTCAAGCTGGCGCAGGCACAGGCGGCCCTGGGCGCGTACGCTCAGATCCCCATCCGCTTCGTGGAGGTCGAGCCGGGCGCCGCCGTCGAGCTGGCCGACCGATTCGGCCTTTACGCCTATGACGCCTACCTGATCGCTTGCGCTCGCCGCCACCGCGCGCCCCTGCTGACGCTGGACACCCGGCTGGTGCGGGTCGCCCGGGAAGCCGGGGTCGAGATTCTGGAGGTCGGGTGAAAGAGTACACCTTTGCCGAGGCTCGCCAGCGCCTGGCCGGCCTGCTGGAGCGTGCCCGCCGTGAGGGTGCGGTACGGATTCGTCGCAAGGATGGTCAGGTCTTCGTTCTCCGGCCGGAGCGCACCACCGGATCCCCGCTGGACGTGCCGTCCATAGGCACCCGGTTGACTCGTGAGGAGATCATCGATTCCATCCGGGAGGGCCGGCGACCCGCTTGACGCGTGCTCGGAGATTACCACCTTCAGGAGGTCCGATGACGGATCACGTGTACAAGACCGTAGAGCTCGTGGGATCCTCGACCAGCAGCGTCGAGGACGCGATCAGCAGGGCCGTCGCCAAGGCGGCGCAGACCGTCCGGAATCTCCGCTGGTTCGAGGTGACCGAGACCCGGGGGCACATCGAGAACGGGCGGGTCGCCCACTGGCAGGTCACCCTGAAGCTCGGGTTCACGCTGGAAGACAACCCGTGATCGGCAAAACGGCCGGCGGGAATCCCCTTCGATCTTCAGCCGCCTACTGTCGGTCGATCCGGGCGATGAAACAGCCGGCCTCCACGTTGCGCAGATGCACGTACCGCACCTCCGCGGGCTCGAAGACTTCGTCCAGGACCGACTCGAAGGTCTGCGCTCCGACCCGCCGCTGGGCGAGCAGGGTGCCGCCGGCACCGTAGCCCTCGAGCGCCAGCGGGAGCGCGCGGAGTGACGCCGGCAGCTCGGTGCCGTCGTAGCGCTCGCACGGCGAGCGGTGGATGAACACCGGTCCGGGGGCCGGCAGCGCGCTCGGATCGCTGAACGGCTGATAGGTGAAGAGGAGCCGTTCCTCGACACCCACCTGGAAGGTTCGCAGGCATTGGCGGCAAGGCCCATACCCGCCGGCGACCTCGGCGTGAGCGGGATGGCCGTACTGGGGTGACCTCATGCCATCCCGGGCCGCCGCGGAGATGGAATCGGGAATACCCTGGAAGCGGTAGGCGCTCATGGTCCTCGTCCGGAAAAGCGATGTGCTCACCCTAATGTGCCGGCTCCCGGGGCGCACTCCGATTCTTGCGGTTGAATCGCTGATGATACGCTGGCTCACGGCTGTCTCGATCGTTCTCGCCTCCCTTGGCGCCCGGCCGGCCGGCGCCCAGGACCTCGATTCCAAGCCCTACGAGTCGCCGGACGCCAGAGTGGCGGCGTTCGATGTGGCGCTCTACAACGCCCAGGCGAATGTTCAGGAGGCCACGGACTTCGAGAAGGCGGAGCTGGCCACCCAGGTGCTGCTCGGCACGCTTGGCAAGCTGCTGCCGGGCCAGCTCGCGGACAGTGCCGCCGTGCGTGCCGCAGCCGGCTCGGACTCCGCCGTGGCGATCGCGGGCGGGCAATCCTGCAACGTGATAGTCGCCTGCGCGCGGGCAGTGGCTCGCGCGGTGGATGCTCCCTGGGTCGTGCTCGCGAAGGTGAGCAAGACCAGCAACCTGATCTGGCTGCTCACGGCGCAGCTCGTGCACGCTCCCACGGGAACCATCGTGCTCGACGATTCTACCGAGCTGAAGGGCGAGCCCGAGGCCATGGTCCGGGCGGGAGCACGGATCTTCGCCGAGCGGGTGGGACGCACCGTCCGGGCGGGAGGGGTGACCACGAACTTTCCGAATCCCTGAGCATCCGTGGCTCGAGCCCATCCTCGTCGGCGCCATTCTTGGGGGCTGTTCCGATGTCGGCCGAAGGCTGGGCACCGCCGGCCGAGGCCCCCGACAGAGTCGCTACGGCGGGAGAAGGTCTTGGTCCGGCGCCCTGAGATTGGGGACCGGGTCCAGGTGCTCCAACCCCGCGGCGTTGAGGAATCCGGAGAGATCGGCGGCGTGCTCGGCGGTGTCCACGGCGATCTCGACGATCCCGTTGGTCACGATCGGGATGGCACGCTCGGCGTTGCGGCCCGGCCGCCGCAAAGGGCGCCGACCCGGGCGCCAGGGGCCCTCGTAGCTGCGGAGGTCGTGACCCTGACGCTTGAGGTGCTCCGCGAGCACGTAGACCGGCGTGGGCTCGTACCGGCGCGTGCGTGGCCGGCTCGAGCGGCGTGGCCGGGAACGGGAACGCGATGACCCGCTGGGGTTTGCCATGTTGCCTCCGCCAGAGAGAGCCACCTACGGTCGATCCCCTCGTAGGATAGGGTAAGCCGACGTCTGGAGGCGAGGCGGTGCGGTCGATCACAATGGTCGTAGCTCGGAGCCTCGACGCATGCGCAGCCACGTCACCTTCAAGAGCACCCGTTTCAACCAGACCGAGGTTCGGCCGCACTTCATCAATCCCTGCTGCTTCGGCGAGGATTGCATCGCCTGGCTGATCGCCGAGCTGCGCGGCCGCGGGTGGGACGACCTCACCGATCCCTGGCAGGAGGACTGGGGGTGGCAGACGAGCGGTCAGCGCGATGGCCGTCGCTACCTCCTCGGCGTCGGGCTGCTGGAGGAGGACGATCCGGCATGGCTGGTCCATATCCAGGAGCGGGCCCCGCTGATGGAGCGCCTGCGCGGCCGGGGAGAGCTGCGCGTCCTTCCCCGGCTCGCCCCGTCCCTTCACGAGGTGCTTCGCGCGGCTCCGGATATCAGCGACGTGAGCTGGCATTTCGAGGACGTGTTCCGGCGCGGCGGGAGCGCCGGTGCGGCCGATCCCGCTTCGCCCCGCGGTGCCGGCGAGACCTCGTGATCGCCTCGTCGCGCCTAGCCATCCGGCGAGCCGAGCGTCGTGACGTGCCGGAGCTGGCCCGCCTGAGATACGAGCTCCGCGCCGGTCAGGATGCAGCGGTTGAATCGGTGGCGGCGTTCGTCGGCCGCTGCACGGCATGGATGGAGTCGCGCCTGGGCCAGGCGGGCTCATGGCGGTGCTGGCTTGCCGAGGACGCGGCGCGGGTGGTTGGCACCATCTGGCTCCAGCGGATCGAGAAGCTCCCGAACCCGGTGGGGGAAGCCGAGTGCCACGGCTACGTCAGCAGCCTGTATGTCGTTCCGGCGAGCAGAGGCGAAGGGCTGGGCAGCCGACTCCTTACGGCGTGCCTGCAGGCGTGCGACGCCGAGGAGATGGACGCCGTGATCCTGTGGCCGACCCCCCCGAGTCGCTCACTGTACCTGCGGCACGGCTTTGCGTTCCGGGAGGACCTGATGGAGCGGCGACGTGATTCCCAGGCTCGCTAAGATGGAGCTGAGCGCCCGGCTGGTCGATATCACCACGCTGGACACCGACGCCATCGTGAACGCGGCGAACGAGTCGCTGGCACCCGGCGGCGGCGTGTGTGGGGCGATTCATCGCGCAGCCGGCCCGGAGCTGGCGCGCGCCTGCGCCGCCATCGGACATTGTCCCACGGGCGAGGCCCGCGTCACGCCAGGCTTCCGGCTGCCAGCGCGCTACGTGATCCACGCCGTGGGTCCGGTCTGGCGCGGCGGAGGGGAAGGCGAGCCGGAGCTGCTCGCATCGGCCTACCGTTCGGCGCTGCGGCTGGCCGCGGAGCACGGGCTGCGGAGCGTCGCCTTCCCGGCGATCAGCACCGGGATCTACGGTTATCCTTTGAAGCCGGCGACCGAGGTGGCCGTCCGCGCTGTGCGGGAGTTCGAAGAGCCGGACTCCGCCGTAAAGCTGGTCGTCTTCGCGTGCTTCGGCCCGGAAGTGGAGCGCGAGTACCGGGCCGCGCTGGGGCGCTAAAGGACCTGCCTCAGTCGGGCGTGGCGAGCCGCTCCGCGGCGATCTCGGGTCTCGGACGCTGCTCCTGCAGGAGGGCGCGCTCGGTGAAGTCCTGCCGCTCCTGGAGCTCCGCCAGCTCCTGCCGCAGCGCGAGCTGCTCGTCCTCGAGCGTTCGTAGCCGCTCGGCCGCCTCGTCGGACAGCGCCGGCTGGCGGCCGGCGCGGCGATCGATCAGCCGGGCGAAGGACCAGCCGATGCGGCCCATCACGAGGGTGATGGTCGCGACGAACGCGAGCTGGGTGAAGTCGCCGAGGTCCATGGTAGCTCCAGTAGGCCGGGAGAATAATCATGGGGTGCGTCGCCTTGCGGGGCAATCCGCTGGCCCCCTAGGATTGCCGTGTGGGACGCATGCAGGAATGGACCGAGCCACCCCCGATGAGCGCGAGCGCGCCGGCGCCCGCGGTGATCGCCACCGACGGCACGCTCTGGCTGGCCTACCGGATCGCCCGGGATCCCCACCATTGCGCCATCGTGCGCTTCCATCAGCTCGTAGAGTACGCCTGGGGCGCGCCACCGGCCGTCCACGGCGACGACGTGCCGGGCGACCTGCCCAGGGGTAGCTTCTACCGGGTGCGCACCCACCACTGGATCATCACCTTTCCCGACGGCTTGCTGAACGTGCACGCGGCGAGCGGGGAGGTGGTCTTGCGCGCGATCGCAGCGGTGGAGCCCTCTCACGCGCTGGCCGCGCTCCTGGCGTGACACCGACCCGACGACCCGTCATCGGTGTCATGGGCGGCGGTGACTCCGCGCCCTCCACCCTGGAAGCCGCGAGCCGGTTCGGCCGCCTGGTGGCCGAGGCGGGCTGGGTGGTCCTCACCGGCGGGCGCCCCGCGGGAGTGATGGAAGCGGCGTCCGCAGGGGCGAAGTCCGTGCCGGGCAGCCTCACGGTCGGGATCCTGCCGAGCGGGCCCGAGGGGCCGGCGAGCGCGATGGTGGACATCGCCGTCTTCACCGGCGTCGGCGAGGCGCGGAACGCGATCAACGTGCTGAGCAGCGACGTGGTCGTGGCCTGCGGGGTGGAGGGCGCTGGAACCGCGTCGGAGGTGGCGCTGGCGCTGAAGCTCGGCCGGCCTACGATTCTGCTGGCGGCCGCAGGGGCGGCGGCCGCGTTCTTCAGGACGATCGCGGGCGGGGCACCGCTCTACGAAGCGGAGACCCCCGAGGCGGCCGTGGAGATGATCCAGCACCGACTGGGCGTCGCGCCCTGGGCGGGCCCGGAAGCATGACAACCACGACGACTCACGCAGGGGGAGCGTATGGACGCAGAGTACCGGAGCTTCCGGGAGTTCTATCCCGCGTACCTCGCCGAGCACAAGGAGCACTCGACCCGGCGGCTCCACTTCGTCGGGACCCTGATCGTCATCGTCGCGCTGGCCGTCGCGCTCCTGAAGCGGGACGCGCGCTGGCTCCTGCTCGCTCCCCTCTTCGGGTACGGTCTGGCCTGGATCGGTCACTTCGTCTTCGAGCGCAACCGTCCGGCCACCTTTCGCCATCCGCTCTACAGCCTGGCCGGTGATTTCGTGATGTTCAAGGACATCCTCCTCGGCCGGCTGCCCTGGTAGGAATTCGGAGAAGCTGCCGTGTCGAAGCTCCGCTTCAGGATCTCGATATCGCTGGACGGTTACAGCGCCGGGCCCCGGCAGAGCACCAAGGATCCCCTGGGGATCGGCGGCGAGCGTCTGCACGAGTGGGTGGTTGCCCTGGCCGCGTGGCGCTCGTCGCACGGGCTCGCGGGTGGCGCGGTGAACGAGAGCACTGCAGTGCTCGAGGACGAGCTCGCCGGGATCGGAGCCACCATCATGGGACGCAACATGTTCGGTGGCCATCCTGGTCCCTGGAATCCGGCGAAGCCCTGGAACGGCTGGTGGGGCGACAATCCGCCGTTTCACCATCCGGTGTTCGTGGTGACCCATCACCCCCGGCCGCCGCTCGAGCTCGAGGGCGGAACTACGTTCACTTTCGTCACCGAAGGCATCGTCGCCGCGCTGGACCTCGCGCGCCGCTCGGCCGAAGGCCGCGACGTGGCGCTCGCCGGAGGGGCCGACATCGCCCGGCAATATCTCTCGGCCGGGTTGGTGGACGAGATGAGCCTGCACCTGGTCCCGACGCTCCTGGCGGAAGGCGAGCGTCTGTTCGATGGCATCCGCGACCTGGGAGATCTGCGACTCGCCGGGACCGTGACCGCCCCGGATGTCACCCATCTCAAGTTCACCCGCCCGTGATCCGGGAGGTCCCGATGGAGCCCAAGGTCGCGCCGCTCCACGCGATATTCGAGTTGAACACCGACCTGCTGCTCAACTGCCTCGAGGGGCTCTCGGACGAGGACGCCCTCCAGCGGCTGGAGGGGGGCGGCAACACGATCGCGTTCCTCGCCGGGCACCTGACCGACACGCGTCACTTCCTCGCCGGCCGGCTCGGCCATCCCCTGGCCAACCCTCTGTCGCGCTATCTCGCCCAGGCCAGCAGCATCGACGACATCATCGAATGGCCGACCCTCGCCGAGCAGCGCGAGTGGTGGCGCACCGTGAGCCGTCATCTTTCCGACGTCCTGGCCGCACGGACGCCGGAGGAGCTGAGCAGACCGGACGCGCACCGCTTTCCGATGGCGGATTCGACCGAGCTCGGACTCATCGCCTTCCTGGCGCAGCACGACAGCTATCACATCGGACAGATGGGCTTCCTCAGGCGCCAGCTGGGCAAGCAGGCCATGACCTACGCTCGCGGCGCCCTGGCGGGCTGAGTCGGCATGTCCGGCGAGGTCGACGCCTCCGATCGCTCGATCGTCGAGTACTACGACAGGACCCCCGAGGAGACCCGGCTGGAGCACGGGCCGTTCCTGCTCGAGCAGGAGCGGACCCGCGAGCTGCTGAGCCGGTTCATGCCGCCGGCACCGGCGATCGTCCTGGACGTGGGAGGCGCCGCCGGTGCGTACGCACTGTGGCTGGCGGACACCGGCTACACGGTGCACCTGCTCGACCTCACCCCCAGACTGGTGGCCGAAGCCGGCCGACGGAGCGCCCTGGCACGACGGCCGCTCGCCTCCTGCCGGATCGGCGATGCCCGGGCGCTGGACGTTCCCTCAGCAATGGCGGATGTGGTACTCCTCCTCGGCCCCCTCTATCACCTCACCGACCCAGCAGACCGGTCCAGGGCCCTGCGGGAGGCCGCCCGGGTGCTGCGCCCCGGCGGGGTGCTCTTCGCGGCCGCCATCTCCCGCTGGGCCTCGGCCCTCGACGGCCTCGCCCGGGAGCTGATGGCGGACTCCGCCTTCGCGGAGATCGCCGAGCGAGACCTGCGGACCGGCCAGCACAGAAACCCGACGGCGCGGGCGGACTACTTCACCACCGCCTACTTCCACCATCCCGACGAGCTGGGTGTCGAGGTCCAGAGCGCGGGGCTCGAGCTCACCGGGGTGTACGGGATCGAGGGCCCCGGATGGATGCTGCCGGACGTGGTCGAGCGGATGGCGGACCGCCGGCGGCGCGAAGTGCTCCTGCGGGTGGCCCGCCTGCTAGAGGCGGATCCTCCCGTCCTGGGCACCAGCGCCCATCTCCTCGCGGTTGCCCGCCGTTGATCGCCCTCCGACACCTCGTGGCCGTCGCGGTGCTCCCGTTCACGGTGGCGGTCCTCGTGCCCCTCTGGCTCGCGCGCCGGGCCGGCCTGGCCCCGGGATGGGCCACCACCGCGCCGGGCATGGCCGCCCAGGCCCTGGGTTTGATCCTGCTCGCGGTGGGGCTGACGCTGTTCGTGGCCAGTCTCCGTCGCTTTGCGACCGATGGTCGCGGCACGCTCGCACCCTGGGATCCGCCGCGCGAGCTCGTCGTGCGCGGACCCTATCGCTACGTTCGCAATCCGATGATCTCGGGAGTGCTGCTGTTCTTACTCGGGGAGGCGCTCGTGCTGCGCTCCCCGCCCCATCTCACCTGGGCGCTCACCTTCTTCGCGGTCAATGCGCTGTACATCCCGGTGCTGGAGGAGCCCGGGCTCGAGGCCCGATTCGGCGGAACCTACCGTGCGTACTGCCGGCGGGTCCCCAGGTTGATCCCTCGCCTGAAACCCTGGAAGGGAGCCGAGTCGAGTTGATGGCGCGCAAGCCAGAGGACAGATTGGGCGGGCTCGCGTTATCCGCCGCCGAGCGGGCTGACGCGAACTTCGTCGTGCACGCGAGCTGGGTGGCCGCGCGCACGCCGGGAATGACGAGCCGCGTCACCCGGCAGCTAGTCGTCGCCGATTCCGGCCTGGCGTGCGACACGTTCAATTTCATCTGCCGGGCCCGACTCGACCCGCTGGAAGCCCGTAAGGCCGCCGCGGAGGCAGTGGCGTACTTCAGTCAGCGTCGTCGACCCTTCTCGTGGTGGGTAGGTCCGGCGGACCGGCCGCGGGATCTGGGAAAGGTGCTGGAGGATATCGGGCTGAACCCTGCGGAGACGGAGCTCGCCATGGCGCTGCCGCTGGCCGACCTGCCGGCGGAGCCGGCCGCCATTCCGGGCCTGGAGGTCCTCCGGGTCACCCGGGAGCACGATCTGGAGACGTTCGCTCGGCTGTCGGCCGCGAACTGGTCGCCGCCCGATCCCCATGTGACGGCGTTCTATCGGTTGGCGGAGGCCGCGATGCTCGGTGCCGACTCCCCCCACCGGCTCTACGTCGGCCACTTCGAGGGCGAGCCGGTCGCCACCGCGGAGGCGACCGTCGCCGAGGGGACTGCCGGGCTGTACAACATCTCCACCCGGCCCGAGTACCGTGGGCGAGGTATCGGCTCGATGATGACGTGGCGGCCGCTGCACGACACGCGCGGGCGGGGCTGCGACCTCGGGGTGCTGCAGGCCGCGCCGGAGGGTGTGAGCATCTATCGGCGATTGGGGTTCAGGCCGTTCGGCGACATCACTGAGTTCAAGCCGCCGGCCCCGGATATCACGCAGGAGGCGACATGAGAACGATGGCTCGCTGGAGCGGGACACTCTGCCTGGCCTTGGCGCTCACGGCCTGTGGCGACGACGACAACGGCTTCGACCCGACCGTGGACGACGTCGCCGGCTCGTACTCGGCGAGCGTCTTCACCCTCACCAGCGGCAGCGGCGAATTCGATCTGCTGGCGATCGGCGCAACCGTCACCGCCACGCTGAATCCGGACGGAACGACCACCGGGCGGCTTCAGGTGCCCGGTGGCGTGGGAGATCAGGGGGCGATCGACGAGGACCTGGCGGGTACCTGGAGCCTGAGCGGGACCACGGTGACCTTCACCCCCACCGACTCCAGCCTCCTGACGGACGTGGACTTCGCCGCGGCACCGAATACGCTGACCGGGGAAGGGGTGTATCAGGGGGCGGTCCTGCGGCTGGTGCTCACCAAGGACGAATGAGGGCCCTGGCCCTTGATCCGACTCCACGTCCTGGCGGCCGGCCTTGCGATCCTGCTCGGCGTGCGGACGCTCTCACGCCGCAGGCGGCGCGGCGTAGTCCGCCTCCGGAACGGCCGGCGAGTCAGGCTCGTGAGCTCGGTCGCGCTGCTCGATGCCTCGGACGGCGGCCTGCTGGCGCTCGAGTATTCCTGCGAGCTGCCCGACCCCACGCCGGAGGACCTCCGGCTCGAGGCGCTCAGTCTGCTGCAGGCGGTCGGTGCGAGGGCGGAGTACGCCACCTGCCGCTCGGCCCTGGTCTCGGTGAGCGGTCTCACGTTCACGTACTCCCGAGCCGGGTCCGGATCCGACTGGTCTCCGGCCGACGGACCCTCCCCGTGACGCACTTCAGCTACATCTGGGAGTACGAGGTGCCCGCCGAGTCCGAGCCCGAGTTCCTCCGGCACTATTCGCCGGAGGGTACCTGGGCCCGCCTGTTCCGCCGGGCCCCGGGGTATCTCGGCACCCAGCTTTATCGCGATCGCCGGCGGCCGGGATGCTTCTTCACCATCGATCACTGGCGCGACCAGGACGCATACCGGCAGTTCCGCCGCGACCTCGCCGCCGAGTTCGAGGCGCTGGACCGGACCTGCGCCGGTCTCACGCGCCGCGAGGCCCACCTCGGCGATTTCGAGCCGGTCGCCGCGGAGGCGGCTCCCGAGGTGGAGTGCATCGTGCCGATCCTGCGGGTCCGCAGTCTGGCCGACAGCCTCCGTTACTATGTGGAGGTGCTCGGCTTCCAGGTGGAATGGGGTGCGGAGGAGGGGTCCACCATGGCCTCGGTCGGTCGGGATCGGCGCTCCATCATGCTGTGCGAGGGCGCGCAGGGGCAGCCCGGCACCTGGGTCTGGATCGGTGTCGACGACGTGGGTCCGCTCCATGATCGTCTCTCCCGACGCGGGGCGCGGATCCGGCAGGATCCGGTGAACCGGCCCTGGGGCCGCGAGATGCAGGTGGAAGACCTGGACGGACACGTCCTGCGGTTCGGCTCCGAGCCGTGCCCGGAGCGCTCGTGACGGCGGCACCTGACGACCTGCCGGTGCGGCGGTTCGCCTCCCGTGCGGCGTGGCAGAAGTGGCTCGCGGCCAACGACGAGCGCTCGCCGGGCGTGTGGATCGAGCTGGCGAAGAAGGACAGCGGTCTCACTTCGGTGAGCCGCGCGGACGCGCTGGAAGTGGCGCTCTGCCACGGCTGGATCGACAGCCAGTCCACCAGCATCGACGACAAGCGCTACCTGCAGCGCTTCACGCCTCGCCGGCGGACGAGCAAGTGGTCGAAGATCAACTGCGCCGCGGTGGAGCGCCTCCACGCCGAGGGCCGACTGGCGCCCGCGGGTATCCGCGAGATGGAGGCCGCGAAGCTCGACGGGCGCTGGGAAGCGGCATACGACTCGCCGAGGACGATCGCCGTCCCGCCGGATCTCGCCGCCCGGCTGGCCAGGAACGCGCGTGCGCGACGCGCCTTCGAGAAGCTCGACGGGCAGAACCGTTATGCCATCCTCTATCGGCTCCACCATGCCAAACGGGCCGACACCCGGCAGCGGCGGCTCGACCGGTTCGTCGCCCTGCTCGAGGCCGGGCGCACCCTGCACTAGCGGTGGCATCGCCCGGCACCCGGTACGCGCCCACCGAGCGGCGCTGGCGCCTCGCTCTCACCGCCGGGCTGGCCGTGTACGGCTGGGTCCTGCTGCGCTCACCCGAGTCCTACACCTGGCTCGACAGCCTCGACCTCGCCATCCATGAGACCGGGCACCTGGTCTTCGCCTTCGGGGGAGAGCTGCTCACCCTGTTGGGCGGGACGTTGCTGCAGCTCCTGGTGCCGGTCGCCTTCGCCTTCGCACTGTGGCGCCGGGGCGATCGTCACGGCGCGACCGTTCCGCTCTGGTGGCTGGGACAGAGCTGCTGGAACGTCTCCGTGTACATCAAGGACGCGCGGGCGCAGGAGCTGCCGCTGGTCGGCGGCGGCGAGCACGACTGGGCCATCCTGCTGGGCGAGATGGCGCTGTTGCCGCGAGACCAGGCGATCGGTGGAGCGGTGTACCTTGCGGGCGTCCTCGTCTATGGCGTCGCCATCGTGGCCGGCTGGAAGATCCTCACTTCGGATGGGAGGCACCTGAGTCATGAAGACCGCGCTGCTCCTGCTCCTCCTCCTTCCTACGGCGGCTGAGGCGCAGGAGCTTCGCTTCCTCGACCCCCCGGCGCTGCCGCCGGCCAAGGGCTACACGCACGTGGTGGAAGTCCCGGCCGGGTACCGCCTCGCTTTCCTGTCGGGCCAGGTCGCCCTCGACTCCGCCGGCGCGCTCCGCCCCGGCGCCGATTTCCGGGCGCAGGCGACCCAGGTCTTCGAGAACCTGGGCGCAGGCCTCGCGGCGGCGGGAGCGGACTTCGACGACGTCGTGAAGCTCAACTTCTACATCCTCGACGCCCGTCAGATCCCCGTGCTGCGCGAGGTTCGGGACCGGTACGTCAACCTGGCCGCTCCCCCCGCCAGCACCCTGGTGCAGGTGAGCCGGTTGTTCCGCGACGACATCCTCCTCGAAGTGGAGGCGATCGCGGCGGTGCGGGCGGAGCCGGCCCGATGAGGATCGCGATCGGTTCGGATCACGCCGGCTTCCGCTACAAGGAGCGGCTCCGGCAGGCGCTGGCCGGGGAGGGGCACGAGGTGACCGACTTCGGAACCGATTCGGACCAGCCGGTGGACTATCCGCTGGTGATCCGGCCGGTGGCGGAGGCCGTGGCCGCCGGCCGCTTCGACCGGGGCATCGTCCTCGGCGGCTCCGGGAACGGCGAGGCGATCGTGGCCAACCGGGTCCGCGGAGTGCGCTGCACGCTGTGCTGGAACGTCGACTCCGCGCGGCTGGCCCGGGAGCACAACGATGCCAACGTCCTGTCGCTCGGCGAGCGCCTGATCGCGCCGGAAGACCTGCTGCCGATCGTGCGCACCTGGCTCAGCACGCCCTTCGAGGGCGGACGGCACGCGCGTCGGGTGGCCCAGATCGACGGCGGTGCCCCATGAAGCCCCGCATCACCCTCTTGACTCTCGGCGTGGACGACCTGGAGCGGGCCGTGACCTTCTACCGGGACGGACTCGGCCTCTCGACCAAGGGGATCGTCGGCGGTGAGTTCGAAAATGGAGCGGTGGCCTTCTTCGAGCTGCAGTCCGGACTCCAGCTCGCCCTCTGGCCCAGGGCCTCCATCGCGCACGACACCGGGCTTCCGGTGGCGCCGCGCTGCCCCACCGACCTCACCATCGGCCACAACGTGCGGAGCCCAGGGGAGGTGGACGAGGTGATGGAGCAAGCCCAACGTGCCGGCGCGAAGATCGTGAAGCCGGCGGAGAAGACGTTCTGGGGCGGGTACGCGGGCTACTTCCAGGATCCCGACGACCACCTGTGGGAGGTGGCCTGGAATCCTGCGATGCTGCCCGCCGACTAGGACCTGTCGGACCCAGCCCGACCTAGCCGCCCGCCATCGCTCCCACCACCAGCAGCGGCTCCGCCCCCGAGGCAACCGCCTCGGGGAGCGGGTCGTCCGGCGGCTCGTGCGAGAGATCCTGCTCGCAGGCGAAGAACCGCACGAACGGTCGCCGCCGCCGAGTCGTGTGCCCCCGGATCGTCCCGCGAAGCATCGGGTACCTGGCCTCCAGGGCGTCCAGCACCCGCGCCAGCGTCGCCGTTTCCCCCACCTCGAGCGCGACCTCCTCGCCTACTCGGGCGAGCGTGCGGAGGTGCTGCGGCAGCACGACCCGGATCATGGCAGGACCTGCACCTCGACCGACAACACCGCCGGCAGATCGCGCACGATCGGGTTCCAGCTGTCGCCGCCGTCCGCCGAGGCATAGACCTGGCCGCCGGTGGTTCCGAAGTAGATCCCGCACGGATCCAGCGAGTCCACCGCCATGGCATCGCGCAGCACGTTGACGTAGCAGTCGCGCTGTGGCAGGCCCCGGGTGAGCGCCTCCCACTCCCCGCCGCCGCTGCGGCTGCGGTACACCCGCAGCTTTCCCTCCGGCGGGAAGTGCTCCGAGTCGCTCTTGATGGGCACCACGTAGATCGTCTCCGGCTCGTGGGCGTGCACGCCGATGGGGAAGCCGAAGTCGCTCGGCAGATTCCCGCTGACCTCGGCCCAGGATTCGCCTGCGTCGTCGCTCCGCATCACATCCCAGTGCTTCTGCATGAACAGGACCTCCGGCCGGGACGGGTGCATGGCGATGCGGTGCACGCAGTGGCCGACCTCCGCGTCGGGGTCGGGGA
>JGI10216J12902_102823306_pt1 | contig 16980 bp, 12 predicted proteins | sample KanNatreferecore_FD_12902 | JGI IMG/M metagenome (IMG submission 12902)
TTTATGGACGTGAAGCTTCCAAATCTGGGTGAAGGCGCTGACAGCGGCACGGTTGTCGGCATTCTTGTGAAGCCCGGAGCGCAGATTAAGAAAGGGCAGAGCATCATCGAACTGGAGACTGGTAAAGCGGTCGCGCCCATCCCCTCGCCCGCCGCCGGCACGGTCACGAACATCCGCGTGAAGGAAGGCGAAAAGATTTCAGTCGGCGCGGTGATTTTGAGTCTCGACGAAGCGGCGGGTGGGACGAGCACCGCGACGACAGCGGCACCCGGTGCGGCTCCCGAGAAAAAGCCGGCGGCGAAACCCGCGCCGAAGAAAGCTGAAGCTGAGCCCGAAGAAGAAGCAGCGACAGAAGAGAGCGCCGAGACGGACGAAGGCGAGATCGTGAACGAGAACCCGGTCGCGCCGCCATCGGTCCGCAAAGCGGCGCGCGAACTGGGCATCGACTTGCGGAAGATTCGCGGCAGCGAAAGTGGCGGACGGATTGTTTGGGAGGATTTGCGGAACTACATCGCGCGCTTGGAACACCTCGCCGCGTCGAAAAAAACCGCAAAGGCTGGCGCGCCTGTTGCCACTTCGGCAGAGCCAGTTGATTTCTCGCACTGGGGTTCCATTTACAAACGCCCCATCACGCCACTGCGCAAAGTCATCGCGCAACGGATGACTGAGAGCCGACAATCCATTCCCGAAGTCACTCAGTTCGATGAGGCAGATGTGACTGGGCTCGACGAGTTGCGGAAAAAATATGCGCCGGCTTATGAAGCGAAGGGTGCGCGGCTCACACTGACCTCATTCGTGCTGAAGGCGGTTGTAACCACGCTCAAGAAGCATCCGGCTTTCAACGCCAGCCTCGACGAAATGGCGAACGAGATTGTGTTCAAGGAATATTTTCACCTCGGCCTCGCCGTGGACACCGAAGCCGGGCTGCTCGTGCCGGTCATTCGCGACGTGGACAAGAAAGACCTGCTGCAACTTTCGAAAGACATTGCTGACGTGGCGGCGAAAGCGCGTGACCGCAAACTGGGTCTCGAAGAAATGCGCGGCGGCACGTTCACGATTTCGAATCAGGGCGGCATCGGTGGCGCGCACTTCACGCCCATCATCAATCGCCCTGAAGTCGCCATCCTCGGCTTGGGCCGTGGCGCACTCAAACCGGTGGTGCGCGATGGAAAAATCGAGGCGCGTCTGATGATGCCAATCGCCATCGCCTACGATCATCGCGTCATCGATGGCGGCGCGGCGGCGCGCTTTGCCGTTGATTTGGTGAACGCGTTTCAGTCGTTCAACGAAGCCGACGTCAAAATCTGATTTTCGAAAATGGAAGCTACAAAAGCAGAAGTCATCGTCGTTGGCGGCGGCCCGGGCGGATACGCAGCCGCTTTCTACGCTGCCGATAAAGGGAAGAAAGTCATTCTCATCGAGCAAGAGAAGAATCTTGGCGGGGTGTGCCTGAACCGAGGGTGCATTCCGTCCAAGGCGCTCTTGCACGCGACGCACCACATCAGCGCGGCCAAAGAGTCCGCACATCGCGGCATCGTGTTTGGCGAACCACAGATCAATCTCGACAAACTGCGCGATTGGAAGAACGGCATCATTCAAAAGCTCGCCGGCGGCATCACGACGATTGCCCAGCGGCGCGGCGTGCAGGTGATTCAAGGCCGCGGCTATTTCGAGGATGGCAAGACGCTTCGCGTCGAAACCGCCGATGGGCAGAAGTTTTTCAACTTCGAGCAGGTAATCGTCGCCGTCGGCTCGAAGCCTGCGTTGCCGAAGATTTTCGATCTCGGCAATCCGCGCATCATGACTTCAACAGAGGCGCTCCAGATCGAAGACGTTCCCGAGAACCTGCTCGTGATCGGCGGCGGCTACATCGGAATGGAATTGGGAACTGTCTATGCGACGCTCGGCAGCAAAGTGACCGTCGTGGAGGCGCTCGATTCCATTCTCGCCGGGGGCGATCCCGATCTCGTGCGGCCCGTGGTCCGGTATGCCGAGAAAAATTTCCGCGAAGTCCGGCTCAAGGCCAAGGTTCTCAAGATGGCGACGGTCGGCAAACAGATTGAAGTGACCAGTGAAAAAGATGGCCAGCAGCAAAAAGAAATGTACGACCGCGTGCTGGTTTCGGTGGGGCGCGTCCCGAATGCAGATGACCTCGGACTCGAGAACGCCGGCGTGGAGCGCGACGAGCGTGGATTCATCAAAGTGAACGCGCAGCAGCAAACGAACGTGCAGGGCATTTACGCCATTGGCGACATCGCGGGTGGCGTGATGCTGGCGCACAAAGCGTCACGCGAAGCGCGCGTGGCGGTGGAGAACATCATTGGCGAGATCAGCACGTTTGAAAACGTCGTCATTCCCGCAGTCGTGTTTACCGATCCCGAAGTCGCGTGGTGTGGACTGACTGAGAACGAAGCGAAGGCGAAAGGCATCGAGATTGAAGTCGCGAAGTTCCCGTGGGCCGCGTCGGGCCGCGCACTCAGTTTCGATCGGACGGATGGACTCACCAAGCTCATCGTTGATCCGCAGACTGAACGCATTCTCGGAGTCGGCATTGTGGGAGCTGGAGCCGGTGAACTGATTGCGGAAGGTGTGGTAGCCGTGGAAATGGGCGCGACGGTTGAAGACCTCGCCTTGTGCGTGCATCCGCACCCGACCGTGTCCGAGACGTTGATGGAAGCTGCTGAAGTTTTCTTCGGCACTGCGACGCATGCCTTCACGCGGAAGAAGGCGGAGTAAATTTTACCCACGTTGCAGCCGACGTGAGGAGGCTCTGACTTGTTCCATTCAGATGGAGCCTCCTCAAGTCGTCTGCTACGGGAACTTGGTGGCCGCATTCGTCCTGCTCTTGGCTACGACTGCTTCCGGGCGATACAACTCGCGATTGCTTGCCTGAAATTCAGCTTTGAGCTTCACGCGGAAGGTCGAGAGGTCCACGAGTTCCCAACCGAGAAATTTCCATGCTCCGTTCTGCCCGTCGTGTTCGAATCCGACGGTGAGATGATGGGCGTCGTCGAGAATCTTGTTCGTCTCCCGTTTCGGCTCGAAATAAAACGTGCGCAACGAACTCGTCCGGCTGCCGCGCTCAAAAAGCTTGGGGTCGAGATACAGCACGCGCCCGCTCTTCTTGTCCGCGAGCCGCAAGTCGGGATAGCCGGAACGCTGGCGCGCGCCTGAGGCGAGTTTCGGGAAATCGCACTCGAAACCTTCGATCGCGTTCAACTCCGTCTTCATCGCCGCTTCGAACAGCGCGCTCACTTCATTAATGCGCCGTTTGCTTTGCGCGGGACTGTCTGGCGCGTTCAATTTCCTCAGCACTTCATCCATCGCGCGGCCAATCTTCGCGACCAGTTCGCGATCCACTGCATTCGTCATGTGCAAAGGCACGACGCGGTTGCCCGTCGCGGCGTGAACGACTTCGCTGAACGGCACGCCCTTCAACTCCGCCTCGTCGTTCATCAGCGTCGTGACGATCGACTGCACGTCAGCGGCGAAGGAAGTCAGCGTGAGCGCAAGAACAAGAGCGATGCAGCCGGAGAAACGCATGTGCGCGTTGTAAACTTCTCCGCGACGTGTGCAAGACGCGAATGCGGCGTCGAGATTCCACGAAACGCACGAGGCACGGCGCGCGCGGAGCGACGCGCCCTACCTCGCGCCGAGTTCAAGGTTCGGCTTCCTTGTCCGTATTTCGCTTCAAAATGATTCCCTTCGATTTCCCATCGAGCTGCTGGCGGACCGAGACGGTGCGCTTCTCGATGAAACGTTTAAGCTGATGCGCCCGGCGGTCCGCCCCCATCGAATCCCCGCGCGAGGGCTTCACCGGCCTGTTGCCGATTGCCTGCTCAAACTTGTCCAATCGGAAATCAGATTCAGCGGCAATGGGACCGCGGATTACTGCGCCCAGTTCATCAATGCGCTGATTCAAACGGGCCGGCACAAACAGGCGCGTGGAAAAGTCTTCGAGGTGCGCGCGATAGATGCGCCGAAATTCCTCCACGGCCATCACGCGTTCGAAAAACCGATTCTGCCCCACCCAGGGATGCCAGATGCTGGCCCGCTCTCGTTCCCGTTTCGATCCCAACAAAAAGAACCCACCCCACGCGAGGTCCAGGTCCCACGGGATGAAACCGAACTTGTTCGAGCGCGGGTCGAGGTAAACGTAGAAGTTCTGCCCGTTGGCGAGAATACTGTCGTAGCTCGACAGCAGGACCTCGCCGGCGAGGAAGCGCGCGAACTCGTCCAAATCCAGAAAGTCTCCGAGCCGCTCGGCGAACTCCGCGTCGTTCGCGAAAGAAACTAGCCGCGCGAATTCGATTACGCGGCGTTCCTGTGCCGCCGTCGCTTTGGTTTTCAGATCGTAAATCGCGGAATAAGCAGACCAGTCATCACCGAGGTGCTCGAAGAGTTGGTAGGTGACTGGCTTGAACACTGGCGTCTTCTTTGAAATTCGGTCGGCCACGAACTCTTCATCCACTGGCTCCACCATCACGTAAAGGCCCAGCGGCTTGCGGTCCCACTTCCCGGCCACGCTCATTGTCAGCCACGCGTAAGCCGTGCGCGGCGCCGGCACGCCCGCGTCGCGAAAAAACTCATAGGCGAGCGCGTCACTCATGAAGGAATGATCGGCAATGAGATTGTTGAAGGTCAATTCATCCAGACCGGCGAGTTCTTGCCCCGGCGCGAATTTGTTCAGGTCCAATTTGAACGCCTGCTTCGAACCATACAACGAGCCGAGATAAGTGCCGTTGCCTTTGAAGCGTGTCGCGACGTTCGTGAACGCGACGCCGCCGAATTCGAAATCCGCGTGCGTCCAGTCGAAGTCCCAGCCCAGCACGCCCGCCAGTCCGCTGCGTTGCGCCTTCGGATTGCGCAGCAGCGCCGTGCCGTCCGGCTGGAGAAAATGCGGCAACACTCCGATGTGTTTCGGCTCCAGTGCTTCCCATTGCGCGCGCGAAAATCTCAGATGGGCCACCCAGATGTTCGTCGTCTGGTAAAGATCGCGCGCGCTGCGGACTGACGCGGCACTGAGCCTGCCACTGGCTGTGTCTGCCGGCCACGGTCGCGCCGGTTGCGCCAACTCAGGCACTCGCTTCGCTTCGTTCTTAACCGACCAGACCAGAAACGCCGCGATGGAACGGCTGTGGCCGGAAAGCGAATCGATGTGCCATGCCGTGGCCGCGGCGGCCACCAGCAACACGATGAAAGTTGGAATCCCGATCGCGAATCTTCGCCGCCATCGCTTCCACGCGAGTGTGTTCAATGTGCGACGCGCCAGCTTGAAGGAGGGCCGCTTATCCCGGCTCTCTTCAATCGATTTGAGAATGTCTAAGGCCAGATCGTCCGGAACGGGCGTGGCGCAACCTTCCGCCGCGCAAACCAGCGCCAGCGCGTCGCCATCCAGCGTCACTCCGCATTTGCGGAGACGCTTCGCGAGTTTCTTCAGTCCGTGCTCCGTGCGCTTCCTGACCCGCGGTTCACGCGTGTGGAGAATCTTCGCTGCGGAATTCCATTCGTAATTCAGGAAAGAGCGCAGCAACACCGCGTCCCGCTGCTTCGATGGCAACAGGTCGAGCACCCGATCAATCTCTGGAGAAATTCGAGTCCACGGCGTTTCGTCGGGCGCAACCTCGCCGCGCAGCTTGCGGCCGAACCAACGCCATCGGCCCGTGCGCTTGAGTTTTAGTTTTCCGCACGTCAGCGCCGTGATTTGGAAAAGCCAACCAGCGACCACCGTCTTCTTCCGCAGCCTGCGTGCGCGGCACGCGAAGACCAGGCACACCGCGCGCGCTACCTCCGCCGCGTGGACTGCATCGCCGGTGCGCCGAAACGCCGACGAGTAAACCAGCGCCAAGTAACGCTCGATCACCGGTCGCAGACTCTCCGCGTTCCGTCGGCGCGAAAATGCCGCCAGACATTCTCGATCCGTGGCAATGATGGGTGGAATGGCGCTCATGTCAGATCGACCGTGCCGTGGATTGTACGTCACGTTCTCCTGGCTTCAAGAATCCTCGCGCCTCCCACGCCGGTCACGAACGCTTCACTCTGGCAATGGCCGATCCTTCGTCTCCGGGGCAAGCCAGATAAGCACAAGCCCCAACACGTAAACGAGCGTGATGACCGCGCCGGCTTTGGCGTAGCTGCCGCCATAGTGCGATACCAACTGGCCCTGCCCAAGCGCGCCGACGGCCGCGAGAATTCGACCTGAGTTGAAACTGAGTCCCTGTCCCGTCGCTCGGACACGGGTGGGAAACAGCTCGGGCAAGTATAGCGGAAGCCAGCCATAAAACGCGGCTGTCACTCCGCCAATGCAAAACACGAGCACAAGAAAGCTGGTGCCATACGCGTCCACGCGACGGAACAGGAATTGGCAGAGCAGCAGCGACACCAGTGAAAGTGCGAAATAAGCCGGACGCCGGCCAAATTTTCCCGCCACCACAGCGCCGATCAAACAACCGAACACCGCCCCCACACCGGAGAGAATCTGAGTGACTGCTTTGGCCTGCGGCATTTTGCCCCCGGTCAGTTGGTCTGCCCAGACCGGCAACCATTGCACCGAGCCCCACGTGCCAATCAGCGCGATGGATGCGAAGGCTATGGCCAGCAAGGTAGTCGTCAACAGCGAGGAAGAAAAAATCTCCCGCAGCGGACGCGCGGCACCTTCTTTTTTCACCGACTCTTTCCACCGCTCCGATTCGGGAACAAACCATTGAACGAGCAAGGCGAGAATCGCCGGGGCAGCGCCGGCGACCATGACCCAGCGCCAGTTCTGTTGGGTCACTTTCAACCACAACCCAAACACGGCGATGAGAGCGAATCCGACATTCGCAGCGGCGCCAATGATTCCCGCCAGCAACGGGCGTTTGTCGCGCGGCCACGCCTCCATCACAAGCGCGACACCAAGCGACCATTCTCCACCCATGCCGAACGCGGCAAGAAATCGCAACGCGCCAAGGTGCCACGGTTCCTTCGCGAAGTAGCACAAGCCAGTGAACACCGAATAGGCGAGGATGCTCAGCGTCATCGCGCGAACCCGCCCGATACGATCGCCGAGCCAGCCAAACACGACACCGCCAAAAGCTGCGCCGATCAGAAACAGCGCCGTAATCCTTCCCATCCACAATCCAACGAATTTGTCCGGTGACACACCTTCAGCCCCGGCGGCCATCATGTCCTGCAAGGCTGGCCGCGCGACCAGCGGGAAGACACCCATCTCCAATCCATCGAACATCCAGCCCAGGAAAGCGGCGGCGAGCACGAGATACTGGTTGCGTCGCGTGTTGTCTTTCATGAATGCGCGATGCTAGTGGAACGCATTCCCGCGGAGCTAGAGCAATCAACGCGCAAGTATGTTCTTCGTTGCTGCGGCGGGCCAGCGACGGTCTGGTTTGACGCGACCATTCAGTTTTGTGAGGCTCGCCGCGCTGTATGGAAATCAAGAAGGCGATCATTACCGCCGCCGGAAAAAACCAGCGCACGCTGCCGTTGCAAACACTCGTGGACCGTGATGGCACGGCCAAGACGGCGCTTCGCATCATCATCGAGGAAGTTCTCCAGGCCGGCATCGATGAAATCGCGCTCGTTATTTCGCCGGGAGATCAAAAGGCGTACGAGACCGCGGCGGGCGCTCACGTTTCACGGCTGACGTTCGTTGAGCAATCGCAGGCGCTGGGCTATGGGCACGCCGTTCATTGCGCGAAAGATTTTGCCGGGGGCAATCCATTCCTGTTGCTCGTCGGAGATCATCTTTACGTCAGCCGGACGCAGAAGCGTTGCGCGCAACAGCTTGTCGAAATGGCGCGCGAACAAAAGTGCGCCGTCTCCGGAGTGCAGGCGACGCATGAGAGCAAGCTTCCGTTCTACGGCGCGATTGGAGGGAAACTGGTGGCCGGTTCGCAATCTCTCTACGAAATCGACGACGTGCTGGAGAAACCGACACCGACGGAAGCGGAGCAACGCATCATCGTGCCCGGATTGCGCGCCGGACATTATCTCTGCTTTTTCGGAATGCACGTGCTCACGCCGGCGTTGATGGAATTGCTGACCCAACTCGTGGCGAAGAACAAAAGCGGCGGAGTGCATCTCACCACGGCGCTGTCGCAGCTCGCGAATCACGAACGCTATCTCGCTTACGAAGTGGCCGGACGCCGTTACGACATCGGGTTGAAATACGGCCTGCTCACCGCGCAACTCGCGCTCGCACTCGATGGACAGGACCGCGATGAAGTGTTGACCGGCCTCGTGGAACTGCTTGCGGTCAGGGGAATGAAATGAGCAGCCGCCTGACGGAGATCATTACGGCGAGCGATCCCGCGGTGCGCAATCAGTCACTCGACGCCGTGTGCCGCGGCGCTTCGCTGGACCAACTGCTCGCCGAGTGCACGGCGCTCGATACGTTTCGACGGCGGAGTGAGAATCTTTACGAACGGGTGCGCGCGCTGTTCTTCCTTTATGCGATTCATCGCTTTCATATCCCGCGAATTCCGGGACTGAATCAGCGGGGGCTGATTCCGTTTCACGGCTACGCGCATTTGCTGCAACGGCGATTCGAGGAGGCCATCGACGAATTTCTCTCGATTCAACAACGCGAAGGTCCCAGCGACGCCATCTCCAGTGCGCTGGCCGTGGCGTATCATCGGCTCGCCTTTCAAACGCTCGCGGACCAGGTGCGGCGCAGCGTGCGCTCGGTGCGTGGCAACCAATGGATGTTCCGCATGGGGCATCCGGGCGATCAGCCGTTGCGCATTCGGCCGGAACTTCTCCAGCTATCCACCGAAGGCACGTATCCGATTCTTCGCGAACGAACGCCCGTTCGCATGGACCTGACGCACAGCGGTTGGAGTGACATCTTTTTCTTGGGAATGGATTTTCCCGAAGGCGCGCGGGTGTTGAACGTGTCCATCGATCTCGGCGTTCATGGGCGCGACGCCGCACCGCGTCCGCCGGTTGAAAGTTATTTGCGCGTCATCGAGGAGCCGGTGCTGCGGTTGACGAGCGTGGACCTCGGCGCGACTGCGGACATCTCGAACCTCTCCGAGGTTTTCGACTTCGCGAAAGATTATCTCGGTTTGTTAAAGGCGGCGGTGATCGCCTCCGGCATTGTTCCGCCTGGCATCGAAGGCTCGGGTCAAAGTCTGGCTGCGTTGTTGGAACGCATTGTCGGCGCGGGCCACGGACTCGAAATCGTCAGCAACGTGAACAACATCCCGAAGGGTTCGCGCCTCGCGGTCTCCACAAACCTGCTGGCGTGTTTGATTGGCGCCTGTATGAGAGCGACCGGCCAGGCCGCGTCGCTCACGGGTCAGCTTCAGGAGAATGAACGCCGGCTGGCGCTCGCCCGTGCCATTCTCGGCGAGTGGATTGGCGGCTCCGGCGGCGGCTGGCAGGACAGCGGCGGCGTGTGGCCGGGCATCAAGTTGATCGAGGGCGTGCTGGCAAGTGAGAGCGATCCGGAGTTTGGCATCAGTCGCGGACGACTGATGCCCAGGCATAAGGTTTTCGGGAGCAAAGAAATCTCCAACAAAGCGCGGCAACAACTTCAAGAAAGCCTCGTGCTCGTTCACGGTGGTATGGCGCAAAACGTTGGTCCCATTCTCGAAATGGTGACCGAAAAATATCTGCTGCGGTCCGAAGCCGAATGGAACGCGCGCCAGCAGGCGCTCGGAATTCTCGATGAAATTCTCGCGGCGCTGAAGCGCGGCGATGTTCCCGCCATCGGCGCGGCGACAACTCGAAACTTCACTCAGCCAATCCAGGCGATCATTCCCTGGGCGAGCACCGCGTACACGGAGTTGCTCATTGAACGAGCGGCGCGGGAATTCGGAAAAGACTTCTGGGGCTTCTGGATGCTGGGTGGCATGTCCGGCGGCGGAATGGGATTCATTTTCGCGCCGGAAAAAAAATCCGCGGCGCAGGAGCGGATTCAGGAAATCATGTCGACGACGAAGCGCGAACTGTCCGCGGCCCTGCCCTTCGCCATGGAACCCGTCGTGTACGACTTCGCCATCAATGAACACGGCACGTTTGCGGATTTGCTCAGCGGCGACACCGCGTTGATGCCGGCGAACTACTATGCGTTGACCGTGCCACGTTTATTGCGGCAGGAATTGCGCACGCTCTCGCCGCTGCGCCGAGCGGAACTCGATCGGTTCGGCGCCGCCTGCCGCAACAAACCGGAATTGCGCGGCATGGTTCAAACGCTGTTCGATCAAATGCTCCCGCGCGGCAAAGAAGATTCAGCGGCCGATCAAACGCTTCATGCGCTGCTGGATGAATTCGGTTTCGATCGCACGCAGCACGAACAGATTCGCTCCGACCTGCGAGACGCGCGCATCGGCCTCGCACAAAATCGTCTGGCGACCAGCGCCATCATTGAAGACGTCCGCGCGGAAGATGTGACGGATACGACTCATCCGTCCCATCTGGAGAAAGTCAACGCGCTGCAGATGGTCGGAAGAGCAGCACTTGCTTCCGGTGAACTCGCGGTCGTCACATTGGCTGCCGGTGCCGGCAGCCGCTGGACGCAAGGTGCGGGGGTGGTGAAGGCACTGCATCCGTTTTGCAAACTCGCTGGCAAACACCGAACGTTCATCGAAACGCACCTGGCCAAGAGCCGCCGCGTGGGTCGCCACACCGGCCCGCCTTTGCCGCACGTGTTCACGACGAGCTATCTCACACACGAACCCACGAAAGAATTTTTGCGGCGCGCGAACAACTACGGCTACGAAGGTCCCCTGCTCCTATCGCCCGGAAAATCCATTGGCCTGCGGCTCGTGCCGATGGTGCGCGACCTTCGCTTCGCGTGGGAAGAGATGCCGCAGCAGGTTCTCGATGAGCAGCAGCAGAAAGTGCGCGACAGTTTGCGCACGGCGCTCATCAATTGGGCGCACAGCGCGGGCGAAGGTTGGGATTACACGGACAACATTCCACTCCAATGCCTGCACCCGGTCGGCCATTGGTATGAAGTGCCGAACCTTTTTCGCAACGGCGTGCTGCTGCAACTTCTCGAACAGCGCCCGCACCTTCAGCACTTGCTGCTGCACAACATCGATACCGTCGGCACCGACGTTGATCCCGCGTTGCTCGGTCTGCACATCGAAAGCGACGCGTGCCTGAGTTTCGAAATGATCACGCGCCGCATCGATGACCGCGGCGGCGGACTCGCGCGCGTGAATGGCCGGCCGCGCATTCTTGAAGGACTCGCCATGCCACGCGAGGAAGATGAATTCGCCTTGTCATACTACAACTCGATGACGACGTGGATTCACATCGACAAACTGCTCGGCACGTTCGGCCTTACGCGCGACGATCTGGCTAACGAGGAAAAGGTTGCCACGGCCATTCGCGATCTGGCCGCGAAGATGCCGACATACATCACGCTCAAGGACGTGAAGAAACGCTGGGGCCACGGCCAGGAAGATGTTTTTCCCGTCGCGCAATGGGAGAAACTTTGGAGCGACATGACGCGCCTGCCGGAGATCGAATGCCGCTATTTCGTCGTGCCGCGCGTGCGAGGGCAACAGCTCAAAGACCAGGCGCAACTCGATGGCTGGCTGAGGGACGGCTCGGCGGCCCACGTCGAATCACTTTGCGAGTGGTCGTGAACCCGGCCGCGCTATCGTGAAACTCTTCTACACAGGCCCGGTGATTAATACGGAGATGCTCGTGTCCATGCTCGAAAAACACGGCATCAATGCGACTCAGCAAATCATGGCTGGCGAAACGGACGACGCGGAGGATTTGAACCGCACCGCGCAAGTGTTCGTGCCGGAAGCCGATTACGAACGCGCTCATCGGCTCTTTTACGCCGAGCGCGAAGATGAATTGTAGAAGGCAAGGACCTCAGTTGGCCTTCTCGACAGAGAGCAGTTCCACGTCAAAGATGAGCGCGCTGTTCGGACCGATTTGCCCGCCGGCGCCGCGTTCACCGTAAGCGAGCTTCGATGGGATATAGACCTGCCACTTGTCGCCTTCCTTCATCAGTTGCAGCACTTCGGTCCATCCGGCAATCACTTGATCGACGCCGAAAGTGGCAGGCTGACCGCGATCGACCGAACTGTCGAATATCGTGCCGTCAATGAGTGTGCCGTGGTAATGCACCTTCACGGTGTCTGTGGATTTCGGGGTCCTGCCTTTGCCGTCGCCGGACTTGATGACTTTGTATTGCAAGCCGCTGGCTGTGGTCTTCACGCCTTCCTTCTTCGCGTTCGCAGCCAGAAAATCCTGGCCGGCCTTGAGATTTTTGGGGGCGGCTTCCTGTTGCTTGGCCTCCATCTCCTGTTGCTTGGCCTGCATCCTGGCCATCATCTGCGTGCGAAACTCATTGATGACCTGCTTCGCTTCGGCTTCGTTCAGTTGCGGTTTCCCAGCCAGCGCATCGGCGATTCCGGCAGCGAGTGTTTTGGCATCGACGTCGATCTCCTGGCGCTTGAAGTTCGCGCCAATGTCCATGCCGATGGCGTAGCTGATCTTTTGCTTCGTGTCTTTGAGTTCCAGTTTTTCCTGCGCCTGGACTACTGCCGCAAATAATGCGGTGATGACGAGAAAGGTGATTCGATTTGCAATCATGTTTTTTTGTTCCGGCGCAGGTGTTCTGGACTGTGCCGGCGCGAACACTCGGCCACGAAACATCGCCGGTCAAGCAATGGTCGGAGCGAATCAATTCCGCTCACGGCCGCGGGCAATCATCCAGAACTGCAACACTTGCAAAAGCGTGACGACCAAAGCTGCCACGTAGGTCATGGCGGCAGCGCTGAGCACTTTGCTCACGGCCGGGCCTTCTGTTTGACGAATCAGGCCCAGCCGCAGCAATTGCTCCTTTGCGCGCCGGCTCGCATCGAATTCCACCGGCAACGTCACCAGTTGGAACAGAGCTATGACGATGAAAACGATAATCGCGATGTTCACGAACAAGGGCACCCGGAAAACCAAGCCCAGCAGGACGATGATGGGCGCCGCACCGCTGGCGAACTGTGTGAGTGGCACGATGGCCATGCGAATGTTCAGAGGAGCGTATGCAGCCTTGTCTTGCAGCGCATGTCCCGCCTCATGCGCTGCCACTCCCACTGCGGCCAGCGATGTGCCGTGATAATTCTCCGAAGAGATGAAGAGCGCCTTCTTCTTCGGATCGTAATGGTCCGTGAGATGGCCGGGCGTTTCCTCAACCGGCATGTTGTGCAAGCCGGCTGAATCAAGAATCTCACGGGCGGCCTGGGCCCCCGTCATGCCCGCAGCATTGCCTACTCGACTATACCGGCCGTAAGCAGACGACAGTTTCATCTGTGCGTACATGCCCAGAAGCACACCGGGAATAGCCAGCCACCAGTACTCCATGACAATAAACCCAACCATCATAATCTTTCGTTCCCTTCAATCCGTTCGTTTGAACCGCGTTCAACCATCGCGCAAGTCGCGCGGAGTGTGTAATGGAAATTCGCCGACGATTTCCAGCGGAAGTGAGCGCCGGCACATTTGCGCTCGACGCCAATCCAATGAACATTGCGCCGAACAAGGAGCAGCAGTGATTGAAGAACCGATTCAGCAGCGAGGCCAGGCAGCCTCTGTCCGGCACAAGAAACCGAAAGTTCCGCACTCGGAATGGGCGGAGCACATCCCCGACAACGAATGGGCGATTTACGAACGGGCCATCGGCGCGTTGCGCAAGGTCAACCGTCCCTTTCTGCTGGCCGGCGCGTTTGGTCTCGCGGCTTACACGGGCCGCTGGCGCAACACGAAGGACATCGACTTCTATGTTTTGCCAGATGACCGCCAGCCGTTGATCGACGCGCTGACGCAGGCGGGGTTCGTCGATTATTACGACAAGCTTCCGTACCAGCGGCACTGGATTTATCGCGCATGGAAGGACGACTGCATCGTGGACATCATCTGGGCGATGGCGAACCAGCGTGCTGACGTGGACGAGCAATGGTTTGATCGCGCGCCGCAAATCACGGTGCATGGCGAGACGCTGGACGTGGCGCCCGCGGAGGAGCTTCTTTGGTGCAAGCTTTACGTGATGCAGAAGGACCGTTGTGACTGGCCGGACGTGGTAAACCTGATTCACGCCAAAGGCGACACATTGGATTGGGAACATCTCATAGAAAGAGTGGGTGATGATCTGCCGCTGCTGATCGGACTGCTCAATGTGTACTGCTGGTTGTGCCCGGGCAGCGAACTGAAGTTGCCGCAGCAAATGCGCGCGGTGCTGGCCCATTGTGCACAGATAAACGGTAATGCAGAAGACCAATGCCACATCAATTGGCTGGATAGCCGGCCGTGGTTCGTGCCGCGGAAAAATGTTTCGTGAGAGGAGGACCTGATGCTCGTAGGCGCCATGAATCATCCGGCCCGAAACGTGATCGAAGAACTCACGTGGATGGTCGCGATGGAACTGGATTTCATCGACCTGACGCTCGAGCCGCCCACCGCGGCAAGCTGGCGCGTGGACGCAAAGGAAATTCGCCGCGCGCTGGATGACTTCGGCATGGAGGTGGTGGGCCACACCGCTTACTACCTGCCGTTGGCATCGCCCTTCGAGGAAGTGCGGCGTGCGGTGGTTGAGGAATTGAAGCGCTGCCTGGATCGCTTTTCCATCCTGGGCGCGAAGTGGATGAACCTGCACCCGGACCGCTATGCGCCAATGCACGATCGGAATTTCATCATCGAGCGAAACGTGCTGACCATTTCCGAACTGTTGCCGGTCTCGCGCGATTGCGGCGTAGGTCTAATGATTGAGAACCTGCCGGGCGATTGGAACACTGTATTGCAACTCTCGCAGTTGCTCGATCCCATTCCCGAACTCGGACTGCACCTGGACATCGGCCACGCGAACCTGCGCGTCCAACGAAACGTCACGGATGAAATTCTTCGGGCTTACGGCTCGCGCCTGCGCCACGTTCATCTGCACGATAACAAAGGCGGCGACGCCGATCTGCATCTGCCGCTCGGTTGCGGGAACATCAACGTGCCGCACCATCTTCAATTACTGCGCTCGAATGGCTACGACGGGACGATCACGCTGGAAGTTTTTTCCGAGGACAAACATTACCTCGCTTACAGCCGCGACGTGTTGCGGAGGATTTGGGATGAAGTCGCGCCGCTGGCCGCCCCTGTGAAGACGAACGTGTCATCGCCACAGGCGGCATGTTTCAGCTAGCCTGCATTCTCATCGGGGCGCGGCTGTGTCGTCCTCGACCAGCCGCAGCAACGTTGTTTCGCGCGGGTGCTGCGGCTGGTCCGCGACACAGCCGCGCTCCGACGCCGTGCCGCACTCCCACGCTCACTGTGAGAAATGCAGGCTAACGGGATGGACGAACGGGCCTGTTCCCCTAACTCAAGCGCGGCACTTGCCCGGCATTTTTCCTTTCGGTAGGTTGCGCTCGTTATGGATGACAATTTCACCACGCCGCCGTCCACTCCTCCGCCGGGACCAGCTCCGGCCACGCCGCAGCAACAGCCGCCGCCATTGCGGCAGACACCGCCGCCGGCATTCACACAACCGGTTTATGTTCCGGTTGCCCGCGCCCGCAGCGGACGTGGCTGGAAAATCTTCGGACTGCTGATGCTCGTGCTGCTTCTCTGTTCGCTCGTCTTCAATCCGTTCCACTTTCTGTTCAGCATGATGAAGGGTGAGCCTACGCTTCAGGTGCATCACACCACCGCGCCGCGTTTGCAGGAGGCGTGGATCAAGGACAACAACAGCCGGAACAAGATCGCGGTGATTCCGATCGAAGGAATCATCACATCGCAAAGCATGGGACGCGGCGGGAACAACATGGTGGACATTGTCGAAGAACAGTTCCGGCGCGCCGCCGAGGACAGGAACGTGAAGGCCGTCGTCCTCAAAGTGAATTCGCCGGGTGGCGAAGTGCTCGCGAGCGATGACATCTACAACATCATCGCGCGGTTCCAGGAGAAGAGCACCAAGCCGGTCGTCGCGGCGATGGGGAGCCTCGCGGCGTCTGGCGGCTATTACGTATCCGCGCCGTGCCAATGGATTGTCGCGAACGAGATGACGATCACCGGCAGCATCGGCGTGATCATGCACGGCTACAATTTCCGCGGCTTGATGGACAAAGTCGGCATCCGCCCCGAAGTCTTCAAGAGCGGCAAGTACAAGGACATGCTCAGCTTCGATAAGCGCGAGGAGGAAATCACTCAGGAAGAGCGCGACATGATTCAATCGATGGTGAACGAGACCTTCGACAGATTTAAGACCATCGTGTCCGAAGGCCGCGCCGGTGCGGCGAAAAAAAATGTCGGCGCTACGGAATTTGGCCGCACGCTGGCCGAAAACTGGCAGCAGTATGCCGATGGGAGAATTCTTTCCGGCAAGGAAGCGCTGCAGCACGGTTTCATCGATGAACTTGGAAATTTCGAGGCCGCGCTCGCACGCGCGCGGAAGCTCGCGAAAATTCCCGACGCCAATGTGGTCGAGTACCAGCCGATCTTCGACCTCGGCGATTTGTTCGGCATCTTCGGCCAAAGCGAAGCGCGCACGCTCAAGATCGATGTGGGACTCGACACGCTGAAATTGCAGACGGGCCGGTTGTATTTCCTCTGTCCGCTCGTTCTGCCGCGGTGAAAAACGTCACCGTCATCGATCATCCGCTCGTCCAGCACAGCCTTACGCGGCTGCGCCATGACGGAACGAAGCCAGAGGAATTTCGCCGCTGCCTCGCCGAAGTCGCCACGCTGATGGTCTATGAAGCCACGCGTTCGTTCCCTACGAAAAAGGTCCGCGTCAATACTCCGCTCGCGGCGACGAACGGCTACGAGTTGGAGCGCGAAGTGATTCTCGTTCCCGTGTTGCGCGCGGGACTCGGAATGTTGCCGTCGATTCTGCAACTCATCCCGCACGCGCGTGTTGGATTCATCGGATTGAAACGGCACGAAGAAACTCTCGAGGCGGCGGCCTATCATAAAAGCTTGCCAGAAAATTTGCGCGGGTTTGAAATCATTCTCATCGACCCAATGCTCGCAACCGGC
>JGI10216J12902_101195411_pt1 | contig 16922 bp, 20 predicted proteins | sample KanNatreferecore_FD_12902 | JGI IMG/M metagenome (IMG submission 12902)
GACTGATGTCAGAAAGAAAAGGTAAGCTGCGGTACGGCTTGCATGTATTGGCTAGTTTCAAGCCATTGCTCCGGGGTAGGCTTGGCATAAGTCCTAACGAGCTTTGGCCCGTGATCCATAAGTTTCTCTGCATGTTCTTCCTTTATGCCCGCGTTCTCTAACACGGTCCGGTAGTGCTGCCGTAACGAATGATTAAGCATTGTTTCCTTTCTGTCCTGCCTTTCAGTAGGCTTTCGCAGGCCCGTCCTTACCAACACCCGCCATACTGCCATGATATGAGCGCCCTTACCTGCCGCTGTCGTGGCATTGTGGTAGTTGAAAAAGACATGATCACCTTTGGCTTTCTTGACTAAACGGGCCATCAAAGCCGAGGTTTGAGGGGTCAAAAAGGTAAGATATTCGGTCCTCGTCTTGGTTATATCCCCTGGGATGTTAATCCTTGGTGGGTCTGCAGTTATGTCAAAGTCTTGAAATCGAAGGGCCAAAGCCTCTCTCGCCCTCATACCGGTTCCGGCTAGGAGCATGATGTAAGTCTTGACTCGAATATCCTCACATGCCTGTAGGATTTCACGAATGTCCTGTCTGTCTATAGGCTCTTTGTGCCTCCGGATAGTGCGGGGCAACTTTAATTTCGTCTTTAACTTGTTGTCGCTGACCTCTACGTCATGAAAGAGCAAGAGCATTTTTAAGACATTCACGCGCTTTTTCAGGCTGCTCGCGCCTTTTCCATTCGCTTGGGCCTCTATGAATATAGGAAGCATAGCTACCAAGGAGGGCATAGACATCGACCCTGCCTTTCTTTACCTCATTTAAAAGCTGGCTGACGGTCTTTTTGTGGGTTTGTGTGGTGTATCTGATGAAAGGATATAGCCTAAATCGGTAACTTTCTGAGGTACTGGCGCTCATAGTTGAGGTAGAAGCAAGAAACGATTGGATATTGGGGTCTAGGGGCTGTGGCGCCTGCCGCATACCGCTTAGGTAGGACGGTAGGATATGAGTTTTCGGGTCATCCTGCAAGGATTAACGTCGCAAGATTCGGCAGTCCGGTAAATTTTCTTCATTTTTCCGCCTACGCAGGCGTATAATAGGGGGACTGTTACTTCGTCATCATCCTGCAACACCTAGGGCAGTATTGCAAGGGGTAAAAATTCTTTGGTGGCGAAAGTTTCGCCACCGACTGCAGGATGTCCGGAATTACTCGATCACATGGACGCTATGAAAACTCTGCTTGCATTTTGGGCAGTGGGCGTGGACGCTCATGCACTCAATGCAAAAGTCCGCGGCCCCAAGAAATTCAGATTCGTCGCCACGGTAAAAGCAGTGCTCGCAAAACCGCTTGGCCAACCTTACCTCACCGGTGGTTTTCATGGATTTAACCTTTTAGAGTGTGCAATATTAATTCTTCTTACTGCTTTTCGCACCTTTTTCCTTGAGGAGCGCCATCACCTTGTCGCGTATCCTTTCAGTGGGCGCCTTGGGGGTCGTGGACAGGCAGAGTATGTTGTCCTTGAGTGGAAACGTCATCAGCTTTACCTTGTCGTGCTCTGTCACGCTGTATCGAAACTCGCCCAGCTTTTCCTTGAACTGGCGGAGGGTGATGACGTTTGAGAGGGACTGGACATACATCTGCTGCTCGGCGGTGCCGTTGAGCAGTGGCTGTATGCCCTTCTGGAATCCGCCCTCTATGACTTCGCCGTTGTTGTTGACCACGCCGGCAAAGCGGATGTTCTTATCAAGTTTGATAACCCTCTCGCAGAGGTTGCCTTGCATGCCCGTAAAAAGCAGGCAGGGCTATAAATCGTTTAGTCCGACATCCTGATCTCTACTTCGTGACCTTCTCGTATGTGCGAAGAATAGTGGACATGCACAAGCTCGTTGACGTCGGCGTCGGTGAAATACTTTATCGCATAGCGGGCCAGCACTCGCTTGCAGTCGGCACAATAGACTTCTTTAAAGCGCGCCGTCATCCTTTTTCACTATCGAAGTGTCGTGCCTATTCTGCGCAAACCGCATCTTGGACGCCTTGTAGTATATCACTTCGCCGCGCCTCTCTATCACTGCCGCGACTGCCTCCTTGCCCATCTTTTCTATCTGCTCGACCGCGCCTGCAAAGCTTTTCGCCGTGATGCTTGCGCCCTCGCTTATCCCAAACACGACGTACCTGGCCGGCTTGATTTCGTATTCTCCGCGCTCGTAGACGCGAAAGTCGTCGCCAAACCCAAAGCCTTCCTTTGCCACATATCCGCGGCTGCGCAGGTCGCGGTATACCAGAAATTTTGTCATGATGTTCCTGTCGTACTTTAGCAACATTTCAAACATAGATTCAAAGGTAATCTTTTTGCCGGCAACTTCAAGGCGCCCAGTATGCAGCAGGTAAAGCGCCTCGTACGGCTTTAGCACGTATTCCTGCCCTTCCTTTTCGCCAAAGCCCTTGGTGCGCAGCTCGTCCTGCGACCTTGTCTCGTCGACCAGGACCTTGGCGCCGCCTGCAAGGCGCGCCTCAACCATCGGGATAGCCTCGGGCTCTTTGCCTGATGGCGGAGCAGAGGACATAACGATTAAATCAGAGCAAACTTCCACATTTAAGCATTCAAACTTAGTGATAGATATGAAGGGAGTTAATTATCGTGAGACGCGTGGAATGCCTTATGTGAGGCGCGAATACATTGCAGGCAAGCCCCAGATAAAAATCGCCAGGTTCGCATCCGGCCAGGCCAGCCCCAATTATGATTACAAGCTCGAGCTCATCGTGACTGAAAAGATGCAGATCCGCCACAACGCACTCGAGGCAGCCAGGCTGGCTGCAAACAAGCGCATGGCGACTGTCGGCGACATGACATTCTTTTCCATGCTAAAGGTCTACCCGCACGTGATCCTCAGGGAGAACAAAATGATCGCAACGGCAGGTGCGGACCGTCTGCAGGAAGGCATGCGCCGCGCGTTCGGCAAGGCAACGGGCCTTGCAGCAAGGGTTAGGCCGGGCCAAGTCATATTCGAAGCCTATGTCACCGCAGGAAACTTGGCCCTTGCAAAGGATGGGTTCAAGGTCGCTTCAAGCAAGCTAGGCTGCCCGACGCAAACGAGAGTCACCCAGATCAAAGAGCAAGTGGCAAAGGCAGAGGAATAAACCCCTCCTCTTTCTTACAGTTTTGCAGTCAACGTCTTTACGCTGTCAATGTCGCATGCGCTGCCCTTGCCGCCCGTGCTCTTGCAGAGGAGAGCAGTGATGTTGTCTATCTCTGCCCGCATCGCCTTTCCGGTCGCAGAGTTTGGGTTGTCAAGCTCTGCCCTGACCGCATCGTGCAACATTTCTTGTATCATTTCTGGCGTAAAGCCGGCACCCACCTGCATGTACTGGCCATCTACCAGTAAGAAGGGGATCATCTGGTCTGGGTTGTACATGTCGAGGATTTCATAGTCCTTTTCGTCGAGCTCTTGCAGGGGTTCAAAGTTGCGGTCGGCAGTCTCTTTTCCCATAAACTCGACCGCGTCGCTCTCAAATTTTGCCCGCGCAAGGTTGAACGTGGGAACGTTGAGGTACTTTTCGTCGTGCCCCGCGCTCTTGTCTTCCACCAGGCCGTCCCACTTGCCGAATCGCTCCAGTGCCTTTACAACGGCCCAGCGCTCGGCCGCGCAGAAGGGACAAAAGCCGGCGCCCATGAAATAGACAAGCGACTTGCCGCCAGGCCTCTTTAGCGGTTGGTCGGTGACGTGCATGAACTTGCCAAGGACCCTTTTTGGGACGAAACTCACGTGCAGTTATCGCTGCGCATTTTTATTAAATGTTGGCTTGACTTGCGCGTGCCAGTATTGCGGGTTTGTTTGGCTAAAATAAACATCCACGATAGAGCATGCGCGCACAAAGATAATTAACCGCCAAGATTTTACCGGGCTTGTCCTTTGGCTCTGAAGACACTTTCGGATCTCGAAGACGGCAGGTTTAACGGCAAGCGCGTGCTTGTCAGGGTCGATTTCAACGTGAGCGTGAGTAACGGCCACGTAGGCGAGGACTATCGCATCCGCATGAGCATCCCCACCGTTGAGTATCTCGCAAAGAGAGGTGCCAAGGTCATACTTGCGTCGCACCTCGGCAGGCCAGACGGCCCGGACAGCGATTATACTCTTGCGCCTGTCGCCAAGCACCTGGCAGGCATCGTCGACAAGCTGATGGCGGTCCGGTTCGCAGCGGACTGCGTCGGCCCGGCAGTCGAAACAGAAGTAAGCAAGATGAACAGAGGCGACATACTGCTCCTCGAAAACCTGCGCTTCCACAAGGAGGAGGAGGCAAACGATTCTGAATTTTGCAGTCAATTAGCAAGCGTCGCGGACATTTACGTCAACGACGCGTTCAGCACGTCGCACAGGAGGCACGCATCGACGTACGGCGCCGCGCGGATGTTTGACACTAGGCTCGCAGGCTTTAACCTGAGAAAGGAAGTCGAATATTTGTCCATGATGCGCGAGAACCCGCCCAAGCCGTTCAAGGTCCTCGTGGGCGGAGTAAAGATCAAGGACAAAATTGGCGCGCTGGAACATTTGCTACCAAAGGCAGACAAGGTGATTATCGGAGGCGCTGCCGCATACACTTTTTTGAAAGCCAAAGGGGTCAAGACGGGCAAGTCCCTCATTGACCACGAGCACATGCCATGGGTCACAAAGGCCCTTGAGGCATATGGCGACAAGATAATGCTACCCACCGATCACGTTGCGGCAGTGTCGCCGGCCGATACCTCGATTTCGATGGTCAGGGGCGACATCCAGGACGGCATGGCTGGCTTTGACATCGGTAGCGAGACCATCGAGCGCTATTCGGCCGAGGTAGCGGGCACGAGCGGGATGATATTCTGGAACGGCCCGATGGGCATGTTTGAGGTCAGGGCGTTTGCAAACGGCACCGTCAACATTGCAAAAAGCATGGCCCTTGCATACTGGCGTGGGGCTAAGACGCTTGTGGGCGGTGGCGACACGCTAGAGGCGATGAAAAAGTCAGGCGTCAACGAGAGCGAGGTGAGCCACGTCTCGACTGGCGGCGGCGCGTCGCTCCGCTACCTTGCAGGCGACGAGATGCCGGGCGTCTCTGTGCTAAACGGTAATTAAGATACGCGCGTTATACCATCGTGTTGGCCGGCAGGGTAGTGATGCACGTCGACTTTGACTACTTTTTTGCCCAGTGCGAAGAGTTGCGCAAGCCCGAGATAAAGAGCAGGCCAGTCGTCGTCTGCGTCTTTTCCGGCAGGACCGAGGATTCCGGCGCAGTCAGCACGGCTAACTATGTCGCAAGGAAATACGGAGTAAAGTCAGGCATACCCATCAAGGTGGCCAAGTCCAAACTGGAAGGCGTCGCTGACGCAGTTTTTCTGCCACTTGACACGCCGTACTACCGACAGGTTTCAGAAAAGGCAATGTCGATAATAAAGAGCCACGCGCAAGTCTTTGAGCACGTCGGCATTGACGAGTGCTACATAGACGTTTCAGGCGCCGGCGACCCGGAAAACCTTGCAAGGCAAATCAAGAGGGAAATAAAATCCAGCCTGCAGTTGACGTGCTCTGTCGGCATCGCGCCAAACAAGATGCTGGCAAAGATTGCGTCGGATATGCAAAAGCCGGACGGGCTCACTGCTGTGAAACAGAAAGACGCGGCAGGGTTTGTCGCTTCACTTGACGTCGGCAAGATCCCCGGCATCGGGCCAAAGACCAAAGAGCGACTGGCCCAGCTGGGCGTCGCGACCGCGGGCCAGCTTGCGGCCTTTGACCTTTTCAAATTGATGGACGAGTTTGGCAAGAAAAATGCATCGTACATGCACAACGCCGCCATGGGAGACGACGAGGAGCAGGTCGTCGAATCAGACGGCGAGCGCAAGCAGTTGATGCGCATCGTGACCCTGAAAAAAGACGCGTCCCAGAGCAGCGAGATGTACGGCGACCTGGAAGGAATATGCGGGGCGGTCCACCAGGGGATCGAAGGCAAAAAACTGTCGTTCAGAACTGTAGGTATAATCCTGGTGCTGAGCAATCTTGAAAACATTACCCGCTCTAGGACGCTAAAGACGCATACGTCAAGCTATGATGTACTGCACTCTACTGCAAAATCCATCCTCGACGAGGCAATGGCTGAAAAAATGAGCGTCAGGAGGCTGGGAGTCCGGCTTGCGGACTTTCAGGACAGCGCCGGCCAGGGCACGCTCTTTGAATTCATGCAGTAACAGTACTACCGGCCTTTAACCTGCGCATGCGTTTGCCCTCTGTAAACATCACAATGGCCAGGTAGATGCCAAGCCATGGTAGGAACATTATCTCGCCGGCGACTGAATGGAACGCCTCCCATTCCTGCACCTTGGTCGTAACCACAAGGGCATAGAGCGAAAGTGCTATGATGCGCACAATGTTGACAGTCACCGTGCCAAACGTGCCTATTGCAAAGTAGATGAGCTTGCGCTTCAGCGGCATGTCCATCTTTAGCAGAAACGCCAGCATGACAAGCGTATAGATTATCATGCTGTGCACGCCGGCCGACGGCCAGAACACCTGCAGCGCAAACGGCCCGTGCAACCCGTTCAACACGAGCAGGTTGTCCCGGGCAGTCGCCACCGATCCCCTGCCTATGTCCAGGACGTTCTGGTCGATAAAGCGGATGACTGCCTGGTCGATCTGGAGGTACGCAGGAACTATAATCTGAAGTGGGCCGAGCGTGTCGTAGGGAAAGAACGCGTCCAGCGAAAGTATGGCGGCGCTGCCTATCAGATAGATGGCGCCTGCAGGGGCAATCTTGTACCACCTTTTTCCAAAAAGCACGGCAAGCGACGACCCGACAAAGAGTGCCATTACTACAAAGTCCCATAGCCAATCCCAGCTGTTAATGAGCGCAACTTCATATGCAATACCGGCATCGTGGATAGACTGTCGCAGTCCAAAGGGCAGGGCAGCAAAGTACGCTATGGTTACTGCGGCAAGCGCCACGACTATAATGAATTTCTTTTTGCTCACGCCGGTCTTTAGGCCGATGAGTTCGGCCGCGATGAACGCCATGGCAAAGATAAAGCCGCCCCGGCCCTCGTTCCACGACAGGCTGAACGTGTCAGGGTAAGCGACAAGGGTAAACACTATTGGAGCAATGAGCGCAAGCGTTACGGCGATGCTGGTGTTTATGCCAAATATGGTAGGGCTGCCAGCGGCCTGGACTGCCTTGTCGCCTGCCAAACGGTCACATTTGTGTCTCTACAACATAAAAACGTTCTAGGAGCTGACTATGGCTTCTGAAAACCACTTTGGCACAATGTCCTGTGCGTTTTTCAGCAGGAACGTAATGTTTTCGTCCAGTATGTAGGTAGTGGCGTGATCGTCTGCAGACCTGACGCTCCTGCCGTACGACTGGGCGAGCCGGAGCACCGTGTACCAGGTGTACCATTTTGGGTCACGGTTTTTCATCTCAGACACCTTTTTGTCGGTGAGGTCGGGATAGGGGACCTTGACTATCACCTGGAACCTTGAAAAGTCGTCCTTCAGGTCGACGCCCTGGTGCATCGAAGGCGATATGAGGACCGTCGGCTTTTTGCTTTCATAGTGCCTTTCAAGCACCTTCTCCCTTGAGATTGCAGGGCCAGTTTCTATCAGCCGCGACGCGTTCTCCTTGCCAATGTTATCCCGGATGTATTGCAGCTGCGCATACGAAGTGGTGTGTATGATGCCTTTCTCGTCCTTGTGCATGGCCATGATGTTGTCTACCGCCTTTGCGATCTTGGGCAGGCTGTCGGCCATCGTCCGCGCGTTGAGCCATGCCACGTTCATCAGGCGTATGGGCCGGTTCCTGACCGGAAAGTCAGAGTCGCGCACCTGGATGAACTTGACAGTGTCCGGCTTTAGCCCGGCAATCTTGCACAAATAGTCCTTGCTCAGTATCGTGGCGCTCATGAAAAACCCTATCGTGCCCTTGTCCAGGATCTCGCCAAAGTAGCCGGACGTTTCAAGCGGAGTCATGGTCGCGCGCATAATCTGGTTTGTGTTGTCGCGCTGGACGCTGGACACTATCCAGTTTTTTTTGCTTGACCGCATGTCATACAGCACCGACGATAGGTTCTTTTCGCGGTTTATGGCCTCGATGAGGTTTCGCTCCGTATAAGGCTCGGCTATGCGCCCCCGGTCTATGGCGTCTGAAGCCTGCTCTATGAATTTCAGCAGCTTGTCCTGCAAAGTAGAGCAAAAATCCATCCATACGTCGATGCTTTCCAGGTCGCGCTCTGGCATCTGCACCCTCGGCAGGAGGCGCAGCATGCTCTTTTGGATGGTGAAACTGCGAAAGTCTCCGACCTCTGACTCGAGCTGGTGGGCCTCGTCAAGTATCAAGAGCTTGCGCCTCTGCGTCGTGCCCGTGTAAAAGATGTCAGAGAGGAAATAGCGATAGTTGTATACCGCGTGGCTGGCCTTTGCACCTACCCAGCGCTGGTGAAAATAGTGGCACGGCCGCCACTGCAGCTCTACTATCTTGGACTGCTTTTGCAGGTTCTTTACATAGTCGCGCTCGGCCATCGGGTCCAGCTGCACCAGCTCGTTTGGCGTCCCCTCGCCCACGGCTTTATAGTCCAGCAGGCGCGTCTTGAACGCGCAGTCATAGTTATCGTCCTGCACGCAGGGACCATAGTCGCAGCTCTCGTCAAGCCCCATGTCCTCCTTTACGATGCATGGAAAGTTGCCCCGTCCCTTTACCTCAAACACAAATGGAAAGTCGCGCCGGTACTGCGCCTGCAGGTCCTTGGTCGCGGTGCAGATGTGCGAGCTGCCGAGATAGCGCGCAAGGGCTATTGCAACAGGGGTCTTGCCAAAGCCGGTGGGCGCCTCAAGAAAGATGTTTGTGTAGCCCGACTTTACTGCTGACTCGATATCAAGCAGCACCGCGCGCTGCTTGTCGCGCATCTGCTGAAATGGAAAGTAGTTGAGTATCGACAACGGGCACCGCACCTTCTCGCTACGTACTTTTTAAGGTTGGGTCTGCGAGCCAGCACCGGACATAGCCAGAGTCGGTCTTGAATTCCGGCGGGTCATTGTTGCAGGCGTCCATAGCGTGCGGGCAGCGATTGTAAAACCGGCAGCCTGCGGGCGGGTCGAGGAGGCTTGGCGGCGTGCCGGGGATAAAGCGCATGCGCTTGTCGCCAGAGTGCAGGCGCGGGACGGCTGCGATGAGGGCCTGCGTGTAGGGGTGGCGCGGGTTTCTGTAAATATCAGCAGCCTGCCCCAGCTCGACCAGCTGGCCGGCGTACATTATTCCTATATTGGTCGCCATCTGCGAGACGAGCGCAAGGTCGTGGCTTATCAGGATGATTGTGACGCCTTTTTCCTTGCCCAGTTTTTTCAAAAGGTCGATTATCTGCGCCTGCACGAGTACGTCAAGGGCTGTGGTGGGCTCGTCTGCGACAAGCAGGTCCGGCTCTAGCAGCAGCGCCATGGCAATGACTATGCGCTGCTTCATGCCCCCCGACAGTTCATGAGGGTAGCGCGACGCGACTGCAGGGTCCAAGCCCACCTGTACAAGAGAATCCGCGACCTTGGCCTCAAGGTCCCCTTCAAAGCCGTGCTCCTGCAGCACCTCCTTCAGCTGCCCGCCGACGGTGTAGACAGGGTCAAGCGCGTTCATGGCGCCCTGAAAGACCATCGCCACCTTTTTCCACCGCGCTTTTCTGTCAAACTCTTTGCCTGCCATGGCAAGCATGTCCTCGCTGCCCAGGACGACGCTTCCGGCCACTATTTTACCCGGGGGCTGCATGGAGCGCAACAGGGCACAGCCCAGAGTGCTCTTGCCGCAGGCAGACTCGCCCACTATCCCAAGCGACTCTCCTTCCAAAAGCTCGAAATTGACTCCGTCGACGGCCCTGACCGGCCCGCGCTCTGTAAAGTAATAGGCCGCAAGCCCCGAGACTGCAAGCCTGGCCATAGGCGCAGTTGCGCCAGGTCAGTATAAGAGGTTTTATTGCAGAGCCCGCGCACAGTCGATTGTCCATTAACAAAAAGTAAAAAGTTTTTAAGTTGCCTGCCGTAGAAAAGTCACGACTTTTTTGCACCAAATAGGCATGGAGGCCGGGACTTGGAGCTAGCGACTAGGATAGCCGAGACCGAAAAGGCGGTCCTTGAGGAGCTGACCCGGCTGGACCTGTCGCTGAACGAAGCCAAGATCCTGTTCAACCTGATGATACGCAAGAATTCCACCGTGACGGAACTGGCATCGGTAACGGGCATCGCCCGCACAGAGATGTACCGCTATCTAGAGAGCCTCCTTGCGAAAGGGATGGTGCACACCACCTTTGACCGGCCGCAGCGCTATTACGCACTCCCATACAAAGAAGCTATAGACCATCTCGTGCAGACCAAGATGTCGGCTCTCCGGTCGATCTCGGAGAAAAAGAACGACGTCCACAGGATTGTCGACAGCATCGTCGACAGCATGGTGCACCAAGAGCAGGCCGAAAACGACGCCTACCAGGTCATAATCGGCGAGGACGCCATGATAGCGAAACTGACGAGGATGATAGCCAAAACCGAAAAAGAGGTCTCTATGATAATGCATCACGACGAGCTGGTCATGCTTTACCGCGAGGGCACGCTTTCAGACCTGTACAAGCTGGCGTCCAGGGACATTTCAGTGAGGATAAAGACATCGTTCCCGAGGGCTTCAGAACTGCTCGACTCGGCAAAGAAAAAGAAGGCCATACGGCTGGACATTGTCGACGCCCCGCAGTCGCTCAACTGCATGATATGCGACGACAAGGAGATGATAATCCTGCTGAACAAGACGTCGATGACCAAGCGCCAGGAGACCAAGACGTTCTACACCAACAGCAGGTTCATGATCTCGGCATTCAAGGTAGTCCTGGACAAGTTCTAGCGAATTGTTCTATAATATTTCGGCCAAGATTTTTTATACAAGCATCTCGACCTTCTGGCATGAAAACGAGCATCCTGATAGCAGAAGACGACAGCGCCGTTAGTGAGCTTTGCAGGATTGCTTTTGAAGCGAGGGGCCACAGGGTAATAGTCACGCACGACGGGCTGGAATGCGTCAAGGCGTACAAGGAAGCCATGAAGGAGAGCCCTGAGCCGTTTGGAGCTGTGGTCTTGGACTACAGGATGCCGAGGGTCGACGGCCTTGAGGCGGCAAAAGAGATATTGAAGATGAACAAGGGCCAGAGGATAATCTTTGCCTCTGCCTATGTCAAGGAGACGCTGCTCGACTCTGTCACGCACCTTGAGCATATTGTCGAGCTCATCCAAAAGCCGTTTGAGCCCAAGATCCTGGTGAACCTAGTCGAGGACATCTCTACCACCAAAGAACTTGAAGAGATAAACAGGCTGGCAACCGGCATGGACCCGAGCAAGCCGGACAGCACCCAGATAAACGAGCTCCTTGAAATGCTGAAAAAGATACAAAAAGTCGGCATCTAGGCCGTTTTACCTTACCAGCATCTTTTTTGACAGGCCGTGCTTGTCAGGGTCAAAGTTTGTAAAGATGTCAAACGTTCCGCAGTACGTCTCTGCTTCGTCTTCGTCAGTGCAGTTGTGGCCATCCTTTTCGTAGAACCTGCAAAAGCCTGCGTATTTGCATCCGATTGCATTCATGAGCCTTGGTATTTCGGCGGACTAGATAGCGACTTGGTTGTAACACCTGTTACGACAATTTCCGGCCTCAACGCCGGTGGTTGACGTGGCAGAGATCGCGCCAATGCCGGCCAGCGCGCTTGCAACGTGAAAAGATCTCCTGCTGGAATAATTTTGCATGATGATTCCAGTGCGCATTCTGAAAACGGAGATAGAAAAATCCCAATGCAATGCCTCATAGCATTATATAACCGTCATGCAAAATAACGCAAGTTTATCGCAGCCTTGAAGACCCCCATCTGCCCCTTTGACGCCAAGACCGGCGTGCTTTGCGCCAAGTGCGAAGAAAAGCTTCACGCGGGGCAGATAAGCCAGGACGACGTTGACGCCTCGGTCAGGCTGAGCAAAGTCGCGAGCAAAAGCCAAGACATAGACAGGTTCACACTTTCCAAGGGTGCCAAGGTGGACAGCGACTTTGTGCTCGTTCTCAGGAGTCCCGACGTCCTTGCGGTACGCAGCAACTCGGGCCTCGCCGAAAGGATAGAGGATGAGTTCCAGCAAAAGGTATGGTTCCTCGATTCAGAGGCTTCAGAGCGCGGCTTTATCGAAGGCCTGTTTCATCCCGCCAGGGTGCTGAGTGTAAACCAGTTCTGGCTCCCTGACGGCAAGGTGACCAAAGTCACCATGGCAGGCAGGGCAGGCCAGAAAAAAGTGGATGTTGAAAAAGTTCAAAAGATAGCCAAGGCGGTCAAGAACATGGAACTCCTCGTCGAGTTCGAGCAGAAGTAGATAACAATGGTCGATATCCACAGGACCCATTACGCGCGCCAGCTGCAGGAAGACCTCGTCGGCCAGCAGGTGAGGATTGGCGGATGGATTGAAGACGTCCGCGACATCGGCAAGCTGGCGTTTGTCACGATACGCGACGCTACAGGGGCATGCCAGGCCATAGTCACCGGCGACGGCGTCCAGGCTGCAAGGCAGGCGCAGAGGCAGAGCGCGGTCATCGTGGCAGGCACTGTGCAAAAGAGCAAGGCCAAGGACTTTCCGGTAGAGGTCAAGGTGACCGAGTTTACGATACTCTCAAAAGCAGTCCACCCGCTGCCCATCGACCCGACGGGCAGGGTCGAATCGGCCCCCGATAAGAGGCTCGATGCGAGGGCCCTTGACCTGCGCAACCCTCGGGTCGCGGCGATATTTCGCCTCAGGTCTGCGGGCCTAGAGGTCGTCAGGGACACGCTCAGGGGAGAGGGCTTTATCGAAGTTAACACGCCAAAGATAATAGGCAGCGCAAGCGAAGGCGGCGCGAACCTGTTTGGGTTTGACTATTTCAAGCGTAAAGCGTACCTGGCCCAAAGCCCGCAGCTCTACAAAGAACAATTGACGCTAGGGCTTGACAGGGTTTTTGAGATCGGTCCGTACTTTCGAGCGGAAAACTCGCACACCGTCCGGCACCTGACCGAGTTTACGAGCATCGACGTCGAGGCCGCATTCACGGATTACGAAGACGTTATGGACCTCGTTGAAAAAGTCGTGGGCAGCGTCATACAGGAATTCCAGCAGAGCCATAAAAGTGACCTCGAGCTTGCAGGAGGAAGGGCAGACATGCAGTTTGGCAAGATAGAGCGCCTTTCGTACGCCCGGTGCCTTGACGAGCTGTCAAAACACGGCGAAAAACTAAAGTTTGGCGACGACTTGTCTGACGCGGCGCTCCGCAAGCTGGGCGAGATGCACAGCGGGTTTTACTTTATCATGGACTGGCCACTAAAGCTAAAGCCCTTCTATATACACGAAAAGGAAGATGACCCGAGACTTTCAAAGTCATTTGACCTGCAGTACGGGTACCTCGAATTGGTCTCAGGCGGCCGCAGGCTTCATGACCCGGAGAAATTAAAGAGCAGGCTCGTCGAACAGGGGCTCAACCCGGCAAGTTTTGCAGAGCACCTAAAGGCGTTTGACTGGGGCATGCCTCCCCACTCGGGATGGGGCCTGGGATTCGACAGGTTGATGATGGTGCTGACGGGATCGCAGAATGTAAGGGACGTCGTCCTTTACCCCCGGGACACCGACAGGCTTACGCCATAATAGCCATCTCTACTTCCTTTATTCCATCTTCAAAGATCCAGGCGCCAAACCTGCTCGTGGTTGTGGAGTAGATCACCCAGACTACGGGATTGACCTCCATGAACTTGGCATCTGTGCCCGAAGGCGAGGGCAGGGAAGGGTGCGAGTGAAATATGCCGGCGACCTGCATGTTTCTGTTTTCCGCAAGCTGGTAAGCGCGCAGCGTTTCGTCAGGCGCAATAGTAAATGAAACTTGCGAAGCATCGGCATTTTCCATCGGCATGATTTCTTTTATCATCACTTCGCTGTCGCCTCCGCCTAGGAGGAACGCGCACGACTCGTTTGGCAGCGAGTCCTTAGCCAGCTGCTCTAGCTGTCGAAGTTGCGCGCTGGAAAGGACTATCTTCATTAGCTGACAGTGACCTTGCCGGTCATGAACGGGTGCAGCTGGCAGAAATAGTCATAGTCTCCAACCTCTTCAAAGACGTACGAGAACGTCTTCTTGGGGCCCATTATTTTAGAGTCAAATGTCCCGTCGGCCTCTGCCGTTTCCGCGTTGCCCGAAGTTACCGTATGGACTGCGGTGTCGTCGTTGGTCCACGTCACCATTCCGCCCACCACAGTCTCGGCCACCTCGGGCGCATAGAACTCGTTGTTTGTAGGCACAGATGCCCCCTGAGGTATAGACACAGCAGTTACAAGGTCGGCAGGAGCGTTGCCTCCGCTAGTCGCGTTCTCTCCCGCACCTGCGCCTTGCGTTGCGTTACCCTGGGTCGCATTGCCTTGGGAAGGCGCGCCTTCGGCGGGGGCGCTGGTGCCTGCCGGCTGAAGCGTCAGAAAGGCAGTCATGAACGGGTGCAATTCGCAAAAGTATTCGTAATCGCCCTCTGCAAGCTCGGACGTGTCAAGCGTCCATGTCTTGCCGGCGTTGATAAGGCCCGAGTCAAACAGTGCATCTTCAGTCACCTTGTGGGTAACAGTGTGTATCGCGTTGTCCTGGTTGGTCCACTCGATGCCGTCGCCCACTGCCGCCGTCACAGGGTCAGGCTCATAGTCGGGGTTTTCCTGAGATGACGCCCCTGCAAGTATCGTGGCCTTGACGATGTTGGTCGGCGCTGATGGCGTCTCTGCGGGCGTCTCCGCAGGTGTTTCTGCAGGAGCCTCTTCAACCGGAGGCTTGGGAGTCACCAGGCCGAAAGCATAGAACGTGATGCCTGCGACTGCCGACGCGGCTATGAATATTACGCCCATCGCCTTCAGGTACTGCGGCTTTCTGTACGACACGACTGCAAGCACGGCTGCAGGTATGCCTATTATCGTCATCAGGCCGATATACGCAAAGATGGTCGGGACCTGCACGCTGACGGTGACTGCCGCCGCGACTCCAAAGGTGACGAGGAAGCCAAGCGTGATAAAGGTGGCCGACTTTGCCCTGCCGGAACTTGGAAACCCATCCTTGAAGAGCCCGGAGGCAAGAAAGATCATGCCGATAAACATTGTCAGAAGCGAAACAGCGTGCATGCCGTCGATAAAGGTCTTGGCGATGCCAGCAAGCGAAATGCCGACGCCGGCGATGCCGATGGTAGTGAGACCTATGCCGGGTGTCAGCAGATCCCAGTCAGTCATCTTGTCTAGTTGGGCATTTTTGGCATAATTAATCTTTACTCAATATTATTACTTTGTCAGGTGCTATAGACTGGAGCGATAGCCCTTTTATGCAGAATTGCTCTTTCAGGACAAAGCTTGTGCAGTCGTGAAAAATGCACAGGATATCGGGCTAGAGGCCAGTGGCATTGTTCCTCACTGCCGGCTGTTAATGCGGGTAAATTACCCAGCCGGCGAGGCGATAAAGGACATCGTACCTATATTATAATCTTCTATTTCTTTTGAATGTAAAGGTGTTACATGTGGAAACATCACTAAGAACGTTACATAAGAATAGAGCAGTAAAAGCCCAAGAGCAGAACTTTGGCGCAGAGCATCAGTCCAGGACAGAGATCATTGAAGAGCTGGAGGACATGGGAGTCAGCGCTGACTCGCTGTCCGAGCTGACAATTGAAAGCCTAGGTGACCTGTTAAACGGTATGCGCAACCTCATGGCGATACATTCTGACGTCAGGCGAGGCAGGCCAAGGAGCAACGGCGAGTTTGTGCCCACCCTGTCTGACGCAGATAAAAAGATAATCCATCAGCTGTTTTCGTCCGAAGGCGATGTACCTTCCCTTGCGCTGTCAAAAGAGCTAGAGATTCCCCTCAGCACCATTCAGAGGAGGAGAAAGAGGCTCGAAGACAACCTGATAGAGAGAAGTTATTCGCTCAAGGCAGATGTATTTGGATTCAGGACGGCGACGTTGTTTATCGCCACGTCTGACGGTAAGACGCTATCTGTCGGAAAGGAAGTCCTCGAGATGGACAGCGCGGTGACATCGGTGACAAGGACGCTGGGTGAAAACGCCATGGACCTGAAGGCAGAGGTGGTGTTCAAGAACAACTCGGACCTGCTGTCACTCATCGAACTCATAAAGTCGAGAGATGGCGTCAGGGATGTCTGTTGGAGCGAGTCCATAGAGCTGGTGGGCAAGAACAGCAAGCCGTACAGGGTGGTTATCGAGTCACAGTAACGCAGAACATTGTTACGGGCTGCGGAAAGAGCGCCTTCCTGTCCCGAAACAAACGATTACAGGATTGATGGACGGTCAATCCTGCTGGCGGTCTTGCAGAACATTATGACGCAAACTTGACTTGCACCATAGCTGTTTGCTTTCAAGGAGCACAAGGATAAGTAGTGGTAAAAATGGAACCTTCTATCCACCGGTTCCCTTAACTTTTCTGCCCTCCAACGATGCGTATATGATGCGCAGTAACGACAGGGGCAGTTTTAAAAAATATGCTATAATTGGCGCGGTCGCGGTAATAGCCGTCGTCGGCGTCCTTTTGGCCTTGGGAGCCGCGCGGACTCCCCAGCCAGCCACTGTGCAGGACACTACGGTGCCGCCAGGCTCGATAGGCACGGGGCCGACTGAAGGTGCAGGGCAGGACAACCCAGGTCCAACCGACGGGGGAGGGGTGCCTGATACAAACCCTGAGCCCATCCCGGATGTCACCCCCTCTGCATCCATCTCAGTCGGTCCAAACCCTGCCCCTGCAGGCAGCGAAGTGCAGATAGAAGGCAGCGGGTTTGGCGAAAGCGAGAGAATAACACTCGCGCTCAACAACAGGGTTCTTGAAACAGAGCCGGCAGAGATAGTGACGGACGAGAATGGTACGTTTTCGGCCTC
>JGI10216J12902_101062025_pt1 | contig 16920 bp, 12 predicted proteins | sample KanNatreferecore_FD_12902 | JGI IMG/M metagenome (IMG submission 12902)
GCCCAAGGCCGCCGCCGTGAACGCGCAGCTGGTCGAGGCGAGCACGCGTTTCGGGCTCAAGCTCTTCCGCAAACTGGGGGCAGATCAGCCGGACAAGAACGTCTTCATCTCCCCGGCGAGCATCTCGATGGCGCTGGCCATGACCTCCGGCGGCGCCGAGGGCGAGACTCGCGAGGCCATGCTCCGCACGCTGGAGCTTTCCGGAATGCCCCCTGAGGCCGTGAACCAGGCCTACGGCGGCATGATCAGCGGGCTGGCTTCGCAGGACCCCAAGATACAGCTCGCAGTCGCGAACTCGCTGTGGGAAGACCTTGGGAAACACCCTAAAGGGGGCGGTTTTCGCCCTGAGTTCGCCGCACAGAGCGAGCGTTTCTTTCACGCCAAGGTGAAGGCGCTGAAGTTCAAGGACCCTCGCTCGCTCCAGTGGATCAACGGCTGGGTGAGCACCGCCACGCACGGGAAGATCCCCAACATGCTCCAGCCGGACCAACTGGCGAACGCGGACCTGATCCTGCTGAATGCGATCTACTTCAAGGGCGCCTGGTCCAGGCCGTTCGACCGGGAGAAAACGCGGGACGACGACTTCCGCCACGCGGACGGGTCGGTCGAACAGGTCCCGATGATGCACCAGTCCGGCCGCTGGCGTCATCTCAAGACTCCTGCTTTCGAGGCCGTAAGCCTCCCCTACGGCGCGGGCGGGATGAGCCTGTACCTCTTCCTGCCGAACGAAGGCGGCAGCCTCGCCCGGTTTGTGGAGCAAGTCACGCCGGAGAACTGGGAGAGCTGGATGCGCGCCTTCCAGGTCCACCCGGGCTCCGTATCGCTGCCGCGCTTCAAGCTGTCGTACGGCGCGGGCTTGAAGGCGCCTCTGAGCTACCTGGGGATGGGCGTCGCCTTCGACCCGAACCGCGCCAACCTCAGCGCCATGACCCCGCCGCCTGCCTGGATCGACCTCGTGCTCCACAAGACGGTCCTGGACGTGAACGAGGAAGGGACCGAGGCCGCCGCCTCCACGGCGATCGGCATCGGCCGCGGGATCAGCCGCGATGAACCCTTCCAACTCATCTTCAACCGGCCGTTCTTCTGCGCCATCCGGGACGACCGCTCCGGCCTCATCCTGTTTCTGGGGTCGGTGTACGACCCGGAGTAGCCTGACGTGCTCGGAGCGATCGCCGGCGACATCATCGGAGCGCCCTACGAGGCGGCTCCCCTTAAGAGCACGCGGTTTCCGCTGTTCGGACCCGCCTCCCGGTTGACGGATGATACGGTGCTGACCGTCGCCGTCGCGGACAGTATCGTCAGCGGGACGGACGTCATCGATGAGCTGAAGGAGTACTGCCGCGCCTATCCGGATGCCGGTTACGGCGGCACGTTCATTCAATGGGGGCATTCCGCCAGCCGGGAGCCGTACGGCAGTTGGGGCAACGGCGCGCCGATGCGGGTCAGCCCGGTGGCCTGGGCGTACTCCTCGCTGGATGAGGTGCTCGCCCACGCGGAGCGCGTCACCGCGGTAACGCACGACCACCCGGAGGCGATTAAAGGCGCCCAGGCCACGGCCGCGGCGGTGTTCCTCGCCCGCACCGGCAAGAGCAAAGACGAGATCCGGGAAACCGTGCGCGCTTCCTTCGGTTATGGGCTGTCGCGGACGGTGGACGAGATCCGCCCCGGATACAGTTTCGACGTCTCCTCCCAGGGAACCTGCCCGTGGCGCTGGTGGCGTTCCTTGATTCGACGGACTTCGAAGACGCCGTCCGGAAGGCCGTGTCCGTGGGCGGGGACAGCGACACCCTGGCGTGCATCACGGGCAGCATCGCCCAGGCGTTCTACGGCGGCTTGCCGGATTGGATCGCGGAGCGCGTGTTCAACTACCTGGACGACGCCCTCACCTCCGTGGTGGTGGAGTTCTGCGAGACCTACGGGTGTTATTGAGGCGGCGTATAATTGCCCGTTGTGACCGCCCACGGAACCACCGCATGACTCCCCGCCCGCTCCTTTACGCTGCTCTCGCCGCCCTTGCGTGCTCCTCTGCCTCCACCAGCGCTCCCGACAAGGCGCCGATCATCGTCCCCCCCGTCGAGCGGGAGTTCCGCGCGGCGTGGGTGGCCACGGTGGCGAACATCGACTGGCCGTCCAAACCGGGGCTGAGCTCCGCGCAGCAGCAGGCGGAGATGATCGCGATCCTGGAGAAGGCCTCGCAGCTGAACCTGAACGCCATCGTCCTGCAGGTGCGCCCGGCGTGCGACGCGCTGTACCCCTCGAAGTACGAGCCGTGGTCCGAGTTCCTCACGGGCGCAATGGGGAAGGCGCCCGAGCCGCTTTACGACCCGCTGGAGTTCGCCGTCAGCGAGGCCCACCGGCGCGGGATCGAGCTGCACGCCTGGTTCAACCCGTACCGAGCGCGGCATTTCGTCAGCACTTCGCCCATCTCGGCGGACCACATCAGCAGGACGCAGCCGGAGCTGGCGAAGCAGTACGGCCGCTACCTCTGGCTGGACCCGGGTGAGCCGCGGGTGCAGGAGCACTCGCTGAACGTGATGCTGGACGTGGTCCGCCGCTACGACCTGGACGGCGTCCATATCGACGACTACTTCTACCCCTACAAGGAAAAGGACGCCGCGGGGAACCTGATCGAATTCCCGGATGAGCCGAGCTGGCGGCGCTACCAATCGGCGGGAGGCAAGCTGAGCCGGGACGATTGGCGCCGGGAGAACGTCGACAGCTTCATCGAGCGCCTCTACCGCGGCATCAAGCGGGAGAAAAAGTGGGTGAAGTTCGGGATCAGCCCGTTCGGCATCTGGCGCCCCGGGCATCCCCCGCAGATCCAGGGCTTCGACCAGTACGCGGAGCTCTACGCCGACGCCCGCAAGTGGCTCCGGGAAGGCTGGGTGGACTACTGGACCCCACAGCTCTACTGGCCGATCGCCCAGACCCCGCAGAGCTATCCGGTGCTCCTGGGCTGGTGGGCCGGAGAGAACGTCCACGGCCGCCATCTCTGGCCGGGGAACTTCACCAGCCGGCTGCTCAACGGCGGGACGCCGTCCTGGTCGGCGGAGGAGATTCAGGGGCAGATCTACGTCACCCGTGGGCAGCCAGGCGCCTCGGGCAACGTGCACTTCAGCATGAAGGCCCTGATGCAGAACTCCGGGGGCGTGTCGGACCTGCTGTCCCGCAAGCCGGCGGCGAACGTTCAGGCCGGGGCCTACGCCGAGCCGGCGTTGGTGCCGGCTTCCCCGTGGCTGGACGGGCGCGCCCCCGGCAGGCCTTCCGTGACCGCCGGCGGCGGCCGCCTTTCGTGGAAGCCCTCCGGCAGCGAGCCGGTGTGGCTGTGGGCGGTCCAGCTCCGCTCCGAGGGGAGGTGGCGTACCGTCGTGCTGCCAGCCGCGGTCACTGAGTACGCCCTGCCGAGTGCGTCGCCTGGTGTCGATGCGATCGCCGTCTCCGCGGTAGATCGCTGCGGCAACCAGAGCCGGCCTGTCGCTGACGGCATCGCTGGCCGGTGAGCCGTGCGGGGCAAGCGGTTATAATCAAGCGAAGGAATCGAAGCGATGACCGAAACATTCCGAGCTCACTTTGACGGGACGGTGCTCGTGCCGGACGAGCCGGTGGATCTCCCGCTTGGCGAGCCGCTCAAAATCCGTTTGAGCCGTCTGTCCCCCACGGGCGGACCAGCGATCATCGACCCGATGGCTGGGCTAACAATTGAGGAGAAGCTGGAGCGCCTCCGAGCGGCTAGTGGCAGGATTGCGGGCCCCGAAATCCCCCTTGAGGCTTTGAGGCGCGAGAATCTCTACGACGAACGCTATTGAACCTTCTGCTGGATACCAACATCCTCGCCAGGTATGTGATCCAGTCCGATCCGCAGCACCTCGAGGTCCGAAGCGCCCTTGAGCGGGTGTACTCCCGCCAGTGGGACCCGGTGTTTGCGCCGCAAAGCATCTACGAGTTCTGGGTTGTCGCGACGAGACCCCTAGAGAGCAACGGCCTTGGGCTGGACCCTCTCTTGGTGCGTGCGGAGGTCCAGGTCATTCTCGATACATTCCCGCGGCTCTCGGAACCCCTTGATCTCCTCGAGACCTGGCTTGACCTCTGCGCCCGGCACTCAGTGAAGGGCCGCACGGCACACGACACCCGGCTCGTGGCGGTCGCGCTCGCCCACGGCATCACTCACATCCTGACCCTGGACCCCCGGGACTTCCGTCGCTACCCCGAGATCAGTGTCCTCACTCCAGAGGATGTCTAGAACAATTATGTCTTCCCAAGCCAAACGAGAGAGCCGTCTCACCACCGAGGGGATGGGCCGCGCCCCGAACCGCGCCATGCTGCGCGCCGTGGGCTTCCACGATGACGACTTCACCCGCCCGATGGTGGGGGTCGCGTCGCTGTTCAGCGACATCACCCCTTGTAACGCGCACCTGGACCGCGTGGCCCGCAAGGCCTACGAGGGGATCCGCGCGGCTGGCGGCGTGCCGCAGATCTACGGAGCGCCTACGGCTTCGGACGGCATCATGATGGGCCATCTCGGGATGCGTTACAGCCTGGTCTCGCGTGAGGTCATCGCGGACAGCATCGAAGTGGTCTCCGGCGGGATGAACCATGACGGCGTGGTGGCCGTGGGCGGGTGCGACAAGAACATGCCTGCCTGCATCATGGGCATGGCGCGGCTGAACGTCCCCAGCGTATTCATCTACGGCGGCAGCATCCTTCCGGGCACGGGGCCGGACGGCTGCGACATCGACATCGTCTCCATCTTCGAAGCCGTCGGGCGCTACCAGGCCGGGACGATGGACGAGAAGACGGTTCACGCCATCGAGTGCGAGGCCTGCCCCGGCGCCGGCTCTTGCGGCGGGATGTACACCGCGAACACGATGAGCTCCGCCATCGAGGCGATGGGCATGTGCCTTCCGTACGGCGCCACCAACCCCGCCGTCTCCGCCGCGAAGGAGCGGGAAGCGTTCCTGGCGGGACACGCGGTGGTGAACCTGGTGGAGCGCAACATCCGCCCGCGAGACATCATCACCCGGAAGTCGCTGGAGAACGCCTACACGCTCGTTCTGGCGCTCGGCGGCTCCACCAATGCCGTGCTACACCTCATGGCCATCGCCCGCGAAGCCGAGGTGGAGTGGACCCTGGAAGACTTCGACCGTATCGGAGCAAGGGTCCCCCACCTGGCGGACCTGAAGCCCGGCGGCAGGTACGTGATGCATGACCTCTACGAGGCCGGTGGGACGCCGCCGGTATTGAAGGCGCTGCTCGACGCGGGGATGCTCCACGGTGACTGCATGACCTGCACGGGCCGCACCCTCGCGGAGAACCTGGCGGAGGTCTCCAGCATTTACGAGCGCGAGCAGAAGGTCGTCATGCCGCTGGACCGGCCGCTGCACGCCTCCGGCCACATCGTCATCCTCGGCGGCAACCTGGCGCCGGAGGGGGCGGTCGCGAAGATCGCAGGGCTGGAGCACACTTCCATCACGGGCCCCGCGCGCGTCTTCGACGGTGAGGAGGCCTGTTTCGCCGCCATCCAGATGCGCGCCATCCAGCCAGGCGACGTGGTGGTGATCCGCGGCGAGGGACCGGTCGGAGGCCCAGGGATGCGCGAGATGCTCTCCGTCACCAGCGCCCTCGTCGGCCAGGGCCTGGGCGAAAGCATCGGCCTGGTCACGGACGGCCGCTTCTCCGGAGGCACCCATGGCCTGGTCGTGGGGCACGTTTCCCCGGAAGCGTGGGTGGGAGGGCCGATCGCGCTGGTGCAGAACGGCGACGCCATTACCATCGACGCCGAGCGTAAGCTCCTGCAGCATGAGGTGCCGGCCGACGAGCTGGAGCACCGGCGAGCGGCCTGGACCCGTCCTGAGCTCCGGGTGAAACGCGGCGTGCTGGCGAAATACGCCCGTACCGTGCGCTCTGCATCCGAGGGGGCGGTTACGAGCTAGCGTCCCAGGAACACCCATGTGGAAGCCGCTATACTCAGCGTTAGAGCGACTCCTCCGGTCGGAAAGCAGCGATGAGCGTACTTGTTGAGCGGGCAGCCAGGCCCGAGCCGGTCTATCCGGAGAGCGATGGCCGTCCCATGGCGGACAACACCCTCCAGTTCCAGTGGATCGTCACTATCGAGGGAGGTCTGGACGCCCTCTTCCGAGACGATCCTTCGGTGTTCGTCGCTGGTGACCTGCTCTGGTACCCCGTCGAAGGGAGCCCCCAAATCTGCGCCGCGCCGGACGCGATGGTGGTCTTCGGCCGCCCAAAGGGCCACCGTGGCTCCTATCTCCAATGGCGCGAGGACGGGATCCCCCCGCAGGTCGTCTTCGAGGTCTTGTCCCCAGGGAACCGTCCCGCAGACCTCGTGCAGAAGTCCCTCTTCTACGAGCAGTACCGGGTGGAAGAGTATTACCTGTACGACCCGCAGTCGGGAGACCTGGCGGGTTGGCTCTCGAAAGACGGCCGTCTTGATGCCGTTCCCGAGATGAAAGGCTGGGTTAGCCCTCGCCTCGGGGTGTGTTTCGACCTGGAGGGGAAAGACCTGCGCCTTACCGGCCCGGACGGCCAACGGTTCCGCAGCTACATGGAGCTCGTCATAGAGCGCGACCAAGCTGCGCTGCGCGTGCAGCAGTTGGAGGCGCGCCTCCGCGAAGCGGGAATGGACCCCGGTTAGCGCCCTAAGTGCGTGCCCCAGGACGGTCGGGCGAGGCTCACCGCTCGCGAAGCCGAACCACCCGTGCGTGCCGGCGAAGTACGCCCGCACGGTGCGCTCCGCCTCCGAGGGAGCCGTGACGAGCTGAAGGTGACCGCGGGCGTGTGGGTGTAAGGGTGTGTGGCCTCTCCCCGCATTTAATCCCCAGTACCCTTCATGCCCGACTCCGCACCGCCCCCCTCCGCAGTCGTCGCCGCCCTCGCCAGGCGCTCCGTTGAGGCTTCGGTTCCGGTTGACGAAGCATTCCGCACCACGTACGCCCGCAACCTGGCATGGCTGCTGGACCGTCTCTCCAAGTCCACCGCCGGGGTGCGAGGACTCATCGCGGACACGCCTCGCCTGACGGCGCTGTCCCTGGCCGAAGCGGAGGTGACACCGCAGCTCAGCCCTACTATCGTCGCGATCATCGCGCAGGCGTATGCCCAGTATTTCGTGCAGGCGCGCCCGCGGCCGGACCGCTCTCCGGACGAGGCGCCCGGCGCGTTCGTCGGGTTCGACGCGCGGTTTCTCTCGAGGGAATTCGGGGAGCTGTTCACCCGGGTCTTCGTGGGCAATGGGCTGCGGGTGGTGCGGGACCACCGCGACGAAGCCACGCCGACGCCGGTGACCTCGTTCATGTCCGTCTACGGCGGGCTGGACGGGGGGATCCAGATCACTGCCAGCCACAACCCGCCGAACCATAACGGGGTGAAGTCCAGCACGTGGTACGGCGGCGTGGATACGGACGACATCTCCGACAAGATCGCGGGGCAGATCCACGCGCTGCTGGATGGCGGCGAGATCCGCTTCGGGGCTTTGCCGTCCCCGCTGGTAGAGGAGGTGGATGCGAAGGGCATCTATGCCGAGCGCTACCTCCGCGCCACGTTCCCGGAGGCGGACCTCCAGCCCTTGCGCCAGGCCATCGAGGCCGGCGCCGGCTTCCTCTTCGACGGGCTGCACGGCGTCGGCGGCGCGGCGATGGCGCAGTACCTGGACCTCCTGCTGCCGGGAGCGGACTGGCGGCGCTCCGTCCAGTTGATGAACGCGGCGCCCGATTCCAGCATCGGCGGGATCGAGAAGCCGGACCCCTCGGACCCGAACACCCTGGTGCTCTCCGGCGCCATCGCCTACCTGGGCGCGCATCCGGAAGTGCTCGTCTCCGTCACCGCGGACATGGACGCGGACCGGATCGGCACCGCCGTCATCATTCCGGCCTCGGAAGCGGCGCGGGCCCGCCGTTTCGGGCTGTTCGTCAGCGGCTTCGAGGGCGGGGTGCACGCGGTCCGCTTCACGCCGAACCAGATCTTCACCCTGATCGCTTACTCCCGGCTGCTGGGGGCGACGCGCAGCACCCCGGCCGAGCTGCGAAAGGACGTCTCGGAAGGGCGGTTCGATGGGGCCAAACACCACCTGCTCACGACCATCGCCAGCAGCGTCCTCGCGGAGCAGATGGCGAAGGAGTACGGCCTCAGCTTCCACCTCACCGCCGTCGGCTTCAAGAACCTCGGGAAGCTCGCTCACCAGATCGACCAGCGGAAGCAGGGCGACGTGATCCTCGCGTTGATGGAGGAGAGCGGCGGCGCGCAGATCGGCCCCTTCCGTCCCTGGAACGAGGACGGCGACACCATCCACCGCGACAAGGACACGTGCGCGCTGGCGCTGGCGCTCTTCAACCTCGCGGCGCGGCTGAAGCTGGAGGGGCGGACCGTTCTCGACTTCTACCTGGAGATGGCGGAGAACTTCGGCTCGCTGGCCTACTTCGAGCGGCTGGACGCCTACCTCCCCAACAAGGACGTGGCCGAGGACCCGGAACAGGGGGAGGCCGCCAACCGCGTGAAGGCGGAGATGCTGGACCGGCTGGTGGCGCTGAACGAGCCGGCGAGCCACCGCACGCTGCTCACGCTTCTGGGCGAGGACGCGGAGACGGCGGCTCCGGAGCCGTCGCAGGAGCTGGAGGAGATTTCGCTCCTGGTGAAGGAGCACGGCGAGTGGAAAACCATCCACCCCCTCGCCAACCGCTACCGGACGGCGAGCGGCGAGCTGGTGGAGTTCTACCGCGCCGGTCCCTACCCGCACGACGGCATGCGGGTCAACGTGTACGACGCGGGCGGAGCGATGCGGCACTGGTGCCTGGTGCGGGCCAGCGGCACGGAGGCGGTGCTGCGGGCTTACATGGAGATCGTCGAGCCCCTGGACAACCCCGATCCGTTCCGGCTGGCGGACCAGTTCGAGCCGCTCCTGCGCCACCTCGGCCTCGACCGTTACCGGATGGATGACAGCTCCGAGGACTACGTCACCGCGTACCGGCGGACGGTCCGATCGAAATACGTGGAGTAGCCCCTCATGCAGAACAAGCTGCGCGCCCAGCTCTCGGTCTTCATGTTCCTCCAGTACTTCATCTGGGGCTCGTGGTACGTGAGCATGGGGGCGTACCTGGGCAAGACCCTGCAGTTCGGCGGGCAGGAGGTCGGCGCCGCGTACGGGGCCTTCGCCATCGGGTCCATGATCTCGCCCTTCTTCATAGGGCTCATCGCGGACCGGTACTTCGCTTCGGAGAAGCTGCTCGGAGTGCTCGGGCTGGTGGGCGGGCTGGTGATGTGCCTCCTGCCGCAGACCACGGAGTTCGCGACCTTCTACCCGGCGCTCATCCTCTACTGCGCGCTGTTCGCGCCCACGCTGGCGCTGGGCAACTCGCTGTCCCTGCACCACCTGCAGGACTCGAAGAAGGACTTCCCCCGGGTGAAGACGCTGTCCGCGGTCGGGTGGATCGCCGGCGGTCTGGCGGTGAGTACGCTCAAGGCGGAGCAGTCCGCCATCCAGTTCTACCTGGCGGGCGGGATCTCGATGGCGTTCGGGCTCTTTGCGTTCACGCTGCCGCACACGCCGCCCCGGAAGGTGGGGCAGGACGTTCCCATCCGCGAGGTCCTGGGGCTGGACGCGCTGGCGCTGATGAAGAAGCGGTCGTTCGCGATCTTCATCGTCTGCATGTTCCTCATCTGCATCCCGCTGTATTTCTACTTCGTGAACATGGCGATCTACCTCACCGAGCTGGGGTGGGAGAACATCGCCGGCAAGATGACCCTGGCGCAGGTCTCGGACGTGGTGTTCCTGATCCTGCTGCCGTGGATGCTGAAGTCCTTCGGCTACAAGAAGACGATCTTCCTGGGGATCCTCGCGTGGGCGGCACGCTACTTCGCCCTGGCGCAAAGCGTGGACTCCGCGGGCGCCGCCCAGGTCGTGCTGATCTTCTCCGCCATCGTGCTCCACGGGATCTGCTACGACTTCCTCTTCATCGCGGGTCAGCTCTACGTGGACAACGAGGCGAGCGCGCGCAACCGCGGGGCCATGCAGGGGATCATCGCCTTCATCCTCTGGGGCATCGGCGCGTTCGTCGGGACAATGCTGGCCGGGTACGTCCAGGAGTCGCACAAGCTCGCCCAGGCCGCCGGCAAGATCGAGCACGACTGGGGCGGGATCTGGATGATGCCGGCGCTCGGCGCCACGGCGGTGCTGGTTGTGTTCCTGATCTTCTTCAGGGACCCGCGAGCGGTCGATGAATGAAGATCGAGAACCCCTTCCTTTCCGGACAAGCAGGGCTCAACCGCCCGCACTGACCTTATAGCGCAGCAGCGTATCGTGGTCGCGGAGCAGCAGATGCCCGTTCGCGATCACCGGGTACGGCCACGTGGTCTTACCGCTGCGGTCCGGCTGGCTGAATCGCCCCTTCTCGACGTACGCGGCGGGGTTCGCCTCGACCAACGCCACCGGGCCCTGCTCGCTGCGCGCATAGATGTGGCCGTCCGCATACGTGACTGAGCCTTTCCCTACGCTGCGGTTCTCCCACGCGACCTGGCCCGTCTTGAAGTCGAGGCACGTCAGCCGGCTCTCACTGAAACCGTAGAGGTGGTCGCCGACCAGCACCACGCCGCCGTGATGGTTCTGCATGTAGCGCGTGAAATAGACCTCGGACGCAGTGACCCCTCCTCCCCCCGCGCTGGTCAGCCTGGCGAGGGCGCCGCCGGTGCCGTAGCCGGAGGCGGAGAAGACGTGGTTGTCCTTGTAGATGGGCGCGGCGCAGTTGGCCGTCCCGTTGGCCGCCCGGTCGAAGCGCCAGAGGTACTTGCCGTCCCGCGCCGACACGCCGACCACGCCGCCGCGAACGAACTGGATGTACTGGCGCTGCCCGCCGACGTCCGCCGCGATGATGGAGGAGTACCCGGCGCCGTCCCCCTCGGGCACCGCTGCTCGCCAGATGACTTCGCCGGTAGTCTTGTTCAATGCCACGAGCGTGGCCCCGCGGCCGCCCGGGGTCACCACGACCTTATCGCCATCGACGAGGGGCGACTCCGAGTAGCCCCAACTTGGGACGCGCCCGCCGAAGTCGCGGACCAGGCTCTTCTGCCAGAGGAGCTTGCCGTCTGCTACCTGGAGGCACACCAGGTCCCCGCTGATGCCGATGCAGTAGAGGCGGTTGCCGTCGATGGTGGGCGTGGAGGCGGAGCCATCGTGCGCCTGGCGCCCGATGTTGTAGTTCGGGGCGGCGATGCGGGTCATCCAGAGCCCGCGGCCGGTCTTCTCGTCGAGGGCCCATACGGCCTCGTCCTCGCCGCGATAGCTCATCCCGAAGATCTTGCCGGCCGCGACGGAGGGCGTGCCGTTGCCGGTGCCCAGGCCGGTCGCCTTCCAGGCCAGCGCCGGACCGGTCGCCGGCCAGCTCTTGAGGAGGCCGGTCTCGCGGGAGACGCCGTCCCGGTTCGGGCCGCGGAACTGCGGCCAGTCGCCCGCGCCGGCAGTCTGCGCGAAGGCGGAGAGCGTGGTCAGGGAGGCGAGGAGCGCAATTATACAGATCCTTAGCATTGCGTTTTTCTCACGATGTCGCATGGGAGAATGGGAATCGGCGAGTGGGGCGGCACGAGTGGTGGGTCTCCCATTCTCCCACTCTCCCATTCCCCCATTCGCGGTCGTTCGGACATCACAGCTCTACTCGTTCCGGAGCGCCGTGATCAGCGGTCCCCTCAAAGCGAGGACCGCGGCGCCCCACGTCCAGATAATCCCACTGACAAGCACGGCCGCGATGGTCGCCGCCAGCGACCCGAACGGCACCTGGGCGCCGGGCGAGAGCAGCGCCGGGAGCACGGCCACTACCGCGGTAATTACCCCCACCGCCAGGCCCAGGGCGAGCAGCAGCGAGTGCTCGCTGAAGACCAGCCACTGGAGCGCCCGGCTGCGGAAGCCGACCGCCCTCAGGAGTGCCAACTCGCCGCGCCGCTCCAGAACGTTGCGCAGCACGATGACGCCCAGGCCCACGCTCCCGAGGAGCAGTCCGAGACCGCCGAGCACGGCGAAGATCGAAAGGTAGGTGTTCTCCACCGCGTTGAATGCTTCCAGCCGCTCCGTCGCGGGCGTGAGGTCCAGGCCCACGTCCTGCAGCCCGTACGAAAGCTCCTTATTGACGGCCGCCGTCCGCTCCCCGGGCGCGTCCACCAGGAACGCCCGGTAACCGCCGTGCGACGGGAAGTGACGGATAAACCGGTCCTCCGAGATCAGCAGCCCTCCCTGCAGGATCGAGGCGGCGAGGACCCCCACGATCCGCAGCCTCACCGTCCGCCCCCGGTCGTCCGGAAGCGATATCGTGTCTCCCAACGACTTCCCCAGCGACCAGGTTACCGTGTTCACGTCCCCTACCGCCGGGATCAGCGTCTCCTCCGCCTCCTCGCGAGCGAGCACGGCCCACGGGTCGCTCTTCGGCGTCCCCTTCACCGTACTGACGAACGTGAAGGCGCGGAGTTCACGCAGGGTCTTCGGATCTACTCCCAGCACCCGCGGCACCTGCGCGCGGTTCAGGTTCAGACAGCTTGCTTCGTCCCCTTCCCGCAGCCGCATCGGCAGCACCCGCGCGCCCGACAGCTCCTGCTCGTCCAGCCCATACGCCTCCCGTCCCGCGGGCCCGTTCAGGTCCTCGTAGACGGGAAGCGACGACTCCCCATACAGCGCGAACCCGCCGGTGCCGGAGCTTCGCTTCTCGGCGCCTTCGTGCGGGTCGTGCCGGCTGGCGCCGATGGATACTACGAGGAAGCTGCCGCACGCCAGCAGCCCTACCGCCGCCAGGCTCCGCCCGCGCCGCCGCACGCTGTTCCGCATGCCGAGGGACCCCAGCGTCAGCTCCCGCTCTCCAATACGACGCTCCAGCCAACCAATCAGCATGCGGCAGATCGCGATTCCGGCGATGAGCAGCAGTCCCCCGGCCCCGAAGAAGGTCCCGGCGGCGTTTTCGTGCGGCCCGGCGATGCCCGCCCCGACAAGGATCAGACCCAGAACGCCGGTAGAGACGGCGGTGCGCAGCCCAACCGTTTTCCCCGCCGGCCTCCCGCGCAGCTCCGTCTCGCGTCCTTCCGCCAACAGCTCTCTCGCAGGAACCTGCGCCTGTTTGCGCACCACCAGCCAGATCGAAAGCAGCGAGACCACGAACCCCGCCGCGGCGCCCGCGGCGAGGGTTGCCGGCTCCGCGTGATAGCGCAGGGCGGCGTCCGCGACCGCTCCTCGCCAGACCGTGGATAGTCCTCCGATGACGGCGCGGGTGTACCACACGCCGATAACCCCACCCAGCACCGCGGCGATGAGGGCGAGCCCGGCCCCCTCCAGGAGCAGGAGGCGCCGGACCTGCTTTACGGTAAGCCCCAGCGCGAGCAGGACGCCGGTCTCCTCCGCCCGCTGCTCCGCGCCAAAGGCGAACAGCAGCGCCGCCAACAGCAGCGCCGCGACCACCAGGAAGAAGCTGAATCCCAGGAAGAGCTGGCCGAAGTCGAGAGCCTGAGCGCTCGCGGCGAGGGCCTGCTCTCTCACCGGAACGAAGGTCAGTCCGAACCACCCGGGGAGTATCGCGCGCCGGATCTCCCCGGCCAGTTGCTGGGGATCGTGCCGGCGCGGGTATCGCACGGCGGTGAGGTCGCCGAACCGGTTGTTCCACATCCGCTGGCCGGCCGCAAGAGTTACGAACGCCTTCGGCACGCCGCGGTAGGCATCCCAGTACTTCTCATCCTTGTCGCGGATCTTCTTAAGGTCGATGGGGATCCCGGGCTCCCAGTCGCGGCAGTTCTCCGCGTCGGAGACCCCGGGGAACTCCGGCATCAGGTTCCGGTCCGCGGCGGCGCCCGCCAGCGGAAGGACCGCTCTCACGCGGAACGAGCGGCTCTCCTCGACCAGGCGGCGCATCGGTCCGACGACGAAGTACCGGACCTGCACAGTGTCCCCGACCCTCGCTTGAAGGTCCTCAGCTTCCCACGCGTTGAGGGCGATCTCGTCGTCCCGGAGGTCGAGAGGCGCGGGAGGACCGTCCAGCGCCGCGACCATCGAGTACGGCGTCGCCCGGCTCCCGAGCCGCAGCTCGTTCACGAAGTAGGTCAGCACCCCGTGCCCGCCCTGGCCGGCGCGGATCGCCGCCTTGCCCACACCCGGGTCCAGGAAGACGCGGTCGGTCCGCAGCTCGTGTTGGCCGCCGGGCAGGGTTCGCAGCTCCAGGCCGCCGTCCTCCAGTCGGAAGGTGAAGCGCATAGTATCCGCGAGCTCGCCCACGTCGATTGGCCGCTGGCCCTGGCCCACGAGCAGCGTGTTCGCGCGGCCAGGGAGTTGAAGCGCGCTCTGGAGACGCCCCAGCGGAACGAATGCCGTGTGGGGAGGGATCTGGTTCGCCTCCAGGCTGAACCGCCCGAACTGCGTCTCCGCGGCCAGCGCCGCCACCGTGAGCCGGATCGAGACGGAGTCGTCCTCCGTCTTGGAGAGCGGGGCGTCGCGAGAGAGCTTGCTCGGCTTCTCGACGCGCAGTAGGACCTCGTCCCCCGGCTTCACCCCGAGTTTGTGGCCGAGGCGCTCGTTCAGGACGATCACGTCGCCGTCCGTTCCGAGGAGCGGCTCGACGCCGCCCAGCCGCCAGAACGCTTCCGGGACCCCGGCTACCTGAACTCGGCCGACCCGTCCCTGCCCGCCGTTCACCACGGCGGAGCCGCGCAGCAGCATCGCGGGCACCACGGGAGCGCCAACGGGAGCGGAAAGCTCATCCGCCAGCGCCGCCCGGAAGAAGCGGTCGCCGCTGCTGAGCGCCAGCGAGATCTCCCCCAGGCGGGCGAGGGCCATCGCCCGGAGGCTGTAGCGGACGGAATCCCCCACCGCAAGGGCGCCCGCCAGGATGGCAGTACTGAGCAGCGCGCCGAGCAGCACGCCCAGGTGCGCGCGCCAGTGGTGGCGGAGCCCCCTTCCGGCGAGAGCCCACAGCGTCATCCCGCCGCCTCGACGAGGACGCCGTCGCAGAGCTCCAGGACGCGTCCCATCTGCTGCGCCAGCCCCGCGGAATGCGTCACCACCACCAGGCCGACCCCCTCCTCCCGGTTCAGCTCGCCCAGGAGCGCCGCCAGGTTCTCCGAGGAGAGGCGGTCCAGGGAGCCCGTGGGCTCGTCCGCCAGCAGCAGCTCCGGCTCGTTGATGAGCGCGCGGACGACGGCCGCCCGCAGCCTCTCCCCTCCGGAGAGCTGGCCCGGCCGGTGGCCCAGGCGGTGGGAGAGCCCCACTCGCTCCAGCAGCCGGCGTGCCCGCGCGTCCGGCTTCTCCTTTCGCTGGCCGGCTCCGGCCGCCAGCGTGGGAACGAGGACGTTCTCCAGCACCGTGCACTGCGGCAGCAGGTGGTGGAGCTGGAAGATGAAGCCGACCTCCCGCGCGCGAACCGCCGCCAGATCCGTTTCGCTGAGGGCCGTGAGGTCCCGGCCGTTGAGCCGTACGGTGCCGCTGGTCGGGTGATCCAGGGTGCCGATGATGTTCAGCAGCGTGCTCTTGCCCGAGCCGGAGGCGCCCACGATGGCGACCGACTCCCCGCGCCCGAGACTCAGGCTCACGTCGCGCAGCACCACCGTCGGCGGCGCCCCCTCCCCCGTCTCGTAGCTCTTCGCGACGTGGGCGAGATCTAGCACCGGATCCACCGCTTCGCTTTCAGCTCGAAGCGCGGCAGAGAGCCGCGCTCCACCAACACTACCGGCACCCTCAGGTTGAACGCGGCGCGGAGCGCCGCTTCGAGGTCGTTCCGCAGCCGATCCGGTTCCGCGCACTGCCCGGCCGGCTCTACCTGGACGGTCACCTCCGCCGTCCGGACCTCCACACAGTACTCCGCCACCGCGGGGAAGCCGCGGAGGATCCCTTCGAAGGCGCTTGGAAAGAGGTTCACTCCGCGCACGATCACCATGTCGTCGGTCCGGCCGATGATGCCGCCTTCCAGCCCCAGCTCGAAGCGGCCGCACGCGCAGGGAGTCTGCGCCGCTCGCTGCACGACGTCGCCCGTGCGGTAGCGCACCAGGGGCGAACCCCACCGGCCCAGGTTGGTCAGCACCAGCTCGCCGCGCTCTCCGGCGCCGCGGCCGCGGCCGCTTGCATCAACGACCTCGGCGATGTAACCGTCTTCCATGACGTGCAGCACGCCGGGCCGCTCCGGGCACTCATACGACACGGGGCCGACCTCCGTCATCCCGTGATGGTCCTTCACGCGCGCCCCCGGCCACGCCGCCTCGATACGCGCCCGCGTCGCCGGGATCGCGCCCCCGGCCTCACCCGCGACGATGATGGTGCGAACATGGCCCTCCGTCAGGTCGATGCCGGCCTCGGCTGCCGCCTCGCCGAGCCGCAAGGCATAGGTGGGCGTGCAGCACAGCGCGGTCACTTCGTTGTCCAGGATGGCGCGGAGGCGCGCGAGGCTGCTCATGCCGCCGCCGGGGAGGCAGAGGCAGCCGAGCCGGGCTCCGGCGTCGAAGGCGGTCCAGAACCCCAGGAACGGTCCGAACGAGAAGGCGTAGAAGATCCGGTCACCCCGGCTCACGCCGGATTCGCGAAAGACCGTCACCCAATTCTCGACCATCCAGCTCCAGCTCTCGCTGGTGTCCAGCCAGCGCATCGGCTCGCCGGCGGTGCCGCTGGTCTGGCAGAATCGCGTGTAGCAGTCGAACGGATAGGTGAGGTTGGTCCCGTAGGGTGGATCGGCAAGCTGGTCGTCCACCAGCTCGTGCTTGAGCGTGAAGGGCGCCAGTGCGAAGAACGCCGGCAGGTCCCGGACGTCGGGCGAAAGGCCGGTTCCCTCCCACTTCCGCGTGTAGAACGGGTTCCGGCCCTGCACTTCCGCGATCATCTTCCGGAGCAGCGCGAGCTGTCGGCGCTCGATATCCGCGCGGTCCGGAGGGGCCTCGGTCATCGCGGCGGGGCCTCCGGGGCGGCCGCGGCAG
>JGI10216J12902_105332251_pt1 | contig 16914 bp, 13 predicted proteins | sample KanNatreferecore_FD_12902 | JGI IMG/M metagenome (IMG submission 12902)
GCTGACGCAGGCCGCACCATTCGGCCCGGCGAGCGCCGCCGCCGCGCGACGAGGTCCGGCGGGGCCCGGCCACCGCTCTAGCTCCGAGATCAGGTTCAAGCCGCCGGAGGCCGTCGCGCTCATCACCGAATCGTCGGGTGGCCCGGCCGGGACGACCTTGATGCAGTTGAGCACGTCCCTCCCGGGTGTCGAGGTCGGTTCGGCGAGGCTCCAGCCCTGCGGCAGGTCGGACGCCTGCAGATTGACCTGACCGAGGCCGGCCGGCGCAGGTCCGTGGCCGAGGACGTCGACCGCCGCGTTGCCGTCCTGGTAGCTGACACGGTTCTGCACCGTGAGGCCGAGCGATTGCAACATCGACGTGAGCTGGCTCCGGGTCTGCGTTTCGGGCGGCACCAGGCCGCCGGTCTCGAGGGCGGGGTAGTAGACGAAGACTCGATCCGCCCCCTGGATCGCGGCGGCAACCTGCGCGCGATCCATGTTCAGGTCGATGTAGTGGATCCGCGGGTCAGACCAGCCCACTGGGTCGAAGCTCTCCGTGAACGTCGGCGCGGCGACCATCTTCACCGGGAACTTGGACTCCGCCGCGAACGACCACTCGGTGTGGAAGGGCAGGATGATCGAATCCCTCGGCCCGGCGTTGGCTTCGATGTACTGCGTCGCCGATTTCGCCCCGGGAAACGGGTATCGCACCGCGGGGCCGGCGGATACCAGGAGCACGGCTGCTGCGGCGAATGCCGCCACATCGAACCCGTTGCGTAACGCTCTGCGATTCCCGAGCAAGCCGCGCCCCGCCTGGAGCGCCACCCCCAGTCCGACGGCGATCACCGGGAACAGCCAGACCGAGACCCGGTACCCGTTGTTGGTCGCACTCGTCTGGCTCGGGCCGAAGGGAACCTTGCCGAAGAGGCTTCCGATGATGGTTGCAATCAGGACCAGCAGTAGAAACCGGGCCGCGATGGTTCGGCGGCCGGGGAAAGACGCGATCACCAGGCCGGCCACGGCGACCAGCCCGCAGATCATCGCGAACCAGGCGGGCCCGCCTGGGAAGGCCTCGGCAAGGCGACGCAGGTGGAGGAGCAGCTCTCCCGCGAAGCTGATCGGGTTCGCGTGGAAATCGGGAAAGGCGTCCCACAGCTCGCGATACGCCGTCTCGATCTTCTCCGAGCTGTAGTTGCGGGCCTCGTCGGCATAGAGGGCGCCAGTTGCGGCGATCTGGGCACCGAATGCGATGGCTCGCACGACGAAGTCCGATCTTCGGTGCAGCACCAGGATCGCCCCGGCCGCGAGCACCGCGCCGAGCGCGAATCCGCTGATTGAGGCGACGAGAAACGCGCCGATGAGCCACACGACCGCTGTGATCCACGTCCATCTGATCCGGGCGAGCCGCGGCACCACCACGGCCAGGCCCAGCACCACGAGGAGATCGATCGTGAAGGTCCGCAGGCGGCCGGAGTTGATGATGTGCGGCTGCGCGGCCACCAGGGCCGCCGCCAAGAGAAAGCTGATCGAGCGCGCGAAGCGCAGCGCGCGGAGACCCAAATAGAGGAGCGGAGGCCCGAGGAATCCCGCGATGAAGGCGGGCCCAGCCAGGCTGTCGCTGCCGCCTGCGACCAGCTCCCTCCATCCCTTCAGGATCGCGATGTAGCCGGGATGGTCCTTGCCGACGAGGATCAGCTGGTCGAGCGGGGCCTTCATTGCGGCCGAGCCGGGTTCCGCGTCGTCCTGCCAGAGGCCATCGGTGGGCAGGCCGTGACGGCGGGAGAGGACCGCGACCACGCCGAGGACGACAGCCAGGAGCAGGTCCGGCCCGTAGCGGCGCCACCACGGTTCGTGCTCGATCGCGCGGGTCTCTGGCTCCTCGTCCGCCAGGACCTGAACCCGCTCGGTAGCGTCGGCGGTGGGCCAGAAGATCCTCTCGTCTACCTTCCACGCGAGGCGGCGAAACGCCCAGCCGAGCCTGATTAAGACGTCCTTCATGCCGCGGTTAGCCTCACCCGGATAGATTTCAGGCCGCCACCCGTCAGGAAAGGAAGCCCTGCATGAAGAAGTTTCTCGTGGTGCTCGCATCGGCTGTCATGGCCACGGCCCTCGTCGCCTGTGGGGGCGGTGGCGACTCGAGCAGTACAACGCTCAAGCTGGTCGCCGATCCGAGTGGGGCCCCGAAGTTCGACAAGTCGTCCTTGACCGCCGATGCGGGGAAGATAACGATCGAGCTCAGCAATCCGACCGCGACCCCGCAGAACGTCGCGATCAAGGACGCGCAGGGCAAGGTCTACGGCATCACAAACGGCGGCAAGTACGTCACGCACGGGACCGCCTCGGTGACCGTGGATCTCGACGCAGGCGACTACATCTATTACTCGACCCAGCCCGGCTTCGAGGAGAAGGGGATGAGAGGGACCCTGACCGTCAAGTAGTTAGGGCGAGGGTGCCCCCGCAAGCCCACAGACCCTCAGGGCACGGGTCGACTGAACCAGGAGCCTCCAAGGTGGACCGGCGGTTCCGGGCGGAACGCGCAAGACGGCGGGGCCCGGGGTCGCGGGCGGGGTAAGGCGCGCCGACGGCTGATCGGCGAAGCGTCCGAGATAGAAGCTCGCAGAAGCAAGCGGCCCGGGCCCGATCCAGACGCCACTCGCGGGTAGCGGCGCGGCTGAGCTTCCACCCCTGCCCGCCGTTGCACAGCGCTGAGCCGCGGGCTTGGGACCTGCGGCTGGAACAAGCCGGATCCCAAGCGCCCTCACCAATGCGCTGTCGGCGAGCCTTCTGGTGTCGTTCGGTCGACTCGCCAGCTGACTGACCGAGTAACCGCCTCGTCCGTAGGCCCGCACCGCCGTGAGGTATTCCGCCGCCGTGGGCGAGAGGAAGTCGGGCCGGTAGCCCGGCTGGGCGTTCGGGCCTGCGATCTCGACCGCGCTCCACTCCGCCCGGTACCCATCGAAGGTCTCCCGCGCGCCACGGCCCGAGTCGATCAGACGATCGATGTTCGGCCAGAGGCTGATCAGGAGGATCCCCGAGGCCAGCCACAGCGGCCAACCCCGAAGCCTCACGGTGCCCGCCAGCGCGCCGAGCAGGATCAACAGGTAGAAAGCCTCCGGGTAGAGGTACCTGGGCTCGTCGGGAACCCGCAGGAATCCTCCGGGCGAAAGCCGGGTCGTGGCCATCAGAACGAGCAGGCCGACCAGGGCGGCCCAGAAGATGGGCGGAAGACGTCTCCAGCTCCACGCCACTCCGACCGCGATCAGGACCAGCAGCAGCGCGGCGGCGATCCAGGCCAGTGGTTCGTGGAAGGCGGCGTCATCTAACACCCCGAAGAGCCCTGTGACGGCAGCGGTGACCGAGGCCCATGAGTCGCGGACGAACGGGAACACGTCCGAGGCGCGATTGGGGACGAGCGACGGCGTGGTCGGGGGGCGGAGAAAGAGCCACCAGACGGCGAACAGCGCGCCGGGCACTGCCACCACCCACAGCGCCCGCCAGCCCTCTCGGGAACGCAGCACGATCATCACCGTCGCCGCGGCTGCGAAAGAGATTCCCACTGGATGAGAGGCGAGCGAAACGGCGAGGAGGACCATCGCCGCCAGGTCGCCGCGAAGATCTCTTCGCTCCAGAGCCAGCAGCGTGCCAAGGCCGGCCACCAGCGCGAACTGGGAGGGGATGCGAACCGGGGTCAGGACCGCTTCCCAGCCCGCTCCGAAGAACAGCATCAGGAGCACGGGGGGAACCGCGGCGAGATCGCCGACCCGCTTGCGCAGCAAGGCGAAGAGAAGGCCCGCGGAGAGGAGGACCAACCCGAGGCCCACTACGCGTTCTGGGACATACGTGTCGATCCCGAAGACCTCGAACGTGGCCTTGTAGAAGAGCAGCGGGACCGCGATCAGATACTTGTTCGACGGCGGATAGAGCAGCGCGTGCCCCAGCGAGTCGTTGGCGAGCCGCGTCGCGTAGTCGAGGTCATCCGTGGAGAACCACAGTCCCCTGCTCCAGTACGCGAGCAAGACCGCGGCAGCCGCCATCGCGAGCGCGACGAGCACCGGGCCAAGGGCCTCCGGCCGGACGCGTCCCGATCGTCGCTGCACTCGGCCGCGACTCTATAGGCCGCCGAATGAGCGCAAGGCAACTCCGCAGCGGTCGACCGCCTCCGCGACTCGCGGGTCGCAGAGCGTCTGAAGCTCCTGCAGCCTCTCCTCGGCATAGGCCGTCGGGTGGTCGGGGTCAACCGCGGGGTGACAGCCCAGTTCGGTGACGCCCTGCGGCAGCTCCTCAATGATCCTGACCAGCGCCTCGACGCTGATCGCGTCGGTCAGGGGCTCGCCCTTTCCGTCGCGCCCGTGGAAGCCCACGTAGCTGATGCCAGGGGTCAATGAGCGGATCGGAATGCCCAGCCGCTGGGCGGCACGCTGGACGGTGGTGCGGACCGGGTCCTCGTTGTGGACATGCTGATGGGAGTCGAGGTGCGTGGGTGGACTTCCCATGAGGGACTCGAAGCGCTCCAGCTGCCTGTCGATCTCTTGGCCAACCGCTTCCTCGGTGAACTCAGGCACGACCTCGTAGACGCTCTGCCACTCCCCGTCTCGTTCCTCCCATTCGCCGAGGTCGAGGTGCAGCCCGACGCCGAGCGAGCTGTCCCGTGCGTACGCGGCGGCCTCCTCCGCCGCGGGCCAGCGGACCATCAGGGTCGCGCTAGTGACGATTCCGTCTTCGTGGGCGCGAATCACGCCCCGGTTGACCCCGCTCGAGCGGCCGAAATCGTCTGCGTTCACGATCAGCACGCGTTCCGACATCTCAGGAACCCTCACCGCGTGCGAGCCCGAGCTCGCCGGCCAGCTCCAGCGCCTCGCCAAGCCAGTCGTGGGCGTGCTCGGGGGGCGGTCGCCAGTCGCTTGACCAGCCGAGCCACTGCAGCGCCAAATGCAGGCGGCAGCGAGTCAGGTCTTCCTCCAACGACACGGGGTCCTCGGCCCGTCCGCTGGCGTCATCGCGACCGCGGATGTAGGCGCCGACGAGCCGCGCTTGCTCAGACTCCTTCCAGCCACCGACCAAGGCCGCGAGATCGACGAGACCGGGGCCGATCCCCGCCATTTCCCAGTCCACCGGGCAGATCCGCGAGGGGCTGCCGGGCTCGACCAGCACGTTCGATGGGTAGAGCTCACCGTGCACGAAGGTTCGCGGAAGGGCGCAAAGCGAATCCACTACCTCCTCGTAGCGCTCGAGCGCCCTTTGCAGTGATTGGGCACGGGGGCCGTCCAAATCGGCCAGCCGCTCCTGGGCGCGGTCGCTCCAGGATCTGAACCATTCGGCCGAGAGATCGATCAGATGCGGGTTCGCGGCTCGCACCTCCTCGAGTCGCCCGGTAAACCGCGAGTGAAAGCCACCCAGCCAGCGGGCTACCTCCTCCCAGACCTCGAGTTCGCCGACCTGCCAGAGCTCGACGCCCGGCACCTTCTCGATCAGCAGCCAGTGGCGGCCGGGCTCCGACCCGAAGAAGCGCGGGCCGACGCCGGCCGGAGCGAGGATTCCACTGTAGGTCTCGATCTCACGCTCCGGTTGGTGCAGGAACTCGGGCTTGGTCGCGCCCGCGTCGCCAATCAGCCGCTCGCGGGTGAGGTCCTTGAGGATCATGTCGAGCTCCTCGCCGTCCGCCGTCTTCACCTGCAGATGCTCGAGCGGCGCGCTAGTCGCGTAGCGGTAGGGCTCGCGTGAGAGCGAGACGACCTCTCCGATGCCGTCCTGCCGGCTGAGCAGCTCCACCAGCTCGCGGTCGGAGGGAGCGTCGGTCACGAGAGCAGGCGCTCCAGCAGGGAGGAGAGGACCAGGTCGGATTCGAGATGCTCCTCGGCGATCCGGCGCGCGGCGGCACGGTGCTGCTGGTAGTCGTCCTCGAGCCGTTCGAGACCCTCGACGACGTCGTCGGCGTCCGAGAAGGCGAGCAGGCCCTCGCCCGTGGGCAGGCGCCTGTTGAAACCGGTGTCCTGGGCGAGCACGGGCCGGCCGCTGGCGAGGTAGCAGGCGCTGCGATCGCTGAACCAGCCCGAGTCCGAGGCGACATATCCGAGCTTGGCCAGGCCGAACTCCGCCCACGAGCCCTGCACGAAGCTCCGGTAGTCCTCCGGGGTCGCGGCGACCTCGCCCGGGTCGAGAACGTCCCAGCCGTTTTCCTCCAGCGCTTCGAGGTCGCCCGTCTCGTCGGGATGGATCGCGAGCGCCACTTCGAACCGCTCGGGGGCGCGCCGGGGCAGGTCGATCAGGGCCCGCAGCGAGTGCGCCTTCTGCCCGTAGTGGACGCCGTCGTGCGTGATCGAGCCGTAGCTCCGCCAGTGGCCGACTGTGGTCGCCCGACGCCGTTCGAGCTCGCTCGCCACCGGCCACTCGGACAGCACGACCGGCGGCAGGGTCGGAAGCCACTCTCGGCCGCAGTCCGGGATCGGCGAGTCAGGTTCGCCGATCGTGTCGGCGACCGAGACGAAGTGGGTGTGGGCGTCGAAGCCCATGTCGACTCCCTCGGTGGCCTGCCAGAGCTGGGCGAACGCCGGATCGAGATCCATGTACGTCCGGATTGGGACCCTGTCCAGGACCTCGGCATCGGCGAGCTTGCCGGAGAGGTTGAGGAGCAGCTCCGATTCGCCTGCGGCCGCGACCAGACGCTCACGCGACATCCCGATCGGCTCCTCGCCCGCATCCGGCAGGATCGCCCAGCGATCGCTCAGGTCGAAGCGCTCCATCACGCCCTCGCAGTAGCGGACCGCTTCGAGGTCCGCCTCGCCGTCGAGCTGCTCGACGAAGTAGACGCCGCAGCCGAGCCTCCGGAGCCCGAGCAGGTACTGGAGGACGGCCCAGGTGGCACCTCCCTGCCACGGCGTGGCCGCGATCGTCCCGCTGACGATCACGGTGGGGGTGGCGGTCAAGTCGGCCCGTGCCCGGCCATGCCCCCGGGAAGTTAGGGCCTGTCCGGCCAGGGAAGTCGCGTCCCTGGATGCGGCCCAGGACCGGCGCTGGATCGCCGCCCGCCTCCTCACGCGTAGGCACCGCTACGCGCCTCGTCGGCGGTCGGCGCCCAGCTTGGTCCCGTACCGCCCCAGGGACACGCCCCTGACGGGACAGGCCCTGGGCACAAATCACCGTGCTACTTTGCCCCCGTGGCCGAACCTGGAATCGGAGCTCTCAGGGAAGAGGGCTCGGCGGGCACGGAAGAGCTCTTTTCCGAGATCGACAAGCTGTCCGAGTCGGCTCGCTCGAGCCGGGACGTGGACGCCATGCGGCGCCTTCTCCGCCTCCGTCACGAGGCCGGCATCCGCCTGCTCGATTCGAACGGTCATCAGCCGCAGCACCCCTCGCCGGACTTCGATGCGCTTCCAGAAGCGGACGGGCTGCCCGAGATGGATCCCAAGGACGTCACCCCGGAGCTGCTGCGAGCCGGGATCCTCCGCGATGGCTGCCTGCTGGTCCGCGGCCTGGTCGACCGCGAGCGGGCAGAAGAGTTCGCGCGTCAGATCGACCGCGGCTTCGCCGAGCGCGAGAAACAGGACCAGGGTGAGGCGGCGGCCGAGGGCTACTACGAGCCCTTCGAGCAGAACCCGCGCTTCGAGGGGTCGAAGCGCGCCTGGGTGAAGGAGGGCGGTGGCCTGCTGGCGGCGGACTCCCCGCTGCTCTCGTTCGAGATGCTGGAGATGTTCCGCTCCGCTGGGCTGAGAGAGCTCGTCGGCACCTACCTCGGCGAGCCGCCCGTCATCTCGCTGCAGAAGACCACTCTTCGGAAGGCTGAGCCTGACGTGGTCGGCGCCTGGCACCAGGACGGCGCCTTCATGGGCGAGGTCCGCTCGATCAACCTGTGGCTCTCGCTCTCTCGCTGCGGAGACGAGTCTCCCGGCCTCGACCTCGTACCCCGACGGCTGGACGAGCTCGTCCCGGTGGGCACCGAGGGAACGTGGCTGCCGAACCAGGTCTCCCAGCAGGTGGCCGAGGAGGCCGCCGGCGATCTCGAGATCCAGAGGCCGATCTTCGAACCGGGTGACGCGCTCTTCTTCGACGAGCTCTTCCTGCACAAGACCGGCTCCGACCCCTCGATGCCGAATCCGCGGTTCGCCATCGAGAGCTGGTTCTTCGGCGGCTCCGCATTCGCGACCCAGTACGCCCCGATCGCGGTGTGAGAATCGTCCTCGCCGGGTCGCTGGCCCAGCGACCGTTCATCGGCGGCCACACCTGGGTCTTCCTCCAGTACCTGCTGGGCCTACGCCGCCTCGGCTACGACGTGCTGTTCATCGACCGCCTCGAGCCGGGGATGTGCATCCGCGAGTCAGGCGAGCCGGCGCCGTTCAGAGACTCGGTCAACCTGCTCTACCTCGCCGAGGTGATGGAGAGGTTCGGCCTGGGAGACCGTTGGTCCGTGCTCTACGACGGCGGGCGGGACGTCGCGGGGGTGCCTCGCGAGGAAGTGATCGCGCGGACCCGCGACTCGGCCGCCCTCATCAACGTGATGGGGTATCTCGAAGAAGAGGAGATCCTCGCGGCGGCTCCAGTTCGAGTCTTCCTCGACATCGACCCGGGCTTCGGCCAGATCTGGAAGGCGCTGGGGCTCCACGACCTCTTCCGCGGCCACGACCGCTTCCTGACGGTCGGCGGGCGGATCGGCGCTGCAGACTGCGAAGTGCCCACGGTCGGGCTCGAGTGGATTCCGATCCGGCCGCCCGTGGATCTCGCGGAGTGGCCCGTCCAGACCGATCGGGGAAGCCGCTTTACATCCGTCGCCAGCTGGCGGGGCGCCTTCGAGCCGCTCGAGTACGAGGGCCGGACCCTCGGGCTGCGGGTGCACGAATTTCGCCGCTTCTTCGAGCTGCCCGAGCGGTCCGGATCGGAGTTCGAGGTCGCACTCGACATCGATGACGCCGAGACCAGGGATCTCATCCCCCTCGGCGAGCACGGTTGGAAGCTCGTCGATCCGGGACGTGTGGCCGCCGATCCCTGGCGGTACCGCACCTACATCCAGGAGTCGGCCGCCGAGCTGATGATCGCCAAGAACCTCTATGTCGAGACCCGCAGCGGCTGGTTCAGCGATCGCAGCGCCTGCTACCTCGCGAGCGGACGCCCCGTGCTGGCGCAGGACACCGGACTGGACGGGCTGCCGGCCGGCGAGGGCCTCGTCACCTTCTCGACCCTGGAGGAGGCGGTGGCCGGCGTGGAGGAGATCGAGCGGGACTACGAGCGCCACAGCCGAGCGGCTCGGGAGATCGCCGAGGAGCACTTCGCCGCCGAGCGGGTGCTGCCAAGGATGCTCAAGCAGCTGGGTGTCCGGTGACCGTCGTCGTCGCGGGTGCCCTCGCGAACAAGCCCGGGCAGTCGGGTGAGGCCTGGGTGAAGCTGAGCTGGATCCGCGGGCTGCAGCGGCTCGGGATCGACGTCTGGTTCGTGGAGCAGCTGGCCGACTCGATGGCCCAGGACGATCGGGCTCCCGCTTGGTTCCGCTCGGTCACCGAGCGGTTCGAGCTTGCTGACTCCGCCGCGCTGCTGGCCGGCGACGAGTCGCTGGTGGGCCCCTCCCTCGATGAGCTGCGCGAAGTGGCGACGGAGGCGACGCTGGTCAACATCAGCGGCCACCTGACGCTGCCGCGCCTCTTCGAAGCCTTCCGACGTCGTGTCCTGGTCGACATCGATCCCGGCTTCACCCAGTTCTGGCACGAGGCGGGCCTCGCCGGCGCGAACGTCGAGGGCCACGACGTCTACTTCACGATCGGCGAGCTGATCGGCACCGACGACTGCCCGATCCCCACCGTCGGCATCGACTGGATCCCGGTTCGCCAGCCCGTTGTCCTTGACGACTGGCCGCTCGCCGCGGAGGGTGAGGCGGAGCGCTTCACCACGGTCGCCACCTGGCGTGGGCCATACGGACCGGTAGAGGTCGCCGGGCGAACCTACGGCCTCAAGGTGCACGAGTTCCGCAAGTTCATCGAGCTCCCACAGCGCTCGGAGCAGCGCTTCGAGATCGCCCTCGACATCCATCCCGGGGACGAGCGGGACCTGGCCGCGCTTCGCGATCACGGGTGGAGCGTGGCGGACCCCCAGCGGGTGGCGGGCGACCCGGACGCGCTGCGCTCCTACATACAGGGCTCCGGTGCCGAGTTCTCCGCAGCCCAGGGGATGTACGTCGATACGGCCTGCGGTTGGTTCAGCGACCGCACCGTCCGCTACCTCGCCTCGGGGAAGCCGGCGGTGGTGCAGGAGACCGGGTTCAGCCGGCTGCTGCCGGTCGGGACCGGGCTGATCGGCTTCCGCACCCTGGACGAGGCCGCCGATGCGGTCGCAGACATCGGGGCCCGCTACGCCGAGCACTCCGAGGCGGCCCGGCGCATCGCGGAGGACTACTTCGATTCCGACCGGGTCCTGCCCAGCTTCTGCGAGCAGGCGGGGATCGCCTAGCCGGACGGCTTACGCGAGACGAACGTGATCGCGTTGCGGTAGCCGTGATGCGTCGTCGTCTCGAAGCCGACCTCGCGCAGCGACTCCGGCAGGTCCATGCCGAAGTCCGTGTAGACCAGACTGCCCTGCGGGTCGGTGGGCGAACCGTGGTAGACGGGCTCCTTGAGGTGCCTGTCCTCCGCCCCCGAGTAGTCGACCCGCGACTCCGTCGTGCTCGGCAGCGGCCAGATCATCGGCACGGTGAAGATGTGCATCCCGCCCGGGCGGAGGATGCGGTGGAGCTCCGAGAAGGCGTCCATCGGCCCGCGGACGTGCTCGAGGATGTCTGAGGACACCACGAGGTCGAAGGACTTGTCCGCGAAGGTCAGCGCGCGGAGGTCCTCGCACCGCACGCCTTCCTGCGACTCGCCGAGGTCCACGTCGGGCCAGTAGTAGGAGTTGAGGTAGTGGGGAAGGCGGCCGAGGACGTAGCGCAGCGGCCCGGCGATCCCAGGCTCGTAGATCTCCAGCTCGCGAAAGGCCGGTACCTCGATCAGCTCCGACAGCGTCAGCTCGGGCGAGCCGTAGGCAGCGGCGATCGCAGCCGCCTGAGCCCGGTAGCGGAGAGTGGCGTCGCAGGAGCCGCAGAGGTGGCTCTCCCGTGTCGGCGCATCGATCTGGACGAACTCGCCGACGTGCCCGCAGACGTCGCAGCGCCCGGCCCCAACTGCGGCCGACAGCCCGGCCTGACCGGTGTGCCCGGGAGCGTGCGCAGACACCACGACAACGTACATCGTGGAGTACCCTGCGCCTTCCCCTACCGACTAGCCAGGAGGTGTTAGGGATGACCGCGCCTGAGCAGCCCGCAGGGTCCACAACGGTCGAAGCGGAGTCCGCTCTGGAGGCGATCGAGTCTCTGTCAGAGCAGAACCGGCGCTCTCGCGACGCCGAGATCGAGAAGAAGCTGGTTCGGTTGCGCAACCTCGCCTACGAGGAGCTCGATCGGTCGCCGACGGAGTCGCCGTGGCCCGAGGAGGGACCCCGCCCTCGCGAAGCCGAGGAGGATCTGCCGGCGATCAGCCGCGACGAGCTGACACCCGAGCTGCTCCGGGATCAGATCCTCCGCTACGGCTGCGCGTACATCCCGGGTCTCATCTCTGAGGACCGGGCCGAGCAGCTCGCCGGCGGGATCGAGAAGTCGTTCGAGCTCTCGCACGAATATCTGGCCCGGACGCCTCCGGACGAGGACACGCCCTGGTTCTATCCGTGGCAATACGTCGAGGACAGGGATGCCCTGTCGCAGACGAGGAGCTTCGTCCGCGAGGGGGGCGGCGTCTGGACTATCGAGGCGCCTCGGGTGATGTTCGATTTCCTCGAGACGCTCGAGGAGGCGGGGCTGCGGCCGCTGGTCCGTGACTACCTGGGCGAGCGTCCCGCGATGACCCTGAAGAAGTCGACGCTCCGGAAGACCGAGCCGCTGCCGCGCGCCGACTGGCACCAGGACGGCGCCTTCCTCGGCGACAACATCAGGACGCTCAATCTCTGGCTGTCCCTCTCGCATTGTGGCGACGATGCGCCCGGGCTCGATCTAGTGCCGCGTCGCTTCGACCGCGTGCTGGAGACCGGCAGCGGCGGGGCCTTCTTCCACTGGTCGACCGGGGAGGGCACGGTGGACGAGGCGCGCGAGGACGTGCCGATCGTGCGGCCGCTCTTCAAGCCCGGGGACGCCCTGCTCTTCGATGAGCTCTTCCTGCACCGCACCGCGACGGACGACACGATGACGCGGACCCGGTACGCGATCGAGACCTGGTTCTTCGCGCCCTCGCTCTATCCCGGGGACCAGATTCCCTTCGTCTGGTAGTGGCGTTCCTGAACGACGGCGAGCCGCCGGACGAGGAGACGGTCAAGGCCTTCCGGCGGGCGCTGGCCAAGCGCCACCCGCCGTTCTTCGAGGCGCTGATCGCGGACGCCCGCATCACCGCCGGAATGCGGGGCGAGCGCCAGCACTTCCGTTCCACTGCCGACGCACTGCTCCAGGCCGTGCGCCTGATGTGGGCAAGCGACGCGTTTTTCGCCCACGCCGCCTATCGCGCGAAGGCACGCCTCCAGGGCCTTGGCGTCCCGCTCCTGCCGCGGATCTTCCACCGCATCGCGATGCGATCCGCTCAGGTCTCGATCGGCGACCCGGTCCTGATGCACCCCGGCGTCTACATCGTCCACGGCCAGGTCGTCGCCGACGGCCTCGTGGAGATTCACTCCGGCGCTGTCCTCCGCCCCTGGATCACCATCGGCCTGCTCGGTGGGAGCGTCGAAGGGCCGACGATTGGCCGCGGCGCCCGCATCGGCACAGGAGCCAAGGTGCTCGGCGACATCACCGTCGGGGAGAAGGCGAACGTCGGTGCGAACGCGGTCGTGATCGAGGACGTGCCGCCCGGTGCGACGGTCGTAGGGGTGCCGGCGAAGCCGGTGGAGAAGTCGACGCCGCTCAGCTAGCCGGCGGGTCGACCACGGTGTTCTCCTCGATGTAGGGCTGCGAGCGCCACTCGGGCAGCCACGGGTGGTCGAGGACCTTGCGGAAGGTCGCCATCTTGTCGTCGAGCCCGACGTACTCGAACTCCTCCTGCTTGCGCAGCAGGTTGTAGAGCTGGGCCACCGAGTAGAGCTGGACGTCGTCGACGAACATCACTCCGCCGACGGGCAGCATCAGGTTGAGGTAACAGAAGTCCACGAACACGGCCGGCCAGTTGTGGGAGCCGTCGATGAACGCCGCCTCGTAGCAGTCGCCCTCCTCGGCCAGCTTCGGGAGGACGAGCTCTGAGCGGTCGCAGATGAAGTGGAGTCGGTCGGTGGAGATGCCGCGCTCGGAGGCTGCTGCCAGGGTGCGATCGCGTAGCCCCTCGTCCGGAGCGATGCTGGTGACGGCCGCCGGCTCGAGGGCGCAGAAGAGCAGGGTGGAGGCCCCGGCGCCGGTCTCGATCACCCGCGGTGAGTCGAAGCGGGCGAGCTCGGCGATCACGCGCTCGCCGATCCGGCCGGTCATGCCGCCGACCTCCCAGCCGCGTCCCCAGTCATGAAGCCGGGGTGGGTCCGCGATCAGAGCCCTTGCCGCGGCCTCGGGCTGCGCTGTGGACTTGCTCTCCATCAGCGGGCGAGCTCCTTCGTCTTGTTGCGCCACGGAAACGGGGCGTCCGGCACCGGGCGGCCGAGGAACTCGCAGAGCGGTTCCCAGCCGTCGCCGCCGATCAGGTCGTATTCAAGGAGGTCGTCCGGCCGGTCGGCGAAGTAGCTCCGCACCAGCGCGTGGTGGCGGGTGTACTCGGTGGTCCATGTCTCGATGTCCACGGTGTCGAACCCGTCGGAGTACTCGCCCGCCGCCGCGGCGCGCTGGTTGCGCTCGACGTGGCGGCGCCTGCTGTCCAGCCAAGGCTCCAGATCCCGCACCGTGAGGATGAAGCGCGAGCCCGGATACTGGACGTCGGCGATGTAGAAGTCGTAGGTCAGGCCGAAGATGTCGGAGAAGGCGTCGTAGCCCGGTTCCAGGTACGTGAGCAGGGGTTTTCCTTCCTCCAGCGCGCGCTCGACCCGCTTCATCGTCTCCAGACCGCCGTGGTGAAAGCTGCGGTATCCGAGGGTCTCGAGCGCCTCGTGGAGCGACAGGGTGCCGGTCTTGTTGAGGCCGATGCAGAAGATCCTGGCCCTTCGCTCGTTATCCATCGGTCATCTGACCCGCTTCAGGAAGCCGCCGGGATTGAAGGTCAGGCCATAGCGCTCCAGCGAGGTGTCCGGCTCGAACCCGCCCTCTTGGAGGATCCGCCCGAGCGCCTCGTGCGGGCCGGGCCCGAACCCGGTCCAGACGGGATAGCCGTTCAGGATCGTGTCCTCGAGGATCAGATACGAGTTCACGGGCACCAACGGCGAGTAGTGCTCGAAGCTCGCCATCAGGCTCGGGCGCTTGGCGGCGCCGAGGATGACCAGGGCGCTCCCCTCGCCGATCGTCTCGCGAACCTGCGCCGCGGTCTCCGAATCGGCGGGATCGCCGCGCAGGTAGGTGATGCGCGGATGCTCGGCCAGCTTCTCGGCCGGGTTCGCGTCCACCGAGAGGACCTGGCCCGAGCCGATCAGATCGCAGATCGAGGCGAGGAAGAGGGCGCGACCGCCCCCGCCGGTTCCCGTCTCGAGGATCCAGTCGGGTCGGACTCGGAAGATGGCCTCCTGGTAGGCGAAGAGGTCGGTCGGCGCCTTCGCCATCCACTTCCCGAGCCAGGTGGTCTGGTGCCACTCCTTGCTGCGCCAGAAGGAGTCGATGAACTCGAGCCGCAGCTCGTCGGGGATCGGGACGCCCTCCGCCGGCCTGCCGTCAGTGCCCTCCACGTGCGCCTGCTTGAAGTAGACCGGGGCGCCCATGCGCCGCGGCCTCGTGCGGCGGGCGGATTCAGGCAGCGTCCCGACGTAGTGGATGTCCTTGTTGGGCGTCACGAAGCGGCGGCCCCGCAGCTCGGTGTAGGAGTCGTGGTAGGAGTCGATCAGCCCGCTCCGCTCGGCGAGCGCGGCGACGTTGGTCGTCGTGCCGCCGTGGACCTGGTGGAAGGAGCCTTCGCCCAGGATCGTGACCACCTGGACGCCGGGTGAGTTCGCCATCCGCTCGAAGAAGTCGAGGTTGACGAAGCCGCCTCCCGGCATGTCGAAGCTCTCGTCCATGCCGCCGGCCTGCTCGAGCAGCGTGCGGGGGACGAAGACGCAGTTGCTCTCCCACTGATTGTCGAACCAGTCACGGCCCCCGATGAAGTGGCCGATGTCGAAGAGCTTGTAGCCGTCGGTGGGCCAGGCGATCTGGTCGAAGAGCCGGTCCTCGAATTCCTGGTCGTAGCCCTTGGCGATCGCCTCGTTCTGCTGGCCCGGCCCGACGTACCACTGCTGCGTCGTGACCACGGCCGGCGCGTAGCTGGCGAGCCCGAGCAGCCCGAAGCGCAGAACGCCCGGCGTCAGCACGTGGGCGCCATCGATCATCAGCGCCACCGCGCGGCCGTCCGAGACCGCGACGCCGCGGTTCAGCGCCGGCGCGGGGGAGGGCTTGGCCTCGTCGCCGAGGTCGAGATAGCGGAACTCCGGGCCGAAGCTGCGGACGAACTCCTCGCCCAGTCGCTGGTCCGGATCCGAGCCGTTCTCGACCACCACGACCTCGTAGTCGAGGCTCTCCACGCCCTGCTGGTACCTGCGGGAGAGCGAGTAGAGCGTCCTGTCGGCCTCACGCCGCATGTTGTGGAACACGACGACGATCGAGAGGTCCTTCGTCTTCGTGGGCTGCGTCTGCTGCGGCTCCTCGCGCTCCTCCCGCACGGGAGCGCCCTCGAGCTTCTCCGGCTCGTGGACGTGCTCGACCTTGCGCCACCAGGCGCCGCTCCAGTCGATCCGCTCCAGCGGCTCCGCGACCTCGTTCTCGGAGCGGAAGGCATCGACGGCGGCCACGCAGTCCGGCGTTCGATAGTCGTCGATCACGACCATGCCGCCGAGCGCGACCTTGTCGTAGAGGGCATCGAGCGCGGCACGGTGCTCCGCTGGGTCGTGACCGCCGATCCGCAGGAGCGCGATCTTCTCGATGGGCGCCTCGGGCAGGGTGTCTGTCAGCGGGCCCTGCAGGAATGCCACGCGCCCGTCGAGCAGGCCGAAGCTCGAGAACCCCTCGCGGACGGTGTTGAGATCGGCCGCGAAGGTGGGGGATCCGTTCCCGGAGGCCGGGACACCGCCCCCGAAGCGATCGGCGACCCAGACGCGCGGCCGCCGCAGGTTGTAGGCCTCGATGTAGCCCCGCATGAACATCGCCGCCCCGCCGCGGCCGGTTCCGGCCTCTACCAAGTGCCCCCGCACGCCCTCCTCGCGGATGGTGTCCAGGCACTCCTCGAGATGGTCGAGCCGGACCCGCCCGATGTCGGTGTAGGCGAGCGCGCGGCCCTGGCCGTTCGACTCCTCCGGCTCCTGGCCCGGATATTCGCCCGCGCGGCGCGCCTGGCGCAGCCGCTGCAAGTCGTTCGCCATGTAGCGGGCGGGGTCATCGAGCGCCGCCGAGTCGACGGCCGCTCCGCTGCCGACCCGCTCCAGCAGGTGCCCGATTCGCAGCTCGTTCTCCAGGTAGTGCTCATCGAGCAACGCACCCTTGAGCAGGTCCAGATAGAGGTGCGCCGCCCGCTCTGCTCGCTTCGAGATGGCGAAATGGGACTCGTGGTGCTCGAGCCGCTCCTCGAGCCGGATCGACTCGCCCAGCTTCAGCAGCTCGTTGCGGCTCTCGGCGCTCTCCAGGCCGTCGAGGAAGGCCGCGAGCTGCGGCCGCGCCTCGAGCAGATCCTGGTCGGCGACGAGCGCGAGCCCGTAGTAGATCGGGATCACGACCCGGCGCAGGGGGCGGTCGTGCTCGGCCTCGAAGTCGTCGAGGGCGGTCATCACGCCGTTTCGCGGGCCGCCCTCCTCCAGCGCGTTCGCGAGCTCCTGGTTGAGGCCGCCCTCGTCGAGCAGCTCCGACTCACCGGGCTTCAG
>JGI10216J12902_101997410_pt1 | contig 16907 bp, 21 predicted proteins | sample KanNatreferecore_FD_12902 | JGI IMG/M metagenome (IMG submission 12902)
GCCAGTGTTGAAGGTGAAGCAAACCCGCCGTAAATTTGACAGAGTTCGGTTTGTCTGTCAAGGGTGTAGTTTGCTTTCTCTATTTTAGCCGCTAAATCCATTACCGGTTTTAGTGCTTCTTGTAGTCTTTCTGCTGCTGTTTTCATTCTCGTCTTCGCTCCTTTGCGAGAAGCCTTTTGCTCCCCACAAAAACAACATACTAAAGCCGGCTTAAGCCGTCAAATATTTTTTTACGTTTTCACCGCTGGGCACAAAAAAGCCCCGGAGAGTTAAACTTTCCGGGGCAAATCTCCAAAGGGAACTTGTTGGATGTCTTCTTTTAGATGCGCCGGATATGTCGGCAATGCTTTTTTTGAAACTGCTTAAAACAATCCCGGCCGCTTTAAATCTCACAAAATACTTGCCGCCGCATAGCCCGTGCATTATAATGTCCCCTGAGCGAAAGGTTGGAAAGTGAAAGCAAAAAAATTGAGTTTGGCTGAGCGAAAGCTAAGCGCACACAGGGCCGCACATTATGCAGCTAATCGGGAAAGGGAAGTAGCGAGAGCTAAACGTCGGTACCAAACCGATCCACAGTTTAGATTACGTGCCTGCCTCCGTAACCGCATAAATGTTGCGGTAAAAAGGCGCATGGTCTGGAAGATCACTCACACGCGCACCCGTTTTTTCGGATGCAGCGCGGTTGAATTGCGCACGTATTTGGAAAAACAGTTTAGCCCGTGGATGTCGTGGGAAAATTATGGTCCGCGCGGCTGGCATGTCGATCACATAAAACCGCTGTCCGCTTTTGATTTGACCGACCCGAAACAGGCGGCTAAGGCTTGTCACTATACAAATTTGCGGCCACTTCATTGGCGGGAGAACGTAGCACAAGTCGGGAATAGAAAAATAAAAAGATGACGTAAAAAAGTTTGAACACCTAACCCGGCACACGTTTTGCGTGTCAAACAACCTTCGCTCGGTCTTCTCCCGCAGGACGTGTGTCGGGTTAGGTAAAGGAGTAAAAAATGAGCGAAACAAAAAAAACAACAAAAGAAAAGAAACCGAAGGCACCGACGCTCTACCTGCGCGCGTCAGCGTGGCGCGTGTGGCAAACATGCGCGCTGTCCCTCATATTCAAAGACGTTACCCCTTTTCCGCCGGCTGAAGATGAATTCGCCGCCGAGGGAACGAAGATTCACGCGGCTATTGAAAACGACATCAAAGGTAATTTTCGCGAAAAACTTGACGTCGAGACGGAAGCCGTTATCGACTTTGCCGTACGCGTCACGCGTACCGAGGCGCAGGGCCTCCACATTCGTACCGAAGTTTTTAACGACGCCCGCGTCGGCGGCGTGACGATTGGCGGCACATCCGATGCGCTCGTCGACGGCGAGGAAAACTTAACCGTCATCGATTTTAAAACCGGCTGGAAAAAACAAGAGGCGGAAGGGAACGAACAGTTAAAAATATATGCGCACCTGAACGCCAAGCGCGGGCACAAAACATGGACGGGAGTTATTATAAACGCCCGCATGAATTCCATTTCAACAACCGGCCCGCATCCGTTTGACGCGAAGTATTTAACCGGCCTTGCTGCCGACGCAAAGAAACGCACAGCAGCAAAGCAAGTGCAGGTCGGCAACCACTGCGCATACTGTCCTGCGCTTGCCCGCTGTGAGCCTGTTCGCGAGGCAATTAAAAAGTGGATCGCTCCCGGCGCCGACGACGGTATTAAAAACCGCCGCGATGACTGGTCGGAAATGCTCAACATTATAAAGCCCGCCGAGACGCTTTTTAAACGCGTGAAATCGGACGCTTTAAAATACGTCGAGCTCGGCGGTGAGATCCCCGGCGTGTCGGTTGAGTTTTCCGGTGGTATGCGGGCGTGGCCTCGCGATCTGTCCGTCGCTGCTCTGGCCGAGCGTCTGGGCGTTAAGCAGGAAAAGCTGATTGCAGCGGTTGAGATTGTATCGCCTGCACAGGCGGAAGAAAAGAAGATCGTAACGCGCGAGAAAATCCAAGCCGTCGCTATTCAGCCGATGCGGCGCGGGCTTAAAATAACTGTAGCGAAGAAAGCGGAGGGGAAATGACAATTTTAACGCCAGAAGAACTTAGAGATTTAGCCGAGGAAATTGAGCAGGTTCACGACACGATGACTGACGGTCAACTCGCCGAAGCGTTAGTTATGTTATCTTTACCGTCGGAAACATTAAACGCGCACGCCGTTTTAATCGAAGCGGCGCGAAGGTTAAACTACCGTAACGGATAACGGCTTTTTAAAAGGTGGTAAGTTATGAGTGATATGAGCGACACGGCCGAATACTGGCAGGACATCAGGGCACATCACGCGCGGCGAGGCCACCCACTGAGGAGCAAAATAAAAAAGGTTAAAGGTAAAAACATGGCGAAGAAACAAGAAGTTAAAAAGGCAGAGGTAAAACCGCAATCGGTTTTCACCGTGTCGGAAATCTCACCGAAGGGCATCAAGGCCATCTTCGGCGGGGTGCGGCTCAATTGGGTTTTTCTGGCGACTCCCAAGCCGGATAAACCGGACGAAAAAACCGGGCTCGTACTGAAAGCACAGTACCGCACGCAGGCGATTTTAGGCAACGGCGAAAAGGAATTTATCGCCGGACTGAGAAAAGCTTGCGAGCAGTATATGCAGTCAGCTTCGATTGCATGGGGTGGCGAAGTTCGGACAAAGATTTTAAAGCACATGTTCACAATCGACGTGGACAAAGGGTTTTTTAAATCGACAGAACACGGATACGCGATCAATACCCACAGCGCGGTAATGCGCGAAGCGGAAACCGATCCTTTCGTTGCGAAGTACCCGCCGAAACTGATCCTTGAAAACGGCGAAGCGCCGGCAACGGTAGCCGAAGCGGAAAAAGCTTTTTATAGTGGCATGTACGCCGACCTTGCGGTATGGATACAGGCTTACGATAAAGGCGGCGGCCGCGGTCTGTCCGTCTACCTCAACGGCGTGCGCAAGCTTGCCGACGGTGAGCAGATCGCCGGAAGCGTTAACCCGTTTGAGGGTACGACGCCGACGACTCTGCCTGCCCCTTTGAAAGCGAAGGCGCTTTTATAAGGTTTTGCCCGACTGAAAGGTCGGGCATTTTAACGTATCCCGGATGGAGTTTTCCTCCTAAGTTTCCTTCGTCCGGGATACGTTAAAATGAAAAGAGCGAAGACAAAAACAGAATCCATTTGCGTTATCGACATCGAGACGCGCAGCCCGGCCGATATTAAAATCGGCCCGGTCGGTTACTTTGCGCCAAAGAACGCGGCCATAATTTGCGTTGGCTGGGCAATAGATGACGGCCCGGTCAAAACGGCGTGGCTCTTAGACGGTGCGCCGTTGCCGAAAGAAATAATAAACCACAAAGGAAAATACGTTGCGCACAATTGGTTTTTCGAGCGCAACGGCTTTGCTAGGTTCGTGTCCGATACCCGGCTTGCCGAGCCATCAAACTGGCTATGCACACAAGCCCTCGCCCGGCGTTTGCAGGTCGGCTCAAACCGTGCGAGCCTGCACGAGGTATGTGAGGCGCTCGACATTCCGAGCCCTAAAAATGATGAGACGAAGCGGCTTATAAACACGTATTCAATCCCTGACGAAACCGGCAAGTTCCGCCCGATACTGCCCGCCGACAAAAAGCTGTGGTTGCAATACGTCGCCTCAGACGTCGTGGCCGAGCGCGAAGCGTGGCGACTTATGAGCCCGCACTGGTCGGAAGCCGAGCGCCGTATTTTCGCCGTCGATACCGTACAGCAGGCCCGCGGCTTGCCCGTTGATGTCAAAGGCGCGCGCGCACTGCAAGCCAAGCTCAACGCCGCCAAAGACACCGCGGCAGAGCGGGCAGAGGAAATCGCAGGACGTAACGACGCCGGGACGCTTGTCCTGTCCGGGCGCGATGAGTTTTTAAAATGGCTTGAAAAATCTTACGGCGTAAAACTCCCGAACGCACAGGCCGCAACGCTCGCCGCGTTTGAGGACGAGAACGAAATAAACGAAGATCTGGCGGAAGCCCTCGCCATCCGTTCGCTTTTGCAGTCCCGAGCCACAGGAAAGGCGCAAAAGATTCTCGACCTTCAGGTCGGCGGGCGCGTCTATCAGCCAAGCTTGTATCATCTTGCACATACTAGCCGGTGGCAATCGTGGGGCGCTAACTTTTTTAACTTTTCAAGGCGGTCGCTCAAGACTACGTGGGAACGTGCCTTACACGCTGCGCGCGCCGTGCGCGACTTTGCACCGCTCATGCGCGGGCTAGTCATGGCACCAAAAGGGCGAACGCTCTTGCGCACCGACTGGCGGGGAATTGAAAACTATCTTTCGCTTTACTATGCCCAAGACATAGATCAATTACGCCGGGTCGAAGCCGGAGAAAGCCAATATCTGATTTTTGGCGAAAAGCTTTTCGGCCGTAAAATAACAAAGGCAGACGAACGGGAGTACACGCTATCAAAGCAAGCCGTTTTACTTTTAGGATACGGCGGCGGCCATGTATCTTTTGCCAGAACGACGCGAATTCAAACGGGTATGATAATTGCCCCGGATGAGGCGAAGCGCATTGTAAACATATGGCGCGACTCGAACCGTGCGGTTTGCGCGGCATGGCGCAGCGTTGAACAAGCCTTCCGTGCTGCGCTTGCCGGGGAAACTACTAAATGGCGCGGCTTTATATTCGCCAGTCCGCGCCCCGGTCTCGTTATTGTTACTATGCCGAACGGTTATGAATTGCGCTACCCGCACGTTGCGGTGTCGTCCTCAGGTGAGTTATACTATGTTCCACAAGTCAAACCAAAAAAACTTTTTGGCGGTAAGTTGTGGGAAAACTTTATGCAATGCCTGTGCGCCCAACTGTTGCGCCCGGTTCTTGAAAAATGCGAGGCTGAGAAAATTGAAATCGTACTGCATGTTTACGATGAAACTGTGGCGGAAGAGGACACGAAGAAAGCCGCAAAAACAGGCAAGCGTATTCGGGAAATTATGTGTGAGCCGCCCGCATGGGCGCCCGACATGAAATTGGAAGTAGAGCAAAAAATCAGTAGAAGGTGGGGTAAGTAAAATGACGGCAAAACAAGCAGAGGAAAAACTAAAAAAATTCAGCAAACCCGAAAAGGTAGAAATACTCGCGCTAATTAATTCCGCAATGGACGCACAAGCTGATTATATAATTAACAACGGGGCGAAAAAATATCTTGCCGAGCGCGAAGCGTGGAGAAACCTAAAATGACACGCGAGCAATTAGTCGAGGAATTTTTAGACCGTCTGGAAACAGCAATCAGCGCGGATGTCGAACCGGGCGATCATTTTGAACCTGAAGATTTTGACCCTGAGTCAATAACCGCGACAGCCTCGCTTGATCGCGATGCCGTACGCACTGCACTTGACCGGCTTTTTAAAGACCTGCGCGACTTTTGCGGAGAGATTCACACAGATAAAAAGTACGTGGTTTTCTCCGGCTCTGTAGATGCGCTCCCCGCAATCGAAGGCCGCAGAATCACAGGTTTTAAAACTAACGCAAAAAGGAAAAAGGTAAAATAAATGGGCAGACCAAAAGGCAGAACAGACACGACGCCGCGAACGCGGCGAAGAAAATCAGAGCTAATAGCGCAAGTGCAGCCGGAAAAGCTGACGCGCCGCGAGCGGCAAATTAAGCGGCAGTTAAAGGACATCGTAAAGGATTTACTTTACAATGACTGGTACATTAAAATCGGCCTGGGCGTTTCCGGCATTCAGCTTGCTGTTACGTTCGCTTACGTCACAAAATCCGGATGGGCGACGGCGTTTTCCATTCTTTCGGCCATCGGCAAAGCCGCTTTCGTTGAGGCGGGCGTGTGGCTTATAAACCGCACCATAAGTCACGCTCGAGCCATCCGCGTTCACTGGGCGTGGCAGGGCGTTCTCTGGGGTGTCCTCTTTACCCTCATGTGGATTTCCGTGCGTGCGAATGTGCGCTACGAATGGGAAAAGCGGGTTGAAGTGAAGTATCCGCGCGGCGTCTGCGTTGTTTTTGACGATTCCGGATTTTGCGACAAGTGGGAAAAAATAAACGTGAACGAATCGAACGTGCATGAATACCTGTCATCGGGCGAGCAGTCGGAAGCGTGGCAACGTGGCGGTCTTATACCCCTGCTCGTCTTCGCATCCATTATTATCGGCCGGGTCATGCTCTCCGCTAAAGACGGTTTCGAGCGCGAGGAAACGGGAAAACTAAAAGTCGCTGTGCGTGGGGTAAAATACCGCACTCGCAAACGCCGCGAGAGCGTGGCGCGGGTGCAGGCGGCGGAAGCGGTCGGGCTTGAAGTTGGGGACGTATGAGCGGTTGGGCAAACCCGCCGTCAAAGCGCGTACGGCAGCGAGATCGAAGGAATGAAATAATCTGTAAACTGCTATACGTTTTAATTATAGGCGGATGGTTCGGGTTTACCGCTGCGTTTTGCGTAAAGTCCGTTGGTGATTGCGTGTACAAAAAAGCGGAGTGCGGAAAATGAAAACCACAAAATCCGGCAACGTCGCTGAGCGCGCGGCGGTTAACCAATTGATCAAAGCCCTGAAGAAAAAAAAGCAGTCCGACGTTTATATCTTCGTCGACCGTGATGCCGGCGGCCAGCGCCACACGTCAAGCGGGTGGGATTTCCTTATCGTTCGCGGGCCTTACTGCGCCTTTGTCGAGGCGAAGGTCGGCCCGGGGAAGCTGACAGAATACCAGGAATTCACGAGGGCTGAGGTCAAAGCGGCGGGCGGGCGGTACCTCATCGCGCGTTTTTCTGAGGATGGTTTACGCGTTGCGGTTGACGCCCGCCCTAGTCGTCTTGTTTCTGACATTTCGCTCGCTGACTTTTTCAGGGGCGGGAAATAATGAGTCTTTTAAAAACGGACAAAGTAAAACAGCTATTTGCCGAAACTTTAGAACATGTAGCTCGTAGCGACGGGTATGCTGTGGCGCATGCCCACAGAGACGCCGTGTGCGATTTACTAGAAGCGGTTGCCGTGCAAGCAGTGCTTGACTATGAAACCCGCGGCGACGCTGTAAAAAGTCTTATATCAGAGCTAAGACAAACCTAAAATGCGCTGCACACTAAAACCAAAGCAAACCGAGGCCGTCGATAAAGCCCTTGCCGCATATGCGGCTGGACACCGCGGGTTTTTGTGCGGCGACAAAATGGGCCTCGGAAAGACAATTACCGGGCTTTCACTTGTCGAAAGACTTATCGCGTGGCTTTTAAGTACAGGGCAAAAGCCGCACAACCTTATCGCCATCGTTTGCCCTGCGTTCGTCGCCCCGAAGTGGCGGCGTGAGATCGAAGAAAAAACAGACCCTCGCCGCAAATACAAATTCGTTGTCTATACTTACTCAGAACTGAGGGACGCCGCAAGCCTTTCAAACGCTATGCGCCACCGCTATGACTTAATAATTTTTGACGAGGTACATTACGCCAAAGGATATACGACGCAACAGACAGAGGCAACGCTCGGCAAGGGCGGACTGCATAACGCAGGAGACAGGCTGCTAGGGCTGTCCGGGACGTGGCCGCCGTCTACCGTGGCCGATTGTTTTACGTGGCTTAAGGCGACGGAAAACCCTCTTGCCGCTCACGGGTGGATGGAGTTTGCCCGCGAGCATGCCGAAAAGTACAAGGAAATTACTGTAAAATTACCGAGCGGACAACCTAAAACGGTACTGAAAGTTGAAGGGTTTAAGGAGACGCCCCGCTTTCGTGATCTGTTCGACCCCGTCTTTATCGGCCGTGACACGTTCGCCCTGCCTGGTGAGATTCCCGAGCCGCTCCGACTGAATGAGATCGTCACGCCGTCCAAGGCTTTGGAGAAAGCAGAGCTTGAAATTTTCGGTGACTTTTACGACGATGCAGAGCTTATTGAAAAGGCACTGGAAACAATGCCAAGCTTTGACCGCATCGCCGACTTTCGCAAGCAGCAGGGCCGGGCTAAAATTGCGCCAGTTGTCGAATACGCCTTAGAGATGCGTGCCGAGTTTGACCGGCAAATCATCTTTTGTTATCATACCGAGGTTGCCGAAAAAATAGCGGAGAAACTACGGGCGAAAAAATGTGTCGTGGAGTTAATCACCGGCACGAATACAACGCCCGAAGAGCGCGACGCAATTTTAATGCGCGCTAACAAAGACAAAGAAGTCATAATCGTCGCGACGATTGACAGCCTGCGGGAGGGTGTCGACGCCATGGGGTTTGATATTATGCTCTTTGCAGAGGTTGACTGGCGGTCGTGGGCGCTAGAGCAGGCGGAGGGGCGGCTCAGGATTGAGCTTTTCCCCCGGCAATGCAGATACGTTTACTTTGTTTTCCCCCGCGGGGTCGATAAAGCAATGGTCAGAACGATGAGCGAAAAGAAAAAACTGGCGAAGAAAGTTCGCGGGCAGGGGGCGGCGTGAAAATTGACAGAAAGTGGGCAATGCCTAATCCCGATACGTTCAGCATTAAACCAATACGCGAGTTTATCGAAAGTGCGTTTGCCGATACCGCCATTAAGGGAAAGGCTTGTGACCCGTTCGCTCGCAATTCTCCGTTCAAACATTTATGCATTACCAACGATCTAGACCCTGAAATCGAAACAGATTTTCATTTTGACGCTTTAGAATTTTTGAAACTCCAGCGGACTGCTGATTTTGCCATCGTGCTATTTGACCCGCCCTACTCACCTCGCCAAGTCAGCGAGTGCTATAAAAAAACGGGTCGCGCCGTAAACATGCAGACGACGCAAGCGAGTTTTTGGGGAAACCTAAAAAAAGAAATTTCGCGAATCGTAAAACCGGGGGGGTGTGTGCTTTCGTTCGGATGGAACTCGGGCGGCATCGGTAAAAAATACGGATTTGAAATTGAGGCCATACGACTAGTTGCGCATGGTGGCTGGCACAACGACACGATATGCGTCAAGGAAATTCGGACAAGATGACCCCCGCACAGAAACTAATCGCCGCCCTTTTCGACCCTGCCGACGTCGTGAATGTCCGGGTTATTGCCGACGGTGGCGGCAGGGCGCACAATGAATTAAATCCGGCGGCAGAGATTGCGGTTTTTGATGAATTCCCCCGCGCGTTCCCTTGCATCGGCATAAACCCCCGCGAATCGCAGAAAAAACTTTCAACCATTAAAAACCTCGTCATCGATATCGACGGCGGCCCGCTACCTGAATGGGCGCGCGAACGCGCAGACGTAATCTGTTCACGCGACAAAACGCACCATCACCTTTACTTTTGTTTCGCTGAGGGCGCAACCCGCGAACAATACAAAGCCGCTGCGCTCGCTCTCATTGCGTCAATTGCCGACGCTGACGAACACGTCAGCGACCCCGAAAGAGTTATGCGGCTGCCCGGTTTTGAGCACAGGAAAGACGGCAAAACATCGCACGGTTACAAAATCGCTTTCATCCGTAAAAAAATTGTCCGGCTACCGATTGTCGAAAAGTTCGCATGGCTTAGGCAGCAAGGGGGTTCCCATGAAATTCTAAACTCTGAACAGGTGACGCTGACGGCAGGCTCACCCGCGGCAACGGTTCAACCCGTCGCCGCGCCCAATGCCGTAGCCTACCTCAAAAATCTTTACCTCAAAAAAGAAAAGCTTGCCTCGGGCGACGGTCGCAGCCGTCGCCTGTGGTTTGTCGGTATCGACTGCCATGCCTGGGGCGTGCCGGTTGCCGACGCCATCGCCCTGGCAGGCGAGATTAACGCCGCTTTCATACAGCCCGAAACGGCGCAGGTCGTTGCGCATCAGATTAACAGCGCGTACAAATACGCAAAAAGCGACTTCGGTTCGCTGGCCGCGCGCGCGGCCGACGCTACCGAAGCGAAGAGACGGGCGGAGCAAAGAGCCTTTGAACGCGCGCAAAAAGTTCGCGACCAGTTCGCCGACTGGGTTTATGTACACGCCGCCGCCCGTTTTTGTGATTCAAAAACCGGCTATGCGCTCACGTCAAAAGAGCAGATCGAGGATTATATCACGGCCCAGATCGGCGAAACTGTATCGCTGCGTGACCTGCTTTCCCGCGATGCGCTCGCGCGTTGTGACCGCATGGAGTTTGACCCGGCGCGGGATGAACAGATTTTTAAGTACCGCGGGCTTAGGTATTTTAACGCATACGCCCCGCCGCACGAACCGCCACCGCGCGACGAAGCGCACAAAAAATCGGCGGTGAAGATTTTTAAAGAACACGTCGGATACCTCGCGACGAGCGAGGAGGAGGAAAAACACCTGCTTGATTACTTCGCTTTTTGCGTTCAAAATAAGGGCAAAAAAGTGGACTGGACGCCGCTTATAATATCTGACGAGGGTCTCGGCAAATCTGTCTTTTACGAATTGTTCGCACAGATCTTTGGCGAGCATAACTGCGCGGCCGTCTCCGCGGATAACCTGCTCGGCGGCTGGTCGCATTTTATGGCGCAAAAACTTTTCGTCGTTTCGCACGAAGTGAAGATGAAAGAAAGCCACGGGCTTGAAAAATTAAAAACCCTGATATCAGAAAAGCGCGTGGAAATTAACGGGAAACACGACCGCATATACGACACTAAAAACTGTGCTAACTTTCTCTTGCTCTCTAACGAACCCGACGCGCTCAGGCTTACTATGAAGTCGCGCCGTTTTCTCGTTATCTTTTCCCGCGCTGAACCCCGGGACAAGGCGTATTATGACGCACTGTTCAGCGCAATTTATAACGGGGCAGGATGGATTGAAGATTACCTGCTTGCCCGCGACCTCAAAGACTTTACGCCGCACGGCCCGGCACCGAAAACCGAGGGGCTGCGTATGTTGGCTTTGGTTTCACGCGGTGACGGCGCGGCATGGATGGACGAGCGCGCGGCGGCAGGTGAAGGGGCTTTTGAATCACCTTTGATTACTGCTGCCGCAATTGCTCAGGATGCCGTACAGTATGCGCCGCAACGCGTAGTTAATTACGTAACTCAGCGCGCGGCGGCAGCATGGCTTGCAAATAACAAATACCGCCCGGTCGTTTATCGCGTCGGGGCGGCCGTGCGTCGGGGATGGTTTAAGGGTGACGAAGAGGCATTTCAAACGGAGTTAAAAAAATTAAAGGAGAAAGTAAAGTGAGCGACGAATTAGAAATTGTAAAATGTTTAACGTGCAAAAAAGACATCGCCCCGGAAGACTTCTTAGGCGTACGAGAATTTGCAGAGGTACGCGAAAGGCAATCGGGGGAATTGTTAATGAAGCCAGTCATTGCTATGTCATTCTATCATAAGCAGTGCTACGGACCGGAGATTAAATCATGAGCGCAAAAAGAGAACGTGAAAAACGGCAGTTTATTAAGAACATGAACAAAGCCACGGAGGCTAAAACCTTCGAGATTCTTGACGACTATTTCGACAGCGTGGCCGGCTACCCGTTCCGCATCCGTTTTAAAATGGCTTGGCAGATTATTTTTCGGAAAACTAAAAAGAAAACAGGGGATAAAAAATGATCACTTTTGTAATTGTAAACTATAACAAGCCGGAGATGACGCGACAATGCGTCGAAGCGCTATATGCGCACACTAAAAATTTTGCTTGCGTTGTCGTCGATAACGAGCCGACGGCAGAAAACAAAAATGCTTTGGCTCCATTAATGGAAACTTACCCTTTTGTTAAGTACCTACTTTTCCCCGTCAACGACGGATACGCCCCCGCCGCTAACGCGGGGCTCGCCGCCGTCGACCCGCAAAGCGATGTCGTCCTTTTAAACAATGATTGCTTTCTGACATGTGACGCCGTGGCGGTTATCGAAAAGGCGTTTGCCGAATCGGGCGCGGGGATCGTCGGCGCGCTCCTTTCCTACCCTGACGGGAAAATTCAACATGACGGTATGGACTTCGCCCCGCAGGTTCAGGGCGCGTTCGTGCACGGGCACAAGGGCGAGTCACGACCGTCGCGGTATTGCGTCGCTGTAACGGGTGCAATGGTAGCAATCAAGCGCCCGGTGTTTAACGCTCTCGGGCCGTTGGATACCCGGTTTTACCTTGGCTGTGAAGACTCCGACTATTGCCTGCGCTCATGGGATATTGGTTATCCGGTATGGTTTGAAAAAAATCTGACGGCCATTCACCTGGAAGGGGCGACGCGCGGGCGCACCCCGGCCGAGAAGCGCGCGGTTTTGTCCGCGGCAAAGCATACCCGCGAGGTCAATTCGATTGCCTCGTTTCGCAAGAAGCACCCTAACGAATTTATGGCCGCGCAGAACGATAAAGCAAAACGGGCTAACGTGTGTGCAGGCATAACCGGCTTTGCCCTTACCGGCATAAAAATTGATATCGGGTGCGGCACAAATCCGACGCCCGGTTACGTCGCGTGCGACTCCCGTAAAATGCGTGGGGTAACTCACGTTTTTGATTTTGGGCAAAGCCGGTGGCCGTTTAAGGACGGGTCGGTTTCGGAAATTATAATGCAGCATTCAATCGAACACGTAAGCTACCGCCGCTTGCCTCACGTTTTAGGTGAGGCCCGGCGCGTGCTTATGCCGGGCGGGCTTTTTACAATCCGCACGCCTGACCTGCGGTTTATAATCGACCGGTATTTAGCGGGTAAAATTACGCCGGAATTTCCGCCCGACGAGGATTTTATATGCACACATTTCGGCGGCAACCCGCGCGCGCTGACGCCCGGATGGTGGGCAGTGCTGAAGATGTTTTCGGGGCAAGACTACCCGGGAAATGAGCATCGGTTCTGTTTTGACTGGGAGACGCTCGCAAGTGTTTTAGCGGCGCAGGGGTTTCCGAATGCCGTAAGGCGACGGGATAAACCGGAATGGTCGCCGGGGGAAATTTATTGTGAGGCGGTGAAACCATGGTAACTATAGTACGTGACGCCGCAATCGGCGACATCTTAATGGTGACCCCGCTCGTGCAGGCGCTGCGTTATAAATACGGCCGCGTTGCTTTGAAGGTCACGCCGTCGCTACATAATAAAATGCACGCGCTTTTAAATTCGCCTGCGCTTGAAGTTACGCGGGAAATCAAGGGCGACGTTATTAATTTGAACGGTGCTTACGAGCTGCGCCCGCACCTCCATCCGGTCGAAGCATATTGCGAAGTTGCGGGGGTTAGCGCATCGACCCCGGCATTTTGTAACGCTTCCTATAGTTCAGGGTGGGGTAAATTTGACGTCGTAATACATCCGACAGTATCGTGGCCAAACCGTACTTTACCCCGCGCGTTTTGGTCCGGGCTCGTTACGGCGTTAAAAGCGAACGGGTTAACCGTCCTTTGCATTGGGCACAGCGGGAGCGAAATAATAGACGGGTGCGATGCCTTTCATGTAGGCCGCCCGCTCGCTGAAATCGCCGGGTTAATTCAATATGGCGCGAAAGTCTTTATCGGCGGCGACAGCGCGCCGCTGCACCTTGCCGCGACCACGTCGACACCCATTATAGGGCTTTTTACTATTGCCCTGGCGGAGCGCCGCCGGCCGTGGGGCAGGCCCGCGCATACGTTCGCAGGTATCGATTCAGCCGTCGACTGCATTGGATGCCTGCACCGCGCACCACAACCGTGCGCGTTTTGGGACTGTGATTTTACAGACGAACGAAAACACCGATGCCTTACCGGTTTTTCAATTCCTGAAATTGTCGGTAAAGTTCTTGCCATGCGGAATGATGTAAGCCTATGAGGCTTGAAATTTAAAGAGGTTTATATGTCTACGATTGAAAACGCCGTTTGCCGTTACTGCGCTGGAAATACTGAGCACGTTGCGACGATGCAACTCCCTGTACCGAATAAGTATTTCATAAACTATGAGGCGGCGCGGCTAGCCGAAAAGCGGCCACATGTTCTTATGCGGTGCACGGCCTGCGGTTCGTTCTCCCTGGCAAACGCCCCATTTACGCCTGACGAGTTGTTCGCGGGCGAATACGCATTTGTACCCGTTGGCGCGTCATGGCGGGAGCACTGTGTCGACCTTGCTCGAGCGGTGAAAGCGCAATTGCCGGAGAACCTACCCGACGAACGCGGGGTCATCTATGACATCGGCGGCAACGACGGCGCGCTTGCGTCGGTACTTTATCAGGTGTGCCGCCGCGCTACAATCGTTATCGACCCGTCGGACGTCGCCCCGGTTCAGAACGGCACGCACTGGCCGAAGCGCAAGGGGTTTTTTGGCGAAGCGTTCGCACGAGATTTGCTGCGTGACGGCGAGCGGATGGCCGACGCAATCACAGCGACGAACGTACTCGCGCACGTTCCCGATCCACTTGATTTTATGCGCGGGGTTAAAACCCTACTCGCTCCCGACGGCGTGGCGGTGTTTGAATTCCCAGCCGGGGAAGCGTTCGGCGAAAAAGTTTTGTTCGACCTGACATATGCGGAGCACATCGGGTATATTACGCTGGCGGGGATGATCGCGCTTTGCGAGCGCGCGGGACTGAGCGTCCGTATCGCGACGCAAAACAAAATCCACGGCGGGTCGTGGCGCATTTACGCAGAGCATACTGCATGCTCAGTGCCCCGCGTCCCCCGGGAAACACACCCGAATTTTACCGAAGTCATGGCGCGCAAACTACTCGGGCTTTTTGACAAAGTAAAAGGCAAGAAAATTATAGGGTTCGGGTCGGCCGCGAAAAGCGTTGTCGTAAACGCGTGTTTTGCCGACGATTCCCCAGCCGTGCCGATGTTTATAATCGACGAGACGCCGGGGAAAATCGGCAGGTTTCAACCTGGTAGCGGCGCTAAAATTCTACCGTTACCGGGTACGTATTTTGAAGCGATGCAGCCGGATGAAAAACTTGCACACGAATTACTTGCGTCGGCTGAGGTATGCATTAATTACGCGTGGAATTACCCCGACGAGGTACGTGATAAACTCGCCCGCGCCGGGTTCCGCGGGGAGATTGTTACGGTGCACGATTTTTAGAGCGTTAATAAACCAGTAAAATCAGGCCGCCGGCACCGGTGCCGTTTGACGCGCCGCCGCCGCCAAAGTCTTTACCGTTCGGGCTTGCTACGTCGCCACCATCTCCGGAAAAAAACCCACCTGTCGTCCCGCCGTTTGAAAGTGAAGCGTCTTCACCAGTGCCGCCGAAGCCCCCGGCCGCGCCTCCGCCTCCGCCCGAATTGCTGTAAGCGATTGCCATCCACGTGTTTGCAGCGGCGGCCGTTCTCGCCGTCCACGTGATGCCGTCGGGTGATGTCTCTACCCGATTAGTACCTGCACCACGCACCGCAACGAATAATCCGTTTCCGTAAGTAACGTCTCGAAGCAAACCTTCCGATGCAGTTCGTGACGTCCACGTGACGCCGTCCGGCGACGTCATAAGGGCAGCAGCAAAATCTGACGCGACCGCCACATAAAGCCCGTTTCCAAAAGTTATGCCGTTCCACGAACTTGCAGAAGCTGCAGTTCGTGACGTCCATGTAATGCCGTCCGGCGACGTCATCACAGCGCCGCTGAATCCGACGGCGACAAATAAAGACCCGCCATATACTACGTCACGCCAATCGCTGGCAGAGGCCGCGGTGCGTGCTGTCCACGTTTCGCCATCCGACGACGTCATTACCCGATCAGTACCGCTGCGCGCGATAGCTACAAACAGACCATTACCGTAAGCGACTGAGGTCCATTGATTCGCCGCTGAGGGTGTTCTCGAAATCCAAGTTATCCCGTCCGTCGACGACATGACGGTTCCATCTATTCCGACGGCAACATAGACACCATTGCCAAAAGTCACAGCGACCCACTGATTCGCCGTCGCTGCCGTTCGTGGCGTCCACGTTATCCCATCCGGGGAAGTTGCCACACGGTCTGTGCCGTCAAAACTTACGGCAACAAATTGACCGTTTGCGTAAACGATTCCCCGCCAGTCATTCGCAGCAGGCGAACGCGCCGCCCATGAAATTCCATTCGCTGAAGTCTGCCCTCGGTTTGTTCCGTCACTGCTTAGCGAAACAAAAAAGCCATTCCCCCCAGCACCGCCCGGCACCCCGTTCCCGACAACGTCAACCCCTGTTGACCCGCTCCCGCCAGTTCCCGGCGTACCGCCGCTCGCTGATCCGCCGAATCCCGCTGTACAACCAAACATCGTCGTGGCAATTCCCACGACCCCTACAACATATGCAAACATTGATCCCCCTATTGCGTCGAGGTCTGCGACTCCATACACTGCCGCGCCTCCGCCTCCGCCCGCGTCAGTAGAACCATCCCCACCAGGACCGACAAGCACAAAAAACACCTTGCGCACTCCGTCGGGTTTTGGCCAGTTCCCCGAACCCGTTAAAATCTGCGGGGCGGTCCGGCCGGTAAGCCCTAAGAATGCACCCAGATTTATTATGTCACTTGCCGAGACGGCGCGCAAATCCCGCAGCCTTTGCATCCCTGCGGATATTATAGTATCGACATTAAAATTCCCCGAAGCGAGCAACGATTGCATGACGGCATCACCCGTCACCCTAACCGAGCGCTCTAAATTCTTACGCGCATCCGCGCGCAAAGAGGAATTTAAATTGACCCCTAGCCCACGGTAATTTATAACAGCGACCTGCCCAATACGGGAGGCATTGGTTTCAACAAACCCCGTCTGGGCGAAGTTGTTTACGTTGCCGTAATCGACACGGAAGTTATTAACCCCCGGCGGGGTCGCGCGGCTTACCTCGCCCAACGTATCCCCGGCGCATATAACACTCATCGGGGCCGAGGTCAAACGCTGCGGCGTTTCACTCAGAAAAAACCCAACGCGGTTAAACGCCGGGAAATGCTGCACGGTTTTAATTTCACCCGTAATATTTTTGGGGCGGAATTCGAAACGGAAAGGGTCGAATCTGAAGTCGATCATATTAATAAATCAGCAGAATAAAACCGGCCGCGCCGGCTCCGCCGGAGGAAACGCCACCCCCGCCCCCGCCACCATAAACGACACCGGCACCGCCCGCGCCGGTTGTGCCTGTGCCGCCAGCACCCGAG
>JGI10216J12902_101759954_pt1 | contig 16902 bp, 14 predicted proteins | sample KanNatreferecore_FD_12902 | JGI IMG/M metagenome (IMG submission 12902)
GCCGACGCTCGTCGGAACGGCGATCACCGGCTGCTCCACCAGCCCGCCGATCACGCTGGGGAGGGCCCCCTCCATGCCGGCGACCACCACCAGCACCCGCGCCCGGTCCAGCAGCTCGCGCGCATCAAGCAGGCGGTGCAGGCCGGCGACGCCGCAGTCGTACAGCCGCTCCACGCGGTTGCCCAGCACCTCGGCGGTGACCGCGGCCTCCTCCGCGACCGGCTGGTCCGAGGTTCCGGCACTGACCACCAGCACGAACGGCGCATCCGCCGGAGGCTCGGGGCGCGGCTGCTCGCGGATCTCCACGATGCGGGCCGGCTGGTGGAGCACGGCGTTCGGAAAGCGCTCCGCCAGCGCCGCATACTGGTCGGTGGTGACGCGCGTGCCCATCACGTGCTGGTGGCGCGCGTAGAGCCGCTCTACGATCCCCAGGACCTGCTCCACGCTCTTGCCCGCGCAGTACACCACCTCCGGTACGCCCGTCCGCAACTTCCGGTGGGTATCGACGCGGGCGTAGCCGAGGTTTTCGTACGGCGCCCACTTCAGCGCGGCCATTGCCTCGTCGAGACCGATTTCCCCGGATTGGAGGCGCGCCAGGATATCGCGGACGGCATCCATCCCTATCCGAACCCCGTCACGGGCTGACGCCGGCTGGGCAGCGGCTCTCCGGAGCGCAGCCAATTGAGGGCTTGATCCAGGGCCGCGTCCTTGCCGGCGCGCAGATCCTCCCGCGTGAGGGGGACGCGGAAATGCGGCTCCATCCCGTGCAGCGGCGAGGGGGTGCCGCCGTGGAGCGGGAAGGTTCGCGAGCAGAACAGCGCGGCGCCTCCGGGCAGGTCGATCCGGCGGCTCCAGCCGCAGGCGCCGTTCGTCGGCATCCCTACCAGGCAGGCGCCGGCGGCCAGCATCCCGGAGACGAAGTGCTCGCAGGCGCTGGCGCAGCCCTCGTCCGTGAGCACGGCGAACCGCCCTTCGTACCGCCACGGTCCGCGTGGCTCGCACCACTCGATGGTCCGCTTGAAATCGAGCGTGGGCACCGCCCGGTGGAAGCTGATGCTGCTGATCACGCGCTTCTTGAGGAACCGGCCGGTGGCGCTATCCGCCAGGCTGTCCGCGCCGCCTCCGTTGTCGCGTACGTCGATCACCAGGTAGGGGGACTTGCGGTAAGCCTCCAGGGCCTCGTCGAACAGCGCGGTCAGGTTCTCGCCAGGAAGCGGTGACCAGCGCGGGATCCGGATGTACGCGGTCCCGCCGTCGAAGGCGCGATGAGACACGGTCCGTTCGCTGCCCGGAAAGCCCGACGCCGGTAATTGCAGCTCCCGGTCCGACGAGTCGCGTCGCATCCTGAGGGCGACTTCCGAATTCCGCGGTGCAGAGAGCATGCGGTTCACCGCGTCTCGCGAAAGCGCCTCGGGCGTCGAGCCGACCGCCAAGCGCCGGGCCGTCGCAAGCGCCTCGCGGACGGGTAGGCCCCCGACCGCGGTGATTTCGTCGCCAGGCGCGACCTCGGTGACTCCGCTCTTTCGCACTACGACGACGCCCCCGTCCAGCTCGTGGCCGCGGATCGGAAGGGGCCACGGATTCGGCCGGCCCGGCCACACCAAGCGGGTGTGGTAGTCCCGGAGCCGGCAGACCAGCTCCTCCAGGATCGGGTACGCGGCGGCAAGATCCTTTGCGGCGTTAACCCGCGGCCGGAACTCCTCGAACCAGGCGTCCCCGTGCGACCCGACGAACTCCAGCATCGGGTAGTGGCCCTGAATCGCCTTCCAGAGCGCCTCCAGAAGCTCGGCCGGCGTGGGGTCGGCCGCGGCAGCGGGCGCCGCAAAAGTGGCCGCCTGGGCGGCTCCCGCGCCGAGGGCAGCGGCGCTTCGGATGAGCGTTCGCCGGTTCATGGTCCGACGAGCCTTATTTCTTCTTGCCGCCTACCGAGATCAGGTGCGTCTCGGTCCGCACGTAGAGCACGCCGTCCGAGACGGCCGGCGTGGAGTAGGACTCCTCCAGTACCGGGTTCCGCGCCAGCAGCTTGAACTGGTCCGACGCATCGATCACCACCACCTCGCCCTTGGTGTTCACGTTGTAGATCTTCCCGTTGATGCACACCGGGGAGGCGAAGTAGTTGCCGTCGGCCCGCTCGGTCCAGACCACGTCGCCGGTCTTTGCATTCAGGCACGTGACGATGCCCTGGTCGCCCCAGAGGAAGAGGCGCTCACCGAAAGCAATCGGCGTGGGCACGTAGCAGGCGTTGCGTGCCATCCGGTACGCCACCTCGCCCGGTTTCCCCTTGCTGCCCGGCCGGATCGCCACGAGCTGCTTGCTTCCGTCCCCCGCCCCGCAGGTCCCGATCAGGAGATCACCTGCCTGCACCGGGGAGCTGACGCAGCGCTGATTGAACACGCCCGTCACCTCCCAGTTCACGTCGCCCGTCTCCGGATCCAGGCTGGTGAAGCCGTGGGTCTTGCAGGTGAAAACCAGCTCTGGCTTCCCCCCTTTCGGCTGGTAGACCATCGGCGTGGCGTAGGCGGCCGAGTCGGTGGTCGGCCGCGGGCGGACCCACTTGGTCGCGCCCGTCCTCCGGTTCAGCCCCATGAGCCAGGAGGGCCCCTGTTTCTCGTTGTCGTTCGGAACGACCAGGATGTCTCCGACGACGATCGGCGATTGCCCGCAGCCGTGACTACCGGTGAAGTTCCCGAGCGACTCCCGCTTCCAGACTTCCCGCCCGTTGTGGTCCAGCGCCGTGACGAAGAGTGAGTCCGGGGTCGCCCAGGTGAGGTACACGTGGTCCGCATCCACCGCCGGCGACCCGGAAGCGAAGCGGTTGAACTGCGGGTGGACGCTGTACTTCGAGAATCCGTACTCCGACTTCCACAGCAGCTTCCCCTCCGTGGTGCTCACGCAGAACAGGTGGCGCTTCCCCGTGTCCTCGTTGGCACCCGTGAGGAAGACCTTCTTTCCCCACACCACGGGAGAAGAGTGGCCGGCGCCCGGGAGCGCCACGCGCCAGTTGTAGTCCTTCTCCGCAAACTGGACCGGCACCGTGGTGGCGGAACTGATGCCCGTGCCGTTCGGGCCGCGGAAGCGAGTCCAATCCTGCGCACCCGCTGGCGTGGAGACGAACACCGATGCGGTGACTACCGCGCTTGCGACGATTTTCGAGACAGAACCTATCATTTTGGCGGCGCTCCGAGAACTCGACCGGCTTCAGCAGCCGAGGACGACGACGAGGACGACGACGAGGACGAACTATTCACGGAGGGCCAGTTGAGAGCTTACAACGTACTCCGCTGTTCCGTCTCTCACGACGTTGTCCTCCGAATACAGTTGAACCATCTTCGTGAGCATCTGAACGATGCGTACGAGCATGTCTTTACCGTCACGCACGCGCCAGTGGGGCACGCCCGCTTCGCAACGAGCACGTCCAGGCAGGCCGCACTCTCAGTCGCCGATCCCGTGCGTCATCGAAGAACTTCGCGCGCACCTGCCGCTGCCGCTTGCCGTTACCCTCGGCCGTGTTGAGGATCGCTGAGATGCTCGCCCGATCCAGTTGATCGCAGACCTCACGAACCTTCCGCCCGCGCCGTTCCTGGACCTCCTCGATGAGATCCGTACCCCAGGCGATGAACTGCAACTCGAGCTGGTAGACGTCAAGTCTCTCGTGGTCGAACACGAGTCTCACCTCGTCCTCGTCGTCGTCCTCGTCGTCGTCCTCGGTGGTTTCGCGCTTCGGATCGGCGAAGGTACTCCTCAAGCCATCTGAAACGCCCGCGCCCGGTACAGGAAATCCACGATGCTCCCTTCGTGCGGCTGGAGCCAGTTGAGCTGTATGGTTGGGACCGGACCGAGATTGAGGCGGTCGATATGAGTGCAGTCCATCATACGCTGCCGGAATCCCTCGTCGTTCGTGATCCCGGATGCTACGAGCGTGGGGCCGATCCGCTCCAACATCTTTTCCTGCGGGCACTCCACCACGCTTACGAACGGGAACATGAACTCTGTATTCGCCAGCGCCCGGTCGGGTGAGTCGGCGAAGATCACGGTAGGCCGCAGGTAGGCGCAGCGCTCGTGGCGGATCAGTCGCTCGCCGTCGCGGTAGCGGGCGGTCACGTCCTCCACTCCCGCCTCCTGGAGCCCGTTTTCGATGATGCCGTTGATGCCGTCCGCCTGCTGCGGGACGGTGAAGGCCGCGAGCGCCGCCTTGGGGTCATCCGGCGAGGCGGGCGCCACAGGGCCCAACCGGCGCGCGAGGGCGTCCGCGATCTCCCGTCCGTGGCGCGAGACCCATACGCCGGAGCAGTTGATGCACCCGCGACCGCTGTTGATGAGCACGCTGTTGACGATGAGGTCCACGTAGCGCTCCCAGTTGTCGACCTCGTCGTCCCCGATGAGCACCTTGCTGAAACCGGGGCCGTGAACCTGGACGCGCGGGTTCCCCTTGTACTGTTCGATAGTCGCGGTGCCCCCGAAGATCAGGTTCGCCGGGCAGTGCTGGAGCACGGCGGCTCCCACCTCGCCGCCGCCGGGATAGAGGCAGACGGCCTCGCGCGGGATCCCGGCCCGGAAGAACGCCTCGGCCATCCGGTAGGGGGTCCACGGCTCCTGCGGCCCCGGCTTCAGCACCAGGCCGATCTGCAGCGGGATGATGGGAAGCCAGAGGCCGTGCACCCCGGGGGAATTGGAGGGCAGGATCATGCCCAGCACCGGCGTGTTCGCCTGGTAGCTGCGGATGACGCCGTTCTCCGTGCCGTAGCCCCGGCTCAGGATCTCGAAATCCAGCCCCCGCGTGAGCGCCGTGAGGATCTCCTCCAGGTGCGTGAGCACGTAGTGCAGCTTCGTCATGTTCATGCGGCACATGTGCTCCGGCAGTCCTGTCGTGGCGGACTGGTACCGGGCGAACTGCTCCGGCGTCTGCGTTCCGCTCTCTCCGGCGGGGAGCTCCGCCTCCATGAACAGGTCCGCCGCCTGGCTCGCCATCCGGATGAGCTCGTGGATCGGGATCTGCCGCAGCGCCTCGCGCGCCTTGTGCGCCTGTCTCATGTCGCGCGCGATCAGCCCGCCGTTCGCCTGGCTCACCTCCGCCAGAGGCTCACCCGTGGCGAAGTGGACCACCTGCTGGATCTCCAGGCTTTTGTAGGGCTGACCCCATCTGAGGATTGGAAAATGGATCACGGGTGTTGCTCCTCGTGCCGCGCACCTGAAGCGGGCGGCGCCTCGATCTCAATGGCATCTTGAGGACCGTCGAGGACGATCCGGTAGTGGTTCAGCACTCCCTGCCGAGGAGAATGTACTCCTCATCCCTGCTGGCCGCGACTTTGGCCGTCACAAGCGGGCACAAGCGGATTCCCAGTCGGACGAGAAATGTAGGAACGCTGCTCTGGCGCCCGTCGAAACCCTCGACCGTCGCCTCGCCGAACCTCGTAAGTTCCAGGCGCTGAACTACCGTCCAGGGGATTACTGAAATGTCGGCTCCGGAGTCAAGTAGCGCTGGCAGATCGCTCAAGCCAAGGTCATCGGTCGGATGATGGACCGTCGCGTGAACGTACGGCGCCGGCGGCGTAACCTGCCGATTGTAGCCGTACCTGATCACTGGGTCGGCGGGCGTCGGACCCGAGGTGTGGGTATCCGGACAAGCTTCCGCTCCTCGGAAACGAGACCCACATAGATCGGTACATATCCGACCTTCTGGTAGACCCGCATCCCCAGCTCGATTTCGTCCTCCCCCTGGTCCACAACCTGCCCTTGGTATACGGCAACGTACCGCCCGGCGTGAGTTTGCAGTAGTGTCGGTAGCAACCGCCAAAACGCCGCCCGTTCAGCCTCCCAGGGATCTGAACCGTGGGTAGTGAGTTCGGGAGGTGAGTATTTCACGTTGTCGCTCATGCCGTTCGCTCCGTCCTCAGTATACGCCCACCGTTGTGGTAGCAGCGAAGCCGCGGTAGGTGCGCACGCCGCTCACGCCGTCCCACGGGTAACGCTCGAAGGGCGGCTCCCGCTCGGCCTCGTCACGCTCCAGGAAGCGGGGGACGAAGAACTCCTTCGTGAGCGTGGTGAGCATCACCCGTCCGGTCTCGCCGTAGCCGACCACTTTGTCGGGGTCGTCGAAGTCGACCACCTGCAGCACCGCGCGGGGTTGGGGCGCGTAGTACGTGATCTTGTAGCCGTCAGCGGCGGTGATCGGCTTGCTCGCGGCCAGGCCCATCAGGGTATTGCCGTAGGTTGCGGCCAGGAAGACCTCCGGCCCCAGCAGCTCCTCGATGGCGAAGCGCGCCCACTGTTGGTTCATCTCCGTCCCGCCGCAGAAGATCCCGGTGATACCTGCCTCCCGGATGCTCGAGCCGTCCGCCTCCAGCCGGTTCGCGAGCGCTTCGACCAGCTTCGGGGTGCCGAACATGCAGCGGATGTCGTGGCCGGCGGAAAGGGTAGTAAGCGCCTGGTCGATGCAGTGCTCCTGGTAGGCCTTCAGGTGCTCCATCCAGCCCTTCTTGATGAGCTTCACCACCCAGCGGGGGTCCAGGTCGATGCAGAAGCAGATGCCGCCGCGATACTGGCACATGTGCTCTACGGCCAGGCGGAGACGGCGCGGGCCGGACGGCCCCAGCATCAGCCAGTTCGCGCCCTTTGGGAAGAACTCGTCCGGCAGGGTGTGGGAGAACGTCTCGTAGTCGATCCGGAAGTCCTCGATGTTGATCCGAGTCTTTGGGATGCCCGTCGTCCCGCCGGTCTCGAAGACATAGACCGGCCGACCGGCATAACCTTTCGGGATCCAGCGCTGGAGAGGACCACCCCGCAGCCACTCGTCTTCGAAGAGCCCGAACCTGCCCAGGTCGGCGAAGGAGCGGATCTCCTGTCGCGGGTCCCACCCCGCCATCGCGGCCCAGTCCAGCCAGAACGGGGAGCCGGTCTCCGGCGAAAAGTGCCAGCCTACGATCTCACGAACGTGCGCGTCCAGTTGCTCCCCCGAGGCGGTTCCGCTCGGGGGTGATGTGCTAGTGTCGGTCACTTGATCCTCGTCAAAAGCTCGTCTACCTCACAACGTTCAGGCCAGCCGCGCGGATCCTGCTCGTCCCGCGTGATAAGCGGGAGGGAGAGGTGGTGGGCGGTTGCGGCAATGTTGGTCAAATACCACACTAGACCGTGCGTATCCGTGACGTAGTCAGCCACTATAGATCGCCTCGCGGGAACCTGGGCCACATCTCGCGACGAACTTCCGCGATTTCCTCTCCGGAGATCTTCACCCCTTCCCAGAGGCCCCGGAGCGACTTGCGAGGAGACGCCCCCCGGGCCTGAAGCTCTTCCGCGATGAGCGGCGCGAGGTGTTCGATCAGGCGCACCTTGGTCGACCAGTGGCAACTGCTCGGCCAGGTCCGCCACCTTGGCAAGCCCCACGGCTTCCTTGCTCACCGCAACCCTCCGGCCCGCAACGCAACACGCTCGGCCCTAAAGCGCCTAGTTATCCTTCCACGCCGGACCGGCCATCGCCTGCCGCAGGGAAGTACCGCTCGATGGTCTTGCGGCTCGGCGGCGGCGTCACGAGGGACACCAGGAACATCAACAGTGCGGAGCCCAGGACCATCGGCACCACGGGAAGGTAGCCGTGTATCGTAACACTACCGGGCGTCCGGAGGAACAGCCGGCCCAACTCCGGGAAAACGGGGACGGGCGGCTGGCCAGGCCGAGGCGCGATCCCCGTAGAGAGATCGTGCAGGTACCAGGTGCCCAGCACGCAGGCCGCGGTGAAGACGGAGGCTGCCAGCACGCCCCACTTGGTGCTCCGCTTCCAGAACAGCGCCGCCAGCATCACCGGCGCCAGGGCGGCGAAGCCGGAGAAGGCGAAGCGGATCGCCAGCTCGAAGATGCCTGCCTTGTCTTTGAGGGCCAGCGCGATGAAGTAGGCCGTCACCGTCACCCCCACCACGAAGGCGCGGCCCGTCCACACCTGCGCCCGGTCGCCGAACCGCTTCTTGCCGCCGTAGTAGGCAAAGATGTCCTCGGTAAACATCGTGCAGAGAGCGAGGATCTGGCTGTCCGAGGCCATGACGCACGCCATGATCCCCGCGCCGAGCGCGCCGGCGAGAAGCTCGTTGGTGTGCATCGTCAACAGCCGGATGACCACGCTGTCCGCCTGTCCCGGCGGCAGCCCCTGGATCTGCGAGGCGCCGACCACCCCCAGGTAGACGGACGGCACCCAGATCAGCAGGATGCAGATGGGGTACCAGATGATGGTCTTCTTGAAATGGTCGATGCGTTCCGCCGTCAGGCACATGATCGCCACGTGGGGGAACATGATCGACGACAGCGGGATGAACATGTAGCTGAAGAACTCTTCCTTCGAGATCCGCTCCCGGCTCAGCAATGGGGCCGTGTGCGGGTCGCTCGCCAGCTTCGCCATCGCGTCGTCGAAGCCGGCCAGGCTGCGCGCTATGAGCAGGAACGCGGCGGCTCCGAAGGTGAGGAAGAGCACCGTCTGGAAGGTGTTGACCCACGCCGTCCCGCGCATCCCGCCGAAGAAGACGTAGCTCATCACCACCACCGCCACCACCGCCCCGCCCACTTCGTAGCTGATCTGGTCGCCGGAGATCGCCTTCAGCGCCTGGCCGCCGCCCATCACCCCGATGATGATGTAGGGCACCAGCATCGCCGCCGTGAGCACGAAGACGAACGTACCGATCCCGGAGCACTCGAAGCGGTCGCGCAGGTACTGCACCTGGGTCATGAACCCGAACCGCTTCCCCAGCGCCCAGATCCGGGTGCCGATGAGGAACATCGACAGCGGGATGATCAGCCCCGACGACGAGGCCATCATCCCGTAGACGCCGATCCCGCGCTGGTACGCCATCCCCGAGCTGCCGAGGATGGCGAAGGCCGTCATGTTCGTCCCGAACAGCGAGAGCAGGAACACGTACGGCCCCAGGCTGCGGCCGGCGAGGAAGAAGTCCTCCCGGGTCGCCTTCCCCTTGCGGAACGCAAAGATCCCGATGTACAGGACCACCGCCAGGTAGCCGAAGACGATGACCGCCGAGATCATGGCTCCACGTTGTCCGCGGCGGCCGGTTCGTGCTGCTCCAACTGCGCCGGCCAGGCCGCGCGCACCAGGACCCACATCGTGAGCGACGCCAACACGGAGTAGCCCAGGTGGTATGCCAGTCCAACCGGCACAAACCCCAGGACCAGGGTCTTATCCGTCCAGAACCAGAAGTCCTGGTGCAGCGCGATCATGACCAGAACGAGAGATGCGGGCAGCCAGCGCATCCCTATCTCGCACTCAACGCCGCATTGAGGGTGCCGATCTCGTCCTCCAGTGCCTCGCGGCGAGCGGCAAGCCGCGCGTGCTCCCGCTCCAACCCGGAGAGGTGCGCACGAGCTTCTCGGGCGGCTTCGGCATCTGCGACCAGCGTCTCGGATGCGTGAAGCTCCGCCAGGCCCGTCTCGTACGCTCTACGCTCCTTTCCCGAAAGCTCCTCACCCCTCGCGGCGCGCACGTGGAGCGACCACCAGATTTGAAAGGCAGCGTCCTCCATTGCGCTTACTTTCCGATCGCGAACAGGTGCGTCTGGGTCATCACGTAGAGGGTTCCGTTCGCCACCACGGGCGTGGCGTAGACGGAGCTGCGCATGTCCACACGGCCGACTTCCTGCTTCGTCTTACCGGCTTTCAGGATGATGATGTCGCCGTCCTCGGTGCCGAAATAGAGCTTCCCGTCCACCACCAGGGGCGAGCTCCACATGCGGCTCTTGGCGTCATTCATCCAGTATTCCGTGCCGGTGTTGGCATCCAGGCAGTATGTGCGGCCCGTGAAGTCGTTCGCGTAGACGAGGTCGTCCGCGACGGCCACGGTGGCCATGGTTCCGCCGATCTTCTTGAAGCTCCACACGGCTCCGGTCCTGGAGATGTCGCCGGTCTTGCTCGCGTCAATGCAGACGAGGTTGCCCAGGCGGTCGCCGTGCTCCGGGTCCTGTCCGATCGGCACATATACGCGGTTCTTGTAGAACACGGGCATCGCCAGGACTTCGCTCGGGCCCGTCCCATCCGGGGCGGCGTACTTGAGCGGCTTGCCGTTCTTCACCCGGTACTCCGGCGGGTTACAGTCGTACCGCCAGAGCTCCTTGAGGACGTTGAAGCCGTCCTCGGCCTTCACCGGGTTCATGTCGTAGGCGTAGCAGATGCCGTTGCCGCCGCCGAAGATGATCATCTCCTGGCTGCCGACCTTACCCCAACCCGCGGACGACCAGTTCGAGTGGAGAGTGCCCGCGGAGATGCCGGAGGTCTCCTCGCCGAGTAGTTGTCCGGTGCGCTTGTCCAGCATACAAAGTGCGGGCGCCCGGGGCGCCGGCATGGTGGTGTGCCCGTTGTCCACGCCGTTCGCCGTCGCCGTGATCAGCTTGTTACCGACGATCAACACCGACGACGCGTTGGCGTTGTGGGGGAAAACGCCCAGCTCTTCGCGCATGTCGAAGCGCCAGATGATGTCCGCATCCGTCGGGCCTACTGCCAGCGGCGGCTTGCCGGGGCCGGCGTTGTACTGCCCCTCGTCTTTGAACGGCCCATCATTTCCGTTCGCCATGCCGTTTACGTCCATGCAGACGACCTCTGCCCGGTTGGTCGTGACGTAGACGCGGTCTCCGTCCACCGTCGGTGACGCGCAGATCCCCAGGAACTCCCAGTCGTTCACGCGGCCGGTCCCCAGCTTCGGCGCCGCCAACTGCCAGAGGAACTTGCCCGTTTTCTCCTCCAGGCACATCACCACGGCGCGGTCGCCGCTGACGACCGGGTTGCGCGGCGTCTCGTTGTTCGTGCCGAGGAAGATCTTGCCTCCGGCCACCACGGGGTTGCCGTAGGACTGCGAGCCGAGTTTGGCGACCCACTTGACGTTCTTGGTGGTAGCCGGGTCGATCTCTTCGGTATTGCCCTTGAACCGGCCGGGGTCCCACGACACCGGAATGCCGGTCTCCTGCGAAACCATGTTCCGGGTAGGACCGTCACCCCAGATCGGCCAATCCGCGGCGCCCACCACGGTAGGAATCGCGGCGGCGGAGAACAAAGCAAGAGCGGCAAGCCGCCGGTAAGCAGGTTTCATCAGGACACTCCTCCGGAGTTCGGAGTTACGGATACGTTGTCGATATAGACGCGGAACAAGCTTTGCGGAGAGAAGCCGTAAAGGCCTGGGGCGCCCCGGGTGTGCGCTTCCTTGTGAGGGACTTCGATGGTCCACGCGGCGGGCTCGGCCTCACCGCGGGGCCAGGCCTTGGCGCGGATCGTCCCGTTGCCGTCGGTGCCGACGTCTACCCGCGTTCTAAGCCGGTACCACACCTTCGGCCTCCACGCGAAGGGGGCGCTGACCTTGAGGCGTTCGTCGTTCGAGGCCACCTGGATCTGCTGCGCGTTCCCCAGCAGCGAGATGATGTAGCGCTGGTTGATCAGCCCCACGCTGGACATGACGCGACGGTTGCCGTCCGACATCACGTCCGCCTCGACGGTGTAGTTTTTCAGGGCCGGGTGGCCGATGAAGGTCATCGCCCGCTGGAACAGCGGGTTGTCGAGGGTCTTGGCGAGGACCTTCTCGCCCTCCAGGTCGCGGACTTCCCAGCGGAAGCGCGCCCCGATCCACGGAAGCGGCGGGTAGGCGAATTTCACGCCCGCCTCCGTAGCATGGGCGACGCTGATCTCCGACGCGTTGAAGTCCTCACGCTGGGGCGGGGATGGGAGCACGCGGCCGCGCATATAGCCTTTCAGGTTCTCGATCGTGGCCTCGAAGGCCCCGGCGGAGGGTTTGCTGCCCGCCACGAGCTCTCCCTGCGGGTTGAAGGCGCCGTCCATCTCCGCGCGCACGGCGGCCGTCGGCGGGATGAAGCTCACCCATTTTGCGCGCGCCGCCGGGAAGGTCCCGGTCACCAGACCGTTCGCGTCGATCCCGCGGATGACGAACTTCGCCTTCTGGCCCGGCTGCATCAGCACTTCGGAGGGCACTATCTGGAGCGCGGTCGCCGGTCCCGGTTTAGGTTTTGCCGATGCAGCGGGCGCCGGGACGGGAGCGGCCGAGCCGGTCTTGCTGCCGAAGCAGTACAGCTTCTCCGTCGTAAAGACGTAGACCCGCCCGTTCGCGATGGCGGGCGCACCCAGGCACCGGCCTTCCAGCTTCACCCGCGCCAGGATCTGAGCCCCGGCGTCCGACGGGCGGATGATGAAGAAGTCGCCGCTCTGCATCGGAATGTACAGCTTGCCGTCGCCGAAGGTCGGGGAGGCGTGGAGCTGGTCCAGGCCGAGCTTCTGCTTCCACAGCTCCTTGCCGTTGTTCGCGTCCACGCACGCCAGGTCGCCCTGCTTGGTGACCACGTAGACGCGGTCTCCCACCAGCACGGGAGAACTGCTGAAAGAGGAGAGCTCATTTCGCCACACCTCGGCGCTCTTGTCCAGCACCACCGGCCCTGGCGTGCCCACGTTCGGCTCGGTCCCCACCTTGATCGCGACCATCCGGCCCTGCTCGTTGGAGTCGAGGTTCTCTGCGTCGTGCAGGGCCATCACGTGGCCCTTGTGCAGCAGAACCGTGGGGTTGACGCCCCCGCCGCCGGACAGCGGGAACCGCCAGAGCGGCTCGCCAGTGCGGGCATTGACGGCGGCCACACTCCCATCGCCCAGGCCGCTGTAGAGCACCCGCTTGCCGTTCAGCCAGGTGAGTACCGGCAGCGCGAAGGAGTTCTCCTTGGGCCGGTCGCCCGGCGTGGAAGCCCACACCAGGTCGCCGGTCTTCTTATCGAACGCGTAGAACCGGTCGGATGCCTGGCCCTGCGCGCCCCAGTTCCCCGTGATCCCGCGGATGATCACCAGGTCGTCGTCGATCATCGGGCTGCCCGTGCGGCCGTTCGGGAACGAAAGCCTACCGATCTCCTCGAAGGTGGAGCGCTCCCAGACCAGCTTCCCCGCCGGCGTGTAGCACGCGAACGTGCCGGGCGAGTTGAGTAGGTAGACGTTGCCGGTCTCCGGGTCCACCGCGGGCGCCCCGATGGAGTAGCGGTCGTAGATGACGTCGCTCAGGTAGTCGGTGTAGTGCTTTTCCCAGAGCGTCTTGCCGGTAGCCGCGTCCGCGCAGAGCAGCACCTCCCGCAGATCCGGCCCCTCTCCCCGGTAGCCCCACGCGTAGAGGTGCCCGTTGGCGATGACCGGCGTCCCGCGCCCGGCCAGCTTGATCTCCCACAGCTGGCCCTTCCCTCCGGGGGTCCAGGCTGCCGGCAGCCCCTTCTCCAGCGACACGCCGGTCTGGAGCGGCCCGCGCCAGTTCAGCCAGCCTCGCGCCGGCCCGGGCTTGGGCGCCGGCTTCGCGGGCGTTTGGGCGCAGTTTGCCGCCCCGATGCCGGAGAGAAGCAGCAGACACGCCCAGGATGCGGGAAGGGAAGATCGTCTCATAGCCAGTCCTTGAAGCTGCGGAAGCCGCGAATCGCGTTCTCGGCCGATTCGTCCGTTTCCTTGTTAGCAATTCTTCAGCGCCGGCACCGCGCCGCGCCAACCTCAGCACCCAACACCTCAACACCCCGGCGCCTACTTCAGCGCCAGGCACACCAGCTCGCCCTGGGAGTTCCGGCAGTACAGGCGCCCGTTGGCGAGCACGGGGTGCGTCCAGCAGGTGCCGCCCATGACCTTCGCGCGGGACACCTCGGTATACGCCGTCGGCGTCGCCTTGATGACCAGCAGCTCGCCGCTCTCCGTCAGCACGAGGAGGTGGCCGTTGGAAGCGATCAGGCCGCCTTTGCCGATGCCGCCGCGGTGCCGCCATCGCTCGGCGCCGGTGCTCAGGTCCAGGCACTTGAGCGTGTTTTCGTCGTTGCCGTAGATCGAGCCGGCCAGGAGCACGCACGTGTTGAAGTGGTTCTTCATCTCGCGGTTCTGCCAGACCACTTCAGGGCGGCCACCCGTGACCCGCAAGAGCGCGCACCCCTTGCCGTAATTCGAGGAGATGAAAACCTTGTCGAAGCTGAAGATCGGGTCCGCGGCGTTGACGTCGTAAGACGTCTGCCAGGGGAAGCTCCAGAGCTGCCGTCCGTTCACCGGGTTCACCGCCACGAGGCCCGTGCCGGCGAAGAGCGCTACCGCTTGCTGCGCTCCGACCTTGTAAGCGACCGGCGACGCGTACCCCGTCCGTCCACCCGACTTCCACACCACCTGCCCGGAGGTTTTGTCCAGCGCGGTACCCGTGGCGCCGACGTTGTAGATCGCCAGGTTGCCCTGGATCAGCGCGGAGCCTGCAAACCCCCACTGTGGCCGCTGCGCTCCCGTCTCGCGCGCGAGGTCCCGGTTCCAGATCACCTTCCCCGTGCCGGCGTTGAGGCAGTAGGCCTGCGCCTCCTCGCTCATGGTGTAGACACGGCCGCCGTCCAGCACGGGCGTGGCGCGAGGCCCTCCCATGTCGCCGAACCGGCAGGGGTAACTCTGACGCCAGACCACCCGCCCGTTGTTGGCGTCCAGGCAGAACACCGTGTCCCGGTTGCCCGCGTTTCCCACCGAATACACTCGCCCGCCCGAAACCGCTACAGCCGAATAGCCAGCCCCAAGCTGGGCGGTCCACAGCTTCCGCGGCCCGCCCGCCCCCCATTTCGGCTGCCAGTCCGTCTCCGCGGAGATGCCGTTCCGCTGCGGTCCACGCCACTGCGGCCAATCCCCCGCCCACGCGGAGGTGACCAGGGCCGCCGCGGCGGCGGCGGCGAGCGAGGCTCGGGAACAACTCATCATGCGTGTGCTCCGGTGGATGGGGGCGTGGCTGCGGCTTTTATGTACCAGTCGCGATTGCCCTGGCGAGCGAGGCCCGAACGCCAACCCAATCATCCGCCGACAACCGATCAAGCATCCGGGGCCTCGCCGAAACTCGTGGACGCACGTCGCAGGGAATGCAGGGTCGCGTCCCGCATATCGTCTTCCGACCAGTCCTCCCGGTACTCCCCCACTGAGAGCGGTGGAATATCGTTCAGGATGAGCGTAGCGAGCCGAAGGCGCTGTCCCGCCGGCAACGGTCTGATCGACCGTTCATACAGCTTTTCAAGAGCGCCGTGCATCTCAGGTCCTCGATTCCGGCCTGCGTACCCATCGAAGTTTAGCAGCAAGACCGCCCTCAACACCGAGACCCGTGCGGACCTGCAACCTGAAACCTGGAACCTGGAACCTGAATCATCGGGCGGAACATGCGGCTGGAGGCGGTCACCGGATCGAACTGAACGATCTCTTGCATTGCTCCGCCAGGTACGCGGGGGCCTTTCCGAAGGGACCACCGGCAGGCGCAGCGTAACTGTCGCATGCCGGGCGGGCAAGCGCCGGCCCTCTTGAGATGAATGTCCTCGTCACGGGTTCCCACGGTCTGATCGGACGGTCGCTGCTCCCGGCGCTGCGAGCCGCGGGGCACGTGGCCGTGCCCCTGGTCCGCACCGCGCCGAAACCCGGCGAGATCCGGTGGGACCCGGCGATCGGCGAGATCGACCCGGCCGGGCTGCAGGCGCTCGGCAGCTTCGACGCCCTCATCCACCTGGCCGGTGAGAACATCTCGGGCGCGCGGTGGACGCGGGAGCAAAAGCGTAAGATCCGGGAAAGCCGCACGCAGTCCACGCGCCACCTCACCCGCACGGTCCTGTCGCTGCCGCAGCGCCCTGCCGCCTTCCTCTGCGCTTCCGCCATCGGATATTACGGCGACCGCGGCCAGGACACGGTCACCGAGGAGAGCGTGCCAGGCAGCGGATACCTCGCCAGCGTCTCCCAGGAGTGGGAGGCGGCGACCATCCCCGCGGTCGAGGCCGGCATCCGGGTGGTGAACATGCGCTTTGGAGTGGTGCTGAGCCCGGAGGGCGGCGCACTGGCCAAGATGCTGCCGATGTTCCAGCGCGGCCTGGGCGGACCGCTGGGCAGCGGACGGCAGTGGTTTAGCTGGATCGAGCGGCACGACGCCGTCGGCGCCATCCTCCACTGCCTTAGCAGCGATACCTTGCGTGGTCCGGTTAACCTGGTGGCGCCCAACCCGGTTCAGAACGCCGAGTTCGCCCGCGTGCTGGGCGAGGTCCTGGGGAAGCCGGCGCGGCTGCCTGCCCCGGCCTTCGCGCTAAAACTGGTCTTCGGACCCGAGATGGCCGAGGCGCTTCTCCTCACCGGCGCCCGCGTCAAGCCTCGCCGCCTCCTCGAGAGCGGCTATGCGTTTCGCCACCCGGAGCTCGAGGGAGCCTTGCGGCACGCCCTTCGGTTGGGTGCGTGAGTGGTGAGTAGGTGGGTGGTAGTCCATGCAGGGTGAGACGAAGGCGCCGAGGTCTACGATGTGCACCCCTCACCACTCACCACTCACCAAGACCGACGCTCACGTCCCCGTAGGGCGGAGATGATGGTCGGGGACGAGGCCTTCTTCGCGCCACCGCCAGATCCGGTGGGGCGATTGGAGCAGCGTGCCCCCGATCCACTCGGTGAGGCTTAGGTGGTCCAGCATGTCCACGGACCCTTCGACGCCCTCCGCGCCGAGCTCAGTCAGCCGGACCTGCGCGTCGCCGGGCGTAAGCTGGCCCTCGACGCGCAGGTCGACCGCTCCCGCCTCCTCGGTCGTCCCGGCGAGGCGCAGCAGGCGGCGCCAGGCGGCGCGCCGGGAGATCGGCGACAGCTCCCGTGAATACTCCATGGCCTCGGCGAGCACTCGCGAGGCGGGGCGCCACCGCCGGGTGCAGTGCCCTAGCAGGACGCGGTCGTGGTAGCCCAGACCTGTAGCGTCCGGGTAGCGGGCCAGGAACGCGTCGCGGGCGTCGATCCAGAACGGAAGCGGCTCCAGGTCGGACGGCCGGAGCGCGAGCATCGCCTCGGGAGTGTCGGACGTGAGGGCCTCCCAGAGGACAGGTAGGAGCTGCTCGGCGTCCTGGTCCAGCGGCTCGCGGTGGATGTATCCGCGAGAGAAGTCCTTCG
>JGI10216J12902_100307361_pt1 | contig 16854 bp, 12 predicted proteins | sample KanNatreferecore_FD_12902 | JGI IMG/M metagenome (IMG submission 12902)
CCACTCGCCGCGCTCGAGGTCGCGAAGAACCGTGAGCGGCCGCGGCATGCGAGGCTGATTATAGGCGCATCGTACGCCGCTCCAACCCGTCCATCACACCTCGGGCAAGGCTTCGCCGTTCGTCGGGGCGACTCATTGAAGAGACCTTTCCACGAAGCGCCGGCCGGCGACCCGCAGGCGACCGCCTCGCCACCAGGGGCTGTTCAGGCGCCTGACGCGTTCGGCCTGCCGCTTCACCTCCTGCCGCTCGCGCCGCCCGGTCAAGGACGCGTCGTGATACCTGTAGTAATAGAGCGTCCGGAACAGTCGCTGCATCGTGAACCGCCGTGCGACTCGCAGCCAGTAATCGTAGTCCTCAGCCAGGACTGCGCGGGCGTCGTAGTCGCCGATGGCTTCGTAGACGCTGCGGCGGTAGAGAAAGCAGCCGCCAACCCGATTCTTGACCTCGAGCGTCTCCGGCGGCGGCACCCAGAGACGGCCGACCACGGCGCTGGCGCCGTCGATCTCCCACGCGTCGGTATAGACGAAATCCACGTCGGGATTCGTGTTGAGAAACGTCACCATCTGTTCGATGGCGTCGGGCGTGTAGCGATTGTCGTCGGAGGTCCACGTCAACAGCGTTCCCGACGCACACGCGAAACCGGTATTCAGTGCTGTCGGCAAACCGCGGTTGACGTCATGCCGCACGTATTTGAGGCGCGGATCGGCGAACTGCTTGACCGTTGCCGCGACATCTGTTCCCCCATCGTCCACCACGATCAATTCGAGTTGGCGATGAGTCTGCGAGAGACAGCTGGCGATCGACTCGGCCAGGTATTTGGTCCCGTTGTAGGTCGGTAGAACGACGCTGACGGTGGTGGCCGGATCGTATCGCCGCCGAAACGCCACATCGTCCGGCCATCGTTGGTCGGCGGTGAGACACGGCCACTCCAGGCGGCGTCGCCGAAGACAGGCGCGTAGATGACCCGTCCAGGCGGGGTCGAGCGAGACGACCAGATCGGGATCGGCTGCGCGCAAACCCTCGACGAGACTGCCTGTGGAGAGATGAACGAGAAGACGCGCGATCGGATGGAGCACGCGCGCGCGCGTCGCCCCGCGAAGCAGCCAGCGGACCGCACGCATCCGGAGGGTGCGGGCCCCTGCGGTGATGTGGACGTGGGGCCCGTCGGTCGGCGGTTCCCCGTACGAGTTGCTCAACAAAATCTCTTCGATCGACGGCCGGGACGGTGCCGTCGCACGCTGGCGCAGCTGCCGCTGTTCGAACGCCGGCAGGTCGGGCCCGAAGATGCACACTCTCACGACGCACCCTCCCGACGTTTCTCGCCGATGGTCGCCAGCAGATATCCCTGTCGGCACCACGCCGGCCGCGCATCGTGCTGCATCCCGAACAGTCGCACGCAGCTACGCTCAACACGAGACCCGCACGGAAGGGTGCGAAGGAAGTTCAACGAATGCCGCGCCGAGAGGGTCAGCTCGCTGGTATGGGCTGCGCCGGCACGCTCGAAGGGGCGCTTCAGCGAAGCGGACGGCACTTCGCCGCCCCAGTTCCAGGTGCCGCGCCGTTCCATGTACCACTTGCCGAGCCGGTAGGCGATGGACCACGCATTCGGGACCAGAACGATGACCCGCTTGCGGGCGACGCGAAATGCCTCGTCGAGAATCGATTGTACCTGACGTTCGTCGAAGTACTCGAGCACTCCGCAGCTGAAGACGGCGTCGATCGAGTTGGACGCGAACGGCAACCGCTTGGTGATATCCGCGACGCAAAAGCGGCCGCGGATACCACAGACGTCGAACATGCGGCGGCTGAAATCGATGTTCTGCGGCGACCAGTCGACCAGCGTCGGGAAGCGGCCGTTCCGCGCCAGCCGTGCTGAATGGTCGCCTCGACCGCTGCCGAGGTCGAGGACGGAATGGCAGTCGGCCGTGCGCTCGACGAGCAGTTCCGACCAGGGCACGATCTGCCCGCGCGCGAGGAGCGTCTCGGCGAAACGAGCCGGCGACTGATCGGTCGCCAATACCGCCGACCACTCACCCGCGCTCAGATTCCAGGGACCGGTCATGGTTGCGCTCCTCGCGCTCCAAGCAGGCACCCATCGATGAAGAACTTGACGGCCCAGCTGATCTCCCGTTCCGGCAGGTAGGCGGCCCCCGCTCCGTAGCTGCCGTAGAAGCCCCCGTTGGGCAGCTGGAGCGTCTGCAGATATGCCATCGCTCGATCGGCTGGCACGCGGTCCCCCAGCTTGTACCAGGCGATTGCGAGCTGCGCGAGGCCGGTCGAACACACCCAGTCCACGCCAGGGTACGCGGGGATGGCACCATCCGAACGCTGGATGGCCGCCGCCTGCGCGAGACCGCGCCGCGCCAGCTCCTCTTCCTGCAAATCGACGAGCGCCTCCATCATGTAGCCAAAAATGTGCGACAGCGTTCCGAGCTGCGGCTTGAACTCGACGAGATCCGGCTGCCGCTTGTAATACGCGAGCGCGCGCGACGCAGCGTCCACGTAGGCTGGTTCCTGCAACCGCACGCCGGCCGCGAGCAGCGGCGGCAGCACGTACAGGTTTGCGTAGTCGGTGAACGTGCTGCCGTCAGCGCAGCGCCATAGCGTGTAGGACGGCGTCGCGACGCGCCCGTCGCGTTCGATCTGCGTGAGAATGAACGCGCAGGCACGGCGAATGTTGGCCTCGAGCTCGGGCATGTCGTCGAGCACCGCGAGAAACCCGCGAACGGCCTGCGCGGTGTCGAACGTGTACGGCACTCCGTCTGGCGCGCTGAAGGCGCCATCCGCGCCTTGTACCGAGGCCTCCCAGCGCGCCATCTCCAGCGCCATGGCACGCTCGTCGACCGCGAGGAGCGTTGGAATCAGGTAGCCGGTGACCTCCTGCGACGCCGCGGCGTGGCGGTGGTGCGGCACCACTCCGGCGCCGGGCGCACGATGGCTTCGAATCCAGTCGACGCCGCGGGCGAGCGGTCCGTCAGCTGGCGTTGGCCGCCGTAAAACCGCTGACAAGGACGAGAGGATCGGCTTCACGAACCGAAATCGACGCGCCGTCGGATTGGATTGAATCATAAGCCGCTTCGATCAACTGCTGGGCACGGACACCGTCGGTGTGACTGACGGCGAGCGAATCGGTGCCCCGGGCAGCGCCGACAAAATGGTTGATTTGACGTGCGAACGCGGTCTTCGTATCGGACGGGTTCGGCACGCGTTTCCACTCCTGCCACGTGGCGAGCTTGAAGGTCAGGCCGTGGAGGTCGAGCAGCGCGGTGCCTTGCTGGCCATAGATCTCGAGATAAGTGGTCGGCGGCGCGGCCACCGACCACGTCAGATGAATCGTGGCGGTTGCCCCGCTGCGCAGCGCGCAGGTGACGAGCGCGGTGTCCTCGACGTCGAGCGGCCGGGCGCGGCTGGCGGTCGCGGCCATGCTGCCGATCGGACCGAGCAGGAATTCGATGAGGTCGAACGCGTGCGCGCCGTTGTCCATGACGATGCCGCCGCCGGACAGCCGGGGATCGGCGTACCACCGGCCGGTCATGTCGAGATCGCACGCGAATATCAGCCGCGCGCTGACAATCGGTCCCAGGCCGCCGCGGTCGATCAGCGTTCGTGCCTCACGCACCTCCTCGAAGAACCTGAACTTGAAGGCTGGAACGAGGTGAAGACCCTTGCGGTGGGCGGCAATCGCCATCGCCCGCGCGTCACCAAGCGACGTGGCGAGCGGCTTCTCGCACAACACGTGGACGCCGGCCTCGAGAGTGTCGAGTACGACCTGTCGGTGTGCCGCCGGAACGACGCAGACGCTGGCCGCGTCCAGCTGTTCGGCGGCCAGGAGCTCCCGGTGCGACGCATAGGCGTGCCCGCCTGTTTCTGCGGCAAACTGCTCGGCCGCCGAGAGATTCGTGTCGGCGAACCCCACCAACTCGACATTTGCCGCCCGCTGGTAGGCGTTCAAGTGCCATCGACCCATCTGACCGCATCCGATGATCGCGATGCGGATCGGCGGACTTCCGGTCGTGGATGAATGCGGCGCTGGCGCCGCCGCGACTGGTCGCGAGTTGACCGCAACACGCCGCGTCGATGGCGACTTCGCCTCCAAACATCTGGCCAGGACTTCCGCCGCGCGAGCCACACGCTCCGAGGTCCAGCTCTCGTCAAGCGGCAGCGTCAACAGGCGATCGAGCCCTGCTTCGGCTTTGGGACAGAGGCCGGCCTTGTACTCGTAGGTGATTTCCGGCTCGTTGCAGGTAAATGGCCATTGTGACGTGCCGAACGTCTTCTTTGCGGCGAGTGACTCGCTGCACAGATACATCGGCTTCCCGATGTATCCGCCCGAGGCCCATACCCGGTGCACGCGCATCCGATCGGCGAGGGCGGCGGCGTTGCCGCCGCTGACGACGAGCGGATACGTCCAATACGAGGAGATCGCGCCGGGCGTAACCGGCAACGGAGACACACCGTCGATTCCGGCCACCTGCTCGCTGAGCAGCGCGGCGAGCTCCCGGCGCCTCGCTACCACCTGCCGGAGCTTCGGGAGTTGTGCCAGGCCGACCGCGCCGACCAGCTCGGTCATCCGGTAGTTCGGTGCATGAAAGAGGTACGCGCGCGCGCCGAAACCCCGGCGTGCCCACCCCTTATCGACGAACAGCTTCATCCGTTCGGCATACGCGCGGTTGGCGGTGATGGTCATGCCGCCGTCACCGGTGGTGAGGTGCTTCGACTGCTGGAAGCTGAAGCACCCGAGTTCCCCAATCGTCCCGACCAGGCGCTGCCGGTACTCGGCCAGATGCGCCTGTGAACAGTCCTCGATGAGCGCGAGGCGATGCGCCTTCGCGATCGCCGTCAGCGCGTCCATGTCGCACGGATTGCCGAAGAGATGGACGGCGATGATCGCCTTCGTGCGCGGCGTAATCTTTCGCTCGACGTCGCGGGGATCGAGGTTGAACGAGTCGTCGACGTCGGCGAACACCGGGATCGCGTTCTGCTGCACGATCGGGATGATGGTCCCCAGATCGGTGATTGGCGTTGTAATCACTTCGTCGCCGGGGTTCGGATCGAGCGCCCCGAGCGCCACGTGAATGGCGGCGGTGCCCGACGTGGACGCGACCGCATAGGGCACATCGTGGATGCCGGCGAAGGCACCCTCGAAGTCGCGCACCAACTGACCACCGACGGAGCAGAGATTCTGCGACAGCAGCGCCGTTCGTAGCAGTCGGAGTTCGTCAGCCCCGTATGGGGTGCGGCCGGCCCGCTGCCGCGCCGGCTTCATCAAGTAGTCCCAGAAGGCATCGGAGACAGTACGGCGCATGCGCCGAGCGAGAGGTCGGACGAGATCAGTCGCCTTGTTACGCGTCATAGCTCAGTGACGATTGGAAAGTGAGCGGTCGACCGGCGGCGCCGGCCCGCTCGAGGATGATGGAAACGATCCGCTCCGCGGCGTGACCATCGCCGTAGGGAGACTGCGTCGGACGCGCCGCCGGCGGACGTGGCCGCCGCAGCAGCGACCGCACCGCCTCCACGATCGCTGCGTAAGCCGTGCCAACCAGCACGGCGCGGCCGCTGTCCACACCCTCGGGCCGCTCGGTCGTCGAACGCATCACCACGGCCGGTACGCCCAATCCGGGCGCCTCCTCCTGCACGCCGCCGGAGTCGGTGAGCACCAGGTCGCAGCGCCGCATCAGGTGCACGAACGAGAGGTAATCGAGCGGTTCGATCAGGAAAAGCCCAGGCACACCGTCGAGGATGTCGAACACCGGCCGGCGGACATTGGGATTCAGGTGGACCGGGAACACGAACTGCACGCCGTCGGGTGCGAACTCCAGGGCCAGATCGCGAATCGCCTGACAGAGCTCTCGGAAGGGTGCACCGAAGCTCTCGCGGCGGTGCGCGGTGACGAGGACCAGGCGGCTGCTGGCCGGAATCGCCGCGAGCGGACCGGACGCCCAGTCGTACGGCCGCGCCGCCACGTCGCACACCGCATCGACGACGGTATTCCCGGTGACGTGAACGTCTTCCGGCCGGCATCCCTCGCCGAGCAGCGCGCGTTCAGCCGTCGTCGTCGGCGCAAAATACAGGTCGGCGACGACGTCGGCGATCCGGCGATGAATTTCCTCGGGAAACGGGTGGCGACGATCGTGCGTCCGTAAACCTGCTTCGACGTGGCCGAACGCGACGCGGTTGTAGAACGCGACCATGCTGGCCACGAACACCGTCGCGGTATCACCCTGTGCGAGTACCCAGTCGGGCGAGACGTCGCGGATGACGGCGTCCAGGCTGACGAACATCTGACCCGCCAACGGCGCAAGCCGCTGATCCGGTTGCATGAGGCCGAGGTCGACGTCAGGCGTCATCCCGAACAGGTCGAACACGCTGGCCAGCATCTCGCGGTGCTGCCCGGTCGAGCAGAGGACCGAGCGGACCAGGTGCGAGCGGCGCGCGAGCGCCTTCGTCACCGGCGCCATCTTGATCGCTTCCGGACGCGTGCCGACCACGCAAAGAATGGTCAACATGGCGGCTATGCGGGTCGGATGAGAAGCGCGCGCATCTTTCCCCAGACCGCGCTCGGGTCGAAGCACGACCACAGCCGCGCCGTCATCCGGCAGCGCCCTGCCGGGCCGGCCGCGTCGGCCAACCGATACCAGCGTTCCGCCTTGCGGCAGTGCTGCGCCATCGCCGCTGGTCCCCCGTGCCGCACCATCGCCAGCAAGTGCTTGCCGACGACCTGTTCGTAGGCGCGACCGTTACGCAGCAGGTCCTTCGACATCGCGTCGGCGCCGTCGCAGTTGTAGATGAACGTCGGCTCCTCCTCGAACGCGAACTCGAAGTGGCGCGCGAGCCGGATCGCGGTGTCCCATTCCTGGAAGGCGATGATCCGCTCGTCGAGATAGCCGATGCGCTCGAGCGCGGCCCGCGTCACCAGCAGCGCCGGGAACACCGGTCCCTCGTGTCGCAACAGGTTCGAGTAGATCCGTCCGCAGAGTCGCGGCACGCGATACGGCTTGACAACGCCGTCTTCGTAGCGGACGTGGCAGGCGGAGTGAACCACGGCGCGCCTTTCTTGGAGGCCACGCCGCAAGCGGCTTTCAATGCTCAACGGCAGCAGCTCATCGTCGGAATCGAGGAACGCAATCCATCCACCGCGCGAGGCGTGAATGCCGGTGTTGCGCGCGGCCTGGGCTCCCCGGCGCGTCGCGTGCCGGACCAGCCGAATGCGATCGTCCCGCCGCACCAGCGCCGCGGTGACTTCGGCAGTCGCATCCGTCGAGCCGTCGTCCACGACGACGGCTTCCCAGTGCGTGTAGGTCTGCTCACGCACCGATTGCAGGCTGCGTTCGATGGTCGTCGCCCGGTTGAACGCGGGCAGCACGACACTGACCAAGGGATCGGCGCTGGCCGACACCGAACGAACGACGACCGGTCCCGCCACGTGCGGGGAAGCGGGGCGCTCGAGGTTCATCAGTGTCAGGAGGGCGCTGCGTTCCTGCTCCCACGAGTACCGTTCACTGGCACGCTGCCAGGCTGCGGCGCCGAACCGTGCCCGCCGTTCGGGATCGGCAGTGAGCGACAGCAGACACTCGGCCATCGCCGCTGAATCGCCTTCATTCACGAGCAAGCCGGTCGCGCCGTCGAGCACGGCTTCAGGGATGCCCGCATGTCGCGTCGAGATCACAGGCAGCGCGTCAGCCATTGCCTCGAGAATGGCGACCGGCAGCCCTTCTTCATCGCCCGTGTCCGGATCGATGCGGCTGTGCTGCAGGAAAATGTCGGCGTCGCGCATCAGACGCTGCACGACCGCGTGGGACTGTCGTCCATGTAGCCGCACTCTCCCCTCGAGATTGATGCGCCCAACGTACTCCGCGGCCTGCGGCCACAGCGGGCCGTCGCCGACGAAGTCGAGTGTGAGCCGGTCGCAGCGCTCGGCGGCGAGTCGAAACGCCTCGAGCGTGGCGAGCGGCGCCTTTTTCCCCACCAGCCGACCGACGGCCAGGCAGCGGACGACGTCTCGGGGCGGGTGCGCCGGCGCGGCCGCCGGAACGTCGACCCCGCAAGGGATGACATGAATCTTGTCGGCGCTGATTCCCACTTCGATCAGCCGCCGTCGGCTGGCTTCGCTGACGGCGATCACGCCGGCCGCGAGGTTGTAGTCGAGATACTTCGTTCGCCATTCCTCGAATCGCAGCTTCCTCGAGACGTCGTAGCCGTGGGCATGCGCGAAAAACTTGATGCCCTGGTCGCGAGCGACGTGCAGCCATTGGTGTGACCACGACAGAAACTCGCTCAGTGCGACGTCGACCTGGTGCTTCCGAAGGAACGCCGCGACCCGCCGCGCACGGCGCCCCTGCGCGTACGCGTCGATACGCCAGGTCGACAAAGGCCACACGCGATGATGACGCGGCTTGCCAAGCAGCAGGCGCGGACAACCGGAGCCGAGCGGCTCGCCGCATGCCGTGTCGGCGACGACAACCGTTCCGCCGGGCAGCAGGTCCTTCATGTGACGCATCACGAAGGTTTCGGACACCGTGCCGATCGTCGGGGAGAGCACCGCCAGCCTCGACATCGCTACGCGGCGTCCACACCCGCGAACGGCGTCAGCTGGATTCGGCCTTGTTGTGGCGCAGCACGGGCCTGGTCCTCGACAACGCTCGCCATGCCGATGACCTGTCGAAAGTAGGTTTCGACCGTCAGAATGGCGATCAGACTCTCCGGCGCGAGCGGCTGATCGGCGTCGTTGACGAGGGCGCGCCGCGCCGCTCCGTGCAATACGTCGTCAATGAGCAGATCTCCAGCCAGCATGCGCTCGCGGACGCGGTGTTGTCTGACGGCCGCCGGATAATCGACGAACCACTGGTTCGACGGGGTCTTGCGGCGGCGGATGCCGAGTCTGCGATAGACACGGGCCTTGAGATCCCGGGCAATCCGGACGTGGGGCGACTCCCAGAGGCCCCGCCCGGTGGCCTGCCAGGCAAGGTTCGCGAAAAATCGCGGGTGGCGGTCGGCGAGAAACCGATTGTAAAAACGATGGTTGATGCGCTGGTCGTCGGTGAGCGATCCGAGGAACAAGCCGAGGAACTCGGAGGCGACGCCGGGAAACACCGTTTCGCAGTAGGGCGCGAAGCACCCGGGACTGTGGAGGACGTATCGACGGACGCGCTGCCGCAGGTGGACGCAGTCGGACGAAGGGCCACTCGCGGTGCGCTCGATGTCGGGACGCGCCGCCTCGAGCGCCTCGTCGAGCGTGACGAACGGATTCGGCACGAAGCGCCGCGCCATCAACTGCTCCGGGTGCTGCCGCACCTCGCTCCAGGGCGCCGTTGCTTCGAGATGGCTGCCGCCGAACAGCAGGTCGCCGACGACGTTCATCGGGCTGTAGCAGGTGCCAGTACGCATCTCCTCCATGGCAATCGCCGGATGGAGGTGGTTTGCGTTGACCAGACCGTCCGTCTGCCAAATCGCCTGCTCGCGGCCGTGCCACCAGTTGGCGGTGTTCCAGTCGCAGACGCGATGTTCGATGCCAGCCCGCTTCGCCACCGTCCGCGCCGGGCCGACTTCCGGAGACTCCGTGCTGCCGTAAGTCACCGCGACGATGTCGGCGCCCTGGCCCTGGGTCAGCAACTCGGCGACCAGCAGTCGCGAATCAAGGCCGCCGCTGAGCAGGACGGGTGTCCGGCCGGGACGCCGATAGGCGTGGACCGCCTGTTCCCACAGCTTCCCGAATTGCTCGCGTGCCTCTTTGGGATGACAGGGTTCGCGCCGGATATCGTCGAACGACCAGTACTGCTGGCGTGTGGACGCGGCCGGCGAGACGCGCCAGACGCTAGCGGGCGGAATCAACTGAATGTTGTGCCACCAGGTGCGATCGCCCAGCATGTGGTCGAAGGCGAAGTACTGACGGACCGCGGTTTCGTCGATCGCCGGGAGGGCATCGGCAATGACGAGCAGCGCCTTGACCTCAGCGGCGTAGGCAAACCACTGCGGCGTCTCGGTGTAGTACAGCGGCCGGAATCCCAACCGGTCGGTCGCGAGCACCAGCTGTCGATCGCCCTGCAGGACGGCCAGCGCAAACACGCCATCGGCGGAGGCGATTGTGGCGTGCTGATCCGCCACCAGCGCGGCCGCTTCGTCGGCGGTTGGCGTCGTCAGCGTCCACCTGCCGTCGAGACGGCACTCGCCGTCGAACCAGACGCGGCCACGCGCGTCGGCGGTGACGAGCGGTTGCGCGGCTGCATTGAGGACCGCGGGGTGAACGCGGCCGCCGCAGAAGTACTCGGTCGCGTAGAGCTCCGTCCGGAGCCACGGCATTTGCCGCAGCACGTCCGCCATTCGCGTGCCCATGGCGCGCAGCCGCTGCGGCGATATCTCCCGCGATTTCGCTACGATCCCGAATAATCCTGGCATGCCACCGTCTCCGGAACGTCGCTCGGGATGGGTGCGGCATTCGTCCGTGCATTTCCGCGTGCGGTCGTGGGACGCATCTGCCAGCGCGGGGCCCAATAGACCGGCCCCCAGTGCTTCGAGCGCGGCAGGTTCGTGCCCCAGCCGAACACGTCGTGTTCGAGCACGTGGATGGCGAGCGCGTTACTGAACTGGGCGTAGCGTTTCACCGTGTGGTCGACGTAGACGCATGCGTAGACCCAGACGAAGTAGGTTCCGGCATTCAGCGGCAATCGGCCCAGGTCGCAACGCACGCTCCACCGCGGCGACGGTCCCTTGATGTACCCGGCACGCTGGACGACGCTGTCCATGCTGACAATCGGATCACCTGCCGGATTGGTGATCTTGATGCCAATGCCGACGGTGGTGTCGATTGGCGGGTGCAGCGACTCGATATCGAACTCCAGCACCAGCGGTTCGCCGCAGAAGATCGTGACATCGCCGCCCGCGACGGTCCGGTGCAGCAGGAACCCTTCGCCCGCGTCCGGCTGCCGCGGGCCGGACGGGTTGGCGGCATTGCGTTCGCCGACCAGCTGCAGATAGTGTTCGATCACCGTATCGGCCGGGCCGTCGAGCGCCAGTCGCCCGGACTGCAACAGCAAACATCGCTGGCATAACAGGCGAATCGCCCCCAGATTGTGGCTGACGAACAGCACCGTCCGGCCCGACCCCGCCTGCGTCTGGAGTTGGCCGAGACACTTCCGCTGGAACGCGAAATCGCCGACCGCGAGGGCCTCGTCGACGATCAAGATGTCTGGCTCGAGATGCGCCGCCACGGCGAAGGCGAGCCGCACGTACATGCCGCTCGAATACCGCTTGACCGGCGTGTCGATGAACGAGTGGATCTCGGCGAAATCGACGATCTGGTCGAACTTGTGGACCATCTCGGTCCGTTTCATCCCGAGAATGGCACCGTTCAGGAACACGTTCTCCCGTCCGGTCAGCTCAGGATGAAATCCTGTCCCAACCTCGAGCAGCGCGCCGACGCGCCCGCGAATATGGACGACGCCGCGGGTCGGAGCGGTCACCCGCGCGAGAATCTTCAGCAGCGTGCTTTTTCCCGCTCCGTTGCCGCCAATGATCCCGACCACCTGCCCGCGAGGGAGGTCGAACGACACATCGTCGAGTGCCAGGTGGGTGTTCGTCGTGCGCCGGAGGCCGGCGCTGAAGAACGACCGCGCTCGTGCGGTGATCTGTTCGCGAAGTGTGTCGTGGGCTCTGGCGCGCACCCCGAGTTCGTAACGTTTCGAGAGATCGACGACTCGAATTGCGAGATCAGACGGCAGCGAATCGCGCTCAATACCCATGGTGGTTACTGGATCGCATTAGATCGAGTCGGCGAACGTTCGCTCCATGCGATGGAAGAAGATCACCCCAGCCGCCAGCAGAATCAGCACGCCGGCGACGCTGGCGCCTATCAGTGACGCGCTCGGCGGTGTCGTACCCAGGCAGGCCCACCGGAAACCCTCGACGATGCCAGCGACCGGGTTCAGGCCGTAGACCCAGCGCCACTGCGCTGGAATCAGTTCGACCGAGTACGCCACGGGCGACGCGAACATCCAGATCTGCAGCAGGAAGGGCATCGTGTGCGACACGTCCCGGTACCGGACGTTCAGCGGCGCAAGCCACGACACCATGGCCAGCGCGGTGGTTAGCGCCAGGATCACGAAGAGCGGTGCGAGCAACATCGCGCCGGTCGGCGCGACGCCGTACCACGCGAGCATCGCGGCCAGGATCACGAATCCGACCGCAAGATCGACGACGCCGGCGAGCAGCACGCCGAGCGGCAGGAGTAGACGCGGAAAGTAGACTTTCGCGATCAGGTTGCGTTCGGCGACCATGCTGTTCACGCCCCGCGAAACCGCCTGCGCAAAGAAGTGCCAGACGAGGACGCCCGTGTAGGCGAACACCGGATACGGCACGCCCTCGGAGGGCAGGCCCGCCAAACGGCCGAACACGATGCTGAAGATCAGCGTGGCGAGAATCGGCTGCAGCGCGAACCACGCGACACCGACCACCGTCTGCCGGTAGCGGACCTTGACGTCTCGCCAGATCAGAAAGCCGAGCAGTTCACGAAACTCATACAAGCTGTGCAGGTCGAGATCGAAGATGGGGTGGGCGGGTTGGATGGTCGTGACGCGCGCACTCGCCATGGGTCGGCCGAAACTGCAACTGATGTGCCGCACCGATGAGGTCGTCGGCGATTCAAGCGGGCGCGGGAATTACCGAACGTTGGCACCGGCAGCGAAGCGGTAGGCAGGCGTTTACCGTTTTGCGGTAGGCAGCAACTCCGGCGAACGGCCGGGGTTGCTGTGGGCCGTGGGAGTCGGCGAGGCGTCGCGACCTGCCGCGCAGGGAAAGCTGACGCTGTCACGGTCGACGTTTCGGCCGCCCAGCTGCCGTAAGCCCGCCGCATAGACCGGCAGACGGTCTTTTCTGACAATCCCATAGAGACATCTGAACGGCTCGTTCGCCGTCCACGGTATCAGCCAGAACGAATAGTTCGCCGGGTAACTGGCCCTCGCGACGTTCCATCTGCGTTGATGCGGCCAATGGTGCAGCAGGATCACAGCCGGATCGAGGCTCAGTGAGTACTGCCAGTTCCGGCGGCCGTAGACCGTTCTGACCGCGTCCGGATCGTGAGCCAGGTGTCGATCGGTGAGCGCAAGCGGATCGTGGAGGTAGATATGAGGCGCGGCATAACCGAGCAGGCCGATCGACTCGGCCATCAAGATGTCACCCTCGACCCACAGCGGGCCGAGCGCCTCGCCGGCTTGCCGGTACAGATCCATCCAGCCGGGAAACCGGCCGACCACGGGCGTCACCGTCGGTTCGAAATGCCGCAGGTTGGCGGGGACGTAGAGCGCGGCCAGAACAGCAATCCAGCCGAACGCTGCGCGCCTCTGGTCGCGCAGCCACGGCCCGATTGAAACGAAGAAAGCAGCGACGTACATCGGCGTGAACGCGTTGACGAATCGACCATACGGCATCCAGTCGCCACCGGTCGGCAACACCGCCGCATGCGCAACCGCGGCAGGAAGCAGGAGCAGGAGCGCGTCTCGCTGACCAGACGGCGCAAGAACCGCCCGTACCCCTACCAGTGCGACGATCAGCGCCAGTCCCGGATTCTGTGTATACGCCTGAAGCAGGTATCCGACGCCGCCCCGTATCAGCCGGCCCGCGTCGTGAAGCGAGCTCAGCGTCGCCGCCTTCGCAATCACGCTGTTGGGAAGCCACTCGCCGTAATAGCCCCGGCGCCAGATGAGAATGCCGGCGACGACCAGCAGCCAGGGGATGGCCAGCAACAGCAGCTGACTGGTCGCGGGCCGATTGCGACCGAGCACCCACAACGCCCCGCAAACCGCCGGCAGCAAGACGATCGCCTCAGGCCGCGTCGCGACGACGACGCCCGCCAGCAGACCAGCCGCAACGAGAGCGCGTCGCGATCGTCGCGCTTCGCTGCCGAGCCCACTGAACAACTGCTCGAAGAAGGCAACCAGCAGCAACGCGAAGAGCCCGAATTCGAGGCCGATGAAGACGACCCGGTAGTAAAGAAATGAAACCGAGAGCAGCGCGAGCGCCGCATAGCGCCCGACCTCCGGAACATCCAGCCGGCGCAGGAGGCGGTTCAGACTGACGGCGGTGAGCACGATGGCGACGCAGTTGAGGGCCACCGAGACCACGTGAGGCTGTCCACCGGTCGCGAAGGTGGCGGTCGCCAGCAGCAGCGTCCAGGCGAGGCTGGTGTACCCCTCCACGTACTCGTGATCGTTGAAGGTCAGCCCGTTGCCGTTCAGGAATCGAACCACGTATCGATAGACGATGTATGCATCGTCGAGCGCCGGCCCGATCGACAGCAGCGCCGTGAGTGCGACGAGCCCGATCAACGCCACCGGCGCGACGGTTCGACGCGCGGTCACGAACGTTGATCGATGATGAACGCCGCGGTTCGGAGCGCGAGCGCGACCATGGTCAACGTCGGGTTGACCGCACCCGACGTGCCGACGAAGTTGCTGCCGCCGACGACGAACAGGTTCGATGCGCCGTGCACCTTGCCGTAGGCGTCGACGACGCTGTCGGCAGGGCTGCGGCCCATCCGGCAACCGCCCATGTGATGGGCCGCGGAATCGAAGGCATCCGGAAACGTCCCGTCGTCCGCTCCGCTGGCGGCGGCGAAGCGATCGAACAGCTGCCGGGAGAAGAGGCGGGTCGATTCATCGAAGTCGGCAGACTGGTAGTGAACGTGCGCAAACGGATCGCCAAACCGGTCGCGCTGAGCCGAGAGGGCGACGTACTTGCGAGGGCTCGGCACCGACTCGGCATGAAGCGCGATCGGATGCCAGTGAAGCATCGGCTCGAGTTGCTCGACGATCTCGGCACGCTTGCCCCACGCCTTGATTTCCCGCAGTCGGTGGTACTCGCTCGCCGCCGAGAACTCGATTTTGACCCCGCCGTGCTTGCCACGCCCGGGTGGATCGAGGAATTGGCAGCTTTGTCCGGTCGCGCCTCCGAATCGCGCCGGGTACAACCGGTCGGGGTAATGCAGCTGCGCGTACCAGGCATGATGGAACGTAAAGTGCCGGCCGACGTGCCCGGCCTGATTACCGAGGCCGTCGGGATGATGCTCGTCGGCCGAAAGGAGCAGCAGTCGCACGGATTCGATCGCGCCGCTGGCGACGACGACGATGTCTGCCGCGTGTTCGGTGGGCGTTGGTGAGCCGTTTGCCTGGCACAGAAGCGCGCGGCTGCGTCCCGTCGCGTCGGTGACGATTCTCCGGACCGTGACGTTGGTGTGCACGCGGCAGCGCCCGGTGGCGACGGCCGCCGCGAGGTGATGGTTCGGCGAATAGCGCGCCCCGATCGGACAAACGCTGCACATCCCGAAGTTCTGACATGCCGGGCGCTCGTCGTAGCGGTGACGGGTCCGGGCCTGGGGTGTTGAATGTAAGACGAGACCGGCGTCACGAGCCTTCTCGGCCACCATCCGTTCGCCATAGGTCAGATCAAAGTGTGGCAGCGGGTATGGCCGGGAGCGCGGCGGCGCGAACGGGTTGTCGGCGTCCGTGCCCGAGACGCCGAGCAGCGTTTCGGCGGAGCAGTAGTACGGCTCGAGATCTCCGTAGCTGATCGGCCAGTCGTCGCCGTATCCGTACAGGCTCTTCGTCTTGAAATCGTTCGGGACCATCCGCAGCGTGATCGCTTGCCATCGCGTCGCCGATCCACCCACGACCATGAAGCGTTCAAGGTCGGGGTTGGACGGGTAGTTGCCCGAGCTCGTGAGGTTGCGCAGGTCTCGCGGCAGGCGATATCCGGGGTCCTCATGCAGATAAACCGTCCTCTCGTTGAACGGCTTCGCGTGTGGATACGGATATTCGGGACCCTTCTCGAAGACGTCGACCACGAACCCATGCCTGACGAGCTGATGAGCGATTGCCGTTCCGACGATCCCTGACCCGACGATTGCGGCGGTCCGGCTGCTCATGACGCCTTGACCGGCGTCTCCGGCGGTCTGGTGTACCGCTCCAGGCCACGGGGCTTACCTGGCCACGCTTCATATCCGAGTAGGACCCATGCGTCGGTCCTCACGAAGAGCGCCAGGATCTCGCGAACGACGTACTTGTGGAAGAGCTGCGGCGTGCGATCGAACATGCCCCCGATTAGTGCACCGACCGGCCCAGGCGTCGGCACCGTGTTCTCGAGCACCCTCAACTGTACCGCCGGCGGACATTCCACGAACCCGACGTGGGCCGCGCGTTTCGCCGCCGCGTCGAGTGTTTGCGCAAACCGTTCGTAGACCTCGCGATAGCCGGGGAGATTCTCGGCCCGCCACTCGAAGTAGCGAGTGTAGTGACTCAACTCCACCGGTGTATCAACCAGCCTCGCTGTGGTCGTCTGCACCACTTCCAACGTGCGAGGACTGAGGGGGCCAGGCGCGGTGCGCGGCAGTTCGGGGTCGGTTCGCGCCCGATACCAGTCGCGGGCGCGCGCGACGAGTCGGCGAGCCCACTGCGTCGGCAGCCAGGCGGCAACAATGCTCGCGATGGCGACGACCCCTACGAGGCCCAAGAACCGTCGTCGAGAGATCGCCGCTCGGCTGGACATGTTCGATCTCGCCTGCTGCGCTGAACGGGTTGCGCGCCGTTCGGTCAGCAAACGATATGCCACGAAGACCCGAGGGGCTTTCGCGGTGCTCGAGCGCGTGGCGCGAGTCCGAGGAGCGAAGCCCCTTGGCTAAATCAGTAGAACCGCCGCAAATCCATCCCCTTGTACAGCGCCGCCACCTGCTCGCTGTACCCGTTGAACATCAGGGTCGGCCGCATGAAAAACTCACCGAGCCGTCGCTCACGCGCCCTGGCTGTGCCCCGGGTGATCCCGCGTGGGGTTGACGTTCGAGTAGAACCCGTACGCTTCCGGCCAGTTCTCTT
>JGI10216J12902_101212857_pt1 | contig 16831 bp, 21 predicted proteins | sample KanNatreferecore_FD_12902 | JGI IMG/M metagenome (IMG submission 12902)
GCGCTGCACACCTCCTTGGCGCTGACGTAGGAATATTCGGCATATTCCATGAAGCTCGGCCGGTGGTGCTCGCGGACGAAGCGGATGAACGCGTCGGGATTGGTCTTCCAGTCGGACGGGAAGCCCTCGAGGTTCTCGAACACCGTATCGATCCCGGTGGCGGCGAAGATCTGCACCGCATCCTCGGTATATTTGTCGAAGTCGGTGTCGAAGACGCCCTGATACATGAAATAGGTGGAACCCTCGATGTCGAACAGGACCCACTTCAGGGTGTGCAGCTTCAGGACCTCGAGCACGTCGGGATGCTCGGTCACCGCCGTCTGGATGTTGCGCGCATATTGGTGAAACTTCTCCTCGCGCCCGGGGATGATCTTGGCGATGATGGTGAAGCCGTAATTGACCGGCGTCCGGGGAAAGACGGGGCCGTAGCGCCCCTGCTCGATTCGTTCGGGAAAGAATCCGCCGGGGGGAATGGCCATCGCGGATGGAGCGCCTTTGACCAGGCTCGGCGACGGGGCGGCAGGCCAGGAGGATTTCGACGGAGCGGGTTTTTCGAGAACGGAAGCCATTTCCTTTTCCTTTTCCTTTCAGAAAGCGACGCCGACGATGGTTCGGAGTATCCAGCCGTTCGGCCCGTGTTCGTTGCGGGCCACGACTCCGCCGGCGCTGAACCGGAGCGAGGCGCTGGAGCCGAGGGCGAAGGTGGCTGTGCCGCCGAGAGACAGGGCGCGCTGCGGATTGCCCGCATCGGCCCCGTCCACCTCGAACTCGCCGCCTTCCCGCCAGAGTATGTCGAGGGAGGCCCAGAGGCGGCGCCCCAAGCCGCGGGTGAGATGGCCTTCGAAGATGAAGAGCGGCTTCTGCCGGCTCCGGTCCGATCCGAACGGATCGTCATTGGCTCCGAAGAAAGTGACGGTCGGCATCAGCTCGATCGTCACCAGACCCGGGTCTGCCATGCCCTTGCCGATCGCGTAGACGACGGGAGCGCCGAGGCGCAGCGCCCAGCGGTTGGCGCCGACGTTGATAGAGCGGCCGGACGAATAGGCGCCGGTCGGGAAGAAGATCTTCGCCAAAGCGTTCACGGCCAGGCCCGGGCGATGGCGCGCGTACTCCGCCGTCGGCAGCGCCGGGGCCCCGTGAAGGCCGTACACGAAGCCAAGCTGGACATCGCCGAGGCCATGGATGGTCTCGGAATCGCCGCGCCCGTCGCCGGCGGAGATCCGGCTGGCTGGGACGACCAGGAAGATGAAGGACTGGCGTCCGCCCAGATCGAGGGCCTGCACGAACTGGAAGACGGCGAGGTTCGTATCGAGGGCCGAGCCGGCCGTGGCTCCGGGATCGACCGCGAGGTTCGAGTGCAGCCGGTGGAGGCGGAGGGAAGCGATCGTCGTGTCGTCCGGCACCATCATATACAGCCTCGCACCGTCGTCCTGCGCGCGGGCGGATCCGTGCGCCGCGAGCAGCAACAGGGTTGCGCCCAAGAACCGAAGCGGAACCGGGGGATGCGCGACCTCGCGCCTCAGGCCAGGTGCGGTTCCCCGCATCGTCTCCCCCCGGATCAGCTCGTCATCCGGGGTGTCTAGGTGGGGAGCGCGGCGGCTCACATTGGCGCAAACCCCGGCTGCAAGGGTCTTCTCACCTGAGATTCCCGTTTACCGGAGTCCGGGATCGGACGCGAAAAAAAGGCCGGCGCCCGAGGGCACCGGCCAGTTTCCGCCGCTTCGACCGGGGAGGACCTAGAAGCGGAAGCCTGCTCCAATGACGAATTGATGGCGGGACATGTCGATCCCGTTGAGGATCGGCCCAGCCTCGACGTCCGCCCCGCGGACGTCGAAATCGGCATTGCTGTAGTGGGTGTAATGGTATTCGGCCTTGGCGTAGAAATTGTCGCCGAACATATATTCGCCGCCGACCCCGACCCGGATCCCGTCGACGTCCGCGCTCTCGTCGAATTCGAACGGGATGCCGTTGTCGACGCCGTTGCCGTCGATCTCCATCTTTGAGAAGGACCAGCCCCCCTTCATGTAGAGAAGCATCCTGGGCGTGGCCGCGATTCCGCCGCGCAGGCCGATATAGAGATCGGCCGCGGCCTTGCCTTCGAGGGTGGTCGTGACCGGAGTGGGCAACGGCACGCCGGCGATCGGGTTGGCCGGCCTCACCCCGCTGAAGGTCTCGTCACGGCTGGCCGTGGAGTCCGTCCAGGCGCCTTCGATGCCGATGACCCAGGGCCCCGTCTGATAATCGTATCCGACGCCGATTCCATAGGTCCAGCCGCTCTGCGAAGTCTCGCTGCCGTCGAACAGGGTATCGTCGAAATCGACTCCGATATCGTCATAACCCGTCACGGCCTCGATCTTGAAGCCGTTGAACAGCTCGGTCTCCTCCTGCGCCATGGCAGGAGCCGCTCCGAAGGTGCCGGTGGCGAATAATGCGCCCACGCCCAGCGCCCATCTTGCGACGGCTCGGCGCTCCCCCGACACTATACGCTCCAAATGATGCATCTAAACCTCCTTGAGACCGCTGATCCTGGCGAATTAACCGACTTCGAATCAGCCTTGGATCGGGTGAAATACTGATACGCGGGTGGGAAGATCACTCTAGTCGAAGTCACCAAAGTCACAGTCTTGGTAATAAGAGGGGCGCCGGGTTGACCGTCGTCGACCCGGCGCCCCAACGGCGTCGAGGGTTGGCGCCGTTATTTCAACTGGGTTTTCGGAGTCAGAACTCGCACGACGACACGCCGTGCCTGGTCGTCGCTGGCCGGCATGACTTCCTCCGGCGCCGCCGTGCCTTCGCCCATCGCGGACGGCGACAATACCCGGCCCGGCTGGATCTTGCCGGTCATGCGCAAGTAGGTGCTGACGGCCATTGCCCGCTTCAGGCTCAGGCGTTCGTTCGCCTCGGCATTTCCCCGGGGATCGGCGAAGCCGAGGATGGAGATCCGGTAATTGCCGTGGCCCGGGGCCTTGGCGGCGATGTCGCGGAGCTGGGCCTTGTACTGGTCGGAGATCACGGCGCTGGCGGTCGCGAAATAGACCGTCGTCTCCTCCTTGATCACATATTCCTGCCCTTCGACGATCGCCCGGCGAAGCTCCTCGCGCTCCGCGGCCGCCTGCTCGAGGCGGGCATTCTGCTGCTCGAAGGTCTCGGCCGTGCCGGCCTTCGTCGCGATCGCGGCGCGCCAGTCGCGCTCCTTGAAATCGATGTCCGTGGCGGTGAGGGTGTTGCCCTGGAGGTCGCCTTCGATCTTGATGATCAGGCCGGTCATCAGGCTGTCGGGACCGCGGTCCCGCTTTTGCAGGCCCTTGTCTTCCTGGATGGTCGTCGACGGAGTCACGACGACGGTGAGGGGGCCCTCGCGGGTGCGGACGTTAAGCTGGCCATCGCTCATCGACATGATGACGCCCACTCTCTTCGCCTCCTCCGCGAGGGCGGGCGTGGCGAGAGCGAAGGCGGCGGCGAATAGCGCCAGGCTGCGGTTTCGAGCGTTCATGTCAACTCCTGCCTGACATTGGGGTGAGGCGTCGAGTTACGCCGCCTGACCCGCAGGACGACATCAGGTCTTCTGCTGAATTGGCTCGGCATCGTTCAGGATGGGCGGGGTCCGCGGGGCGGCATCCGGGCATCAGGCTTTCCACTGATGGTTTTCGCTTCGAAAGCGACGGACTCTCGGCGCTCAATCCGAAGGAGAAACCGCGTGGCCCGCTCCTATTCCACCTTGGCCGGCAGCGCCAATTTCGAACCGCAGAACCGCCGCGGCGCTCCGGCGGTCGCACCCCCGCCCGACGTCGTTTCCGCACGCGACATGGTGTGGATAGAGGGGCGGGCTTTCCTCAGGGGATCGGATCGGTACTATCCCGAGGAGCGGCCCAAGCGCCGGGTTTCGGTCGACGGATTCTGGATCGACCGGACCCCCGTCACCAACGCCGAGTTCGAGCGTTTCGTCCGCGCCACCGGCTACGTCACGCTCGCCGAGCAGGAGCTGACGGTGCTGGGCTTCCCGGATGCCAAGTCGTTCGCCCTCCCGGCCGGCTCGATGGTGTTCAAGCCGTCCCGCGAGCGGATTCCGCTCGATGACCCGTCCCGCTGGTGGGATTTCGTGCCGCGCGCGGACTGGCGGCACCCGTCCGGGCTCGGGAGCTCGATCGCCGGCCTGGAGCAGCATCCCGTCGTCCATCTCGCGCTCGCCGACGTCGAAGCCTATTGCGAGTGGGCCGGAACCGTCTTACCCAGCGAGGAGGAGTGGGAACTCGCGGCGAAGGGCGGGCTCGAGGGTAGCGAGTTCGCTTGGGGCGACGCGCTTGAGCCGGACGGCCGGCGGATGGCGAACACTTGGATCGGACCCTTCCCACTCGTTCAGGACGACCCCGAGAGGTTCAACGGCACGTCGCCGGTGAAGGCCTATCCGCCCAACGGCTACGGCCTGTTCGACATGATCGGCAACGTCTGGGAATGGACGGGCGACTGGTGGCTGCTCCATCCGGTGGGGAAGGCGGGAGAGCCCTGCTGCAGCGTGAAGCGCCGCGCCAGCGCCTCTCCCGACGATCCGCTGCATGTCCCCCGTCGCGTTCTGAAGGGCGGATCGCATCTGTGTGCGCCGGATTATTGCCGGCGCTACCGGCCCGCGGCTCGGCAGCCCCATCCCATCGACACCGCCACCTCGCACATCGGTTTTCGATGCGCGGTGCGGCCGTCCTGAACGAGCGCGAAGGGGGGCAAGAAGACTTTGTCGAGCGCCGATCAGCGTCAGCCGGCCCGGCACTCCTCGGCGGTCGAATGGAAGCTGTCGTTTTGATGGCGCCGGTCGGCAGACGGGCCGAGACCGGACATGTCGGGCGCGCCCGGTGCATCGAGCAAGGCGTAGGCCGCCTCGGCGCGGTTGAGGAAGTCCGGGTAGCGCCAGATATAGTCGTCGAACGCGGTCACCTCGCCCAGAACCATCTTCAGATATTCGTCCGGGTCGCGGCCGGCCAGCCGTGCCGCCGTCCTGGCGAGCGTCTCTATAACCGCGTTTCTTTCAACAGTTTCCAATCCGGCTCCTCCGAGTCTGAACGTTTCTTTGAAGAGTGGCGGGATGATGCGAGGACCTACCTTAAAGCCGGCTTAACGACTTTCCGTGCGCGTCAGGTCGCGCGGCAACTAAACCTATGCTAAGCAACAAATGAACATCATATGTTAGTTATGGACCCCGAAAGACGGCGAATACTGATCGCGGATGATCATGCGGGGGTCCGGGACGGCATTCGCAGCCTCCTCGAGCCATGGCCGGAGATGCAGGTCGTGGCGGAAGCCCGCACCGGCGCCCAGGCGCTCGAGGCCGTCCGATCCACGTCTCCGGACATCGTCATCATGGACCTGTCCCTGCCGGGACTCCACGGCATCGATCTCGTTCGCTCCATCAAGCGCGAATTGCCTGAAGCCCAGGTTCTGATCTTCACCATGTACCGCTCCGAAAAACTGGTCCGCGAAGCGTTGCGCGCCGGGGCCAGCTCCTACGTGGTCAAGGGCGATCCGAGCTTCGACCTGCTTGCCGCGCTGCAAAGCCGCTGACGGACCGCTCCATTCCCGTGTGGCGCGGCTTGCCACGCTCAGGTTGAGCGAACAATGAGAGAGAAAGACCTGGCGCGCGTCGGCGGACGTCAGGGGCCCCGGCGTTAGTCGGTCGCCGAGCCGGAGCCGTCGCCTTCACGATCGGCGGACGGGCCGAGGCCGTCCACGTCGGGCGCGACCGGGGCATCGAGCAGGACGTAAGCCGCTTCGGCGCGATTGAGGAAGTCCGGGTAGCGCCAGATATAGTCGTCGAACGCCGTCACGGCGCCTAGGGTCATCTTCAGATATTCGTCCGGGTCGCGGCCGGCCAGCCGCGCCGCCATCCTGGCGAGCGTTTCTATGTCCGCGCTTTTCTCAGCGGTCTCCAATCAGCCCGCTCCTCTGGATTTATCGTATTTTTGCAGAGTGTGCGCGGACGGGCCGATCACAGGTTGCTCATTCAATGTTTAGCATAGGTTTAGAACAGGCGCGCGCGAAATCGTTGGTTTGGCCTCGCTGCACACAGCTGCCAAACCTCGCATAATCGCTTTGCGATGCGCGGTGCGGCCTTTTGTACGATTGCGAAGGAGGAAAGGAGGACGTCCGGGGGGATCGGCGTCAGCCGGCCCGGCGCTCGCCGGCGGTCGAGTCGGAATCGTCGTCTTGAAGGCGATGATCGGCGGACGGCCCGAGGCCGTCCACGTCGGGCGCGACCGGGGCGTCGAGCATGGCGTAGGCCGCTTCGGCCCGATTCAGGAAGTCCGGATAGCGCCAGATATAATCGTCGAAGGCCGTCACCTCGCCCAAGGTCATCTTCAGATATTCGTTCGGATCGCGGCCGGCCAGCCGCGCCGCCATCCTGGCGAGCGTCTCTATGTCAGCGCTTCTCTGAGCGTTCTCCAATCACTCGCTCCTCTGAATTCAAATCATTTTTTGGGCAGAGCGTCGCGGACTATGGATCAACCTACCTTAAAGCTGGGTTAACGATGTTCCACACGCAAAAGATCGTGTATTGTGCCAGTCGAATCGAGAAAGCCTCCGGCAACGGATGCAATACAATAAATGAATATCAGTTGGTGAGCATGAGGCCGGAAATACGGCGTATTATGATCGCGGATGATCATGCGGCGGTCCGCAACGGCATTCGAAGCTTGCTGAAGTCGTGGCCGGAAATGCAGGTCGTGGCGGAGGCCGCGACTGGAGTCGAGGCGCTGGAAATCGCTCGATCCACTACGCCTGATATCACCATAATGGACCTTTCTTTGCCGGGCCTCCATGGCATCGATCTTATCGCCGCCATGAAACGCGAGTCGCCTCGGACCCGGATGCTGATCTACACCATGTACCGATCTGAAAAATTGGTCCACGAAGCCTTGCGCGCCGGGGCCAGCTTCTATGTGGTCAAGGGGGATCCGAGCAGCGACCTCCTCGCTGCGCTGATGGAATGCCGATGACGCGCCGCGCCGCCTTCTGTCAATGCGGGGTCCGCACAGATTGAGCACCATTTCGGACCCGATCCGGAATCTGCTTTCTGGAAGCTGTTGAAAACTAATTTGGAAATAGATCCGCAAGCGAGTCCGGCCTGAACGCGCCGGTGCGGCCCCGGCGGGCCTTCAAACACCGCTCGGCAGGGTAATTGCGGGCGCGAGTGGGGACTTACCCCAATATCGCCGCTGCGCTCGAAACCCGACAATCCGCTGGTTTGGAGGGGATATCGATGCGCCCGCTAGTCGCGCCAATTCGCCGCTTTTGCCGGATCTCTTCCGGCCGGGGCGGACTCGTGGCCGGCGCTCTCCTCTGCCTCCTCTGCGCGGCGGCCGCGGTTCCGCTCGGGAGCGCGGCCGCGCAGACCACCGTCTACGCGCCGGGCGACGGCACCCCGAACCAGGCCAATCTGTCGATCGACGTGCTCGCCTCCGTCGGCGGCCGCTGCGGCTTCGCCGAGAACCAGGCTCCGGAGGGAAGCTTCGACCAGCGAAATTTCGACGTCACCGGCTTCACGGAGGACTTCCCGTTCGTTCTGAACTGCACCGGTCCGTCGCGGGTCGCGGTCGTCTCCAGCAACGGCGGGCTCAAGACGGCCGGGACGGCGCCGGCGGGCTATTCGGTGCTGGCGCCTTACGACGTCTCTCTCCACCTCGTCAGCAACACGTCCGAGGTCGCCGACGCGACCTGCCCCGCGTCGGCGCTGGTCGCCGGCACGGGCAGCTGCGCCACCTTCCGGGGCGCGGCCAGCGCAACTCAAGGACTTCGGATCGGCGCCGCGTCGACCAATCAGACCGGATCCTATCTGCGGGTGGCCGCCAATCCCTACGACCAGGCGGTGGGGCCCACCCTCGTCGCCGGGGAATATGCCGATACGCTCACCGTTACCTTGAGCGCATCGCCTTAGTCAGCGTGCCGATTTTCAACGTCGCGGCCGGTCCGTCCGGCCGAACAGGGAGCAAGACATGAACAAGATCCTTCTCATCGCATTGGCCACCGCTCCGGCGTTGGTCATGACCACGCCGGCCGCTGCCCAATCGGTGTCCGGCGTGGTCGACATCACCGGCAGCGTCGGCGAGAAATGCATCGTCACCGACGACGGCACGCCCACGAGCGGAGACTTCGGGGGTTCGGTGAACCTGGGGCAGCTCGACGACGTCGACGGCACGCTCAAGAGCTCGGGCGACCTGGAGGCGGCCTTCCTCGCCGCCGGCACCGCGAACCTGACCTATCGGATCGTCTGCACGACTCCGAACACGAAGCTCACCGTCAATGCGAACGAGCTGACCACCGGCGCCACGGTGAGCGCCGGCTATGCCAACACGGTCCATTACAACGCCAGTGTCCAGCTCGCCCTGGTCGGGGGCAACCAGTCGCTGTCCAACGACAGCCTGCTCGTTCCCGGCGGGGCGGAGCAGACCTTCACGGCACGGCTGGCGACCGGCCCCACCAACGTCGCCGTCACGGCGAACAATTTCCGGACCCCCGGCGCGGACGACGTGATGCTGGCGGGTACCTACAACGGCAACATCCTGATCACCATCGCGCCGGCCAGCTAAAATTCGGGGGATCGGGCCGGCGGCTCGATCCGCCCAGGGCAGCGAGTTTGCGGAGACTGAACATGAATAAGTTGATGCTGTCGGGATGCGCCGCTCTGGCCATGGTTTCGGCGGCGCCCGCGCTGGCGCAGGTGAATGGGGAGGTGGACGTCGAAGGCTATGTCGACGACCGCTGCCAGTTCGCCATCCTCGACCATGCCATCATCGACCTCGGCGAGATCTCCGGCGACGACGGCCGGCTTGACGAAGGGGCGGTCGATGCCGGGCAGGCCACCCTTCAGGGCTGGTGCAACGGCTCGGCCTCGACGATCTGGGTCGAAGCCTTTCCGTTGATCAACGCGGCGGTCGCCTCGCCGAGCTTCGCCAACCGGGTCGACTATCGCGCGACGGCGACGGCCGGGAGCTCCGCGCCTCTCGACGATACGACCGCCGCCGGTGCCGGGGCCGAGGTCCCGCTCGGCCTCTTCAACGGCGATATCGTCGTCGACATCTCCAACTCCGCGTCTCCGGGCGACGGGCTCATGGTCGCCGGCGATTATCTCGGCCGGATCGTCGTCACTTTGGCTCCGAACACCAGCTTCGAATCGCCGCCGGCGGCACCCTGACGACGTGAAGGACTCCTGATGAGGTCGGCCTGTCTCGCGCTCGCATCGCTGCTGTCGGCTTCGGCCGCCGCCGCCGGGGCGCAGGCGCCGGCGACGGGCGACGTCGGAGTGAGCGCCAATGTCGACGGAGTCTGCCGGCTGGGCCCGCCCTCGCGGCCTTCGGTCGACCTGGGGGAGCTGGCGAACCGGTCCGGAATCCGTGTCGGGCGTCTCGCCGCGCTCGCCGACGCGATCGTCACCCTGCCCGGCACCTACTGCAATTTCGGCGGCACCCAGGTGACTCTGCGCGCCGAGGCGCTGGTCCAGACGGAGCTGAGCCAGCCGCCCCCCGGCTTCGCCAGGGCGGTCAATTATTCCGCGACGGTGAGGACCTGGGCGGAGGAGCCGCCGCTGATCACAACGACGGCGAGCGTCGACGGCGACTCGCCTGCCGACCAGGATTCCGGCGGCACCGAGCCCGCCGCCAAGCTCACCGACCTCGTCCTCGCCTTCTTCGGCTTCAGCGTCCCGTCGGACGCCCGGCTGGTCGCGGGCACCTATCAGGGTCTGGTCACGATCACGCTCGGCCCGGCCGGAACCGGCCCGGCGCAGGGAGAATGAAGATGAAGCTCGTGAGTTTCGGCCCTGCCGCACTTCTCGCCGCCGGCTTCGGCGCGGCCTTCGCGCAGTCGTCGACGGCCATCGCCGGGCCGCATCCCGTGACCGGCACGGTTCCGGTCCTGTGCGCGGCGGGAACCCTGTCCGACGACGACGGCGTGTTCGCGGTCGGCATTCTCGTCGACACCTCCACCGGCTTCCTCCGCAACGATCTGTCGGCGCCGCCCAAGGTGCTGCAGGGCAGCTTCTGCACGTCGAAAAGCACGATCACCGTCGAGGCGAGCCCGATGGTGGCGCAGGCCTCCACGGGGGCGCCTCCCGAGGGCTTCTCGGACACCGTGAACTTCACCGCCATGGCGGAAGGCTGGACGCCCAGCCCCGCGGTCTTCACGACCGGCGCGGCGGCCAATCTCAACGCAGTCCAGACCCGCGAGACCGCCTTCACCGGGGACATCGTCGTCAGCATCGGCGATTTCACCACCGAGGGCGGACAGGCCCTTCGGCTCGTCGAGGATCCGCTCTATCAGGGCGCGGTCGTCGTCACGCTCGCGCCAGCCGATTGAGTCGATGGCGCGGCTCCGATTCCTCCTTCTCGCGGCTGCGGCGCTGCCCGCGCCGCTGGCGGCCCAGGTCGCTCCGCTCACCCGCAATGTGCCGGTGATCGCGAGCGCGCCGGCGGTCTGCGCGATCCAGGAGCCCAGCGTCGCGGCGGGCGGGCTGATCAATTTCCGAGGGATCAACGGGAACACGCTCCAGATCGACCATCTCGTCGATCCGGCGACTCTCGCGGCGGCGGCCGCGTCCGTCGACATCGTCTTCGACGCCGTCTGCAACTATCCGCACCGGATCAGGGTCGAAGCCCAGAACAACGGCCTGTGGCGCACCTCGGAGCGCCCGCCCGAGCCGGCTCCGGGCTTCGCTTATGCGGTGCCCTACCGGGCGACCATCGACTGGGGCCTCGAGCATGGCCGGCTGGAAGCCGACGCGAAGGTGCGGCGGATCGCCGAGCGCTCGATCGACGTCGACCAGCCCACCAGCGGGGAGATCAGGCTTCGCCTCGAGATCGAGGCCGGGGCCTCGAACGTCCAGGCCCACGCGCCTTTGCTCGCGGGCTCCTACGGCGACACCCTCCGGATCACGCTGGAGCCGCAATGACGATCCGCCTGGCCGCCCTCGCGCTTCCGCTGCTCGCGCCTTCGGCGCTGGCCGCGCAGACTCCGCAGTCCGGCCAGGGGCGCCTCGAGATCGTCGGCCAGGCGCCGGGCGCCTGCGTCATCCGCGGTCCGGGATCGGTCACCGCGACCAATGCCAGCTATGCGCCTTCCGGCCCCTCCGCCGGCCGGCTTCGGATCACCGAGATGGTTGGGCCGGAATCGGAATCGCGCGGAGTCACCGCCGACCTCGGCCTCGATATCGTCTGCAATACGCCTCACCGGCTCGTGCTTCGAAGCGAGAATGGCGGGATGCGCCGGGCCGGCGCCGGAGACGGCCCGCAAGGGCCCTTCGCCGAATTCCTGCCCTACGAATTCCGGGCGAGCTGGCTCGGCCAGGACGCCTCGTCGGCCACCGACGGTGCCGGGCCGCTGGTGATGGACTCGAACCAAGGCGGCGCCGGGATGCTCTCGCTGGCCGTGGTCGTGCCGCCGGGCGTCAAGCTTGTCGCAGGGGATTATCGCGACTCGGTGATCGTGGAGTTCCGGGCCGCCGAATGAGCTTCAACGGGGGGTTGGGGGAGAAAGACGTTGAGACAGGGGATTGCAAGGGGGCTGATGCGCATCGCCGCATTCGCGGCGGCGCTCGGCCTGGCGGGGTCGGTGGTGGCGATGACGGTGCAGCCGATCGTCGTCAACCTGACGACGTCCGGTCGGGGGATGACCCAGGTGGTGACGGTGGAGAACACCTTCGCCAATCCGCTTCCGGTCGAAATCCGGGTCGAGGAGCTCAGCCTCGACGCGGAGGGGGTCAAGGGCACCGGCAAGGACAGCGGCGACCTGCTTGTCTTCCCGGTCCAGGCGATGATCAAGCCCGGGCAGACCCAGACCTTCCGGCTGCAATATGTCGGCGATCCCGATCTCGCCAGGTCGAAGCATTTCTACGCGACCGTCGCTCAGCTTCCGGTGCAGCTTCCGCAGGGCCAGTCGGCGATCCAGATCCTCTACAATTTCCAGGTTCTGGTCAGCGTCGCGCCGCAGGGCGTCAAGGGCGATCTCAAGGTCGCCGGCGCCGCCCTCGGCCGCGACAAGGCGGGCAAGCCGGTGCCGGTCGTCACCTTGAGCAATGCCTCCAACGCCCATGGCTATCTGTCGCAGGGACGCTTGCGGATCGTCCAGCGCGACGGCGGCGGCAAGGAGGTCTTCCGCCGCACCCTCTCCGGGCCTGAGATCCAGCAGACGATCGGCTTCGGCCTCGTCGGCGCCGGCCAGACCCGCAAGGTCCAGATCCCGATCGAGCTGCCCCACGACGGCGGCAGCGTCGAGGCCCAGTTCACCCCCGGTGGCTAGGTTCCGCCTGATCCTGCTCGGCACCTGCGGCCTGTTCGCGCTGCCGGCGGCCCTGCACGCCTCCCAGCCCGGAGCCACCCCGCAGGCGCAGGAGCGGCGGATCGTCATCGACGGCCGCGACCTCATACCGGACGGATCGCCCCGGCTGAACACGACCGGGCGGACGGTGACCCTGACCGTGCCGACCAAGGACGGGCCGCGCAACCTCGGCGACATCGTCCTCACGGTCAGCCCGGACGACCGGGTCGAATTCTCCGCCGAGCGGCTTTTGGACATGCTCTCCAACGTCCTCGATCCGGACGTCCTGCGCACCCTTCGCGGCAGCTTCTCCGGGAAAACGACTCTCACCCCCGCCGATTTCGAGGCGTCGGGAATAAGGATACGGTATAATCCTCAGACGCTCGAGCTCGAACTCGACATCGCCAGCGAGCGCAGGGCGTCGCGGACGGTCAACGTCAGCCCGCTCGATAACGCCAGAATCGGCGAATTCGTCGAGCCGGCGCGCTTCAGCGCCTATGTGAACGTTCGCGGCTCGCTCGACTATCTCCACCAGGGCTTTGACGACGGGCTTCAGGAGCCGGTCTTCTACATGGACGGAGCCGCGCGATTCGCCGGGATCGTCCTGGAATCGGAGGTCGCCTGGCAGCCCGGGGCCGAGATCCTGCCCGATTTCCAGCGCATCGGAACGCGCGCCGTCTACGACGACCAGGACAATCTGATCCGCTGGACCGCCGGCGACCTGCTTCCGGTCGTCCGGGGCTTCCAGGCCGCGCCGGACATCGGCGGGATCTCGATCTTCCGGAGCTATTCCGTGCTGGAGCCGCAGACGATCGTCCGCCCGCGCGGCGACCGCAGCTTCCGACTCGAGCGGCCCTCGACCGTCGAGGTCCATGTCAACGGCCAGCTCGTCCGCCGGCTCCAGCTCGCGCCCGGCACCTACGACCTTCGCGACTTCCCCTTCACCCAGGGGGCCAACGACATCCGCCTGTCGGTGCTCGACGACACCGGCCGTTCCGAGCTGCTCCGGTTCAACGTCTTCCTCGACCAGTCGCAGCTCGCCAAGGGCCTGAGCGAGTTCGGGGTCTATGCCGGAGTGATGGCGCCGCTGCTTCCCAAAGGCCCCCATTACACCGACGATTTCGCCTTCACCGGCTTCTACCGCCGGGGCATCAGCGACTATGTCACCCTCGGCGCCAACGCCCAGGCCGACCGCCGAACGATCATGGGCGGGGTCGAGGCGGTGCTCGGAACGTCGATCGGCACCTTCGGCGGCAATTTCTCCATCTCCGACATCGACCGGGTCGGCACCGGCTGGGCCGGGATCCTCACCTTCCAGAGGCTGATCCAGCGCAGCGGCGGCAGGGCCGATTCGCTCAACCTTTCGGTCGAGGCGCGAAGCCGCTGGTTCGGGCCGGTCGGGACGATCCTCCCAAGCAACCCGTATGAATTCGAGATCGGCGCCGGCTACAGCCACGCCTTCAACGATTATCTCTACGGCGGCATCGACGGCCGCTTCTCCAAGGGCCGCGACCTTCAGCGCGACACCCACAATTATCGCGCGACGCTCGGCTGGCGGATCAGCGACTCGGTCAGCATGACCGCCGACGGGCGCTACGAGCGCGACAATCTCGGCTCGCGCTTCGGCGCCCTCCTGTCGCTGACAGTCCGGCTCGGCCGCTATTCGAGCCTTCGCGGCGATTACGACACCCGCTACGACCGGGCCCGCCTGTCCTTCCAGACCCTCCACGGCCAGGGCGTCGGATCATATAATGTGGCCGCCGATGTCGAGCGCACCAACCAGGGCTCCGGGGTCAACGTCAACGGCAATTATTTCGCGAACCGCGCCGAGCTCGGGCTCAGCCATTTCGGCACATTCGAGGACGATTTCGGCGATTCGACCAGCCAGCGCAGCTCGTTCCGCTTCGCAAGCTCGTTCGCCTTCGCCGACGGCCACGCCTCGGTCGGCCGGCCGATCTACGACAGCTTCGCCGTCGTCCGCGGCCATCGCGGCCTCAAGGGCGCGGAAGTCGTCGTCGACCCGTCGACCTACGGCTACACCGCCAGCACCGGCATGATGGGCACCGGCCTCCATCCCAGCCTCAGCTCCTATTCGGAACGGACGATCGCCATCGACGCTCCGACGGCGCCGGCCGGAGTCGACCTCGGCCAGGGCTCGTTCCGGGTGTTCCCGCCCTATCGCAGCGGCTACGACCTCGTCGTGGGCTCCAGCTACACGGTGACCGTGCTCGGCCGGCTTCTGAACCGCGACGGCGAGCCCGTCGCCCTGGTCACCGGAAGCGCGGTCGAGCTGGCCCGTCCCGACAACGAGCCGGTTCCGGTCTTCACCAATCGCGACGGCCGCTTCGGAGCGCCCGGCCTCGCGCCCGGCAAGTGGCGCATAACCATGCTCGATCCGCAGCAGAGCAGTTTCACGATCGCCATCCCGGACAAGGTCGAAGGGATAATCAGGCTCGGCGATCTCACGCCTTCGGAAAGTGGTGAATGACATGAACTGGTCCAGGCTCGCCGCAGCGATCGTCTCTCTGGCCGCCTGGGCGGGACTGATCGCGCCGTCCGCCGAGGCGCAGGTCCGCCGATGCCTGGTGACCGCGTCCAGCGCCGCTTCGGTCGCCGATTACGATCCGTTCGGACCGACGGAGATCAACATCGCCAATGTCGCCATCACATTCACCCGAAGCAACGGCCCCGGCGGCGCCAAGCCCTCCATCATCGACATGTTCGTCAAGGCGCAGAGCTCGGCGGCGAACGGGATCCTGCTCATCCCGACCAGCGTCGTCGGCGCCGGGACAGCCACCGGCCTCGGCCAGAACATCTTCTACAACACGCCCGGGCCGACCCCCAACATCGCCACCCCGCTCGGCAACACGCCCGTCGCGGGCGTGCTGCGCTGGGAATATACCGGCAACAACGACGCCTCCGACGTCTTCACCGTCAACTTCACGGTCAAAATTCCCGCCAATCTCGACCTGACCGCCTCGTCGGGCCTGCTCTTCGACATCGAATATGGCTGCAACGGCACCGGCGGGGGCCCGCCCTTCTCCGAGCGGTCGACGGCCCCTAACGCCTATTCGCTCTCGATCCATGTCAAGAGCGCGCTCCAGGCGAGCTATGTCGGCTCCGCGCTCGATTTCGGCGAGATCGGCGACAAGACGACCGCCGACGTACTCGCCGCCCCGTCCACTTATTCGACTCCGCCGAGCGGCAACCACGTCCGGATCGTCAGCTCCGGGCCGTACAAGGTCGAGCTGTCCTCCCAGAACGCCTTCCGGCTGACCTATCCCGGCGGCAATGCCGGGACCGCCGTCCAGTCGGTCAAGTACAAGGCCCTGTTCCTCGGCCAGACGGTCTTCAATGGCTCCGCGGCCTTCGCCCCCGTGACCTGCATGCGCGCCGGAGTGCTGTCGGCCCAGGCCGACCTGCTTCCGATCCGAGCCACCCTTCTCGAGGGCGGCGATGGCAAGCAGGTGTCTCCCGATTACAAGGATGTGATCACGGTGACGGTCTCTCCGCTCGACAGCGGCGTCGGGGTCGATTGCCCCGGGCTCGCTTTGCCTGTGCCTTGATAGGCATCCACTCCTGGTGCGGTGACGCCATCCCTCTCCCCGGCGGGGAGAGGGTAGAGTGAGGGGCTTCGGCGTGAGCGAGAAGTCTCGGCGGCCGAGCCCCCTCACCCCGGCCCTCTCCCCGCCGGGGAGAGGGGGATTGAAGCGACGCCCCCCGAATATCGATCCGTCTAGAGCGGGACGATGCGGAAGGTGAGCGTGCCCGGTCCTGCGGCGCCGCGAAGCTCCAGGCTTCGGGTGGCGATGGCGGCATGATCGGAACCGGAGATCAGGGTCGGGCCCGTGGGCGAAAGGGGCAGCTCGGCGCCGTCGACGACGAGCACCGCGCCGGCCAGCCCGCGCGAAGGCTCGGCATAGACGGCATAGCCCCGGGGCGCGTTGCAATATTCCTCGAGGACGCCCGAATCGAGACGGGCCTCGACCCGGCAGACGGTCGGCACCTGGCCGGCCATCTCCAGAGCGAAGCCGGCCGGTGCGGGGGGAGGGGCCACCGCCGCGGCGGCGAGAGCGGCAAGCGCGATTCCAGGCAGCATCGGTCATTCTCCGTCGGTTGGGACGGATCCTGGTCCTCGGGGCGGCAAGATAGGGTTAGCGACACCGGTAAACGGCGGGTTAGGATGTAAGAGGATGGCGCTCGCGGTCTATTTCATCCTTCGGACGAACGACCATTGGATCGTCCGCTTCGACGACCGCAACTACGGCCACAACAGCCTTACCTCGGCGCTGAAGGCCGCCCTGATCGCCGCCCGCGGCTCGGCGGCTTGCGGCCACGAGGCCGAGATCATCGTCCAGAGGCCCGACAGGAGCTGGGCCGTCACCTGGACCTCTGCCGAGGATTTCGCGCCGTCGCCGGCGCCCGCGGTCCGGGTCGGGGGTCGGGGGCGGAATTAGGGCTTGATACCTGGGGATCGTCGGACTTCTCAAATCCTCCCCTGCCTTTGCAGGGGAGGGGGACCATGCGAAGCATGGTG
>JGI10216J12902_101919355_pt1 | contig 16831 bp, 12 predicted proteins | sample KanNatreferecore_FD_12902 | JGI IMG/M metagenome (IMG submission 12902)
ACGCTGCTGGGCCTGATCCTGGTGATGGTCCGATACGGAGGTCTTGCTCAGCTCACGCGCCGGCTTAGGATCGAGCCCGGCCAGGTGGCTACGAACGAGCCGCCTCCTCCCGAACCGAAGCCCGCCAAAACACCAACGACTGCCGCGAGAGCAACCCCCCCTTCTCCTGCTCGTGGCACCGGTCCCCCCCGCGGGGCGTCAAGCTCATGACCCGAAGAGTCACAGATTCCCTGCCTGGTCAGCGGACGCGCTTCAGGAAGCCGTTCACGTTGAAGGTGAGCGCAAAGCGCTCAAGCGACGGATCCGGGACGAATTCACCCTCGTCGAGGATGTCGCGAACGGCGTACCACGGGCCGGCGCCGAAGTCCGGCCAGACGGGCCTACCCTGAAGGATCGTGTCCTCGACCACGACGTAGGAGCCGATCGGCACCATCGGCGCGTAGTTGCGGAACGCGCGGACCACCTGGTCTTTCTCGGCAGCCCCAAGGATGACCAGGGCGCTCGGCTGTTCCCCGACCATCTCGTGCGCCTGCGCTGCGGTGCGCTCGTCTGCGGGATCGCCACGTAGGTATGTGATCCGCGGATGGTCCGGGGGGTTAGCAACCGGGTAGCGGTCGATGGACAGCACGTGGCCGCGGTCGATCAAGTCGCAGATTGAAGCCAGGAACAGGGCCCGGCCGCCGCCGCCTGTACGCGTCTCCACGATCCAACCCGGCCTCAGGCGGCAGATCAACTCTTGGTACGCGAACAGGTCGGTTGGGGGCCGGTGCGTCCATTTGCCGAGCCATGTCGTCCGATGCCACTGACCGCTGCGCCAGAACGCGTCGATGAAGTCCGTCCTCAGCTCCTCAGGTACAGACATGGACCACGACGGCCAGTAGCTGTCGGCCTCGAGCTGGGCGTTTCTGAAGTGCGGGACGCTGCTCATGCGCCGCAGCTTGGTGCGGCGCGCGGCGGGCGGAAGGCTTCCGACGTAATGCGCCTGCTGCGGAGGCACCTGGAATCGTCGCCCGCGGAGCTCCTCGTAATGGTCACCGTAGGAATTGATCAGCGCATCGGGCTCGCTGAGATTGGTAGTGGTGCCGCCGTGAACCTGGTGGAAGGAGCCTTCGCCCAGCAGCGTTACGTGGGTCACGCCAGGCGAACCGATCATTCGCTCGAAGAAATCGAGGTTGACGAAGCCGCCGCCCGGCATCGAGAAGCTCTCGTCCATGCCGCCTACTTGCTCGAGCAGAGTCCGGGAGACGAAGATGCAGTTGCTTTCGACGTCGCCGTCGAACCAGTCGCGATCCCCGATGAAGTGGCCAATCTCGAACAGTCGATACCCGTCGGTGGGCCAATCGATCTGGGCGAAGAGCCGGTCCTCGATCTCGCTGTCATACCCACCGGCGACGGTCTGGGGCTGCTGACCAGGCCCCAGGTACCACTGCTTCGTGACGACAATCGCCGGTGCGTAGGCGGAGAGCCCCAGCATGCCGAAGCGCAGGAGGCCGGGCGTGAGCACGTGCGCGCCGTCGATCATCAATGCCAGGTTCCGTGCACTGGAGGCGCGGATGCCGCGATTGATCGCACGGGCCGGCGAAGGCTCGGCGTCGTCCCCCAGGTCGACGTAGCGGAACTCCTCGCCGAAGCTGCGCACGAATTCCTCGCCGAGCCGCTGCTGGGGGTCCGATCCGTTCTCGACCACGATCACCTCGTAGTCGAGCTCATCGACTCCCCGCTGGTAGCTGCGGGACAGCGAATGGAGCGTCCTGGCTGCCTCGCGGCGCATGTTGTACGCGACGACGACCACGCCGAGATCCTTCGCGCCGGTTGCCGCCGCCGCGCGCCCAGCACCGGGCGCATCCGACGCGGTCGGCTGGACGCCCTCGTCCGATCCCTTGCGCCAGGCGGCACCGGTCCAGTCGATCCGCGCGAGAGGAGCGCCCACACTCCGCTCGGAGCGAAAGCCGTCGACCGCCGCCTGGCAGTCGGCGGCACCATACGCGTCGATCACCACGAAGCCACCAGGCGCGACTCGGTCGTAGAGCACGTCGAGCACGGCTCGGATGTCATCCGCATCGCGAGAGCCCACGCGGAGCAGCGCAACCGCGTCGATCGAAGCATTGGCGAGGGTTCGCGATGGCGGTCCCTGCAAGAAGGTAACGCGGTCGTCGAGCAGGTCGAATCGGGCAAAGGCGTCCCTGACCGTGTTGAGGTCGGCCGGGAACATGGAGCTCCCGTTGGCTGGGACGGATTCCCGGCCGTCGAAGCGGTCCGCCACCCACAGCCGGCGATCCGGCAGCTCATAGGCTTCCAGCAAGCCCCGCATGAAGATCGCCGCGCCGCCTCGGCCCGCCCCGGCCTCCACGAGATCGCCATCGACCGCCTCCTCGCGGATCAGATCGAGGCAGGATGCGAGGTGGTCGAGGCGAATCCGGCCCAACCCCGCGTACGCGAGCTCAGCGGTCTTCCGATATGCACCCGCCTGATCGGTCGAAAGCTCGCCCGCGTCCCGCTCTCGCTGCAGCTCGCGGAGCGCCCTGGCCATGTAGCGCGTTGGGTTGCCGAGCTTGTGCGGGTCCAAATCCCGTCCCGCGCTGATGCACTCCAGAAGATGCTCGATCCGCAGCTCGTTCTCAAGATAGTGCTCGTCCAGGAGCGCATCCCGGAGCAGATTCAGATATCGGCGGATCGCCCGTATGGCACGATCCGCCCTCTGGCCGTCTCCGGCCCGCGATCCGTCGCTGAGTAGTTCCTGGCTCTCCACCGGCCTCTCGTTACGCGGTCCCGTTTTCCCGCGGAATTGTATGAATCGGTGAGGGGAGGTGTCGGTCATGTATCAGGGTGGGACGTTGCTGGGTTCCTATTCCTCTGCCCCGCAATCACGGCTAAAGTGACGCCGCATGGAAGCCCGTGCTGCCGCGCTGCGATCCGAGTATCTGAATGAATCCAAGCGGCGTCTTCCGGGTCCCCCCTATTACCAGGTGCTCAGCCACATCCACCGGGTGCTGCAGCCGGCGAACTACATCGAGATCGGGGTGCACAGGGGTGTCTCGCTCCTGCAGGCTGTCCCGGGCACGCCCTGCGTCATCGGAGTGGATCCGGAGCCGAGCATCGAGGGAGCGATCGAGCAGTCGATCGAGCACCGGCTTCCCGCTACCAGAATCTACGAGCTAACGAGCGACGAATTCTTCGCCCGATACGACCTGCGTGACCTCCTCGGCGGCCCGGTGGCGCTTGCGTTCATCGACGGGCTCCACTTATTCGAGCAGGTGCTGCGTGACTTCGTGAACCTGCAGAAGCATTCCGATGGCGGCAGCGTGGTCCTCCTACACGACTGCCTGCCGCTCGACGACGTGACGGCCAGCCGCAAGCGGACGACAGACTTCTACTGCGGTGACGTCTGGAAGGCGCCGCTAGCGCTTCGGCGCCAGCGACCCAAGCTCGAGATGGTCACCGTGCCGACTGCACCCAGCGGGCTGTGCCTGGTGCGGGGGCTCGACAGCGAGGACCGACGCTTGGAGGACGAGCTCCCGGAGATCGAGGCGACATACCGCGATCTGGATTTCGACTACTACCTGGCGCATCGAGACGAGATGCCGGGCGAGATCGCCAACGAGAGAGAGGCCGTGGGCGAGTGGCTGAGGACGGGCCCGGAGTAGCTGCGTCATGACTACCCTTGCGCGCGTACGGAGCGTGTTGCATGCGAAGGCCGCGGATGCCTTGATATGAAGCTCAGGCTGACGCTGATCCTGACCACGGCGAGTGCGGGAGTGGCCTTGGCAGCCCCCAGCGCATCAAGCGCCGCGCCCCCGGCACCACCGGCGACGCAGGATTCGGTGATTCTGACCGGTGGGCCAGCGGTCGGCACCACCTTCACCGCCCTCGCGATCGACGCCACGAGCGGACCCAGTGGCGAGAACCCAACCGGACGCGTCGACTTCGAGATCAACGAGGGCTTTGGGCCGCCATTCCCCGTCTCGGGATCGGTGACATGCCTTTCCGTCCGGGGAAACGCCGCGACGATCAACATCGACGATCAAGACTTGATCTTCTACGGCTTCAGTCCGATCGTCACGGTCCAGGTGACGGACGACCAGCCCGACACCTTCGATAATCCCGCGATCGGCCGAGCGCCTACCGATTGCTCACCTGCCTCGCCCTCGGACGAGGGGGGGCCGGTCAGCGGCGGCGACATCACCGTCGTCGATGCCCAGCCCCCGCCGGCCAGCAGGGAAGAGTGCAAGCACGGCGGCTGGGAGCGATTCGGCTTCAACAACCAGGGGCAGTGCATCGCCTTTGTGAACGGGCAGAGGCAGTAGGCCTGAGCCCGTAGAAGGTGCAGATGACCCAGAGCTGACGACGTACTTCGGGCCGCCGCCGGGCTTCTGCAACCATCACCCGCGCGCCAACCAGTGTCGTTCTCTGCGTCCGAGGTCCTGGGGAGCGAAGGCGGGAATGCTGGCGTCGTCGATGGCCCGTCCCGGTCGCTCGCGCCGCCAGGTCCGAAGCGCGATGACGTAGCGCCATAGGATTGCCCTAAGCAGAAGCGCCTCGACCCCAAGCGTGTCGTTGCGTCCGACGAGCGCTCGAGCCGGGCGCACGGCAAGCCAGGCGAACGCGAGCGGCGAGCGAGGGGTGGAGACGAACAGCCTCAACGCTCGGCGCTTGCGTCGCGTGAGGTCGGCCCCACAGCGACCGAGCAGGACCCGCGCCTGAAGCTCGCGCTGGAGGTACAGCATGAAGTACAGGGAGCGCCAGCGGTCGACGAAGCCGCGCCATCGTCCCATCCGAGCCCGCAACCCTGGCGGGTCAACCGGCGCGGATGGCTGGCGGTTGGACGCCGTATGCCCGAGTACGGCACCCGGATGCTGAACGTAGTCGTAGAGCGGACGGTCGACGTAGGCGGTGTCGCCCATCGCCATCGCCACCAGCGCGAGCCAGTGATCGTGGAAATCCCAGCCGGGCCCGTCCGGAAACGGCAGGGAGCGCTCGATCACGCGCCGGCGGAACAGGCAGGATGCACCCACGATCGAGTTCGAGATCAGAAGCGAGGCGAGGTTGCTGCGGTTGTTGCGCCGACCCTGCCACAGGGACTGTGCCCGGACCCGCCCGTCGGCGTCAACCCGCCTCAGGTCGCTGTAGGCGAGCTCGGCTGAGCCGAGCGCCTCGCTCAGCGCTTCGAGCTTGTCGAGGTACCAGCGATCATCGTGGTCGCTGAGCGCGACGAGCTCGGCCTCGGCGGGAACCAAGCGGAGGGCACGCTCGAAATTGCGGTAGAAGCCGAGGTGCCTCTCCGCGCGCGAGAGAACGAAGCGCTCATCCCCGGCGACCGTTGCCGCGATCGCCTCAAACTGCTCCGCCTGAGAGCAGTCGTCGCTGATCAGGCAGATCCAGTTCCGGTGGGTCTGGCCACGGATCGACTCCACCTGGCCCCGGAAGAGGCCGATGTCTGGGTTGAAGGTGGCCATGCAGATGGCAACGAGGGGCTGGCCCGTGGCTTCCGCGAGCCTCGCGTAGGAGGGGGGCTCGGGTGGGTCCACCACGGCGACCCTGCCAAGCGGGGCCATCGCTGTGGACCCGCCGGCGAGCCGGGCCTCCGCCGTCAGCTCGAGTTCGCCCGGGCGCTCCTGGGCTGGGATTGGGATCGTTGCCCAGAAGCCGCTGCGGTAGGAGCGAAGCTCGGGGTCCTGGAGCGATTTCGGATCGCGAGCGACCGATGCGGCCCGCTCCGGCGCAAGCGCGGGGTGCAGCTCACGGAACCGGTCGGGTCGCGGCATCCGCTGCGCGCTCGGCCGATGGCGTGTCCCATTCACCGCGATCGCCACGTCCGTCACGCGTCGATGGCGGTGAAAGCAGGTGCCGACGCAGACGACAACAGTCGGCTGGCCGACCTGCACGGCTTCAGGCAGCTTGCGATCCAGCGCAACCTCCAGATCAGTCTCCTCGACCACGCTGAGCCCAGTCTCGGCGGCGATCATGCGACGCACGGTACGGGATTCGCGAGGCTCGGTATTTTGCATTGGCGTGAGCCCCGAGTCGGAGCGCCAGGAAGCAGGATCTGCGCCGGCACGCGACCGGATCAAGTACCGCCCGACCGAGGAGACGCTGCGCGTCGAGCGGCTGAAGGAGGGAACCAGCCGCAAGGTCCGCGCCGCTCGCCCGCGGCCCGGACCGAAACGGATGCGAGCCGCATACCTCGAGCTCCTGAAGCTGTGCCTATGCGATCTTGCAGGCGCTCGGACGCTGTCGGTGAGCAGGACGGGCGACACCCGCCAGCGCGACAGTCAGGTGAAGTGCCGGGAGCTGGACGACCGGGGGCAGAAACTGCGCGTCATGGGGGCCGATTGGCCCTTCAGCGGGTTGACGATGGTCGGCCTCGAGCGCCTCGACGACCTCCAAGCATGCATCGAATCGGTGGTCGCGGACGGAGTCGAGGGAGACGTGATTGAGGCTGGGGCGTGGCGCGGGGGAGCGTCCATCCTCGCTCGGGCGACCCTGGACTCGCTCGGGGCCAACGATCGCACGGTGTGGGTGGCCGACTCCTTCCAGGGCTTGCCTGCGCCGGATCGACCCGAGGACCAGGAGCTCGATCTGAGCCAAGTCGACTTCCTCGCCATTCCGGCCGCCGAGGTGCGGGATCACTTCGCCCGCTTCGGGCTCGAGCAGGGGGTGGAGCTGGTCGAGGGCTTCTTCGCCGAAACGCTGCCTGGCCTCCGCGGCCATCGCTGGTCGGTCATCCGCCTCGACGGCGACAGCTACGAGGCGACCTGGGTGGGCCTCGAGTCGCTGTACCCGGGCCTGTCCAGGGGCGGCTATCTGATAGTCGATGACTACGGGCTGATCAAGGAGTGCCGAGCCGCGGTCGATGATTACCGCCGCGAGCACGGGATCGCCGAGCCGATTGAGGACATCGACTGGTGCGGGTCTCGCTGGCGGCGAGAGGACGAGCCGGAACCAACGTCGACCGCTGTAACCACACCGCGTCAGGCCTCGCGGAGATCAGAACGCGACCGAGGGACGTCACGCGCTCACATCCCCACGGAACGCGAACTCCAGCTGGAGCGCGAGCTGACGAAGCTCCGCAAGCGGCTTGGGATCGGCAGCGGAAAGGCTCGCAAGGAGCGGAATTGATCGCCTTCGGCACCGCGGTCACCGATCCCGATGTATACGACCGCTGTGCGGCCGAGGGAATCCGTCGCACCGCCGAGCCCAACTCGGTCGTGTTCGCCCACCAGAGCGCGGGATCGCTGTTTCGCACCTACAACGTGCTCCTTGACCGGGCCCGGGATCACGAGGATCTCGAGGCCCTCGTCCTCATCCATCAGGATGCGGAGATCGCGGACGCCGACTTTATCCCTAAGCTGAGGGAGGCGTTAAGCGACCCGGACGTCGCAATCGTCGGTTGCGCCGGCTCCGTCGGCGTACGAAGCATCGCCTGGTGGCAGGGCGCGCTTACCTGGGCGGGTCTGACCCACCGGTACCCGGAATACGGGGGAGGCGACTTCCCGGCGATCTCGTGGCGACCGGAAACCGTTCCCTCATACGCCAGCACGGGAGAGGTGGACTCGATTGACGGTTTCGTCATGGCGCTCTCGCCATGGGCGGTGCGCGAGCTCCGCTTCGACGAGTCCCTGGGCAAGCTGCACGGTTACGACTTCGACATTTGCATGCAGGCGCGCGCTGCGGGCAAGAAGGTCGTCACGGCCGACTTCCGCGCGATCCACCACCACTCGCTCGACTTGATCAAGGATCCCGAGAACTGGATCCAGACCCACATGCGGCTGGCGGAGAAGTGGGACGACCAGCTTCCCGGCACGGGCGCCGAGCCGCGACAGCGGGCCCTGCGGGCTGAGGCCGAGGCGGCATGCGCCAGGGCGATCATGGTCGCCCACCAGATGCGCGTCCAGGCAATTACGCGCCAGCTCACCCGGGTCGAGCGTGAGCTCGACAGCACCCGGGAGCGGCTCACGGCCACGCTACAGAAGCTCCACGACACGAGGGACCAGAAACCGCCTACAACAACCAGCACTGCTGACAGGCGACCGAGCACGGCGATGCCAAGTGGAGGGCAGGCGGCAGCACCTCCTCCCGCGAAGGCCCGCGCGATCGACTGGGCCGTCGAGAACCTCGGGATCGAGTCCTTCGCGAGCCTCGAGATCGGCCCGGCATACGGTCAATTCGCTTTCTACGCGATCGACAAACCCGCCGTGGAGCGTGGAGCTCTCATCGACGTAGGCAGCGGGCGTGCCCGCGATCAGCTACTGAACGTAATCGAGCAGGCCGCCGAGCGTCCGGGCATGCGGGTGCTCGAAGGCAACTTCACCGACCCGCGGACCGTCACCGAGATCGGCCACGTCGACGCGGTCCTACTGTTCGACGTGCTACTCCGAATGGTCGACCCGGATTGGGATGGCGTGCTTGAGCTTTACGCATCCGTGGCCTCCTGCTTCGTGATCGCCAACCCCCAGTGGGAGCGCGACGAATCGACTATCCGGCTGGTCGATCTCGGGCGCGAGGAGTACGTCGAGGCCGTGCCACCCGCACGGAGCCACAGGGAGCTGTTCGACCGCCTCGAGGAGTGGGGCTCCGGGAGCCAGCGGCGGTATCGAGACCAGGTTAACGTGTGGCAATGGGGCATCACGGACGCGGATCTCAAGGGGAAGATGGCGGAGCTTGGCTTCTCCTTGAAGCGTGAGTGGAGCCTCTTCCCACCCCCCGAGACGGTGGGCTTCGTCAACAAGAACTTCGTGTTCGGTCGAGCCGACTAGACGCGGTCGCCGCGCACCGCCACGACGATGTCCTTGTTGCCGAATCCGGGCCCGGAGCCTTCGCGACCAGACCAGCTCCCGTATCGAACCGGCTCCTCGATGCGCAACCCAGCTCGGCTATGCGCGTGCCGGACGAAGTTCTCGTCATAGGCAATTGCAGCCTCGGGACGAGCGGTCCGCTTCACACGCGCGATCCCGCCGTCGATCACGTGAGGAAACTCCATATGAGACTTGCCGTTCTCGATCCCGACACGTGAGACAGCGTTCAGCAGGAAGAACGTATTCAGCGTACGGCCGTTCGCATCCAGAACGCGCGCTACCTCGTACAAATAGTGCTCGAGGTCCTGCCTCGTGAGGTGGGTGAACAGTGAGTTCGAAAACACGAAATCGAATGACTCGTCCGGGAACGGAAATCGGTAATCGGCGGCCTTTCCCTCGGCTTCAGGGCGGTACATCGAATTGAACACGTCTGCGACGTGGAACCGGAATCGCTCTAGCTGCGGAGCGATGTACCGATTGCAGCTGGCGATCGAGTCGGCGGAGGCATCGACGCCGTCGTAGCTTGCGCGGTCACTCGCGAAGGCAGCAAACGCGACCGCGAAGCGGCCGACTCCGCACCCCAGATCGAGGACGCGGTGATGCGGGCGCAGGCCGTGTTCCGCAGCGGTCCGCACGAATGCCGTTCCGACGCCCGCGAAGTCGAGCTGCCGAGCGTAAGGCGGAAGGGACTCGACGGGAGGGATCAGGGCCCGGTCGATCTTGTCAGCGCTGATTTCGAAGGATGCCAGAGCCGCCGGATTCTAACCGCGTTGTGGTTCTGCCCTGTCTGCGTCACACGTCAATAAGCTCAAGGCAGGATGCCGAAGACCGCGCCATCGTCGGGAGCGCAGCCATGAGCCGACTTCGGTGCCTCGGTGTACTCCTCTGTTACAACGACGGCGACCTGCTCGAGGAGTCGATCACCTACCTCCTCAGCCAAGACCACGACGTGGTCGCGTGGGATCACGGTTCCACCGATGAAACGCCACGCATCCTGGAGCGCTTCCGCCGCGATCTCCGCGAGATCCGCCGTGTGCCGCGCGAGTTCGACTTCTACGAGCTGTACCCGGCCATGTCCCGCCATCTGATCGAGAACTACGTGAGGGATTACGACTGGATCTCCTGGCCGGATCAGGACGAGTTCCTCGAGGGCCCCGTGCGCGACCGTTCCTACTACCAGTACCTCGTCGAGGCCCACGAGTCGGGAATCGACTGGATCGAGTTCCGGAACTTCAACTACTGGTGGACCGACGAGGATGATCCGAGCGTCGCTGCGGCGACACGTCGTGTTCGCCACTACTCGTTGCGGCCCGACTGCCCACCACGCATTCGCGCCTGGCGAGCGCGGGTCACCAACATCCGCGAGTTCAACCACAACCCCCTCGACGGCACCCCGTCCCCGCGACTCTTCAACCTCCGCCATTACCCGATGCGGTCGCCATCGCAAATGGAGGCTCGTGTTCTGCGCGACCGCGCGGGGCTCCGCCGCGGTGAGATGAATTTCCACTACGAGAACATGGCGCAGCGCCTCGAGTCGCTTCGGATTCCCGCCGCCGCGCTTCATTTCGATGACGGCACCACCGACCTCGACCCGGACCCGATCTTTGACTGGGGCGGGATCTACGGCCACGCACCGGAGGCGTCGAGCGGACCTTGACGCGGCCTGAAACGTGTCCCGGATTCGCGTGCGTTCGCGTACGTTCGCGTACGTGTCAGATTTCAAGAGTTTCGAGGATCTGACTTTGGTGTTCGTTCGCCTGCGTACGGCGACGTACGAGGTCGTGCGTTTGCAATCTGTTTGCGTTTAGGACTCGACCAGCGCCGCGACGTTGGCAGTCGCGTCCTCGCCCAACGCCGGGATCGCGTGCGACTACGTGTCGAGCGTCACCCCGATGGTCGCGTGACGCAGGCTTTGGATACCGCGTACCCAAGTCCTGGTCGACGGGACCCGAGCGCGACCGGATCGAGAGCGGCAAGCGCCCGACGATCACTCACGACACCAGCTCGGGCCGCAAGTGACCACGGACCAAGCGTCAATCCATGGCGGTTGGAGCAGGTACCGTGCCACCTGCGCGTGGTGTGCCTGCACGGGTCACCTCGTGCTGATCGAGCAGGGGACAGCATCATGGAGTAAGGCTGTGTGTACGCTGCGCTCTCGTTACAGTGACGCGCTGCGCGGTGATGAGCGGACCGCGTTCATGCTCACTGCGCTTCCGTCACGGGACGCGCACAGGCGTCCACGCGCCCGTGTCTGAGGTGAGCGGTCACTACAGAGACGAGATCAAAGAGAGGCGATCGACCTCGCCGCGGCGGTGGGCGTCCACGAAGCAGCAGATCGAATTGAAAGCCTAGCCCTGCCTTTGCTGCGCGAAATCCGAGTCTATGTTCTTTGCCCTGCGAAGTGCGTGGATCGAACCCACCTACGCCAAATCCGAATGGCACGAGAAGCCGGCGGCGATACCCGGAATAGGACGCAGCGGTCAGAAACTTACACTATTGGGCCTCCGACGTTCGGCGGTGTTCCGGCGAGCGCTACACCGGAGGGCGTCAGGCTGTTGAGCTGTATGAAGGGTTGTCCGCGTGCTCCCGGTAAGAAGCGGTCGGAAGTCGTCTTGCGGAGAATGGCCATCTTGCCTGCTATGCCCTTAAGTTGAAATCCGGGTTGGTGGCGCAACATCAGCACGAGCTGGCTTACGGAATGTAGTTGAACATCATCAACAAACAGTAGCCCATCCTCCCGAAGCATCATGTACATATAACAGAAGTCAACAAAGACGCTGGGCCAGCCATGATCTCCGTCAATAAACGCAGCATCTACTGATTCACCGCCCAGAGCCAGGGGGGGAAGCGCCAGATCCGACCTATCATGCAGCGCCCGAAGTGGGGAGGTGTCGATTTCCCGTTTCCTCGCCTCGGCGAGGATCCGGTCCCACAGGCCGTGCATGTTTGGCGATACGCTCGTAACCCGCCCGGGGGAGAGGCAGCAGAAGAGTAACGTCGATAATCCTGCGCCGGTTTCAATGATTGCTGGCTCCTCGAGTGCTGTGAGCTCCGTAATGAATCGTTGGCCCATCGCTGGTTCCATCCCGCCGACCACGAGTTTCCCGTCACCGCGAAAGTCGTGCAGGGGAGGCCGTTCCTGAATCAATGCGTTGGCCGCGTCGAGATTCACTCCACTCCAATCCCCCTAAACGTGCCCAGCCTTCATCACGGTAGGGCGCTCACCCGTGCCCGCTTCTGGCCGCTCACCGGTCACAGTGTATCCGTTGGGCAGCCCCCTGCAGGCCGCGCCAATTCCTGCGAACTATTACATGGCTTTCAACCTTAGGAGGGCCACAGCTTCCAGGCGAAGCAGGACGACCCGACTCCTGCTAAGTGGCGCTTCAGGATTAGGAGGCCCAAGTCGAGATTCTCCCGATGCCCCTCCCCTACAGGAATGCAGAATCCGCGTCCTAACACGGAGGGACACAAGCTAGTCCAACGCGTGGAGCAGAGCAGCGATACTCCTCAGCGCAGCTACAGGGCTACACCTGCGTGGAAGGAAATCGACACGGCATTCTGGGACCTGATAGACGTAGTAGGCGGAAAAGGATGTCCCTACGAAGCAACCCCCCAGGCGTTCACTTGGAGCACCGTCTTTGCCCTGTGGAACTCGGAATCCCACCGGCGACGCTTCACTCCTGGCGCCTTGGCAGGCGTGGTGGCAAGCAGGCACCGCCGAAGCCTAACGTGGCGGCCTTCGCGAGCGACGAAAACTGGAACGTGCGCACTTCGCCGCTGACGTCTGCCACTGCATCGGGCGCGCGATCCCATTCCACGATGGCGACGAGTGTCGCTGCGCGAAGTGTCGTCGGCCTCTGATTCGAGAACAGGGCGCTTCAACTAGTCTCTTGGAGATGAATTCCAGAGCTTTGCCGACTTGACGCGCAAACTCGTCAACGTTCCCAAGAAGGAACTAGACGAGAAGCGGAAGGGCGAGCAGGAGTCCTACCGTTCCCACGTCAGGGCAAGGGTATATTTGACCCACCCAGGGCAGAATCAACCTTCGCCGGACACACCCTTCGAGTCCTGGTCAACTCGGCATAGGTGAGCCTGCGCCCTGCGACAGCGCGAAGCACGGGGGGCGAAGCGATCCACCCAGTGTCGGCGGACCAAGTCACGGTAAGGGTCTGAATCTGACCTCATTGGTGGTGCCTAGGCAGTGCCAGAGGCGACAATGTGACTGTGAGATCCAACCCCACAGGAGCTACCATAGTGGCAACCACACGCAAGACGACGAAGGAAGCGCCGCGCAGGGCGCGACGAAGTCCAAGGCGCGAAGGCGCAGACGCCGAAGCAGAGCGACAGTTCGTCAGCAAAAAGGGGGGACCTCGTCCGCGTCGAGAGCCCCCGTGAGGGGAAGATCCTCGTCCAGGCGCGCACGATGCTGGAGCGCCTGCGCCACGCGGACGAGCCGCTCGCCAAGCCCGACCTGACGAGCGCCAACAAGACACGGGGCACGGGCATCATCGCGGCGTGAAAGGCGCTCGACAGGATCGACCGAGTCCTACGCGATCTCGGCACCATGCGCCGAACGAGCGCTGCATCGCAGAGCGGCCGTCCTGTCCAGGTTCTCATCGAGCAGGCCGCCCGGACGAGCCGACCACGACCGGAGCGATGAACAACAGCAGCGCGTGGATTGCCAGCTCGATCCGGCCCTTCGCCTGATCACATGCGCGGCGAGTCGCGACGGGCGCGATGCGAGCGATCGAGGCCGCTCGCCGAGGGATCAACCGTCCGAGCGATCGGGATCGGCAATGGCTTCCTGCTCATCGGGTGTCGAGTACTCGCACTTGACCATGGTCAGCCCTGCCACCTCAGCGAACGTGCGGCGTTGATCCTCCTCCCACGCCTTCCAGAGCTCGCTTGCGGACCGCCGTGGGCGCCCGCGGAAGCTCGTGTTGATGCGTCGCGAGGCAAGGAAGCGCGCCGGACCCCCCTCGTCGGCGACCCCGAGGAATCGATGGATGTTCCGGAAGGTCGCCTCCGGAGCGGCGACCAGATCCTCGTAGCGTACGACCGTGGCGCGGTCGGGATGCCCGTCGCAGAACGCCATCGCGGTCTCGACGTGATAACGCCACGCATCGCACGCGCCGCGCATGTCCGTCGCCCAGGGAACGCTTTGGCGCAAGAAGCGCCCTACGGCCGGGTTCGGCACAGAGTCCGCGAAGTTGAGCATCGAGTTGACAACCTCGCGGCCGTCGCGGAGGATATGGACGAAAGCAGCCCCCGGGAAGACCTCCGCGAGCGTATCGGCTACCCGAGTGTAGAGCGGTGTGTGATCGATCCACCGGCGTCCTTCGCTGCGATTGGTGATCAGAGCGTTGATTCCCAGCCCCAGGTGACCGAGGAACTCCTCGCGGCTGACCTTCTCCAGGCGCAGCCAGCGGGGGCCCGGTACCTGCATAGCGCGCTCGTATGCGCGCTCCATGGTGCGGTCGGCAAACATGAAGAAGAGCACATCGGACTCCCCCGAAGCCCAGAACTCGCTGTGCTCAGCGAGGGAATGGGCGAGCACCGTCGTTCCCGACCGCGGCGACCCGATTATGAACACGGGGTTCGGGCAGACCGGAGGCAGGCACGCGGGCTCCCCGCTCATCGAACCTGCGTTCGGAGGCCGCTAGCGTCCGCCATGACCACGGAGCGGGATCCCGCTTTGGGCCCCACCGCCGTTCGCCGTCGTGCCGCGGTGGGTCGAGTCTACTTCTGGCGCCTGCCGGCTGGATGTAAGGTCGTACACGATCACGTCCTTGTCGCTGCGGATTCTCAGGTGGGCGGAATCGAGGTGCTTGCGCAGTCCCTCGTAATAGTCGAGCCACCAGAACGCGGTCCTGGGCAAGACTAGGTGCGTGGCGCCCTGCTCCCGCAACTCGGCGACGTGGGCGATCGCCGCCTCGCTGTCCTTTGGGTAGTATCCGGCATAGCTTCCGTGGCGGTCACAAGGGAAGTGCGCCCCGCGCGGCCCCTTGAAGGCGAGAAGCTCGGGATCGCCGCGGCTGACGACGAGCACCTTGGCGTCAGGCGGCACGCTCGACTCGACGGCCTCATGAACCCGGGAGACGAGCAGCCCGTACTCAGGACGGTAACTCTCCACTGCGTCGTCGATAGACGCTCTGAGATCGGCCAAGGGTCTTCTGTAACGCAGGTTCCACTCGTCTGTGCTGGCGATGATCTCGGGAATGAATAGCTCCGACCTACCGAGGTACGCGCGCGCAACTTCCGCGTTCGACGTTGCGAACTCTCGAAGGAGGGCCGCTCTCTCATCGGGCGAAAGGAAGTCTGGTTCGGCTCGCTTGTCGTGGTAGATGAGAGCAAAAAGCGAACGCAGTGATTCTAGGTCTTCGTCTCGCATACCGGACTTGCGCGCCCAGAGGAAGCACTTGATGACATTGCGTGGATAGGCTCGGTTCACCTCCCGCTGTCCCGATGGTCGGAAGAAGCGCACCCCGGGCTCAACCCCGATCTCTCTGCATATGTCAGTGACGATGTCGCGGTTGCGAAGCCGTTCCTCCTCGTAGACTCGCACCCGGAGTGCTTGTCTGCCAAAGGCGCATTCCCATCCTGAGAGAAGTGTCCTGTAGTTGGGATTCGTCTTCAGGGTGTGGCGATATGCGTGAAAGGGGCGGGTCTCCCGATGCCACAGGACATCGGTGCAGTAATAGGAGTGGAGAAACTCGTCCTGTCTGCGCAAATACACGATCACGGTGACGGGAATGCCGTCGAGGTGGTGCGCGAGCTCCGCGAACTGCCCTTCGTCGCGGAGCACATCGAACTCCTCGGAGCTGATAAACGTTGTCGGCGCGGTGCTGTCTGCGAGCTCTTTGTGAAGCGCGTCCCATGCGCCCGCATTGTTCGGGCTTGGGCGGGTTATGGCATGGGGAAGCAGGTGCTGTCCGTGAGCGAGTCCCGGGCGGCCCTCGGGGCATCCTGCTTCCGGGTAGAGAACACCTGCCTCGCGCAGCTTGTCGCGATTGGCGGCGAAGAAGCGCTGCACTGCGGTGGTGCCCGTCGTGTGCGTTCCAATGTGCAGATAGAGCCGCGCCGTGCTCTGAATGTAGCCCCTCTGACCGGTACGGGATGGCGCGATCATGGCCCAGCCAGAAGCGACCGCCCTGCAAGATCATGCCCGCTCGTCCGTTGGGGCGCGATCAGTCGCGCCCCTAGGATCGGGAGACCGCGGGATCGGTATGCCTTTAGAGGCATGCGCCTCCCGCTTCGGCTCTAGACCCTCGGCCCAAAAACCGGGGCGATGCGTGATGGCGCAAGAAAGTAGGTCGCGACCTCGGCGCAGGGCAGGCCGCTTCGGGCACTCAATCTCGCGTCACCCGGTGGAGCGCCTGCCGCGTCTTTAGGTGATGCGGGCCCCATTTGGCCAAGAAGCGCCCGCCCCTCGCGCGCCACGCGTTGCCGCGAAAGCTGAGGTTTGACGCTCGTTCAGGATGGGGCACCTTAAGGAGCGTCTTGCCGCGGCCGGCTACGAAGACGTTTCGGCGGAAGGTCACGCTGCCATATCCGTGACCCTGCGCGGCCACCTGCACTAGCGGCCCGTTACCAACCGAGGACTTCACCCGATTCGAGCGGATGCGGACGCCGGTCATCGGTTCTCCTCCCAGCACGTACAGGCTCGGCTGCCCGGAGCTCCCATCGTTCCTGCTGACGTTGTGGCGGATGACGACGTTTTGAATGCGGTAGAAGCGATGGCGGGCCTCGCAGGAGCACACGAGGAAGCCCATGCCGCCGTTGTCGTGCGAGTAGTTGTGCTTCATCACCGAGTTCGACACGCCGCGATCGAAGTCGAACCCGTCGCCGTCGAGGGTGATCCGCTTTCGGCCGTTCCGGTACGACTCGTTCCGGGCGAAGAGGATCCGATTTGAGTCGAAGGCCCAGATGCCGATCCCGCCACCAACACTCCTCGAGTTGGCGAACGCCACACTGTGGGTGACCTCGCCACGGTCGACGCCGAACAGGACGATCCCGCCCTGGTAGTGATTGCGGTACGC
>JGI10216J12902_100260715_pt1 | contig 16808 bp, 15 predicted proteins | sample KanNatreferecore_FD_12902 | JGI IMG/M metagenome (IMG submission 12902)
CTCTGGATTCGAACGCGATGAAGTCGAGGTCACCGTCGTAATCGATGTCCATCAGCTTGGCGTTCTCACCCGTTATGAAGCTGTTCGTCGCTTGCGTCGCGTCGAAGCGCGTCGCGGTCTGGTCCACGAAGTTTCCACTCCCGTCATTGATGAAGACAGCATGACCAATCTTCGGATGCGAAGTGCCGGCTGAATCGCGGAGCAGCCCGATGACCATATCGAGATCGCCGTCATCGTCGATGTCACCGAGGTTCATGCCCTGGCCAAAGCCGGAACCAATGGGCCGGATCGGCGCGAGCGCCACGGCAAACGGAATCGTATTCGTCGTGAAGAAGCCAGAGCCGTTGTTGCGGGCCAACGTGATGCCACGGTGAATGCCATTGATCATCACCAAATCGAAATCACCGTCATTGTCCACATCGCCCGCGGCAACGCCCATGATCAGGTTCGTGCCGAAATTGTTCGGGAAGCCTCGCGCTGTGGTCACGTTACTGAAGTTGCCGTTGCCATCGTTGAGATAAAGCCCGAACTGCTTCGGCCATGTGCCAGAACAATTGGTCTCCGCACAGCCGTGACCGCAAGCCACGTCCGAACAAAACGAGTGGGCGATAGCAAGGTCCACGTCCCCATCGCGGTCGATGTCGATGTTGACGATATTCAGCGCGCTGATGGTCGGGATCGGTTTCGTCGTGAACCGTCCAAGACCGGCGTTGATTTGCAGCGTGAGCGTTTCGCCGTTGCCGCCCTGAAGAATGTCGTAGTCGCCATCGTTATCCACGTCCACCCACTGCGCGGCATCATTGCCCACGCCATCCTTGTCACCGAAGCGATACGTGCCGCCCACAATCGTATTCGCCACCGGCGACATAATGCCGCTGCCCGTGTTGAGCAAAATGCCGTAGCGAGCAATCAATGCGCGATCCATCCAGCCGTCGCCATCAATGTCCCCCATGTCGCCGTCGTAATAATTTTCGTTGCTGTCGCCTGCGGCAGGATTCGTCGTTCCCGTGAAGCTGAAATTCTGCGTCAGCAAATTCGTGCTCACGTCGATGAAGCCGTTCCATGTGGCAGCGCGAACACGCACCGCTGCCGCGGCGAAGCAGATCGCGGCCAATGCGAACGCCGCGATGAAACGGAGTGAGAGCTTCATTTGAGCAATGGTAGCCGCGAACCGTGCCTGCTCTCCAGCCGATTACTTGCTCGTGGAAAAATAAATTCCGTACGGTTTGGGCACGGTCGCAACAATCAGAGTAGATACAGCAGCTATGGACGACGTGGAAATCATCGCACGAGTGCTCGCAGGCCAGCAGGATGCGTTCGGCGTTTTGGTCGAACGCTACCAGCGGCAACTCTATTACTTCGTCGTCGGCAAAGTGGCGGAGGACACCGAAGCGAAGGATATCGTGCAGAAAAGTTTCGTCTCGGCTTACCAGAACTTGCGCACATTCGAGACGGACGGCTCGCTGTTCGCGTGGCTCAAGGGCATTGCGTTGAACCATTGCCGCAACGAGTGGCGGCGCTATCACCACCAATCCACAATGAAGGAGCGGTTGCTGGAAGCTCGGCGTGCGGAACTCGAACTCGCGTGGCTCGAAGAGCGGCATCACGAAGGCGACGGCCGCGTCTCCGCGTTGCAGGAGTGCATGCAACAACTCAGCGCCGAGGAACAATCGCTCCTCGAACTGCGCTTCGTGCAGGAACTCCCATTGCAAAGCATCGGCGAGCAACTCGGCAAAGGCAGCGAAGCGATTCGCCTTTGGCTCTATCGCGTCCGCCAACGGCTCGCGAATTGCGTGAGACGAAAACTTGCCGTTGGAAATGCCTGAGATGAACGCGCCCGAGACAAACCGCTTTGACGAACTGGTTTCGCGCTACCTCGACGACGAGTTGAGCGAAGACGAACGCGCGGAACTCTTGGCGTTATTGGCTGCGTCCGAGCTTGCGAAGCGTTTTCTCGAAATCACCAAGCTGAACGCAGAGATGGCCGGTCTTCTCTCCGCGCCAGTGCCGGACAGCGTCATGGTCGAACTCGTGATGAGCGATCTTCGCAAGAGCGGCACCGCCGATGAGGAACCGTTGCGATTGCGATTGCAGCCATCAGAACCGGCACGGTCGATCACCCCCGTCAATTTCGCGGCTGACGCGCGGCCAGCGGGGCGACAATCGCACCCTCAATTCGGTTTTCTGAAATGGGCCGCAGTGTTAGTCGCCCTGGTCGCTATCGGGACTGTCCTTTTCTCCAGCTTCTGGCGCTCGTCTGATTCAATGAAAGTCACCCGCATCGAAGGCGAAGTTTATTTCATCGGCGATTCGGGGGAGACGCGGCTGCAGTCGAACAGCACGCTTGGCGTAGGGAAGGTGAAAACGGTCGGAGCATCAAGCCGCGCCGCGCTTTTGCTTACCGATGGCACTCGCGTCGATGTTGGTGGAAACACGCTGCTGGCCATTCATCCAGCGAAAGACCGAACGCGATTTTCTTTGGAGAACGGCTCTCTGAAATCTCAAATCGCAAAGCAACCGAGCAACCGCCCGCTCGTTTTTGCAACGCCCGAAGCCGAGGCGATTGTTAAAGGAACGGTGATCACCCTGATGACTGGGCAGCATCACACGCGCCTTGAAGTCACTGAGGGAACCGTGTTGCTCAAGCGACAAAATGACGGCGCTGAGATTGCGGTCAACGCGGGATACTTCGCTGTGGTTGCTCCAAATGCTCCGCTCGTCGCCAAGCCGCTTCATCCCGATTCTCATCATGGTCAATGAAAACGAAATCGCTCCAACCGAATCCAAACATGAAAACACACTCGAATGCTTCAAACTCAGGATGGAAGTTGATCGTGCTCACACTCTGTTTCGTCTGGCCGCTCGCGATCCACGCTGCCGAAACATCAGAACGCGTGAGCGTCATCCAAGTCCCTGGCGCTTCCAAAGTGTTCAAAGCCCAAAGCGGCGCGGACGGAACGATTCATCTGTTGTTCGATTCGGATGATGGTCCGCAGTACATCAAATCAAAAGACAGCGGCCTCACCTTCAGCGCGCCGATCACCATCGTGGACGCCGCAGCGCGCAAACCCGGCCTGAAGTTTTCCGCATGGGATCTTGCTGTCGGCCCAGACGGGCGCGTGCATGTCGCGATGGGTAACAACGCCTGGAAACTCAAACTGCCACAAGACGAATGGGCGCTCTATTACGCCAACCTCACGCCGGGCGCGAAAGCATTCTCGCCTGTGCGCAATCTCAATCGCAAATCCAGCGAAGGCTTCTCTCTCGCCGCAGGCCCGCGCGACGCGGTCACCGCCTCTTTCCTCTCCGGCAAACTTTACGCGATGTCTTCGCGCGACAGCGGACAGACTTTTTCTCCATTCACCGAAATCAATCCCGCGTGGAATCCATGTGACTGCTGCACAACCAGCGCCACCTACGGCCACGACGGGAAATTGGCCGTGCTCTATCGCGAGGAGACGGGCAACGACCGCGATATTTATCTGACGCTGTGGGACCAGAGCCACGGCGCGCAACCGACGCGCACTCGCGTGAGCACCACCGGCTGGCGCGTGAACGCATGTCCCATGACCTACTTCACCGTCACTCCCACCGACACCGGCTACGTGGCCGCGTGGCCGACGAAGACTCAAATCTATTTCGCACGGCTCGACAAAGACGGCGCTGTGCTGCCACCCGGAGAAATCAAAACGCCCGGCACGAGCGGAATGCGCACCGGCGTCCTCGCGTTAAGCGCGACCGATGGCACCACGCTTATCGGATGGAAGAACAAGGACGTTCTCGGCTGGCAACTTTACGACGCCAAAGGCCAGCCGCAGGGAAATCCCGGTTCAGCCAAGAGCGCCGGTAACGGAGCTGCAGGCGTGGCGCTCCCTAACGGCAAATTCGTCTTATTTCCCTAATCGTGCTGGGCAGGTGTAATTGCCAAAAGCAAACTCAGTGGAAGTTCACGACACCGAGGGCACGTTATGTTTTTGCGAGTCCTGCCGTGCGTGCGTACCGGTTACTTTGATTCCAGAACTATCTCCTTTCGCGGTTAAGGCAGGAAGCAAGCAGGCAGGTTCACAACAGCGCTCGTCGTTTGAACTCGTTCCAGTGACAAAGTCGTGCAATTCCGCGCCGACGTTCGGCAACCCCGGTGATCGCACAACCATGCGCAAGAACTGAAGGACTTCAGCAGACGCAGCAGCCATGCTGAACGCGAACACGTTTTCGCTTCGTTTCAAGACGTGATTCCCGGGAAGTCCTTGGATGTAGCTTGGATCGTCGAGGTAGCCATCGCGCTCGACATTAACCAAGCCGGGATCGTACTGCCCCAAGCATTCCAGACAGCGGCGACCCGGTGCCGCTACATGCGCGCGCCAATTCGCTCTAAGCAATCCAGTTCCATCACGCTTTGCCCGTGCTGACACACCGCCATCGATCACCGGGATCAAATGTGTGTACGCGATGTAGTTCAGAACGAAGCGTGGCCACGGCCTGTCCACACAGCTAAAGAGCACGTCACAGTCGAGCGCCTCGCGGAAACCGTTCTCTTCGACGACGCTCAACTCCAGCGCATCTACGAGAAATGGCCTTGCAGTTGCGCTTCGTTTAAGCGCTTTCGCCAACGCCAAAACTTTCGAGCGTTTCTTCGCAGCATCAGCGCTGTGGGCATGAAGCAAACAACCAAGATTCACTCTTTCAATCCTGTCGAAATCCAAAAGGCGGATGTGCTTAATACCCATTCGCGCAAGATTTTCGGCGACAAGACTGCCGACGCTTCCGACGCCGACAACGCCAACCACCAAACGCGCTAAGTGGTTCTGTTCTGTGTTGCCCCATGCAGAAATCGTGCGCTTCAGTTCCTTACGGAACTTGGGCGCGGGCACGAGACCATCACAGTACGTGATGCGGAGTCGCTCTCCAGCTACCCGCACGGTGTGACACCAGCAGCGGTCGTACGTTTTCGGTGCGACCTTTTCCCAAAAGCGAGCGCTTACGGCCCCGTCGGTTCCCATCGTCATGCCAACAAGCGGCAGCCCTGTCGCCCCTTTGGTTGCCGCCGCATGTTTCTGTTCAGCAAGAATGTCGTCGCCGCTCATTGATTGCCAACCCGGACCAAGATGACTGTGGATAAGCGCAAGTCCGCTGCCCATCCTCAAAGTGACGCCTAACGCGCGCTCAAAATATTCCGCAGTAAAGCTCACGTTGCCGTGTACGAAACGCTCACCTTTGTGCGGAAGAATGAGAGTGTGGATGAGCGCGCTTTTTCTGCCGCGGCCCTGACTTTGGTGCCACAGTGCAAAGCAAAGGTCTTCTTGGCCATCTGAACGAACAAGATGTGCTTCTGCGTCCGCATGAAGCCGCGATGTGATTGCCGCACTGAAAATCATAGCGTGTCGAACAGATGACGGATGTGCGCCAGGTACGCTCGCACGGTGCGGTCGGTGGAGGGCCAATTTGGAAACGGGCGGCTCCAGTACTGCCAATCCGATCCCAACTGACTGTTGTGAATACCACATGTCGGATGTGAGCCACCATTGGGATTATGCGGCAATAAACACGGTGATACGTGCGGGCCACCGGGCGGATTCATCGGGAAATCGTCGGCAACGGCAAATCCGAGAGTGATTTGCTTCCCGGCAAGTTTTCCCACAGGCACCGCGTACTGAAAAGTGATGAACGAGCCGTCGCGGAGCAACGGCTCGTAATTCATCGCCTTAAGTTGATCGACAAAGTCCTGGCGAGGCATACGTCTTAAGAAACAGGGGTCGATCCCGTCGCAACCGAAACGAATTTCATGTGCTGGTGCATGTGAATCGGTTCGTTCGGGTTATCCTTGTACGATTTTTGAGTGTTCCCGACGATCTGCACAAGATAGTGCGTCGTTGGGTCGATGTCGGCGTTGCTCAGAATTTGTGACGCGGTCAGCGTGTGCTCGCGCGTCGTCTGAGGTTCGTCGTCAACGGTGTACTCAAACACCGGACCTTTGTCGTCTTTCGCTTTATTTTCCATCGTCGTACTCTGCATTGTTGTTATCCTTTCTCTTTGGAGCGCTGTCGCCCCAATCAGGTATGCCGAGCTGCCGACGAGTTTCGCCAAAGTCTTTTTTCTGAGACGGGCTAATCTGTGGCGGGTGGGTGGCGAAGGAACTTTCACATCACACCCGGCCTGCTACGATTTGCGAGTTGAGCCAGATTTTTTGGTAAATTTCATTCGGTGCTCGGCATTGTTATTTGGGCGAGGCGGGTCGCAACATGAGCGAGATTTCGGAAGAAACGATAGCGGAGATTGAAAGAGAACTGTTGAAGGACGGCTTCATTGACCGTCTTGTCGCGCACGCTTTTCAGAAAATGAGAAGACACTACTGGCAAGGTGTTTTGGGTGGCTCCGCACCTGGGGGCAATCTCTCGACTACCGACCCCGAAGCCGCGACTGCTTTCTTCAACAAGTTCGAGCAGGCAACTGAGGCGGACCTTCAATCGCTGATAGACGATCTCGCTTTTCTCGAAGAACAAGACGATGAGGGAGATGGTTCAAGAGGTTAACCTCATTCGTTCACAGGGTCTCGCTTACAAGCTGAATCAGCGCTTTGCTGTCACACGCCCCGGAGAACTTCAGCTTGAAGATGGTGCGATGGCGCTCGGGGTACTCGTAGTGATTGAGCAGCTTGATGGAGCGTCGGCTAGACTCGTTCGCAAAGGCAATAAAGGAATCGCTCGCGTCAGCAACCGGATAACATTGGCAGGTGCTCGACGTTTCGCGATTGCGCACGAACTCGGCCACTGGGAGCAGCATCAAGACAAGTCGCAACTTTTTCTCTGCACGGAAGCCGACATGCGGGACTACAGCCGGAGCGTCCTCGAAATTGAAGCGAACCAATTTGCCGCGGAACTTCTGATGCCTGCCGGACTGTTTCGCCCAAAGTGCCAAGGGGCAGATCCAAGCCTCAGCTTGGTTAAAGAACTTGCTGAGGAGTTTGTCACGTCACGCACTGCCACTGCTATTCGGCTCGTTCACGAAACGGGCCACAAGTGCATGGTCGTGTATTCGGAACAAGGAAAGGTCAAATGGTGGAAACGCAAAGAAGGAGCAACAAGCCTTTGGCTTCAGAAAGATCAAGCGATTCACCCGCATAGCATGGCCTACGAATGTCTGAAGGAACTGGCGGTGCCGAATAACATGGCCGTTGTGCCGACCGAAGCATGGTTCGCGCATCTACCGTTTACGTTAAATGCAGAGGTCCGTGAACAATCGATTAAGCTCGGCCGCTATCCTGGCATTTTGACTCTGCTTTGGATAATTCAGTAAGCACCTCATTCCGCGCCAATGATTCACTGGCCGACACGAATCCGATAGAAGCGCTGAGATGCGACGGCATTTGTGTCAGTGATGGATTGTTCCGCGCCGTTTCCGGGAATCGTTGCGAGCGGTAGCCAATTGGTTGAGGTCAACGACGCGACGTATTCGGCCACGTAAGATTTCTGCGGCACGGTGCTAAAACGGAATGCTACCACGTTATTTGTCCGAACAGTGTCGTGGATTCGCAGGCGCGAGTTTGATTCCAGCGGGTCGCTGCCGGCAAAGAATTCGGCGAGGTTCGTTGCGCCGTCGTTGTCAGAATCCAGCGCGGCGTCTGCGGCATTTTGCGGATCGAGTCCGAAGCGACGTTCCCAGGAATCGGACATGCCGTCGTTGTCCAAATCTTCCGGCACGTCATTCGTAGTGCCATCAACGGACTGAAGATACGCGACCAAATCGGAAATCTGATTCGTTGTGAGCGTCGAGGTGATGCCGTGCTGGTCATTGGTGTTTCGGGTGGTGAGCACATCGAGCAGTGTAGCCGCACTGCCGTCGTGCAGATACGGCGCGGAATCCCACGCGCCGAGCAGCGAAGGCGTGTCGATGCCGGGCAGCGTGCCGCCCAGTCGCTGACCACTGGCGGGCGTCAAAGTTCCCACGTCGTGGAAAATGTAGTTTGCAGCATTGGTCAACACGCTGTCCGTGAAACGTGGCGTGACGTGGCAGGACGCGCATTGCAGCGCCGGATTGTTGAACAACATCTTTCCGCGCAACGCCGCATCCGACAACGTGCCGTCCTGTTTGCGATACGGACTCGCTGCGGCGTTCGTGAGAAAACTCACGTAGGCGGCAAGGTCATCGAGATCAACGCTGCGGCCCGCGTTCGCAGCGCCGAGTGGTGGATTCGGCGGCTGGCCATCTTGTGCGAGGCCCGTTCCGCCAAACGCGTTCACGATGTCATTCTCGAAATCCTGAATCTCATCGAAGTTCGCGCTCCAATGCACCGGTCCGTGCGCGACACCGCCGCGCGAGCGCAGGTCCGTCGTGTTGCGCATTCCTTCGCCTTTGTGTGTGAAGTCCCACGTGCGGCCATCTTGTCCGCCGCCGTCCGCATGACACGAAACGCACGCGATGTAATTGGCGCGCGAATGCACCGGTTCCTTGCTGCGATAGAAGAGGCGTTTCCCATTCGCAATGCGCGGCGGCAACGTCTCGGCAGTGACGCTCACGGTCGAAATGATCGTTGGCGCCGAAGGATTCGTGAGACTCAGCACATGAACGTTGCGCGAAAGAAAGTTCGCGACGTAGGCGCGCGTGCCGTCTGCTGAGACGACGATGCCTTGCGGGGCGTGGCCGACATCGATGCGCGAACTGAACGTCACTGTGTTGCCATCGCCCGGCTGGATGAGCGAAGCCACCGAAAGGTCGTAAGTGGAAAGAGTGCCCGCGCCCTGATGCGCCACGTAAGCGAAGCGACCGTTCGGCGAGAACGCGATGGCAGAAACGCTATCAGTGTCATTGGCATCAATGCGCCGTGCAACTTCCTCCGTCCCATTCGCCACATCCACCTTGCCGAAGAATCCGCGCAGCATGTTTTCGGGCGTCGGTTCTTCGCCGTTTACAAATAGTCCGCGCCCGGTGTTCGCCTTCAAGCCGCTGTACCACACTGAACGTCCGGCTGGATGCACAACGAGCGTCGAGAGAATATTCGGCACACCACGGCCCGATGAAGTGTTGTCCGGCCCTGCATCTTCAACGAGCGAGACTGTGACGGGAGCAGTGTTCGAGCGAAGGTCAATGCGGCTGACCTTCCCTTCCGCGCCGCGCGTGATGAAGTGCGAGACAAAGGCGAAGTTTCCATCGGCAGTGATAGCGATGGCTCGTGGAGAACTCGTAACCGGAATCACCCGCGCTACAATTCCATCCGGGCGCACAACACTCACGCTGTCGCCGCCCTGATTGCTCACGAGAATTGTTCCGTCGAGCGGCGATACCGCGACGCCGTAGGGCTGATGTCCCACTGCGATTCTGCGGAGCACGGCGCGCGAGTTCGCATCCAGGACCCACAACTCATTGCGCCCTTGCACCGCGACATAAACGCGAGCGCCATCGGGACTGAACGCAAAAGTGCGCGGCAATGTTCCGACTGAAATCTCGGCCTGCTTGCTCAAGCCATTCGTCGTGACACTGAGAACCGAGACGCTCGCCACGTCAGGATTGGCAACCCAAAGCTCCTGTCCACCCGGCCGCAGCGCGAGAATACTGCTTGCACTTGGCTGCGTGGCCGTAGCTGGCGCGAGCACATGCACCACGATGAAATCCGTCGCCGCATCCACACCATCGCTCACCGTCAATGAAACGCGATACGCCGCAGCGTTCGTGTAAACGTGAGTCGGGTTCGCATTCGTCGATGTCGTTCCGTCGCCAAAATCCCACAGATACGTCAGCGGCGCCGGCCCCTCATCCGGGTCAACCGACTGAGCGCTCGAAAAAACCATCGACGCGCTCTCGAACGCTTCATCCGGAACGGCAACGGCCTTCGCCAGAGGCGGAAAGTTCTGCGCCAACAGCGGCGCAGCGCAGAAGATCAGTACGAAAGCAGCGACGAACGCAGACCAAAAGCGTCGTTGTGCAAGAAATGGCATCGGCTGGCATTGAACCACACGTTCATCTTGCGAGCGAGAGCGGAATGGAATCCGTGGTCTTCAGTAAGGAAGCACGGCCACGCCAAGCCTAAACACGAATGCCGCTGAATGGCCATTCGCTTCTGGAAAGGGAATCGATCCGAATCGACAATGCGGGCCGCCGGGCTACGCTGCACGCATGATACGCAGCACTGCACTTTTTCTGGTCGTTGCGACTGCAACTGCGGCCGTCGCGAGCCGCGCCGCGGAGACAGCCGGACGCGTCAAAGTTATTGAGGTGCCCGGCGCTTCCAAAATGTTCAAGGCGCAGACCGGTAAAGACGGCACCATTCATCTGCTCTTCGATTCCGATGACGGCCCGCAATATATTTCATCACGCGATGGTGCGGCCACGTTCAGCAAACCTATCGGCGTCGTGGACGCCGCTTCACGCAAACCTGGCCTGAAGTTCAACGCGTGGGATCTCGCCGTCGCCCCGGACGGTCGCGTGCATGTGGCGATGGGAAACAACGCATGGAAGTTGAAACTTCCCAAGGAAGAATGGGCGTTCTACTACGCCAGTCTCGCGCCCGGCTCCAAAGAGTTTTCACCGACGCGCAACATCAATCGCAAGTCGAGCGAAGGCTTTTCCCTCGCAGCCGGTTCGGGACGGCGCAGTCACAGCCAGCTTTCTCTCCGGCAAGCTTTACACGATGTCTTCGCGCGACAATGGAGAAACTTTTTCCGCGAGCTCGGAAATCAATGCGGCGTGGAACCCGTGCGACTGCTGCACCACCGCCATCACCTACGGCAATGATGGCAAAGTGGCCGTGCTCTATCGCGAGGAGACAGGAAATGATCGGGACATCTACATTGCGCTGCTGAATCCCAAGAGCGCCGCGTCACCCACGCGCACTCGCATCAGCACTACCGGTTGGCGCGTGAACACTTGCCCGATGACCTACTTTACCGTCGTTCCGACCGAGACTGGCTACGTCGCCGCCTGGCCGACAAAAGGTCAGGTTTACTTTGCACGTATTGATAAGGACGGCGTCCTTCAGGCCCCCGGTGAAATCAAAACGCCTGGCACAAGTGGAATGCGCAGCGGTGTCGTCGCGTTGAGTGCAAATGATGGCGCGATACTCATCGCCTGGAAGAACAAGGACACGCTCGGCTGGCAACTCTACGACGCCGAGGGCCGGCCGCAGGGCGCGCCCGGTTCCGCCAGGAGCGTCGGCGCCGGAGCGGCCGGCGCGTTACTGCCGAACGGAACCTTTGCCTTGTTCCCCTGAGCCGGATGCGGGCGTCGGTCCTTTTCCGATCAGCTCCGCCTCCTCTTCGCTGCTTCGCGAATCTGGCAATACCTCGCCCCGCCGAAATAAATCGGTCATCGTGTCACGGCTGATCGCACCCGCCTGCCATGCCGCCACGATTGCGGTGATCTCCCCTGCGGAAAGTCCTTTCGTGCTGAAGTCGGTGTTCAACTGCATCGACACCTGTTCCTCAGTCACATCATCGGGAATCGCCTCCGTGGAATTCCACCAGTGCGCCCAGCGCAGCACGTGCGTGATTGATTCACTCACGCTCACCGCGATATTGCTCAGGATGCTGTGCTCCGCCGTTTCGCCCACCTTTTTGCTATTCTCCAGCAAACGCGATCCGAGAATCGCCATCAGCCGCTCATCGCGGTCCATCGCCTTCTCAAACGTCCCAAGCCCTTGTCCCTGAAATTCCAGGTAGCCCGCTGTCGCTCCCGTTTGTTCCGTCACCCACGCCGTGCTCGATCCAATGCGCAGGTTCACTTCCTTGGGAAATCCACTCACCCACACCGTCGGCAGCACCGTGTAGTGGATGCCATGTTTGTAATCCGCGCTCAGCCGGTAATGATCCAGGTTCACCTCGATGATGTCCGCCAGCGGCAGCTTGTCCACGTCGGGGCGTGAGTGACGCGGCCCATGAAACACGAACGGCAATAGCGGAAGCGGTTTCCCCAGTCGCAGCGGAATCCGCGTTTCCACCTGCTTCCAAATTCGCCCGCCGTCGCGATGTCGCGCGCTCTCCACCCGCAACCACCGGACGCCAAATCTCCACTTCACACCGCATCAGCGCTGCCGCTTTCGGCGCGTCATTGTTCACCCGCACCAATCGCAACACCCGAATCTGCTCCGTCGCCTTCCGCTCGAACGAATCCTTTTCATCCGGCCCCGCCGCGCCCTCGTGGAGCACGATCAGCGTCGGAATGTTCCGCCCGTTAATCCGTTCCACCTGGCAGTTCAGAATTTGTTCCGCCGTGTAGAGCGTCGCATACACCCGTTCTCTTGTTCACCTTCCCAATCGATCAGCGTTCCGGCGCGACCCACTGCCACCACTTCACTCACCACGTTCCGCGCGTAGGACCGTAGCGACGAGCCGAGCATGTCTGCGTCGTGATTGAACACCTTCAGTGCCCGGCCCAGCGCACTGTTCGCTTCCGGCAATCGGATGAACGGCGCCCGGCGGAAGATTTGCCCCACGTAACCATCCGCAGTTCGCCCCGTCGCATTGAAGAACGAAGCCCGCTTCACATACGCCGCGTATTTCGAATCCGTCTGCGCTTCCAATCGCGGCAGAAAACGCGTCGTGGCCATCTTCACCGCCTCGCCACCCGCGAGCACCGCCCGCGCCTGCGACCAATCCGGCAAAAACTCCTGATACTGAGAATGAGTGCTATTCGCTGGCATGGATCAGATGAGAGTTAAGGGTTGAAGTAGTTCGCGCGAAGCGCCGTGGCCGTCACGCGGCCGCCTCATCACGAAACCGCCGCGCCAGTTCCGGGTCCCGTCGCAGCAACCTCATCTGCTCCGTCAGGTTCCACGACTCCTTTCGCCACGGATTGCGCTGCACGGGCGGCAATGGCGCCACCGTGGGCCCAAGCGTTGGGGTCGGTGGAGCATCCGGCACCTGCCGCGCCACCCAATCCCGCACTGACAGCCGCACCGTTCCATCCTCACCCGCCAGCGGCGTTTTCCCGTCTGCGGCCATTGCCACCGGTTCACCATTCACGATTGCGAATACCGCCCGCGACTGCCGCGCCACCTCCGCCGCCTCCGCCAGGCTTGCGCCCCGCTTCCGCGCCTGCTCCCGAATTTCCGATTCCAGCCGAATCCGCGCCTGATGCGCCCGCTGCTGCAACATCTGCTCGCCAATCGTCCACCGTTTCTGTTCTTCCAAACCTGGATTAGTCGTCATCCCCCCACGTTTAGCATGGACTTTCGCCAACGAGCCGAAGCTCCAAAACCCCGACACGCAAATTACCGCGCCAAGCCGCGCCAAAGCACACTCCTGCCGCACGCAGCCGCACGAAAATGTTTGAAGAAAAGATTGACGGGGTTGAAATGGGTGTTGGCCACATTCTTTGGCGCTACTCGCAGTCTGTCGCCTCACAGTCATCATCCTTTGTAAGCTCCTCTTTGCTTTGAAACGAGACTTACGCACAGTTCTTGCGCAGAACATTCTTGCCTACCGAAAGGCGCACGGCATTTCCCAAGACGAGTTCGCAGCACGCTGCGGACTACACCGCACTTACATCGGCTCAGTTGAGCGATGCGAGCGCAACGTGACGCTCGCAACACTGGAGTTGTTAGCCCGGACGATGCGGGTGTCGGCCGCAGACCTTCTGACGGAAGGGAAAAACCGATGAATCGCCGCGCGAAAACCCCTTCTGAATACGTTAACGCGATTCGTGCCAGCGGATTAAGCATCTATGATCCGATTGAAGTCGGGTCCGCGCTTTGGATTCCTTCGAAAGAACTTGAACGCATTCTCCACGAAGAACTGGCCGGCTTTAACACGTTTGGGATGCCACCACGGACCCGTTCCAAGGAGGTTAAGACACGTGTGTGCCTCGCGCTCGGTTATCCAGTGCCATCGAATTTCAAAAGGACAAAGCCGCGGTTTCCCGGCCAGGATTTCGATACTTACGTTCAGGCGGGCAACAACCTGCAAGTTTGGAATGATAAAATTACCGCGACTCGTCGTTATGTTCTCATTCGACCCGGAGCAGACGGCCGAATAACGCGGGTCAAGGTTGTCGCCGGTTCAGACCTTGCGCTACTTGATCGAACAGGAACGCTCACGCAAAAATACCAGGCGCGCCTCACGACACGAGAGGCTCTGACTGAACTCGTGTCGCAATGTGACACAGAACTTTTACGTCGATGCATTTCGGACGGCTCACAACAATGCTTCACTGCCAGCCCTGTGGACTATCCGAGTTGCGATACGCTCCTCCCAATCGCGGAGGCGTATCGGCGTTTGGCTGCGCTCATCGCCAAAACCTTCGTCGAACATGGCGCCGGGCAGGAGCGAAATCGTGACGCTGCGTTGCACCGGTTGGTTTGTGAAGCGCTGGGCTATCGGGATTACAAGGACGACGGACGTTTTCCTGACGTGAAACACCAGCTTTTGGAAGTGAAGCTGCAACTCGAAGGCACCATCGACCTCGGACTCATCAAACCATCCAGCGAGGAAGCGCTTGATGTGCCACAACTCATTGGACAAACGGTTCGCCACTGCGACGTTCGTTACGCGCTGTTCTGCGGTGAGTCGAATGGCAGAGTTGTCCGGCTCACCCGTATGTATCTCACGACCGGGCAAGATTTTTTCACGCGTTTTCCGCAATGCCAGGGAAAGGTGCTGAACAAGAAGCTTCAGCTTCCGTTACCCATGAACTTCTTCGCTGCTGACGCCGAAAGCCTGCCGCACTAGAAGGTCGATGCGCTTCTGCAATTCAGCCGCGTCCCTTCTGCATGGGTTCGCGTGCATTGCCTTCGCGCACCCGACAATTTCTCCAGCGATATGAGTTGATGGATCCGGAATTGGAAAGCGCTCCACGTATTGCGTCATAAACCGACGGCGGCCCGCATAAAGTTTATTGTGAAACACGTGATCATAGAACTCCTCGATGAAGGTCGAATTCCCAACACCAAGCGCGAGCCAAAGCAAATCCGTCTCGGCTTCCGTCTGCGGGGCAATCCAATAACAGTCGCCATTGACGACTGCACCTTCCAGATCGAGCCAGAACACTGGCTTTTCTGAGATGTCGGGAAAAACCAGTTTTGGCAGCCTCCACGCGTCAGGATTTTGCGGCACCCACAATTCAAACCACTCGCGTCCCGCGTCGAGCACGTAGTGGCGTTTCTCAAGTTGCGCGCGATGCTGCGCCAGATAAAAGGCTGACTTCGGGAAGCGGCTCAAGTCCACGGAGCGTTTACGCCCCTCCTCGACTTCATGGGGATACAAAATTTGCGTAGGGCGCGCTTCCGTGTCGGCACGATATCGGCGCGCGTTATGGTGGGTCAGAAGCGGGCGCAGTAATTCTGGTTTCGCGTCATCCGGCATCAAATGCCAGTCATGCCTGACGAACACCTTGTCCGCCGTGCTCTTCACACCCACTCGCACTTTTCCAATATCACCGAATGTGTAGTGAGTATGGCGTTCTACAGTGTCGAGCCACGCATCGCCCGACTTTGTCGCGAGCCGCCAAACCCCATCAGGCGATTCGCCGTGATTCAGAGTGCCGTGGCGCACCATAAATGTTTCGCCGTTCACGCTAACATTACCGGAGAACTGCAATGCCTCGAATACTGAATGAGCGTGCTTCTCCGCCGGTTCACTCGTCGTGTAGATGGCCGACATGCGCGGCGCTGTGCCAGCGCCCGTGTCGCTACGTCGCTTTCGCAGGATTAGCACTGCTGGCAGAACCGCAGCCTCGAAAAGCTTCGTGTCACCAAAATCCCACACGTGCAGAATCTCAAACTCGCTCAACAACCGCCGCCTGATTTCTTCGCCTGATCGCGTGGTCATGAACCGGTTTGACACAATCACTCCCGCAACGCCGCCTGGTCGCAACACCGACGCGATGCATAGGAGAAAGCTGAAATACAGATCGACGCGACCTGAAAGCTGGAATGCATTCGCAATTTCCTGTGCTCGCCTTGCACCCATCACCTGCGTTCGAACATACGGCGGATTCGCGATCACGGAATCAAAGGGTCCGATCTGTCCCTGTGCAAAAAGGTCAGTTCCGGTTGCATGAAGACACAAGTTTGTGAAATCGGCTTTTTGTAAGTCTAAGCGATCAGCCGGAACAAATTGCGCGAGGCGATCCCTCGCTTCCGAGAGCGCAGACGCATCTGTGTCAAATCCCGTGACCTTCGCTCCATCGAGTCGCAGCACGAGCGCTTCCATCAGGGCACCGTCCCCAATTGCGGGATCAAGCACACGCAATGACGCAGATGAAGCGTCGATGTGCGCAACGATTTGCTCCGCAACGAATGCAGCGAGTTCTGGCGGGGTGTAATGGGCGCCCGTTTCCTTCCGAAGTGCATTGTCGATTTGTGCCATACGCATTTACGAACGCTTGACGCGATAGATTCCCGCCTCTTCCGCAAGAATCTGGATTGCTTGTTCAGAAGCCGGATAACTGGAGTATTCACTGCGGAACCGCTCCGCAATCCATCGCGCCTGCATTTCCTTTGCCGGCACGCCAAAAAACTTCGCCAGCTTTAGCGTCTGTTCCTCGGTTGGCGTTCTCTGACCAAGTTCAATCTTGCTGAGGTGCGCAATGTCCATTTCCGCTGAGGCTGCCACCGTTCGCAGCAATTCGCCTTTGCTTTCACGCAATTCGCGAAGCCACTCACCGAGCCGAGTGTTGCTCACCGTTTTTGACCGTTCGCTGCTAGACATGAAATGTCTAATACCGCTCGTTGACTCAATCCGCAACAAGAAAGTTTCAGGCGGTGCCCTCTGAAGACTACTCCCGCCGGCCGCCCTGCTGCGCGGGCTCAAACGGTGAAGGGCGATAGACCGGACCTGCTTTCTGGTCAAAGGACTGGAGAAGGTGCGGGCCGAGTGGACGCT
>JGI10216J12902_101408163_pt1 | contig 16799 bp, 4 predicted proteins | sample KanNatreferecore_FD_12902 | JGI IMG/M metagenome (IMG submission 12902)
GACACTCTTCAGCGACGACATTGATGAAGACGACACCTTCCGTCTGCGTGGCGGTTATGAATCAAAGTCTTACGAAATCTCCGGCATTCCGCAGCCCGCAACTTTCTTCTTTCAGGCAACCGATCTGTTCGATCAGATTCGGTCAGCCGCGCCCATTCCCTTCGAAGAGGAGTTCACGGCCGGCGTTCAGAAACGGTTGTCGAGTCATAAACGGGCCTATTTCTTTAAAGACGATCTTAGCGGCCCGATGGACCTCGGCAAACTCTCGCACCTTGCTATCGGCCATCGCAGCTACCAACTCGCATTTACCAACCAACTTGTGACCAAGTATTACGGCACGAAAGTAACCGGCCTCATGCTCACCGACGCCGGCTATGTTCACTCAGAACTGGACACGAATTGGTGGACCCAATCCGGAATCGCTATTTACGCTGCCAATCCTCGCAACAACTTCTTCACGCCCGTCGGCACTCGCGATGTTTTCGGCAACGAGACACGTGTCACTTATGACAAGTACACGCTCCTCACCCAAAACACGACCGATGCTATTCAAAGCACCACCGCCGCGGTAAACGACTATCGCACGCTCGCGCCGGTGATGGTTACCGATCAAAATCTTAATCGCACTGCTATTGAGACGGACGAGCTTGGTTTCGTAATCAAGACCGCCGCTATGGGGAAAGACGGTGCGGGTGAGGGCGATACTTTGGCCGATCCTACCTCACGCATGGAGTACGACTTTTTCAACTGGCAGAACAACAGAAAACCGAATTACATCCACCTTTTCTCCCGAGAACAACACGGTGCGGGTAATCCTCGCTGGCAAGAGAGTTTTCTCTATTCGGATGGAGGAGGCTCCGTAATCATGACCAAGGTGCAGGCCGAGCCAGGCAAAGCAAAGGTCTGGAACGACGTCACCCGGCAGGTCGATGAAGTAGCTGCCGATCCACGATGGGTGGGAAATGGTCGCACGATCGTCAACAACAAGGGCAATCCGATAAAGCAATATCAACCCTACTTCAGTACTACCTCTGATTACGAGAACGAAGCTGGATTGGTCGAGACCGGAGTTAGCCCGATCCGGTATTACGATCCGGTCGGCAGAAACATTCGCACTGAACTTCCCGACGACTCATTCTCAAGAATCGAATTCGATGCCTGGCGCCTGAAGGCGTTTGATGTAAACGACACGATCAAGGACAGCCAGTGGTACGCGAGTCGCGGTTCGCCGGATCCTAACGTCGTCCCTGAGCCGAGCGATCCTCAACAACGCGCCGCGTGGTTAGCGGCCAAACACTACAACACACCCGGCACCGTTCACCTAGATTCAGCCGGCCGTTCAATCTACGCGACTGTTGATTATGGCAACGGCAAGATAGCCAGCGTCCACTCGGAAGATGATTTGCTCGACCGGCACACGCGGGCGTTCGATCAACTCGGCAGAAACGTTTCTGAGTCGCACACTAACATATTGGGCTCGGCGATCTACGGAAACAGCGCGGAGAAAGGTGAGCGTTGGGTTTTTGCGGACGTGATGGGCCGCGTCGTCAAGGTTTGGGACGATAACTTGCGGGAATTCCGCAGCACTTACGATAAGTTGAACCGGCCCGTGAGCAGCTTCGTCAAAGAAGGCGCTAACGATGAGATTCTTTTCGCGCAGGTGGTCTACGGGGAGATATTTCCCGACGCAGTTCAACGAAACCTCAAAGGACGCGCGTACCAACTCTTTGATTCCGCCGGTGTCGTTACTACCACGAACATCGATTTCAAGGGAAACATCCTGGCGCTCGAGCGACGGCTGACCAAGGCGTACGAAACAACGACGAGTTGGAACGTCCTAGACGGACTCAACACGGCAAATGCGATCGACTCAGCCACGGCGCCACTGCTGGAAAGCGAGGTCTTTTCGTCGTCGACGCTGGTTGACGCACTCAACCGGCCGACACTCACCACCCTTCCGGATGGCACTCTTCTCGAATCCCATTATAACCACGCCAATTTTCTTGATTCGCTGCGAGTAAAGATTCGCGGCCAAGGACCTTTTGTCACCTTTCTGCAACAGCAGCAATACGACGCTAAGGGACAGCGTGAATCCGCGCTGTACGGCAATGGTCTAATCACAAATTATTCTTACGATCCAAAAACGTTTCGACTTGTCCGCCTCGTAACTAAAACTCCGGCGGCATCTGATGCCCAAAGTCTCCAGAATCTTCAGTACACATTCGATGCCGCGGGCAACATCCTGTCCGTCAAAGACGACGCGCAACAGACGAACTTCTTTCAAAACGCGGTCGTCGTGTCGGAAAACAAGTACGAATACGACGCCGCGTACCAACTACTGAAGGCGACTGGCCGCGAACATGCCGGCCTGGGCGCAAATGCGCAGCGCGATCACAATGATCTGCCTTTCATTGCCGAACTGCCACATGCCAATGACCTTCAGGCCGTGCGCAACTATACCGAAAACTATGAATACGACGACTGCGGTAACATAACGCGGCTCCAGCACGTCGCGACCAACGCAAACTGGACGCAGCACTATCGCTACGAACATGACGTGGATCCAGCCAACCTCACGAACCGTTTGCAAAGCACGAGCAACCCAGGCGATCCCGAAGTTGGCCCCTACACCGCGACTTACCAGCACGATCTGCACGGCAACATGACCAGGATGCCTCACGTTAACGAGCTCGTCTGGAACTTCATGGACCAGCTGGTAAAAGCGGACCTGGGCGGTGGTGGATTTGCCTTCTTTGTTCTCGGCTTGTCAGGTACGCGCGTGCGCAAGGTCGTGCAACGGCCGAGCGGAAAACGAACTGAGCGAATCTATCTTGGGGCTATCGAAATCTATCGGGAATTTCAGAACGGCAGTAAGAGGTTGGAGCGTAGTACGCTCCATGTCTCAGACAACACCGGCCGGATCGCTCAGATCGATACGAAGCTGCTTGACGAAGACGATACCGACGCGGCGAATCCCTTAAACGCCAATCTCATTCGCTATCAATACACGAATCATTTGGCATCCGCGCGAATGGAGACGGACGAAAACGGTGTGGTCATTTCCTATGAGGAGTATCACCCGTACGGGACCAGCTCGTATCGCAGCTCAAAGAGTAACGTCGATCTGAGTCTGAAACGTTATCGCTTTGGCGGCAAAGAGCGCGACGATGAGACGGGCTTTTACTATTTTGGTGCGCGCTACTACGCGCCCTGGCTGGGCCGTTGGACCAGCAGCGACCCGGCGGGTTTTGTAGATGGGTTTAATCTCTACCGCTACGCGCAAAACTCCCCCTCCGGAAAGACTGATCCACACGGTACTAATGTACCTCCCGAAGTCAGGTCGTACCCGAACCGCGCAATAAATCTCCAGTTGCGGGGCAGCACGCAGAACGACGTGCACTTTGCGTTGAGTATTGAGTTTCGCGACGACCAGGGAAACTATTTTACTTTCAACGCCAGCGGCGGTGTCGCCGCTCTTAGAGAAATACATCAGCAGCTATTGAGCAGCTCGGGATTTGCGGAGGCCTTAACCGGACAGGAACGAGAACAGCTATTTCAGGCTCTGGAAGGCTTTGCCCAAACCGTCGCGCCGTCGCCTCCAACAGAACTGGGAGAGCTCGGCGAAGGACCAATCATTGTTCAACGGCCTCCTCCCACCTCTCCCAGACGCAGACGCGACCGACCGGTCACCACTGGGGGCGGTTCTACGCGCGGCGGTCTTGATACGGTTCGCACCAATCCCGAAGGCTTCACGCTCGAGGTACCTAACAGTTTTGAGGACGACAAAATAGCGGCCTACCGCGAGCGGATCCAAACCGACCGCGGCGTCGGACATCGATCTGCTCCACCGGGAGGAGGAAACAGGACCCGAGACATTCGAGCGGCTAACGAGGGCCTGCGCGACGCCTACGAGGCGAGCTTGCCGGGAGGGCAACGGCCCGCCGGAACCGACATCGATCACACGGTAGAACTGCAACACATCACGAGAGGAAACAATACCGTTCGGCCGCAGGATCATCGCGTCCAGCCGAGCGGACTGAATCGATCGCAAGGCAGCTCGGCCCGCCACACCGCGAATCGTCAAATCGCCTCGGGCGTACCCGAAGATGTTCCCGCCGGCGGCGTGGCGCGTTCCTCCGACATCGGACGTTTCTCAAATAGCCCCCGATTTCGAACCGCCCTCAGAGGGGCCGGCTACGGCTTGATGGTACTTGGACCAGTGCTCACGGCCTGGGGTGCTTCTCAAGTCGAAAATCCTTACGTGCAATATGGCGGTTATGGGCTCGCCGGTGCAGAAGCGACCGGCGCGGGTATTTACGCCTACGGAAGAATCGTCCAGGGCGGTGGCGAATTGGGTCTGTCTGCCGGGCGGGCAACGATGGCTTTGGGCGGCAGAGTGGCCGGCGTTGCGGGCGGTGCCGCTCAGGCACTGATCTCCGGTTACATGGCGTACGAGGATTATCAGAACGAAGACTGGGTCGCCTTTGGCTTCGATGTCGCCGCCGCCATCGGCGGAGTCGCGCTGATTGCAGCAGCAATTGTTACGGCGCCGGCCTGGGCCATCGGGCTGGCGGTAGTCGGTATCGTGACTGGCGTTGCCGCCGGAGTGTTTCATCTCGGCAGGGCCTTTGGTTGGTGGGACTAAAAATGGAAATGAAGCCGTCAGACTTCTTCATCGACATCGTCGATTTCTTCTCCATCCTCTTGCCAGGTGCTTTGGTTACGTATGTTGCCCGAGCACTCTTCTATCGCAAGCTATTTGGAGAGGGACAGCTCCTGCCTGTTCCCCAAAATGAGATGCAAGGCTGGATTGTGTTTCTGCTGGTTAGCTACATCATCGGACATATGCTTTTTGCGATAGGCGCAGTGATTCTCGACAAGTATCTCTACGACAAGTTACTCAGAAGATGGGTCACGAAGAATTTTGATCTCGCCTATCACGCAGCTACGGCAATTAGGGATGAATACCTGGCAAGTGATCTTTGGATTGGGCGGCTCGTCTCGGAAAACTATCTTCGTGCGGAAGATGCGAAAAAGGTTTACAGGCAAAAGAAGCGCGAAGTCATCAATACATTCAAATGGGGGCAGCACTATCTCGCGGTTAAAGATGCTGAGAGCGTCGCCGCCTCAAAGAGGTTCGAAGCCAGTTCTAAATTCTTTCGCAGCCTTGTCGTCGCGCTACCAATTATCAGCGGCGTCCTGATATATCGCCGGCACTTTGTCAGTGCAGCGGCGGTTTTGCTACTCGCACTATTATGCCTGTACCGGTATGCAGAGCTTCGCTACAAATCGACGCAGGTAACATACGAAGCCGTAATTTCGCACGAGCACCTGACAAAACGTCCTGACCTCCCAGCTCCGGTCTTGACGCAGGACACGCGGCTTCGATTCATAGCTTCGCCCGAATTGATCGCTCCTTACCAGCAGCGCGTCGATTCACTTAAGTCAGGTCTGCAAACTTCAATCGAATACCTTTCCATTCCGGCAAACGACACTTGGGAAGTGGTTAATTCCAGTGCTTCTCAATCTCTCTTCTGCCTGACGGGAAAGTGCACTCTGAGGCACCGGACCGCTGTAGGCATAGAAGAAACTACAGTGATTTCGCCTAATGCACTCGTGCCAATCCCGAAGAGCTCCTCGTTTCAAATAATCAATAACCAAAACGAATCCTTACTGCTGCTGACGGTCAGATAAGAATTTCGAATCTCAGGAGGCTAAAGCCATGGACAAACTCAAACTAACGCCTCAGAAGCTGACGACGAAAGACGTTTCAGAGCTTCATTCCGCCCTAAACAAACTGCGAATAAAACTTCCTGAGGAAGAGATCAACGAGAAACGGCTCGGCGATCGCACCACAGACGCGATCAAAGAGATTCAGCAACGTAACCGGCTTAAAGCCGATGGGAAATTGACTGAAGAGACCGTGAAGGCGCTCAACGCGGAATTACTCGATGCTCATCACACCCAGAGCAAGACGCGAACAGCAAAGCTACAGGGTTTGCTGGAAAAAGTCGGAGTGCCGGTTGTTGGAGACGAAAAGAAGAACCGTCTGACCGGCGACTCAACGCGCAAAGCGATTGAAACATTTCAGAAGGGGGCCGGGCTTCCAGTTGATGGTCGCATCACCGACGAGTTGCTCGCTAAACTTCACGAAGCAACGATCAAGAAAACGTTCTCAACGAAGACGCAAATCGGAAACCTGCATGCAACGCTCTTGCGCGCTGCAAAAATTGCGAAGCTGCCCGTCGAAATTGCGCCCGACGAAGTGAAGAGCAAGACGATCGGAGCTTCGACTGGCAAAGCAATCCAGGTCTTTCAGGAAAAATACAAACTCCCCAAGACTGGCGAACTAGACAAAGCGACGCTCGATAAGCTGAAAAGCGTTGCGGTGAGCCGCGGCGTGCGAAAACCTCTCATCCACGCACCGGCGGCAAACGACCTGACCACTGTCAATAAGTCTTTACGCTTGAACATGGTGTCGAACCATGTCGCGCAGTTGCAAAAGAATCTTGCCCAGGTTGGGTTATTGGTAAATGAATCAGAATTCAAGACACAGACCTTCGGCAAGAGCACGCGCCTGGCGATACTCACCTTTCAGAAAAAGAATTCCCTGCCTGAGACCGGCCATGCTGATAAACAGACTCTCAGACATCTGAATAGCCAGATTCTAAGCGCCAATCCCGCTGCCGGTTCCGTTGAACTGAAATACCGGGTCCGTGGTTCCGTTCGCGATGAACTCTTCCAGCGAACCGGCGGAATGGTGATCCATGTGTTTGAAAAACTGCTTGACGGCGAGAGTGCACAGCCGCTGGCAACCAAAAAGAACCACCTTAACGGGTTCTTTGACATCACGTATCCGCCGCCTATTGACAGCAAAACCGGCAAGCCCAAGGAAAAACTTCATCTGCTGGTGAAGTTGTCCGATCTCAACAACCAGTTGCTCGACAGCCAGATCATTTACAACGTCGTTCGTATTCAATGGGTCAATTTCAATCGCGGAGGTACGCCGTATCCCGGCGCTTCGGAATTCGCAGCCGCGTTAAAGATTCTGCGAAACGCTCTGGCAGCAAAAAACCTGCTCGATATAAGCGAAACTGCCGCGAACCGGCAGGTCACCCAACTCAGTACTGAAACCGGGCTAACCACGGACGACGTCATGCGTTTGTTCTTGGCGCACCGGGTTGCTGCCAACCTCGCCAAGGCCGCATTAGACGCCGAAATGTTCTACGCCTTGCTGAGGCAAAGCCTGCCTCCGGCTTTACCTGGCGACCTCCTGCGAGGAACAAATGATTGGGAAACGATTAATCAACTAGTGCAGGTCGCAACCAGTGGAATTGTTTTTTCTGATGACTTGCTGGTCGAGCAGTTGCTGGACCAGGCGGTGGCTCAGAACCTCGTGTCACCACGAATTACTAAACAGAAGGCAGCGATCAAGGACGCCTTAACAGAGGTCCGCAAAACGTTTGCGCTCGAACAACCGATTCTGATCGGCAATGGCAATCTGCAAAGTCTCCTCAATCTCTCGTCGATCCCGGCTGACCATCACGTGACCGTGGCGGAGGTGTTTATCTCTACGCGTGGCATCAACGAAGATTTCTGGACCGAGCTGAGGAAGCATGCGAATCCGTTCGGCGAAAATGAAATCAGAGACTTCATGACCACCGTCGATCTGGGGAACATAAGCAAGAACCACGCGCCGACGGTGAAGTTTTTGAAGGACAATGTTGGTGCCGGCGCGGGGCAAAAATTCAGACTGGCCAGCGACGTCGCGAAGCTCGATCATCCGGGTTGGACCACGCTAATCAAGGAAAACGGAAACGCCGTGCCGGATAGTATCCCCGGCGCGAACGTCGCCGCGAAGGTGGACGCCTACGCCACCGTCCTGCAAGAACGGGCCGAAAGACTTTTTCCGACCGTGGCCCTCGTCGCTGCGGTGAAACGAGATAACGAGCACCACTTCGAAAGACTCGACGCGGTCGAAACATTCATAGATGAGCAAAGGAACTTCGACGCGCGACAACAGAATCTCGATCAATATTTAAAGGACAATAAGATCGAGCTCGATGCGTTGACCAGGACCGAAGTAAAAACGGTCCTTCGCGTCAACAAGTTGGCGGCGGATGCGAAGACGGGTTCGGCTCTCATTGCCGAGGGTCTGCACAGTTCACCGCAAGTCTATTTTACCGGTCAGAAGCGGCTCGTCGACACGCTGGAGAAAAGAGGGGTCGCTCCTACCTCATCGATCAAGTTGTATGAGCAGTCGAAGATGCTCTATGCCGAAGTGCTCGCGCGCGTGCTCGATTTCAGGCGTGAGATACACGTCGGTGATCCGCAAGTCATCATTCCCCAAACCTACACGGCGCAGGAAGTGACGGATCTGCTTGGTGACATTCCTAATCTGGAAGCCCTGTTTGGTTCACTCGATTTTTGCGAGTGTGAGCACTGCAAATCGCTTTATGGACCGGCAGCATATTTCACTGACTTATTGCGCTTTCTGAAAGAGCATGACTCACTGGTTGTCAGAGGTGGTCAGACGTTGAGTGTGAAGGACGTTCTCTTCGATAGACGGCCAGACCTCGGCAACATCAAACTCAATTGCGAAAACACCGACACGCCACTGCCTTACATTGATCTGGTATGTGAGATCCTGGAAAACAACATTGCGCCACCGCAGAAAAACTTCACCTTTCAAACAACTCTGACGGCTAAAGAGCTGCGCGCGATTCCGCAAAATATCCGGGCGCATGCCTACGACACTCTGGCCACCGCAGATTTCCCGATGAATTCGTCACTCAATCTCTGGCAGGAAGAAACGCGAGTTTATCTGAATTACCTGCGCGTGCCGCGCCACGAGTTGATGGAAGCCTTTCAGGACAAAACCACCAATCCGAAAAAGCCGAGCGATCTCAGTATCGCCGCTGAATACTTCGGCATCTCGTCACATGAGACGGACCTGATAACGACAGCCGCGGCCGCAGCAGTGAGACAAGATGTCTTTTGGGGTTTTGACACGACCCAGGCGTCGGTCGCTGTTTCACCGTTTATAAAACGGTCTCGACTCACTTACTACGAGCTGCTCGAGTTGTTGCTGGTGAAGTTTGTGAATGACCCGGCAAATCCGCCGCGCAGTGAAATTAATCGACCGGTAGACACGTGCAACGTAGACGTGCAGATGATCACGAATCTAAGTCTGCAACGATTCGATCGGATGCATCGATTTATCCGGTTGTGGCGGAAGACTGGCTGGAGCATGTGGCAACTCGACCTGCTCATCCGCAATGCAAAGGTCGGTAATAACCAGATCAGCGACGACACGATCATCAATCTAAAAAAATTCAAGGAACTACAGGAAAAGCTCTCGCTGCCGTTTGAAACCCTGTTGGCGTTTTATGGAGACGTCAATACCGAGCAGCGCATTCAAGCTGACAAGCCTGACGTCAAGATCAAGTCGCTCTACGAACAACTATTTCAGAACCAGGCGATAACGAATCCCACCGATACCCATTTCGTTCTGCCGCTGGACGCGACGATCCTGTTGGAGATGAATCCGGGCGCTCCTTTCAATGGTTATACGCCAGTACCTACCATCCTTTCAGCCCTAGCGTTGAAGGATGCGGACTTCGATATTCTGAAGGCGAAGACGAACAACCATCTTTCGCTGGCTTCGCTGTCGACCGTCCTGCGGTACGCATATCTGACGCGCAGTTTGAAACTCACGGTAAAGGATCTGTTGCTCTTGTTGGCGGTTACGAACCGGATTGATCCTTTCAGCACTCTACAGACCACGTTGGACCTGCTCAAAGAAGTGGACGCGATCAATAAGTCTGGACTGTCTTTGCGTGAGCTCGATTACATTTTGAACTTTCAGCCTGATTCACCGGTCGGGTTGAGGGACGAAACTCTGGTTCAGTTCATTGAAGCGCTGCGATCAATTCTGGTCAGCAATGAAGGAGCAATTACGAAGCTCTCGCTTGACCAACCCAAAATCGACACGATTCTTGCATTTAACGCCGACGGACTGGCGCCGATGACTGATCCACAAGTAGCCGCGGCGCTACAACCTCTCCAAGATCTTCTCAAAGAGATTCACGAGGCGTTACAAAACGAAAAGTTCTCTTTGGATCAGGCGGAGTACATCATTCACTACGACCCGGCAGCAGGTTTTAGCAAACCAAACCTCATCGAGAACATTAAGAAGCTGAAACAGGACGTCGCAGATCTGCTGGATCAAAACTCCAATCAAATCGTCTCTCACTTTACCTCGGTTTTTGGCCTGACTGATCAGCAATCGGCTTTTCTATTGAACACGCTCGTGATTCCCGGACCGGCCAAATCGATCAGCGTCATAGCCGCGGATAAAATCCTGATCGCTAAAAACGCGGACGGCAGTTTCAACGAGATCACGCAGGTCAATTTCCCGCAGCACTTTAGCGCTTATTTCCTCATGCACAAGGTCTCACTCCTGGTCCAACGCATGAAAATAGACAGGAAAGATCTGGAGTATTTCCAGTTACACCATGCAGCCGTAAACACGCTCGATCTCGCGGCCCTGCCGCTCGCGCCCTTCGCCCCGCCAAATGCATTCGAACAATGGCTGAATCTATTTAGGTTCCTGGATTTCAAAGCGAAGTATCCGGAACCCGAGGACAGTTCGATCCGGCTCATTCTTGACAAAGCAACTGATGGCGCTGCCACCAAAGCAGACATTCACTCGTTACTGAGCAAGCTCACTTCTTGGAGCGCTACGGAGCTGAGCAAACTTGACGTTGGTTTGAATCTGATACATACGAACGTGCAACAAGATTATGCCAAAGCAGAGGTCTACGGCAGACTGCAAAAGTGCTTCACGCAAATAAACCTTCTGGGAGTTGATGTCGACTCTACGCTGAAGTGGGCCAACCGCGACGACGCTGCCACCATGCAGGCGACCGCGCAGCAAAGTCGCTTCGCGGTGAAATCAAAATACGAAAACGAAGACTGGCTGGAGCGAATCAAACCCTTGCAGGACGACCTCCGCGAAAAGAAACGGAAGGCGTTGGTCGAATATCTGCTGGAAAACTCGCAGCGCACTGAACCTCAGAAAATCGATTTCAATGGCCAGAAAATACCGAACCCACTTTTCTGGTACGACACCAACGGACTGTTCAAATACTTTGTCATCGATGTGGAGATGAGCCCGTGCCAACTCACGTCACGCATCAAGCAAGCAATCAGTTCAGTGCAGCTTTTTGTGCAGCGTTGCTTCCTTAATCTTGAGAATCGTTTCGTTCAGGTGACGCAGGAAGAAAAGGAGGACGTCGCTTCCGAAAACGCCTGGTCACAGTGGAAATGGATGAAGAATTACAGACTCTGGGAGGCGAATCGCAAAGTATTCTTCTATCCCGAAAACTGGATTGAACCCGAACTGCGCGATGACAAGTCACCGTTCTTCGAAGAGCTGGAAACCGAGATCCTACAGAACGAAGTTACGCACGAAAACGTCGAAGCTGCCTTCCTCCACTATCTCCATAAGGTTGACGAAGTTTCGCACCTCGAAGTGTGTGGTCTATACCACGAAATGGAAGACCTGACAGCCAGTGAGTTGGGCTTCGAAATCAATAATGTGCACGTAATCGCGCGCACCAAGGGTCAACCGGGGATTTATTACTATCGAAAATACGACATCAACTATTCGCAGTGGAGCGCGTGGGAAAAGATCGATCTCGACATTAGCGGGAATCAGGCGATCCCGGTGGTCTACAACCGAAAGCTTTATTTGTTCTGGCTCGTCTTTACCGAAAAACCTCTTAAGTCCAAAAAAGTTCCCGGAGTACCGCCGGTTAAATCGACCGGTTCTGACGGTCCGAGAGACAGCCCGGACCCGAACATGGTCTTGGAAATTCAATTGGCCTGGAGCGTAAAGCAAGGAAAGGGTTGGTCGCCAAAGAAAATCTCGAGTCGCAAGGTAATCCATCCGTGGGAGCGCCCGCATTACGCCTACAACCTGAAACCATTTTACAAAGCGGTCGTGAACGAACTGTGGCTCGACATATACCTTTCCACCACCAGGGAATTCAACGATGGCATGTTCTACGATCCGTTTCAGGACAAAATCGTACGCCTGACCGGCAATCGTTTCAACGAAACCTACTTGCCGTGGCATTCCGCGTCTTTCGTCTTTGATGGAAACGTCAAAGACATCAAGTTGAAGGGCTTGCAGTCGTATTTCCACTTCGAGTTTCCACTCAATGGATCGATCATCAATATCAATATTCCGGCTCTTTCCACGTCGTTTGACTACGTTCATGAAAACTTCGGCGAAGCAGGACAGGCCATCAAGCAGTTTCAACCCAACGAGGATGGACCACGGCTGGGTCTCCCTACCGGCATGCACTTCGAGAACACTCACTTAACTAATAACCATCACCATACGGTGAATAACTCAGAACTGCGGGTCCTGGAGAACAAGCAAACGGTGACACTGCTCAAAGCGGCGCACGATCCGTTTGAGTTAGTCATCACGCAACAGGACCTCCAGCTAAACACGTTGCTAACGGATCATCCGTTCTTTTACCAGGACAGTGAACGCGCGTTTTTTATGAGGCCGGAGTGGCAGGTGGTTTTTGACCGTTATGGTCAGGTGCTGAATAACGCGCGAAGCTATCGAGCGCGACCGTTTTACCATCCTTACACGCTGCTGTTTATTCGTGAGCTGAACCGCGCTGGCCTTGACGGCCTGTTGACAAGGCCGATCCAGGTCCGACCGGAATCGTTTCCACCCAGGAATACCTTCGCCTTTAACAGCTACCGGCCTACGGGCTCAACCATTGCCGATGAAACCGTTAATAAGGACATCGTCGATTTCAGCTTTGGCGGAGCTTACTCCATCTACAACTGGGAGGTCTTCTTTCATGCGCCCATGATGATTGCCACGCGTCTCAGCCAAAATCAACGGTTTGAAGAAGCGATGCGCTGGTTTCACTACATCTTCGATCCGACGAACATTGAAGCGCTGCCGACTCCGCAACGTTATTGGGTAACGAAGCCTTTCTTCGAAACCAACTCAGCCGAATACAGAAAGCAAAAAATCCAGAACATCCTAACGAATCTCGACATCAAGGAGAACCAGGATCAGTTACGAGCCTGGAGGAATAATCCTTTCAAACCACATCTGATCGCCCGCTATCGAACGGTCGCTTATCAACGTAACGTGGTCATGAAATACATCGACAACTTGATCGCGTGGGGCGATCAGCTGTTTCGTCGAGACACGATCGAATCAATTAACGAGGCGTCTTTGCTTTACATGTTGGCTTACGAGATTCTGGGCCAACGGCCCGAGAGAGTTCCCAATGTAGAGCACGCCGATCTGACTTTTAACGAAATCGAAGCGCTGCTTGACGAGTTTGGAAACGCCCGCGTCGAAATCCAGGTGGAGAACACACTGCTGCCAATTCGCGTGGTGCCCTCGGCTACTCCCACTGAGCCTTTGCCCAAGCTGGACACCTTCTACTTCTGCATTCCCGCTAACGACAATCTGCTGCATTACTGGGACACGGTGGAAGATCGCCTATTTAAGATCCGGCACTGTATGAATATTGAAGGCATCGTTCGCCAACTACCGCTGTTTGAACCACCGATTGATCCGGCGTTGTTGGTGAAAGCGGCCGCTGCCGGCATTGACCTGAGCAGTGTTCTGAATGACCTGAGTGTCGGAACACCTCCCTATCGTTTTCGCGCGATAATGCAACGAGCGATCGAATTCTGCAACGAAGTCAGAATGCTCGGTGAGAAATTGTTGAATGCTCTCGAAAAGAAAGATGCTGAAGCCTTGGCGCAGTTGCGCTCGCAGCATGAAATCCAGTTGCTTAAAGCCGTTAAGGAAGTCAAGAAAAAGCAGATCGACGATGCGGTCCAGACGATCGGTAGTTTGCAGAAAGCGAAGCAACTTGCGGAAGAACGCAAGAGCTACTACGAGGGTCGAGAATCGACGAACGCATGGGAAAAAGCAGCGCTGACTCTAGGCGGCATCTCCGCGCTGGCCGAAACCGCGATTGCCGTGGGCTACATCTTGGCCGGCGGCTTGGCTTTTATTCCAAAGTTTGTCGCCGGTGCTTCCGGATTCGGCGGATCTCCGGAGGTAAACGTCGCCCCGGTCGATGGAATTAAGTTTTCCAAAGCAGCGGAATGCGCCGTCCTAACGCTGAGTGCTATCTCCCGCGCAAGTGAGAAGTTGGGTGCGTTGGCGTCATCGCTGGGAAGCTATGAGAGGCGCAAAGACGAATGGGACTTTCAAGGTAGACTGGCGAACATTGAGATCGATCAAGTTCAGTATCAGATTAATGGCGCCGAGATCCGCCAGGCGATAGCGGAAAAAGATCTCGAAAATTCAGAGTTGCAGATCGAAAACGCAATGATCGCCGACGAATACATGCGCACCAAGTACACGAACGTGCAATTGTACAGCTGGATGATCACGCAAATCGCCGCCGTCTATTTTCAGGCTTACCAACTCGCGTTTGATTTCGCGAAGAAAGCGGAGAAATGCTATCAGCGGGAAATAGGCGTGAAGAACTCTTCGTTCATTCAGTTTGGCTACTGGGACAGTTTGAAGAAGGGTCTGCTGGCGGGCGACAGGCTAATGAACGATCTGCGCCGGCTGGAAGCAGCGTACCTTGAGGACAATAAGCGCGAGTTAGAGATCACGAAGAATGTTTCATTGGCCCAGATGGCGCCTTTGAGTCTGATCCAGCTCAAACAAACAGGAGAGTGTACGATCAATCTACCGGAGTGGCTGTTTGACATGGACTATCCCGGTCATTACATGAGGAGGATCAAGTCTGTCTCCGTTTCTGTTCCTTGCATCGTCGGGCCTTACACCAGCGTAAATTGCCAGCTTTCCCTCGTCAGGAATGAAACGCGAATGGATGCCACGCTCGCCGGCGGCCACTATCCGAGAGTAGATGAGAATGATCCTCGCTTCGTCACCGAGCTCGGTTCGATTTCGTCAATCGCCACCAGCAGTGCGCAGAATGATAGCGGCATGTTCGAACTGAACTTCAATGACGATCGCTACCTGCCATTTGAAGGCAGCGGCGTGATTAGTCAATGGCAGATCGACATGCCGCGCGAAAACAACTATTTCGATTTCGCTTCGATCTCGGATTTCATACTTCACATTCGCTACACGTCCCGCAACGGTGGAACTCAACTCGCGACTGAGGCCAATCACGAACTACAAACCATTCTGCCCAACTCCGGCATGAGGTTGTTCAGCCTGCGCCACGACTTCCCCACCGAATGGTACAGGTTCCTCAATCCAATCGGCGGCGCGGACCAAGAACTGGTGATTGACTTGAAAGCCGAACATTACCCCTTCTTCTTGCGAAAAGATGTTGCTGCGTTGAAGTTCAGCAGATTGGAAGTGTTCGTCGATACGAAGGTAGCGACGGACTATCAGATTCAGCAAAAGATAACGAACCTGGCTGTCGATGCGGACGCAATCGACGTCACGCAAAACCCCACGTACGACAATACCCCGCACCTCGTACGTGATTTCTCGGCGGCTGCGTTGAAACCGAATGCTTTAGGTCAATTGAGAACGAAGTTGCGGCTTAAGACTGTACCTGCGTCAGACTTCAAGTCACTGACAACGGATTCGATTGAGGATGTCTTCCTGCTGTGTTCACTCACGAGATAAGCAATGAGAAGCGCGCTCAAAAAGATCATCAATTACTCGGTTGAGGTTGCCAGACCCGAACGCATCGTCCTGTTTGGCTCTCTCGCCCGCGGCACGACCAATCTATACAGCGATATCGATTTGCTAATCGTTACCAGCGACCGCTTTAGCAGGAGAGACTTGGCGCTGCGGATTAGCGAGTTTGCCCGAGAGTGCAGTGTCAGCGCGGATGTTTTAGTGCACACGCCGGCGCAGATTGCCGAGGCTGCAATGGAGCCAAGTTCCTTTTTGCACCAGGTGGTTGTGCATGGAGAAATTGTTTACGAGAAAAGTTGATCTAGGCTCTTGAAGCGTTAAATAGTCTTGACAGGATAAGAGTCAGGTTTTAGACTTTGGCGCGTCGGAGTAACTTAAAACTGGGATATTGATTGGAAATCGGCTAAGGTCACATAAGGTCAAAGTATAAAAAGAGCACCGACTTAAATGTTGAGAAAGCTTTCGGGGTGATTTCTTCGGGGGCTTTTTCTTTTTGCGCGCTCTCTTCACCTGAGTTCGACCACATTGCATTTTTCTTCTCTGTACTCAATTCCCTTCGCTCAGGAAGTCCGCGAAAGGCAGCCCGCACAAATCGTCTAGTCGCCGGCACAGGTTTCGGCACTCTCGTAACTCTCGAAATGACGCTTGTTGTCGAGTTTGTCTTTTTGACTTTGGTGCATGGATTCGTATTCGTGACCTTATAGTCAATCGCCAGATTGAATATCTTACTTAACGACGTAAGCTGCTTGTCCTCTAATAAAGCGCAAAGCACTTTTGAAGCGCATCTTCAAAGGTTTCGCTAAAATGATCTTCTGGTCAGAATTCTCATTAACCGAGGATGATTTTTATCCGACCTGCCAGATAATCACGGCCAGGGCGGAGTTATTTAGTCAACCAGAGAATTAGATAGTTATGCCGTTTCTCCTAATCTCAAATGGGTGAGCTACTCGTCATTCCGGCCTGGTTGTTATGTTGCGTGAGCGGGCCGCTCAAGCATCTACGTTGGGTGGCTACTATCAAGCAGTGCCCAAAAGGGGAGTAAAGGAGCGATACGATGGATATCTGGGAACACCTGTTTCTGACCGGCGAGTTCTCCGCGCGGGCC